>Ga0247841_10000030_pt1 | contig 375678 bp, 331 predicted proteins | sample LaCruzMarch2015__2_FD_192410 | JGI IMG/M metagenome (GOLD analysis project Ga0247841, IMG submission 192410) | Freshwater microbial communities from meromictic Lake La Cruz, Castile-La Mancha, Spain - LaCruzMarch2015_18m | ecosystem: Environmental > Aquatic > Freshwater > Lake | place: Spain... | reverse complement strand
GGTTCATCGCAATAATCCGTACTTATAGATATATTTGGGTAAAAAATCTGATTTCCAATGAGTACAAGTTTGCTTAGTCATGCCTTCGGGCTTACAGATCAGGAGTATCTTAAGACAGAGTACAAAGAAGGCACTGTAATTTTTCATATAAAGACAAAGGATAGTAAGCTTCGTTGCAGTAGTTGCGGTAGTCGCAATATCATAAAGAAAGGTACAGTTGATCGCCTCTTCAGAACGCTCCCAATAGGCCTGCGGCCTGTGTATCTGCTTGCAAAGGTTCAAAGGCTAAAGTGTAATGATTGTGGATTAATACGACAGGAACGACTGAAATATGCCGAGGAAAAAAAAGCTATACCCATCGAATAGCGAACTGTATTGTTGACTTGCTTGCATTCATGACCGTTCAGGATGTAAGTCAGTTGTTCAAAATAAGCTGGGGAACGGTCAAACAAATTGACAAGGAATATCTTCAAAAGAATTATTCGAAGCCTGTTTTGAAAGATGTTGAGTTTATAGCGATTGACGAGTTTGCTTTTCAGAAAGGATATAAATATCAAACTGTGGTTTACGACCTTAAAGAAGGAAGAGTAATCTATGTTGGACAAGGTCGGGCTGAAGAAAGCCTGAATAAGTTCTGGAAAAGATTGTGTCATTCCGGCGCTAAAATCCAGGCTGTTGCAATGGACATGTGGCTCCCATACTTTAATGCTGTCATCACAAACCTTCCTGATGCAAAGATCGTATTCGATCGCTTTCATATTTTCAAGATGATGAATCAGACGATGGACGAGGTTCGACGGGCTTTGTATCATGATGAGGCTTTTCTAAATAACAGACCGGTCATAAAGGGAATACGTTGGTTATTGTTGAAGAATGCAAAGAATCTTAATGATGATAAAGATGAACGTAAACTGCTTGAGCAGGCCCTTGAGATTAATAAACCTTTGGCAGAAGCCTATTACCTGAAAGAAGAACTGGGACAGCTCTGGTTGCAAAATACCAGGGAGGATGCCCAAAAGTTCCTCACTTCCTGGGCTAAACGAGCCTGGGCTACTACCATTCAGGAACTTCGGAAGTTTGTTAAGACACTGTTGGCTCATCGTACAGGTATATTGAATTGGTTTGAATATCGAATATCAACTGGACCATTGGAAGGGTTTAACAACAAGATAAAGGTCCTTAAACGAAAAGCATATGGGTATAGAGACATGGAATATTTTGCTTTGAAAATTTATGCCCTTCATGAAAACAGGTACGGATTATTGCGATGAACCTATTTTTCTTTCTATCTTATTTGTTTACGGAACCGGCTTTATTGTCATTCTTACGATCAATATTTTCTCAACGATCATTTTTTATGATGAAATTCTCAAAATTATTTCTCTAAAAATTCCGAATACTTCTCATCAATATGCCGGTTAAACCAGTTATCAATGACTGACTTTCTAAATCTCCACTCTTTTCCAAGTTTAGCCGCTGGAATTTTCCCGTTCTGAGCCCATGTATAGATTGTTTGAGGTTTCAGTTTCAAATATTTTGCAACCTCTTCCAGAGTCATAATATCCTCCATACCTATTTCTTTAACAATTTTAAAATTTGAGCGGTGTCATGTCCCTGCTGATCGGCTGAGTCTTTATCAAAGTATGTTTTCCCAATTTTCTCTTTTTCCTGATTCTTTGCCGGAGATACCAATTGCTCAACAGAATAAATAATGGCAGTATAAAAATTACCTTCATATTTTCTGAAAATCTTGAATTCCTCATGTTTCTCACAAAGAAATGGTCTTAGGTTCCAGGCTAATTGAATTCCTACAAACGCCAGGATGATGATCCAAATTCTAAATACAACAACTCCGATCTTGGGATATATGTCTTTATTTTCGCATGCATACTTTAAGGCATCAACCATAAGACGCATTCCAAAAATACCAGCGAAAATAAAAATTGCTACATGGAGGAGTTGTAAAAAGTGATAGTTCCCCCCGGTGATTTGGAACACAATCACGATGGGTGCAAAAGAAATTGCAATAGTTGAAGTTAAAACCAGCCCGCTGAGAACAATGATGATCATCTGCCGCACACTCATTTTTGAACCAAGAACCTGCTGGATAATAAAAAAGGACGGGAAACAAATTATCACGGTTGAAAGAAACAGGACGATGATCTTTACCCCTGCAACAATGGACTGGATCAAACTATGGGAGCTACCCATTACAACACCGTAAAGAAAAGCAAACAGACTGATAATCAGAATTTGGTTTAGAATGAGCCTGTTGGATTGTTTGAGGTTGATCTCACTGAAAAATGATTCCTTATTCTGGAAGATTTGAAAGACTTCCTTAACTCCATATGACTTTTTCATGGTAACTGGGATTTAGATCACGACAAAAATAATATTTATTTTCATCTTTATTGCTATTTATTATTGTTTTTTATTGTTTTATACAAATAATTATTTTTTCATTTCGATCATATATCTGATTTTCCAACACTTAATGATTTTTTATCCATTTATGCCCCTTTTTGGTTAAAAAGGGCTGAACCATAATAAAAAAATCTTCCTAAGTGTTTGTTTTAGAAAGATTTACAAATTCATTCGTATACTACTCTGACGAATTATCTAATTGTTAACCAGCATCTAAATAGATTTAAAATCCCGGAATAGAGAGATAATTCTTTTTAAGGTTCAAAATCTATCCCTTATGTATGTTTAAATAAAAAATTTCCTCATAAATTTTTGTAAGTTGTTGAATTTCTGATCTCCCCGGAAGGACTCGAAAAATAGGGTCTGAGATTAAGAATCAGAGGTCGTATAATTTTCTTTAACTTTATACCATTAAAACTATGAGAAGGGATATAAATGAAGGATTTGTATGGAGGACCCACCAGATGTCTACTTGTACAAACGAAATTTTCCGAATTTAGTTTTTGGAATTATCAGGATGTTTGCGACATTGTAGGTGCCAGGTATCCGGCGGCTCCTCTTGGGCTGCTTACCGTGGCGGGACTTTTTCCGCAGCACTGGACATTCAAACTAATCGACGAGAATGTAGAACCCTTGCTTGACAAATACCTGCTTTGGGCGGATATTGTCTGTACAGGAGGAATGCTGCCCCAGCAAAAAAGCATATTGAAATTCATCCACCGGGCACATGTTCTCGACCGGATTGTGGTAGTGGGTGGTCCTGATCCCACCTCGCAACCGAATCTTTACAGGGAAGCTGATTTCCTAGTATTGGGTGAGGGTGAAATCACGGTCCCCATGTTCCTGAAAGACCTTCAATGCGGGAAAACATCCGGAACCTATGTATCTTCGGAGCGCGCAGACATGCTCCTGTCGGTTGTCCCGCGGTACGATCTGATCCGGTTCCGGGATTATATCATGATCGGCATGCAGTTTATCCGCGGATGCCCTTTCAATTGCGAATTCTGCGATGTGATTGAACTGTTCGGCCGCATACCTCGGTTTAAAACCACTACGCAGATCCTCAGAGAACTTCAAACGCTTTATGACCTGGGATACCGTGGCCATATCGACATGGTTGACGACAATTTTATCGGTAACAAGAAAAAGGTCAAAGAGTTGTTGCGGGAAATTAAATCCTGGACGAACGAACGGAAATATCCGTTTTATTTTACAACCGAAGCCTCTGTCGATCTGGCCGAAGACGATGAACTACTGCAGCTCATGCAGGATTGTGACTTCCGTTATGTTTTTCTCGGCATTGAAACTCCTGAAAACGATACGCTCGCGGTGAACCAAAAGAACCAGAATGTAAACAAACCGGTGGCGGATGCTGCACGAAAGATCCTGGCTTACGGCATGGTCAGCAACGGGGGGTACATCATTGGATTCGACAGCGAAAGCCGACAGATCGCTGCTAACATGATTGATTCCATTCAGGAATCGGGCATCTGCATGGCGATGATCGGGTTGTTATATGCCCTGCCCAACACACAGCTTACCCGCCGGCTCGAATCAGAAGGGAGACTGTTCCGGCTATCTGCCCAATCAGTAAGTGACACCGATATTGACCAGATGACCAGTGGGCTCAATTTCGCCACGTTGATCCCTCGGTCCGAGATCCTTAAAAACTATATTAAAGTGATCGATGCGGTATTCGATCCGTCGAATTATTACAAGCGTGTGATCTACACCGGGCTTAACATCAGACCCAGGTATCGTCATAAACCATCCTTTTCCACATGGCTGATCTACATGCGTTCATTTCTGCGCGTTTGCAGAGAGGTGGGTTTTTCGCGGGAAACAGGATTTCATTACTGGAAGATGTTTTTTACTGTCATTGTTCGGAACCCGATGGGAATCGAGGCTGCGGTGAACCTCGCGGCCATGTTCATCCACTTTCAGAAACAAAAGGCCTATATCGTTTCGGTTACGAACCGATTACTCACCTCATTTGAAAACACAAGTGAAAGGGACTATAATGAACGGATGTGTTTATCGCATTCAACTATAAATGTTGCAAAACAGGGTGAAGAAAAAGATGATTAGAGGGGGTCAGTCTAGACCGGCCTGAGGGTGGTCAATTTGATTCTTGGCCTATAGGTTATCAATAATTCATAAAGTAAATAACCGATGAGTAACATGCGTTCCCGAAGAGGGTGCGAATAAGAGTTGATCAAATGCCTGGGGTTCAATGCGATTAAGTTCCTGGAAGACCTCGATCTCCGTCAAGCCGAATTGCCCTACGGCGTTTAGTTCAATGTACATACAGAATGCAGAGTATGGTGAATTATTGAGATCCGCAACCGCATTTTCCATTTGCGTCAGGATGACATAGTAGTCTGTATTGACTATTTGAGCGATGGCCCCTTCCTGATCTCTTGCATCGCAGGCTTCGATATAGTGGGAAAGCTTTTCAAAGGTTGCTTTATCGCCCAGCATGGCTGCCGTCAGCAGGTGGTCGGCCAGCAACTGGTTTCTGATGGCCGTCAGTCCGGAATTCTGTTCCCCCGGGAGTTTCTTCTTCTCAGTCATGTCGATATAACGGTCAATGGCGCGGGCCGCGTTCCCGAGCAACGCATCCCTGACCGAAAGCTGGCTGATAAACCTGACAAAGCCCCGTAAATTATTTTCAACATCGACCGATTGATCAATGCTGTCTTTTTTGGTATATAACTGAACAAGGAAATCCGAAACGGGCTGGATACTGGTGTTGCTGATGACCAGCCAGGAGCCGAAGTCCTTCAGCGAAATGATCGGCGGGATGAATTTCGGGTTGAACATGATGGGATGGCTCCTGAGGGACCCCATGATCGTATCGATCTGGCGGGCAAGGGTTGCGTTATACTTTTCGATGGTTAATATACTTCTGATCATTAAACGCAAACGCACCGTATCGTTCGTCAGTTCGGTGCGCAGAAGGATATCTTTTTCCGAGATATTCTGTTTGTTATATTTTTCAGCTTTGGCGAAGGTTCCGGAGATAATTCTCTTCATTACCGGGGGCCCATGAAAGTAGGCTACTGCAATTGCAGCGGCGACCAGCAGGATAACCGCCAGGATAATGATTCTTGTTTTATTTTTCATTGGTCGATGATTTTACGGTAACGCTTTTTTACTGGCGTTATATAAAATCACAAAAAAATACAGAAAAGTTGGTCAACCTTGAAATATTTTATATCACCCTGAAACTTTTTTATGGTAATTTGTATCCGGAATCTTTAACCCAGTCCTTTTGAAAAACCGTTTGCTCCTCCTCATCCTTGGTATTACAGGCATATTGCTCATATCCTTTCTTGTTTCCTGCAAGAAGTCAGATCCTGATCCGGTCCCGGTAAACAATGAAGTTAAGCTGGGAGCCATACTTGATCTATCCGGCATATATTCCGAAGAGGGAATGGCGGGCAAGGTTGCCATGGAAACCGGAGTGGCCGATCTGAATCAGCTATACCTGCTTGCCGGATCTGCGACCAGGTTCTCTGTGACCGTAAGGGATGCAGGAATGGATACTGCAAAGGCTTTAACGGCTGCAAAGGAAATGTACAACCAGGGGATCAGGCTTCTGGTAGGAGGACCCAACACCAAGAAAACGGCTGTCACTCTTGATGCTGAAGCAGCGGCCTTTGCGCATGAGGTGAGGTTTCTCGCCCCCATCATGGCCATTGGCACGGCATCATCCGTTCCCCCGAATGCTGCTGAAATTGCCGGCCGGATCAGATACCGGAAAAGACCTGAAGGATCATCCGATGTTATTGACTTTCAAATGCAGGGTACAAATCATGAAACAGGTGCTCATTTTAACACTGATGTTTGCGGGATGGCAGTGCTCCTCTGCCCAGGATCTGACCGCAAAGGAGATTGTAAGGAAGGCCGATGAAAAGAACCGTGGCCTGTCAAGCCAGGGAACGATGACCATGACTGTCATCCGGCCCGACTGGACGAGGACGATCACCATGAAGGCCTGGTCGAAAGGCAGGGAATATTCAATGGTCCTGATCACCGCCCCTGCCAGAGACAAAGGGCAGGTTTTCCTCAAGATCAATACCGAAATGTGGAACTGGATCCCTTCCATCGACAAGACCATAAAGATCCCTCCATCCATGATGCTGCAATCGTGGATGGGATCCGATTTCACAAATGATGACCTGGTCAGGCAGTCATCGATCGTGGTGGATTACACCCACAGGCTGCTGGGGAAGGAGAAGGTGAGGGAAATGGAGTGCTACAAGATAGAGCTGACCCCGCTTCCCGAAGCTCCCGTGGTCTGGGGCCGGGTGATCCTATGGATCGCGGTTACCGGTTTCGATGTCTGGATGGCAGAATATTATGACGAGGATAATAAGCTGGTCAACATTTCCAATAATTATGATATCAAACGGATGGGGGACCGGGATATCCCGACCAGGCTTGAAATGGTACCGCAGAACAAAAAAGGTCAGAAAACCGTGATGCATATCGACGAGATGAAGTTCAACACCGGAATTGATGAAGGATTCTTCTCCCAGCAGAATATGAAAAAGATCAGGTAATATGGGCGACATCAGGCTTGCATGGCGCAATATCTGGAGGAACAAGCGCAGGACGCTCCTGACAGCCGCTTCGGTTTTCCTCGCGATCTTCCTTGCCCTGATCGTGCAGTCGCTTCAGATCGGATGGTTCGACCGTCTCATCGACATCACGGTGAAGTCGCACACCGGACATATACAGATCCACCGTAAAGGTTACTGGGATGACAGGGACATCAACAATGCCATGATATTCAGCGATTCGTTGGCGGGAGTGGTAAGCCACACAGGGAATGTGGACAGGACCGTGCCGCGTCTTGAATATTTTGCCCTGGCCTCCTGTGGCAAGCAGACCAAAGGGGTGATGCTTACCGGTACCGATCCGGCCAGGGAAGACGCCATGACCCGGTTATCGGCGAAAGTGGTCAGGGGCCATTACCTTGATCCGGCCGGCCGCGGCATCCTGGTTTCACAGGGACTTGCCTCTTACCTTGGCCTCAGCTCCGGTGATACGCTGGTCTTGATTGGCCAGGGCTTCCACGGGGTAAGTGCCGCCGGGAAATATCCGGTGTGCGGGATTGTTCATCTCCCTTCACCGGTGCTCGACAACCAGATGGTCTATATGAACCTCCCGGCAGCCCAGGATTTCTTCAGCACGGATAGCCGGATCACCTCACTTTCGATCCTCCTCAGGGTCCCGGATGAAATCGATAATACCCTTGCATCACTGAAAAACTCGGTCGATGCCAGCAGATACGAGGTGATGCGCTGGGATGAAATGATGGTTGAGGTCATGCAGCAGCTGAAGGTAAAGACCGGCAGCGGGAAGATCATCACTGCCATTCTTTATATGATTGTCGGGTTCGGTGTTTTCGGCACGGTGATTATGATGACCAACGAGCGGACCAAAGAATTCGGCGTGATCGTTTCAGTGGGTATGCAGAAAAGCAGGCTGTCACGGATCCTGGTTCTCGAGATGATCCTCCTGGGACTTACCGGGGTGCTCGCCGGGCTTGCCGTTGCCATGCCCATCATGTTCTGGTACAAGATCCACCCCATCCATGTATGGGGGAACATGGCCCAGGTCTTTATCAACTATGGGATCGAACCCCTGATGCCGCTTGCCTTGAAGCCGGGTTTTATCCTCTCAAACGTGATCACGGTCCTGCTGATCGTTGCAGTGACCTGCATCTATCCGGTAAGGAGGATCTTCAAATTTAAGGTTGTTGACGCACTGCACAAATAAACACCGTATGATCGTCAGGCTTGCTTTCAAGAATGTATGGAGGAATAAGATCAGAAGCCTCATTGTCATCATGGCGGTCACCCTGGGCCTTGCAGGAGGCATCTTTGGCGTTTCCATCATGACCGGCATGGTCGGGCAGATGGTGAGGTCAGGGATCAACCATGAATTGGCCCATATCCAGATCCACCATCCCGAATTCCAGAAGAATTTTGAACCGGGATATTCCATTGCACATCCCGACAGCGTTACAGAGATCATTTCACATTTCCCGGCAGTAAAAGCATTTTGTACAAGGACAAGACTTATCGGCATGGTATCCTCTCCAAATGCCTCGGCGGGAGTCCAGATCACCGGGATTGATCCGGCAAAGGAAAGACAGGTTTTCACCCTGTACATGACGATCCCCGATTCCTGCGGCAGTTTTTTCACTGGCAACCGGAAAAACCCGCTGGTGATCGGGCAGAAGATGGCCGACAAGCTCAAGGTGAGGGTCAGGTCAAAGGTTGTGCTTCGCTATCAAGACAGGGATGGTAATCTTGCAGAAGCTGCCTTCTCCGTCGGAGGGATCTTCCGTTCATCCAACTCAGTTTATGATGAAACAACCGTTTTCGTGAGGAAAAGCGATCTCGATATGGTTACCGGCTGCGACAACGGGATCCAGGAGATCGCACTGGTCCTCCATGACATTCAGCGGATCCCTGAGACTGAATCTGCCCTGAAATCAAAGCTGCCGGGCCTGCTTGTCCAGAACTGGACAGAACTGCGTCCCGAGATGGCCATCGTCACCACCGCTATCGCCATAGAGATCTATATTATCCTTGGAATCATTCTTTTTGCCCTGGCCTTCGGCATCGTCAACACCATGCTGATGATCGTGTTCGAACGGACAAGGGAGCTGGGCATGCTGATGGCGGTGGGTACGAGCAAGGCAAGGATTTTCCGGATGATTATGCTCGAAACCATCTTTCTGACTTTCGTCGGCGGGATTATCGGAATGGCACTCAGCGCGATATTCATTGCGGTCTTCCAGTGCTATGGCATTGACCTGTCGGCCTTCTCAAAAGGACTGAGGGCGTTCGGGCTTGATCCCAGGATTTATCCATCCATCGGGATACAGCTGTATATCAACCTCTCGGTCATGATCCTGTTGACGGGAATCCTTTCGGCGATCATGCCTGCAAGAAAAGCGCTTCAGCTGAAGCCGGTAGAGGCCATCAGGATTGAATAAACGGTGAAATATTGAAAAAACGATATAGTGAAAAATGCCCAAGACGGATGAATTTATGAACATCATAGAGATCAGGAACCTGACGAAAATATACGACGAAAAGACCATCCCGGTCCATGCATTGAACGGAGTGGATCTTGCATTCAAAGAAGGGGAATTCACCAGTATCGTGGGTCCTTCGGGTTCCGGCAAGACAACGATGCTGAACCTGCTGGGAGGACTTGACGCCCCGACCACTGGCGAGATTAGGATCGGCGGTACCGAGATCACACGGCTGAGATCAAGGCAGCTGATCGATTTCCGGCTGAGAAACATCGGTTTTGTATTCCAGTCGTTCAACCTCATCCCCGTGCTGACGGCAAAGGAAAATGTGGAGTTCATCATGCAGCTGCAGGGAGTGACCCGGATGCAGCGGGATAAGAGAACTCTTGAGTTGCTTGAATCTGTAGGTTTGACGGATAAGGTCAACATCCGGCCGAACAAACTATCAGGCGGACAGCAGCAGAGGGTGGCCGTGGCCCGGGCACTGGCATCGAAACCCAAATTCATCCTGGCCGATGAACCTACCGCCAACCTGGATTCAAAATCAGCCGAAAACCTTCTTGAGATCATGGAAAAGCTGAACCGGGAAGAGAGGATCACCTTTATTTTCTCCACCCACGATTCGAGGGTTGTGGCAAAAGCAAGAAGGGTGGTCACGCTGGAGGACGGAAAGATCGTCGGCGATGTTCTGAAGAATTAGATGCCCGGAATGGATTCCATACCCTCACCGGTGCCGTATGATATCCCTTCAGCCAGGCGCTGCCACCGCAGATGCCTGATGATCCTTGTCCTGTTTTTCTTCCTTTCCGGGCTCACGGCCCAGGATACTCTTGTTCCGAAAAAGGAAAAAAAATGGGCTTTCAACGGTTATGTGAAAGACATGCAAACGGTGATCATCCATAAGATCGACGGGCAATGGATCACGGTTAATCTCCTCCACAACCGGAATAACTTCAGCTGGAATATTTCCAGGAGCTTCTCCTTTTGTCTCCAGGAGAGGAACCGGTTTTACTGGGGCGAACTGGTTGCCGAAACTCCCGAATATGCCGGTTTCATTGCTTATGATAACGGACTGGTTAATCTCTCCTGGAATCTTCTCGAAGGGAAATCGTATATCCTGAATCTCGCCATCGACAGGCTCTGGCTGGACTATACCCGGAACCATTTCCAGGTTACGCTGGGACGGCAGCGGATCAACTGGAGCCAAACCTATGTGTGGAATCCCAACGATATCTTCAATACTTATTCTTATTTCGACTTCGATTACGAGGAAAAGCCTGGCAGTGATGCCATAAGGTTACAATACTTCACCAGCCCTTCATCCAGGGCCGAATTGGTGGTCAAAGCCGACCGGGATAAAAAGATCACCGCGGCAGGGATGTTCCGTTTCAATAAATGGAAATATGACTTCCAGGGACTGGCCGGGATCTATACCCAGAGCGATCTCATCCTGGGTCTCGGGTGGGCCGGCCAGATCGCTGGCGGCGGCTTCAAGGGAGAATTAAGTTGGTTCCAGCCCCTGAAGAACTTCGGCGATACTACCGGTGTGTTCCTTTCCTCTGTGGAATATGATTACACTTTCAGGAATTCCATCTTCATCCAGTTCGAGGGATTTTACAATTCGAATTCCGCCAACCCCTCCAATATCCTGATCAACCAGTTTAACCCTGCCCTGCTGAACGCGAAAAATCCTTTCCTGAATGGCTTTTCGATCTTCGCTAACATTTCCTGGCCCGTTACGCCCCTGATCACCCTTGCCCTGGCAGGAATTTACAACCCTTCCAACTGCATGTACTTCATCATCCCCACTTTTACTTTCTCCCTGATGAACAACCTCGATCTTTCGGTAATCGCCCAGTCGTACCAATCCTATGATCCGGCGATGTGGAGTACCTGCCAGACGTCAGTCTTCATCCGTCTGAAAGGCTCTTTTTAAGGCCATTCAAACTTTCAGGAACAATCGCTGCCTGTACAAAAAATAAAGGAAAAGCCATTTGGTGGCCAAAACACAGAATTCGTAAAAGGGGAATTGAAATGCTCCCATTTTTGTATAAACTCCGTGGATGAAGATCTTGGCGATCACCCCGAAATCAAAAAAGCCCTGGAGCACATAGATAGTGATGCAGTTCATCCCGATGACCGTGAAGGGGAACGCCCAGCGTGTATATCCCCTGACGTCAATCAACCAATAAAATAAACAGATCGCAAGCATCGATAAACCGCAGGTCAGTGAAACATAGGAGCCGGTCCACAAATACTTGTTGATGGGATAGATCATATTCCAGAGGAGGGCGATGATGATCAGGATCACTCCCGATACGATAAAAAAGATGATCTTTTTCTTCTCCGGTTCCGGTTTCAAAAGCCGGTACCCTGCCAGAACCCCTGCCAGGACATTGACAATGGCCGGGAAATTGGTAAGGATCCCTTCATTGTCCCCGAACTTGTAACAGCAAAAAGATCCGGGAAGGAATTTCCGGTCGATGAATCCAGCCAGGTTCCCTTCAGGGGTAAGGTGATAGGCCCCGAATCCCGGCACGGATACCTTCAGCAATACCAGCCAGTATGCCAGGGTGATGGTGACCGCCCAGAATAACTGACCTTTTTGCTTGTAATTCATGACTATCAGGGAGGCGAAGAAATAGGTGAAGGCGATCCGGTGCAGGACCCCTGTATACCGGAGGGTTTCGAAATTAAAATGGAAGAGGCCATTGTAAACCATTCCCAAAAGGTAAAGAATAATTGTTCGGCGGAAGATGTGTTTATAAATATCCTTCCTTGAACTGCCCCGTTCCATCCGCCGGGTGATGGAGAAAGGCATGCTCAGGCCAACAATGAAAAGAAACAGAGGGAAGATCAGATCGTAGAAATGGAATCCTGACCAGGCTGGATGATCGAGCTGAAGGGCAAGCTTTTCGCAAAACGGTGTTCCTATGAATGCGAACAGTGTGACGAAAAATACGTCCCCTCCAGTGATCCAGAACATGTCGAATCCCCGCAGAGCATCGATCGATAATATCCTGGCCGGTTTTTGTTTTTCAGTCATCTTGCTGTCACATTACAGATTGCAAATGTCCGGTGACCAATCATTCTTCCTGAGCCCAGACTATCTTCCATGCATTGGCATGAAGGTGGATGGTCTCCCACCAGACTTTCTTGGCTACCGGTATAGTGGTCCCGGTCTCGTTATAGGTGTAAGAGGTTTGCCCCGATTCTTCCTGAACAATGGTATGGCAGGCCTGGACAAAACCCGGAAATTGTTCGTAAGAAGGATCTGTAAAAACATTGGCTCCGTTCCCTGTTCCGTCCGGGTCGTAGACGATCACTCCGTTTTTTGCCAGTACCCATATCTCATTGGGTGCGCTGACCAGGGGTGAAATGATCCTCCCGAGAAGCTCCCATGGAGTGAATAACCCTTCTATGGCCCCCAGCGAAGTGGTGCCGTTATATGCAGGATGCATATCCGTTACCGCATAATAGCCTTCCATGGCCATGAATAAATCACTGAAAACCGGTTCATGGGACTGGAGAACCCTCTGTATAGCGGTATCGTTGCTTAAATCCGATCCCTGGTACTGTTGATATGCAGGAGGTTCGATGAGTTGCAGGATTCCCTGCTGATTGATATAGGCAAACTCCCTGGCAAAGGATGAACCGGCAAGAAGCTGTTGCAGTTTGACCCGGATGGCAGAGGTGTCGGCACCGGCATTTGCGAGGGAAGCACCTGCCAGTGCAAGCGCATTGTTCAGGGAATCCAGTGAAAGCCGTACCTGTGTTGTTGCAACATCCAGGACAGCGGGAGCTGATTCAATATTTGAATCGTTGTCCTTCTTGCAAGCCGAAAGAAATGCAAAGAGGAATACAATACTTAAAAAGGTTCGGGTTTTCATAAGTTGAATATCCGTTATGGTTCAGAAATTCTCAACGTGGATGGTCACTGCTGCCGGATGATCGCAAAGATCGGTTCGACTTCTGCCGGTGGCAGCGCCCTGTCGAGCAGCGGAGCATAGGCTTTGGAGAACAATTCAAAAGATTCCTTCAGGATCAGTAAGGTGTTGGAAAAGATAGATAACCGGGCAACACGGATCTTTTTGTTCATCCTAAACGGTGGTCTTGATTTTACACGGGTGTAAAATTAATATCTTGAAGTAATACAACCCGTTTTTTTTTATTGAATGGGGTATAAATCACCCTGGTTGAACAAATAATGGGGATAAAGAGAAAAGGATTGCGCTACTGGCGTTGATCTATTAGGGTTCGTTATATAAGTGCAGGTCCCCATATGACTGATAGATTCCTACTATGCAGATCTGACTAAGTTCGTCATAGGCCTGTATAACATCATTAAGCTGGTCATAGGCCTGAGGAACTACTATATTAAGCTGGTCATAGGCCTCGGGAGCAGTGACGTAATCAAGGTCGTAAACCATTCCGGGCTGATCGTGAGAACTGAGGTTGTCATAGGCATTCTCTGTTACTACATTGAGCGGGACAAATTCATTATTACCCAATTCCACGATGGCATTTTCATATTGGATCCGTATGACATAATAGTCAGATTTGACCAGCTGGGCAACCTCCGTGGCCTGATCCCTGGCATCGCATTCGCTGACATAAGTGATCAGCTTTTCAAAGGATTTCTTGTTCCCGAGCATGGCGGAGGCAAGCAGGTTGCTTGCCAGCAACTGGTTCCGTATCCCCTTCAGCTGCGCCATCTCCTCAGCCGGCAGCTTCTTTTTCTCTGCCTGGGTGAGATACTGGTCGATGGCCCGGGCGGCATTCCCCATTATGCTGTCTCTTACCGAAAGCTGGCTTATGAATCTTACAAAGACCCGGAGTTCATTATCTATATCGACCGATTGATCCACGCTGTCCCTGTGCAGATAAAGGCGGACCAGGTAATCCGTCACTGGCTTGATGCTGGCGTTGCTTGTGACCAGCCAGGAGCCGAATTTCTTAAGCGACAGCATGGGCGGGCTCAGCTTCGGGTCATACATGATGGGATGACCTTTCAGTGTTTGCATGATGGTATCTATCTTTTGGCTGAGCTTAGTATTATACTGCTCGATGGTCAGCAGGGACCTGATCATTGACCGCAGCCGCACTGTATCCTGCGTCAACTCAGTGCGAAGAAGCACATCCTTTTGCGTCGACGCCTGCTTGTTGTATTTTTCGGCCTTGGCAAATGTCCCGGAAACGTTTTTCCGCAATACCCGCGGGCTCTGAATGGCCAGTATGGCAATTACGGCGGCGATCAGTACTACCACCGCAATGATGATGACTTTGGTCCTGCTTTTCATAGATAAGGTATTTAATTAACGGCTTCAGGGAATCCTCTTTTATCGCTCCGGCTTTAATATTCCCGGTAAGGAGGGGCCTTTCATCGGTTCATGTTCTTATTTAACAATATTATTAGTTATTAAAAATACAATAAAAACCAAGAAAGTTGATCTTTGTTTGAAATATTTTCCTCAATCCTAACCATAAAATATGTTAAATTGCAAGCCGATTCCTAAAACCGCACTTTATGAAAATCGGTTGCCCTGTTGCATTCTTTTGCCTCACCGGCATTTTGTTTCTGTCCCTTCTTGTCTCCTGTAAAAAGTCGGATCGTTGCCATGAGCCGCAAATACATGAAGTGAGACTTGGAGCGATCCTTGATCTCTCCGGCATATATTCCGAAGAGGGAATGGCGGGCAAGGTTGCCATGGAAACCGGTGTGGCCGATCTGAATCAGCTGTACCTGCTTGCCGGATCTGTGACCAGGTTCTCCGTCACCGTAAGGGATGCAGGAATGGATACTGCAAAGGCTTTAACGGCTGCAAAGGAAATGTACAACCAGGGGATCAGGCTTCTGGTAGGAGGACCCAACACCAGTTCAGAGCTCAAAGCGATCATGCCTTACCTCAATGCGAACAAAATGTTGGTACTGAACTGTTTTGCAACCTCTCCTGCATTGGCCATTCCCGACGATTATATTTTCAGGCTGATCCCTGATGACAATGTGCAGGGTAGAGCTACGGCGAAAATGATGCAGACCGACGGGATAAAAGCCTTGATTCCGGTCTACCGGAATGATGCATACGGCACCGGCCTTTCCCAGAGTGCAAAGGATCAGTTCATTTCCCTAGGAGGAATGGTTTACGACGGTGTTGCATATGCCACCGGAACGGTCAGCTATCCGGATATCATCAGTCAGGCCGCGACTCAGGTAGCCGATGCTGTTGCCATTTACGGGGATTCCTGTGTCGCCGTGCTCCTGGTCTCCTACCAGGATGCAGCCGATTTCTTTAAAGCAGCAACAGGGGTCGACGTGATGAAGGTCGTCCGGTGGTACGGCTGTGATGCCAACACCAAGAAAACGGCTGTCACCCTTGATGCTGAAGCAGCGGCCTTTGCGCATGAGGTGAGGTTTCTCGCCCCCATCATGGCCATTGGCACGGCATCATCCGTTCCCCCGAATGCTGCTGAAATTGCCGGCCGGATCAAGGCTGTTACCGGTTCTGACCCCGACGACATGGCTCTTTCTGCCTATGATGCCGTTATGATCTATGGTCAATGCTATAACCTCACAAGGCGATATGACGCAACCCTGTTTAAGGCCGTTTTGCCTTCAGTTTGTGCCTCTTACAATTACCTGGGGATCTCACGAAAGATGAACGACGCCGGCGACCTTGCCACATCAAATTATGTGTTCTGGGCCGTGATCCAGACCCCGGGTGGCTGGGACTGGGAAAGTTACAGCACCTATTTTGCAGAAGGGGATTATATTCTGGTCAAACCATGAACCAAACAGTCGCAAATTGAGACCGGTTCAAGATCAATGTCAGATCACCGGATAAGCATGATCTTTTGTGTCTGAATCCCGGTTTTTGATTGCAGGACCAGAAAATAAATCCCTTGTTTGACGGGTATCCCGGAATTGTCGCGACCATCCCAGGTAAGGATCCGGTCACCCGGAGGAATTTCCGGATAGGTCCTTATCCCCCGCCCGCAAAGGTCAGCGATGCTGAGCGTGGCCAGACCATTGCCGGATATAAAAAGACGGAAAGAAACTGAATTTGAAAAAGGATTGGGGGAACAATTCAGGATGGCAGAGGATTGTTCCTTCCGTCCCGACAGGTCCCTGACCGGGGAAGAAAGGTCGGTCAGCTCGATCAACATGATATCGTATCCCCCGCTTCCGTAAGAATTGGTCGTCCCAACAAGGATCTCTTTCCCCTCCGCCGAACAGAGGGCACTGCCCCAGTCAAATCCTTCCTCCCCGATGATCTTTTTGCTCAGCTTGTTCCCGTTTTTATCCACTTTAAGAAAATAGACATCATTCCCGTTGGAAACCGATTTTGTCGTACCGCAGATCAGGTAGGAACTGTCCGATGATGCAGATATGGCATTCCCGTAATCATAATAAGTGCTTTCGCCATAGCTCCTGGCCCATTCCTTCGACCCATCGGGAGAGGCTTTGATCAGATAGGCGTTGAGCAGTTCGCTACTGGTTAAGTCATTGTTACCCGCGATCATGAAATGATGATCTGCTGTTTCCACGACCGCGTTACCCCATTGCTGATAGTTGGATTGGTTGTATTTTTTCTCATAGATGAGGTTCCCGTCAGCATCCACCTTGAGAAGGCAGGCATTCCGGTCGCCCCACCAGCCATAACCCGGAAATGGAATACGGTTTCCGGCATTGCCAGCGATGACATAGGCGCTATCCGTGGTTTCAATGACATGATTCCCCATATCCGATTCAGCACTCCCATAGGTGTTCTGCCATAAGATATTCCCGGCTGTATCGAGTTTGATGAGATAGATGTCGTCGATGCCATTCCCGAAAGATTCGGTATAGCCGCAAACCATATATTTTCCGTCAAACGTTTCGCAAACCGATTTCCCGATGTCATAGCCTGTTCCTCCATAGGTTCTTGACCAGATCACATTACCTGTGGGACCGGTTTTAAATACCAGGAGATCCGCACTACCGGCGCCGGAGGAAAAGGTGAACCCGCAAGCGAGATAATTTCCGTCACTTGTTTCAATCGCGTCATTGGCATAATCCGGAAGCGAACCCCCTATGGTCCGTATCCATTGCTGGTTTCCCCCTGCATCAACCTTCATAAGCAAGGCATCGGAATAACCTTCGCCTGATGAGTAAGTGAATCCTGAAATGAGATATCCGCCATCCATGGTTTTACACAGGGAACGGCCACCTTCGGCAAGAGTGTCGCCATAGGTGGTGATCACGATGGTGTCGGAGGCAAGGGTTTGCATGTCGAGGATCATGGAATCCGATATCAGGCGGGTAGCATTTTTCTCCGTTGATTTTTTTTTGCCGTTTTCACAGAAAGCCCGCATGACCGCTTCGGTATTCTGATGATGGTAATAGTCACCGATGGAGGTAGTGACAATATTCCCGTCGATAACCGGAGGGGCACAGATCCCCACGTGGATGGCCCCGTGGCTGACACAATAGGCGCTGTCATTCAGATTGCTCGTCACATGGATGCCATTGATCACCCCTGCTGCTGCCAGCACCCGCACCCCTGAGCACATGGCACCTACCACCATTCCTGAATCCGCGGCGTCCCTGACCAACTGCAGTGCCTGAGGACTGTTGATCAGGTTGCTGCACGAATTGTTCCCACCGCTGCCCGAGGTGACGACCAGGATATCATAATCGGCAATATTTTGTATCTCCGAAACCAGAACATCCACCGCGATTACAGGGCAACCCAGCGGACCGGCATAATCCGGGCAGGGGGTGACGGTACTCGTCACGCCGGCTGTGGTCACGGTCCATCCGAAGTTCTCAAAATCATCCCGGTCGAGAAAATAGTTCGCACCATAATGATCGGGCATGAGGATCAATAACCTGATTGGCTGGGCTTCAACAAGGTTTGCGGCTGCCATCAGGATGAGCATAAAAATCAATGCGGTTGTTTTCATAATTCAGGTCATTGAAAATGAACAATGCGGAATACCTGTAAATTTATATTATCCGTGACCGGATGTCCAATTATATCGGTAACTCCTTGCGTGAAAACGATATTCACCCGCACATGCAACGTTGAACCAATCGGTTGCCGGATGAAACTCTTTTACCATGGTAATTTTCGGATTAAAGGGATTTTCTATTTTTATCTCTATATTTGGATCTGGATATCCGATGATAGATTACCTATAAATAAAGAATATGCCATTCAGAGGGATTAAAAACAAGGTGAAAATTCTTTTTGCTGAAGATGACATGTCTCATCATATCATGGCCAAAGAGATTTTGCGGAAGGAGGGACTTGAATTCGAATCCCGGCTTGTTGACACAAAGGAAGCATTTAAAGAAGCGCTGGAAGAGTTTAATCCCGATTTGGTTATTTCCGATTACGTGATGCCCGATTTTACCGGGATGGAAGCCCTTATAATAACAAACGTGATGAAACCATCTACCCCGTTGATCATATTAACAGGTTCCATCAGTGAAGAAGTGGCTGTAGAGTGCATGCGTTCGGGGGCCACAAATTATGTGATAAAGGAAAATCTGATTCGACTACCCTTTGCAGTCAAGGAAGCTTTGCAAAAGAAGATCGCCTTGTCGGAGCAGCGAAAAGCCATATCGGATTTGCAGGAGAGCGAGTCCAGATTGCAAACCATAACCAAGGCTGCCGGAGATGCTATTGTCATGATCGACAATGCAGGTCTGATTTCTTTCTGGAATCCGGCTTCAGAAAAAATCTTTGGTTTCAGTGAGAAGGAAGCTCTGGGGAAAAATCTGCATGAACTTATCGCTCCATATGAATATCGTGAGGCTTTTTATAAAAACTTCGGCACCTTCCAGCATTCCGGACAAGGTCAAGCCGTTGGCAGAATCATGGAATTGGAAGCAATCCGGAAAAACGGAGACAGGATATATATTTCCCTTAACCTGTCGGCTGTGAAAATAAAAGAACTATGGCATGCCGTTGGAATAGTCTCTGATATCACGGAACGTAAGAAAGTTGCCGAAGAATTGATATCAGCTAAAAGCAGGGCAGAAGCCAGCGACCGTCTGAAAACAGCCTTTATAAACAACATTTCGCATGAAGTCCGAACTCCGCTAAACGGAATTTTAGGTTTCAGCGAACTTATTTCCCATTCTGACCTGTCGGATCAGGAAAAAAATCAATATTCTTCGCTGATCAAAATGAGCAGCACCCGCTTGCTCAGGACGATGACAAGTTATATGGATATCTCCATGATCGTCTCAGGGACTATGCAGATACAAAATAAGCTTTTTGATCTGCAACATCTTATGCAGGCATTATTGGATCAGTTCAAACCCATTTGTTTTGTTAAAAGCCTTGAATTATTTTTAAAAATACCTGATCAGAAACTACCGGTAATTTTAAATTCCGATGCTGAAGGACTTTCAAAAATAGTATCCCATTTGCTTGATAATGCTGTAAAATTTACCCAAAAGGGTGAAATCTCATTTGGTTATGTTAAAAAAACCGGAAGGTTGGAATTTTTTGTTAAAGATACAGGCATTGGGATCAGCAAAAAGATACAACCTCGAATATTTGATCACTTTATACAGGAGGAAATATCGTTTACAAGAAATTATGACGGTAGCGGATTGGGATTGTCGATTGCCCGCGGACTAATAGAGTTACTTGGAGGTAAAATTTGGTTGAAATCAGAAAAAGGTTCGGGCTCCGAATTTCGTTTTACTTTACCCTATGAGGAGTCGGAGTTGATGGTGGCTGAGCATGAAAATAAAGCAAAGAGTGCTATTCATATCAAAGAGCCGGTCATTCTGGTTGCCGAAGATGATGAACCTAATTATTTATTACTTGAAATAATATTAAAAAAATCCGGGATCAAAATCATCCGTGCAGCAAATGGGAGAGAAGCAGTAGAATGTTGCAGAAAACATCCTGAAATATCTTTGGTATTAATGGACATGAAGATGCCAGATATGAATGGGATGGAAGCAACAATTAAAATCAAATCCTTCAGGAACGATCTGCCGATCATAGCAGTCACGGCTTTTGCCATGAGTGGGGACGAAAAAAACGCATTTAACTCAGGTTGTGATGATTATATTCCTAAACCAATCATGAAGGAGAAACTTCTCGATATAATTAAGAAATTTCTCTAACCCTTCTCTTAATCATTTTCTTTAAATGCTGCACTTCACGCAGACTGAAACCCGGATAATTCAATGGAAATTAACCCAAAGAAAAACCTGTTCTGTTCACCATTCAGCATTTCCACGGCACTTGCCATGGTATATGCTGGTGCACGCAGTGAGACGGTTAATTCCAATTAACATTGATAAAATAAAAAAACTCCTGAGCCAGGGGGGATCACTTTGAGCAGCTTTTGCAATTTGACAATACTTTTGGTATTAATCTGAAACAAACATCCGGTATCTCCTGATTTATCCTCGATGCCATGTGCTGTTCAACCTGGTTGATTTTTTCAAGGGGGATCCCCGGATCAAAAAATAATTCCATTTCAACGATTTTATGTTTTCCGCTCCGTCTTGAAAACAACATGCCAAAACCTGAATATTCTGCATAAAACTCCGCAGCTACTTTAAGTATTTTAAGCATATCTTTTTCAGGCAGGGGTAGATCGATCAGCGAACGAAAGTTATCGATGATGAGGGGCAGGCCAACCCTGAGCATATACAATGACAGTATGACCGATAAAATCGGGTCAACACGAATACTGAAAAAAGTAAATCCGGCGACCGATAAAAGGTATCCTGCCAGGAACGCCAGAAACAGGAATGAATCCGAGGTAATGGAAACTTTGAAATTGACAAAATAAGCTTTCAGCAAGGGGGAGGGATTGGGATTCCGCCTGATGATGCGTTTGGTCCATAGGATAAGCATCAGTGTCAGGAGAAGTGACAGGACGACCGGGGCCTGGCACAGAAGATAGGTTACTTCCGGTAAAGGAGAAAACAATCTGATGATGGAGACAATGAGAAAATAGCCCCCCAGGGGCACAATGGATGCTCCGAAGAAAAAAGAAGAAAAATTCTCCAGTTTACCGGTACCATTGGGGAACATGAATTGATTCTCTTTCAGCATGATCCGTATGGATATCAGTGCAAAAACCTTAACGGCAATAGCGGCAGCGGCCCAGATAAAGTACACGAGCAGCGTGACTGAACCTGTGATCAGTGAGAAAATGATTGATAAGGGTGTAATGATAAGCGAGGTGCAAAAACTCACTTCACTGATCCTCTTTAATCCCTTTAATTCGTCCGGATTGTTCATATAATGGATGCTTGATGTTGACAATCAAAAATGAATCAGATGCCCATGGGTCCCAGTGTTTCGCATGAAAAACCACTCGTTTCCTCATTGAAAATGCACCAGCGAAAACCATTGGTTCATATCGGTATAAATATCCTTTATCCGTAAGCCGGTGCTTCTGGCCAGCTCATGAATATATTCCGAGTCGTATTTATATGAATTCTCAGAATGGATGGTCTCTCCTTCCTTGAAACAGATCTTACCATCCAGATACGGACTGGTGACTTCAATGTTTGCAAGGGCTTTAAGGTGCATTTCAATCCGAGCATCGGCCATATTATAAAATGAACAGTGGTCAAATTGGTCAGGATCAAAATTGGTCTTAGCATAACGGTTTACAATACTCAGCATGTTTTTATTAAACGCAGCCGTTATTCCTTGTCCATCATTATATGCCTTTTCCAGAATGTTAATATCTTTCACCATGTCGAATCCAATAAGTAATTGATCGCCTGGATTCATCCATGATCTTAAGTTTAAAAGGAAAGGTATTTCCTCCGTTCTGGTAAGATTTCCAAATGTGCTTCCAAAAAAGCAGATCAGCTTGTTCCCGTCACATGGAATTTCTTTAAAATTCTTCATAAAATCGGCAAGGATCCCATGAATCCTGATCCCGGGATATTTCATTGAAAGAATTCCGGCTGATTTCAGAATGGAGGTTTTACTGATATCAACAGGGGTGTAAGTTATATCTCCGATCCTATGCCCTGGTATTTCATCCAGGAGAATGGATATTTTTGAACTATCCCCGCTGCCCAGCTCAATCAAATTTTTAATGGCCAGGCTGTTCATAATCCTGGGGGCGGCTTCCACCAGGATGGATCTCTCGGTTCGTGTAAGATAGTATTCCGGTAACCGGGTGATCTCTTCGAAGAGCGCCGAACCGGTATCGTCATAAAAAAAACGGCTCGATATATATTTTTGGGTGGCTGAAAGACCAGCTAAAATTTCAGATATGATTTCTTTATCGCTTTCATGAATTAAGAAATCACTGATAGCGACAGGACTACTTATGCTGGTTGATGTTTCGGGAGCGTTCATTTTTAAGGATCTTCACTTTCAGGAATTCCGGTTTCAACAGGGTTATCCGAGTCTTTGCTCCATTCGAACCAGCCGCCATCGTATACCGATACCCGTGGCCATCCCATCAGCCATGCATTGAACCAGGCTTCGCTTCCACGCCATCCGGTGCCGCAATAAAAAGCTATATGCTTATCGGGTGTAATTCCGCTTTTCATCCAGTTTTCTGCTATTTCATGATATTCGCGGCTTGTCTGATCAAAATTCCTGTAATTCTCCATGTGGTAAGCATCTGAACCGCATTCGGAAAAAATTGCCCCCGGGATCCTGCCTTTTTTCTCAATATAGTTATATCCGCTTACTTCACCAATGAATTCCGGCCAGCTGCGTACGCATACCAGTTCGGAACCGGATGAGGCAATGATTTGTTTGGCTTCAGGTGTATCAACAGCAAATTCAGGATGAACAGGTATGTCCGCACCAAATTCAGATACCGGTATTTTAGGCTCATCACAATAAGAAATTTCAAAACCATCATCCTGCCATGACTGAAACCCTCCATTAAGTACCCTTACATCCTTCACCCCGGCATACATCATAATAAAGGCGCATCTTAAAGCTCCTATATCGCCGGCAGCGCTGCCAGGAAACGGATCTTTGTTATCAGGTGACATGAATTTGCCATATATCACTACGGTGGTGTCTGCTGTAATTCCATGTGCCTCCAATACTTTTTTGAGCTCCTGCGGGTTCCTCCTGTTCCATGTATCCTGCGCTTCCAAAGCCATGGTGTCCATGTCAATTGCCCCGGGGATATGGCCACCCAGATAGGCGTCCCGGTTGCGGTAGTGAGCATGAACAACAACATATTTATCGTTATTGAAACAGGGCGGTTGTATACCTGAGATCAGCATGCTTACCCATTGCGCCGGAACCAGTTTCCGGAAGCGTTCCAAATGTTGCATCGGAAGTTCAGGATTTCCCGACCATTCCTTCACAAACCGGTTGTAAACAGAAACATGATCGTATCCTGATGTTAAAAGACGTATCGCGACTTTACCTGCATCCGCATCGTTGGTACCATAAACAATTATATGATGTCCGGGGAAAATTTGTTTATGCCTTACCATCTCTATCCAGTCAATATATTTTATCCATTTGACAGGTAAACTCCTGGCATTCTTAATGTGCCCGCCACGGGGTTCGTTCTGCAATGGCCAGCCATTATAAGCATCCGCAGACCTCACGTCAATAATCCTGGTTTCCTGCTTTTCGATCAGGAGTAAGAGTTCACCTGTTGAGACTTCTCTTAAGGGACTGACCATTCCTGAATATTTAACCTGTTCCCTCAATATTAAAGATATCGTTCCTGCCCGCTGACCCCGAAGCAAGCAAGGGGAATGCGCTTGCGAGGATTCATTGTTTATGCCAGACAACTTGATCGTTATGACCAAAGTTAAACAGATTTTGCAATGGTACACCGGGGGTGTGGTTAATTGGTGATCCGTCGTAAAGCCGGTGCGTCGCGTAACATGGGAAGATGTGCATCCGGCAGTTTATCGCCATGGACAAGTCCCTGGAAGAGATCATCATATCAAACTGAAGACATTTCTTAATTTTTTTTCAAAAAAAAAGCACAATTTCTTTTTTATATTAAAATTAATATATAAATTTGCGTTTATATAAACAGTGTTTTATATGGATGATCTTAAAAAACTTCAACTGATCTTTCTAACATTGTCTGACTATAACCGGTTAGGGATAATAAAATTCATCTGTGATAAAGAAAGTTCAGTTGGAGAAATTGTAAAAGCAACAAAACTATCTCAACCGCTTGTCTCACATCATCTAAGAGTATTAAAAGAAAACGGGATTCTTGAAACAAAACGGAATGGACCATTCATATATTACTTCATGCGAGATAAGAAAATCCTTTATGCAATTAATTTGTTTTTAGAACTTTTTCAGAACTCAGAATTGAATTATAAATCCGGTCCCAAATTCTGTTCTGATTGGATAATTAATCATTACAATAATAAAACATAGGAGGAATATGCCATGACAATCAAAGAAAAAATTATGAATAAAATGATGGGAGACCAGTTTCAAAACATGTCTGCAGATGAAAAAAAACAAATGATGGAAACCATGATGAATCAATTCTTCTCAACAATGTCGGATGAAGAAAAGAAGGAGATGATATCAGGAATGATGTCAAAGATGATGGGTGATAATCCAATGATGGGAATGATGTCGATGATGATGGGTAAAAAAGCAAACGATACTGAAAAGGGTGACAAAACCGGCAAAATGCCCTGGGATATGTGTAGTGAAATGATGTCAGGAATGAAGGAAACGGCAAATACTGCCAGGTTTGCCACTTCTGAATTAAGAGAATTATTTGATGATTGGTGTCAACAAATTGAGAAAGAGCTCCTGGATTTTATTAAAGAGAAGAAATCAATAAAAATTGATGAACTCACTGAGAAATTTAATCTTTCAGAGGAGAGCATCAAATATCTGCTTAGCAGATTAGCTAAAAAAAACCTGATTGATTTCAAGGTCTGATTCTTAGCTAAAAAACCCTATACCGACAATATTACTGAGCTGGAACAGCTTTTGATTTAAAACCCAGAACACATGCTATAACAGCACCGACAATACCCACAACGATCGTATTGGCAATGATATCCACAATCATGGCACCTACAGAAGATATATTCATCGAAGCCAGAAAGTACAGGTCATATGAAAGAGCCAGGAGAAAGCCGAGGAGCATACCGCCAGTCAGTCCCATCAAAGGTTTCTCAAATTTTGCCCAACGTTGAAAGATGAAAGTTATTAAAAACGACATCACCAGCCCGGATAAGAAAACCAGGATCATAAATGATCCAGTATTCATATCCTTCATCAGACCTTCGTAATGGGTTGTGTGGGAATTCATGAAATTCGCCAGCAAAAGGCCATAAATCAGCCACCCAAGCAGGTACTGTACGACAGATCCTGCAAGCGTTGCAAGGATTAATTTCTTGATCATAGGATTTGATTTTGAGGTTAATAATAAAGTAAAAATAATAAAAAATATATATGTAACCGCATTAATTTCATCATGGTGGCCGGAAACACCAAAATATGCTTCCCTCTGGTGGTTCTAATAACTAAAAAAATCATTATTATTTATACTTCCCTGATAGATAATGGAAAAACTTATAGAAAAATCCAATAAAAGCATTCAGTCTGTTCACTATCCGTATCAACGCGATGTGATCGGAAAGATCAACTGGGATTGGAGGATGAACGGCATCATTGGCGCCAGGGGTAAGGGAATTGAAGAATATTTATGATTCCATACCTGAATTGAAATAGGTGGTAAAAACAAAGGTGCACGGCAGATCAGGGATATTGATAATTCTTATGTATTGCCGGGTGACCTTGAAATCGGGCACCAAAACAGGATCCCATTGTGTTTGTTGGGGTTTTTGTATTGATTTTTTGTAAAAAAACTACCTTTGTTTTGTCAAAGTTCGCAATGATGAAGTGGACACATCGACGGTCGTGACCACCCGGGTCGATCGTAATAGACCAGAGACCATCTTACGACAACATAAAATTTTAAATTTAGTTTCAATGAATAAAAAGGTTAGTGTTGCAAGGTTGTCCGTTGCTTCAAATACGATCCTGATCATCATGAAAGTCGCTGCCGGATTTCTATCAGGCTCGGTCAGTATCATCTCTGAAGCCATCCATTCGCTGATGGACCTGTTGGCATCGGTCGTTGCTTTGTTTTCGGTAAAGGTATCCGATAGACCAGCGGATGAAAAACATCCTTACGGTCATGGAAAATTTGAAAATATATCCGGGGTTATCGAGGCCTCGCTGATCTTTGTCGCGGCATTTTGGATCATTTACGAAGCGATAGAGAAAATAATCAATCCTCGCGAGATTGAAAAAATAGGAGTGGGTGTTGTAGTCATGATGCTATCTGCAATTGTCAACATCATAGTTTCCAGAAAACTATATAAAGTTGCCTGGGAAACTGGCTCCGTTGCTCTCGAGGCAGATGCACTTCATTTGAAGACAGATGTTTTAACTTCATTCGGCGTTGCAATGGGACTAGCGCTTTTATGGATTACCGGAATACGGATCCTTGACCCGATCATTGCAATTATCGTTGCTTTGATGATCCTGAAAGAATCATATGAACTGTTTTCGAGGGCTTTCTGGCCACTTATCGACCATGCCTTACCAGCCTCAGAAATAGCACAAATAACGATGATCATTCAACAGCATTGCCGTCACAAAATGACATTTCATAACCTGCGCACGCGGAAAGCGGGTAATTACAGGTATATCGATTTTCATCTCAACCTTGATCCCGAATTAACGGTCGGCGAAGCTCATGATATTTGCGATCAGATTGAGTCAGATATAAAAAATAAAATAGTGAACGCTGAAATAACCATTCATGTTGAGAATTTTTCAGACATGAACCAATAAATGATAAAAGGTCGTCTGTCTGTCCGCCAGTCAATCTTTTAACGGATCTCAGATTTTAAATCTTTTCATGTTTCCCGGGTTAACTGTTTGTTGTACTCTTGTTGTAATGAGGTAAAATTATGACGTTCCCCATTTATGAAATGAAAGATGCAATATTAACAACTTGAAAAAGTTATACATTCACAAGAAAATGTTAAGACATGAGTGAGCCAGGAATGTCAGCAAAGCTTATTAACCGAAAACAGTTTTTCATCTCGGCTCTGATTGGCGGGCCATTGATTACCGGATTCATTGCAGCATTTAACTGTTGGACATCAGGTCAAAAACGCAAAGCCATTTTAATGGTGCTTATTGGTTTAACACTAAATCTATTGCTTGAGGCTTTTATTGCTCTTCTTGTTAATTTCATTTTTCGACCACTTGGGATGAACAGGGGTTTTCTAATAACCATAATATTATGTAGTGGCGGTCAGCTTATATTCACATTTTTAATTTCCAAATTGTTATTGATTAAAAATCAGAAAGACCATATTTTTCCTAAAGATGCTGACTATTACGGAAAATGGCAGGTAATACCAATTATTTTACTCAGCCTCGTTTATCTATTCGTGCATATGGATATGCCTATGTTATTCGCACATTTTCCGAACATGATACTTTTCTTTTATGTGATACCTCATTTTTACTTTTACAACAGAATAAAATACATTTTCAAGTCACCTTCACTAGTCGTTGTTTCCCGGTGGATAATCGTTGTTATTGCATGTTATATGCCTTTGGTATTTGTGCTCGATAGTCTCTTTCCAAAAGAAATTATGAATATTCCAATGTTCTTGGCAGAGTATTATATTTATACATTGCTTTACCTGTTTCTTTTAATACTTGGAGTTGATCTTTTAGGGAAATTAATGCTTAAACTTCGAGTACTTCCCGAAAGCTTTATTCAAGATCCTTTAACAAAAATTGTCGGTTTAGTCTTGGTGATTGTGGGTTTGTCTCTGATCCTGATTGAAGGAAATAAAAAATATAATCACATTGTTGTAAATTCATATGATATTCAAATTCCGGCAAGAGATGCAGAAATTGAATCATTGAAAATATGCTTCGTTTCTGATATGCATCTTAATAACAATACCAATCCGGGGTTTATTAATGATTACTTCAAACGAGTTTCACAAATTAATCCTGACATCGTTCTATACGGAGGAGATATCATTGAAAGAGGACGGATTTCAAAGGAAAAATTAGCAGCATTTGACTGGCAATCAAACACAATAAAAACAAGGTATGGAAAATATATCGTTAATGGCAATCATGATTTTTTCCGATACAATGGATATAACAGATATTCCGGCATGACGTTCCTGACGGATACCCTTGTGAAAGTTGCTAATTCCTTTTATATTATGGGTTTGAGTTATCGATCATATGAGAAAAAACCAATTGCTAAAATCAAGGCACTTGCAAAAGAGAATCTTCCAATTATCTTACTTGATCATTCTCCATATCAATTAGACGCAGCATCAAAAAATCATATTGACTTGCAACTCTCAGGGCACACTCATTACGGACAAGTCTGGCCGATCAATTATCTTATCGAACTACTATACGAACTTCCTTGGGGATATGAGAAGATCAATGATTCGCAGTTTTTTGTAACGTCAGGTATTCAGGGCTGGGGAACGCCGATACGAACTGCTGCTCAATCTGAGATCATGGTAATAAATGTTGAATTTGTCGAATGAATTCAGCATTTAATATCCATCCGTAATTTTTAATATTTATCATTATTTTCTTTTTGTATTTTCGCTGTTATATATAAAAATGGACGTACGAAAGGACTTGTTTTAAACTTGTTGTTATCCTTATTAATATCACCATGACAAAGTATAAGCTGTATTCCCTGTTTATCCTGATCGCGGGGACTTTCTTTTTTTACTCATCGGTATCCGGACAATTTATTACAATCGCCCGGAAGATTAAATCCAAGCATACCAGCCAGACGGATGTCGCTACGGTGACAATTGAAGTAAAAACTTATCGTGTATACCAGGCCGTGATCGATACGCTGTCATCCAATACGAAGTTTAAAATAAACAACCGGGATAATGTTAAACACCTTGTAGAATTCACCAATGGAACAAACACGGTTTCGATCCAGGTTGACTCCCTTGCAAATGGGTCTTCGCAGATCACAGTCAGTTCAGCCCATTCAGACACGTCACCAAAGCCAACCACTGATATTGCAGTGGATGCTATAATGGCTGTTTGCCATAAGGTTGGTGTAAAATGCACGTGTGATGAAAAATGAACTATTCCTTATTACTTGAAAGAAGTCTGTACATTAAAACCATGAAATGATAAAACAACAAACAAAACTTATATGATAGAAAAACTTAATAAGCACAAATGGTGGATCATAATAGCCATAGGCATCGCAATGTTCCTTTATATCGTTCTGACTTAGTTCCGGGGAAGCGGTTATTATCCATTTTGACCTATCTTGCACTTTAATTGGATCAAAAATATATTTCGTCTGCAACCGGAATAGGTGTTTTTAAAGTACATGAGGATTCAAACCAACAAAACGCAGGATTGGCCATGGCACGTCTGATGGAATATCTTGATTTTGATGCGATCGTTCCCGGCAACCACGACTAGACATATGGAATCGCAAAGGGGAATATGAACGTGCTGATCACCCACCTGACTGATCAGGATGACGAAGCTGCTTTTACAAAGATCTGCACCAGTCAGGGAGTGCCTTTGTTCGATGCCCTCTGCGGCGGACATACCCATGAATCAGAAGCCAAGCTGGTATCGGGAGCCGGATATGTGAAGGCAGGACTTTACGATACTTACGCCGGACTAACTTGCCTCTGGTGGGATACCGTCAAGCTTCAGGTTGCCAAAAGAACCTCACAGCTGGTTTGCCTCAGGGACTTAAGTCCGGATTCCGGAACCCTTGCCCTGAACGGTTTCTCCACCTTGATCTGATCATTCTCCCCGGAGAATCATTATTTTTGTTTGAATATAGGTTTTGTCCGAAAATGAACTAAAACAGTTTTTCTGGAAACAGGGAAAAAAACTTGGATTAATGGAAAAAAGAATCTTATTTCCCCTTTCACATGCCCAGAACAGGATCTGGATCAATGAACTTATTCACCCTGGCACTCCGTGGGCCAATATCTCTTATACCATAACGTACAAGGGAGAGGCGCACTTTACAGAGCTCGAAAAAGCGATTAACCATATCATGGCGGTGAATGACAGTTTACGTACGCGGTTGATCATGCACAAGGAGAATGGGATGACCGAAGCACGACAGTACTTTGCCCCACCGGAAAAGGCAGTCATCCCTGTCATGGATTTTTCGGATAATAACGGTGCAAGGGATTATGAACAATGGCTTAATGAAGAGGTGGCAAGACCTTTTCCCCTTTATGATCATTCGCTTTGCTATTTTGCCATGATCCGGTATGATGTTCAAGAATGGGGTTATTACCTGAAGACGCACCACATGATATCCGATGGTTGGACTGTCATCATGCTGATCAATGAAATAGACCGGTATCTCAGGTCTGTGAATTCTGGTGAAATAACCAATCCTGATCCAAATCCATCTTACAGCCAATACCTGGTTGATGAAGCCAGCTACCTGTCATCTGAAATTTGCACGGAAGACAGAAATTACTGGCTGAATACCTTGTTACCCTTGCCCGATCTGATACAGCTTACCGGTAAAAAGCAATCAACTGGTAACATTCAGGCAGGAACTATGATCTACCAGATCCCTTCCGGTCTCCGGAAAAATATGCATGCATACGCCGATTCCTCTCATACCTCTATCTTTAAGCTTTGCCTGTCGGCTTTATCGCTCATCATTGCCCGTGAAACAGGGCTTGACGATTTCGTGATCTCATCGGTAAACCACGGCCGGAGTACTCCTCAACAAAAGCTGATGACCGGGATGTTCGTTTCAACCTTCCTGCTTAGGATCCGCCCGGAGCCGGGGATGAGTTTTACTGCTTTCAATGAAAGCAACGGGCAACAGGTAAACCAGTCTATACGAAGTTTTGCCCGGTATCCGGCTGACAAACTGCTGATGGAGATCAGGGAGAAAACCGGCAATGATCCTGCCGGATTGTTGAATGTCATGATCGTCGGCCATCCCAACATCAGCGAAGAGGACATCCCGGCAAGGTATCATTTCCCGGGATACGAACCCATTCCGCTGACCCTTCATATCAATATTTCCGGAAAAGATGCACAGGGGATCCTGGAACTTCAGTTCGATTTTCAGAATGATGTTTACACCGTTGAAGATATTGAACGCATTTACAACGGAATGACCACTCTCATGGGTCAGGCCCTTGTCAATCCGGATCAGCCATTATACGGATTGTTGAAGCCTGGTTATCCCGTGTTGCTTCCTGCCGCAGGGTTCGATCAATGCCCGGTTTCTTCCTCTCAGAAACGGCTGTTCATTTCCGAAAAAAGAGGAGAGGCAGGCACGGTCAACAATTTACCTTTCATTGCTGTACTGGTCGGAGCTACCGATATCAACAGGCTCAGCCAAGCCATCGAAAAGTTGACCGAATTTCATGAACTCCTGAGAACTTCGTTTCGCGAAACGCCGGAAGGGCTGTTCCAGGTGATCCATCCAAAAGTCAGGATCAGAAAGGTATTCAGGGAGTCTTCGGAAGAAAACATTGACTCTTTGCTTCAGGAGTTTGTGAAGCCGTTTGACCTGGAGAAGCCCCCTTTGTTCAGGACAGCGCTGATCAGGATCAGCAACGACTGTTACTATTTCATCTTCGACATCCACCAGGCGTTATGCGACTCCTGGTCGTTGAACCTGCTGATGAACGATCTCTGGGACTTTTATGAGGGGCGGAAACCCCGGTCAGGAGGGATCAGCTATCGTGATTATGCCTTATGGCAACAACGTTTCGTTACCGGTAACCTTATCAGATCGAGGGAGTACCGGTGGCTGAAACTTTTCAGGAACAATATCGCGGTGCTGAATCTTGAAACGGATATCCCACGGGGTACCTCCATCCAGCTCGAAGGAGGTAGTATCTACCAGCCTTCGGATTCCCGGATTGCTGATACCCTGACGACCCTGTCGGAAAAAACCGGATTCCGGCCGGAACTGATCTTTCACGCAGCGCTTATTGTTCTTCTGTATAACTATTCCCATCAGGAAGAGATCGTGACCGGGATGACACTCAACGGCCGTACGCTTCCCGAATTCCAGGCGCTGCCGGGAGCATTTTCCAATACGCTGCCGGTACTGCTTAATCTTTCGGGCGATCTGACCTTTGCATCATGCCTTCAGCAGGTAGCGGATCAGGTGGCCTTTGCAGAAAACAACCAGGATTATCCCTTTGATCTCCTGGTAGAATCGCTTGGTATCAAAAGAAATGCAGGGAGGAACCCCCTGTTCGATATCCTTTTCGTTTTCGGGCAGGAGCCCGGAACCCTGACGTTGCCCGGCCTGGTGATCAAACCATACCGGTTTGTTTCAGAAAATTCACCCTACGACCTCACGCTCACCGTAAACCGGTCAGATACCGGCTATTCCTGGACCTGGACGTACCGCAAGGACCTGTACTTTGAATCTTCCATCCGGTCGTTAAATACCCATTTTCTCAACCTTCTGAATCAGGTACTGCAAAACCCGGCGATAAAACTGTGCGATGCAGACATGCTCCAGCCCCAGGAGCGTTACTTTTTGTTAAACCACTATAATAATACTGCTTGCGACTATCCAAGAGAAAAAACCATAATTGATCTTTTTGAGGAACAGGTGATGAAATCGCCTGAAGAGACTGCAATTCTTCATGAACAACGGAGTATTTCCTTTGCAGAACTTAATAGCCGGGTTAACCGGTTTGCCCGTATGCTCATAGCAAAGGGAATCGTTCCCGACCAGGTGATTGCGATCATGATGGAACCATCCATTGAATTCATCATTGCGGTGCTGGGCGTTATGAAAGCAGGCGGGGCCTACCTTCCCATCGATCCCGTATATCCTTCCGACAGGATCTCCTACCTTATGGAAAACAGCGCGGTAGCTATCCTGATCACCAAACATGATTCATTCAACCAGGATGTTCAATTTACCGGGGAGGTAGTGTTCTTCGGGCAGGGATTCATTTTTACCGGCGATGATTCAAATCCCGGAAGACAAGCCGGTCCTCAAAACCTGGTGTATATCATCTATACCTCCGGATCAACCGGCCGGCCTAAAGGGGTCATGATCACCCACCAGGGATTGGTCAATTACATCGCATGGGCCGCCAAGGTATACCTGGAAGGCGAAAAACTGAATTTTCCTCTCTATTCCTCTATTTCTTTCGATCTCACGGTCACATCGATCTTTACACCCCTGGTTACCGGGAATCAGATCGTGATCTACGCTGGTGGGGACAAAAGTAGCCTGATCGGGCGTATTGTGGGCGAAAACAAGGTGGGCATCGTGAAACTGACGCCTACCCACCTGGCCATGCTCGACAATCTGGATTGTTCAAAGTCATCCATCCGGAAATTCATTGTCGGCGGCGAGGAATTACGGACCACCGTGGCCCGCAGGATCTACGAAAAGTTTAACCGCGGCGTCAAGATCTTCAATGAGTACGGGCCGACCGAAACCGTCGTCGGATGCATGATCCACCAGTATAATCCATCCTCTGATATACGTCCGGCAGTACCCGTCGGGATCCCTGGCGATAATGTCCGGATATACCTGCTCGACCGGCATCTTCGTCTGGTCCCTCCGGGCGTCACCGGAGAGATGTTTATCTCGGGAGACGGGGTGGCAAGAGGATACATGAACCGGCCCGATATTACAGCCGAACGGTTCCTTCCTGATCCTTTCTTTCCCGGTACCAGGATGTACAAAACCGGTGATCTGGCCAAGTTTATTCCTTCGGGGGTGATAGAATTCCTGGGAAGGATCGATTTCCAGGTCAAGATCAGGGGATACCGTATTGAACTTGGTGAAATTGAAAACCAGCTTGCCCGGTATCCGGAGATGCGCGACGTGGTGGTCCTGCCGCAGCAGGATACCGACGGATCCAGCTATCTTTGCGCATACTATGCTGCCCCTGAGGAAGTCGCCGTACCGAAACTAAAGTCTTTCCTTGCCGATACCCTTCCTGATTACATGATACCTGCTTACTTTTTCCGGCTGAATACCATCCCGCTCACCCCAAACGGGAAAGTTGACCGGAGCAAACTCCCGCGTAAAGGCGAATCTGTGTTTACCGGCATGGAATATATTGCACCCAGGAATGAAGCCGAAAAACTGATTGCTGAAGCATTTTGCAGGATTCTGAAGCTCTCACAGGCTGGCATCAACGACAGCTTTTTCGATCTCGGGGGAGACTCCCTGAAAGCCCTGGCTCTGGTCGTTGAACTTCAAAAGAATTTCGAAGTCAGGATGAATGATATTTTTTCATGCCAGACCATCGCTTTGCTCGCTAAAAACATCAGGAAGTCAGAGACCCGGATACCGGACCGACTGGCGAAACTAAAGGAGACCGTGCCCGGCCTTGTGGAATCCATACCCCGTTTCACAGAGGAAGCCAGGACTTCAGTCGCGCTCGTTTCCTACCGCTCTTCTGTTAAAAAGTACGAAAGGCTTGATTATTCTCTGCAGAAGTCGTATCAAGCCATCATGCTGACAGGATCCACCGGGTTCCTGGGCATTTACCTGTTGCGCGATCTCCTGATCCGGACAAATGCGAAGCTGATCCTTCCCATTCGTGCTGAAAGTCAGGAAAAAGCAATGGAAAAACTGACCAGGAAGGCAGCCTGGTACTTTGGAGATGCATTTTACGACCGGTACAAGACCAGAATAGAAGTAATCAGGGCTGACCTGTCGGCCGAAAACCTGGGTATTGAGATGAAATTATACGGAAGGTTGGTTCATGAGATTGATTGTATCATCCATGCCGCTGCCCTGGTAAAGCATTACGGACACTATGAGGAATTTTATAAAAGCAATGTCCAGAGCACGATAAACCTGATCACCCTGGCTAAAACCGGGATATCCAAAGATCTGCACCATATTTCGACGGTTTCTGTCGGTATGGGGGTCATCCCCGGTAAACGGGTATGCTTTTTTACCGAAGATGATCTCGACCTCGGACAGAAATCAAACATCCATTACCTGGAAACAAAACTGGAAGCTGAACAGCACATGATCAACGCGCGGAAAGAAGGTATTCAAGCCAGTATCTACCGTGTAGGAAATATAACGTTTGATTCCGAAACCGGAAAATCACAGGAAAACATTGAGGATAATGCTTTTTTCCACCTGGTGAGAAGTTTTCTCAACTTGAGCTGCGTCCCCGACATCCTGGATGAATTTGAATTCTCCTTTGTCGACCAGGTGAGCAAAGCCATTCTCTCCCTTTTTGACAAACCTGCACTGGCCAATGAAACATTTCACATCAAAAATCCACAGATAGTTAAACTTTCAGAACTTTTTCCCGACCATTCCCTTGACTTAAGAGTAAAGGTAATGCCGTTTGGTGATTTCATCGACCATTTGTCTGTCCTATACCAATGGGATGAGTTCAAACCCCATGTCGAATCGATGTTGCTCCACATGGGCTGGATGGAAGCCGTTGAATCTGATCAGCTCCCGGTCATATATCGTCCGGTTTGTGAAAAGAGTGATTACATCCTGCACCAGAATGATTTTGACTGGCCGGCATTGGATCCTGTAGCAATGAATTCTTTGGTTGCCGCAGCGTTTCAGGGCAGGATGGATGAATTAAAAGCGTTGCCGCTGTTTGGTTCACTTGACAAAGGTGGTTTGCTCAGGGTCTCTAAACTGGCCCTCCGGCAGCATTTTCTCATGGATACCGATATCCTGTGGGAGGGGGAACCCGACGATCGTTTTTATGTCATCCTTCATGGCAACGTCGAAATCAGCAAACACTCCCAAAGTGGATGGTTAGGGACCATCCGTGTTGTGTCGCTGGGAGGTTTGCTGGGAACCGACCGTATATACACGGAAAAGCCCTCATCTTATTCCGCCGGAGTTATTCTGGACGATGTGCAGCTTTATTCCTTTTCGGTTGCCGACATACGTAATCTCATTCATGAACAGCCTGAGTTTGCGGCTTCCCTCATCAGGATTCTTGCGCACCAGTATGACCAGCTTTCCAACCTCTTTGTGAATATGTCATAAGGTGGAAAAACGACTTGATGAAGCAGACACGGCGGATTCAAATCGCAGGAAGGGTGAAGTGCAAGATTTCTTTTATGACGACATTGATATAACAAAAACTGATATGCACCCAATACCAAATCTTATCGTTATTGCTGCTTTTATCGTCATGGGGATGGGATTCATTATCACCCTCTTTGGAATTTTCGGCAAGGTCGGCAAGGAGGGCGGATTATGGGGTAATCCATCCATCAACCCATTCCTTTTCTATTCCGGGAAAATCACGATGTATATCTGCATGGGACTTTCGTTGCTCAGAGCTATCTTTCCAGCGTTCGGATGGATCGATGTTCCCCTGTGGATGTCATGGATCGGAGCTTGCATGCTGTGCCTTGCAACCGTGGTATTGTTACTTTCGTTTTACGGATTGGGATCTTCCCTAAGATATGGTCTTCCTGAAAAGGACACACAGCTAAAGACATCAGGGTTGTACAGGTTCAGCCGTCATCCCTTGTATCTGGGGGTATTGCTGATGACCCTTTCCTCCGTCATTTTCTTTCCGAATATCCTGAACATTTTAATGGGTTCGTATTGTATCGCTACACACTACCTGATGATCCTGGGTGAAGAAAAGTTCTTAGCTGAAAAGTTTGGTGCTGAATGGGAGGTTTACAAAAAAAAGGTGCGACGTTTTTTGTAAACATTCCATTCCTGCATCGGTTTTTCCACCAGGGGACGGATCTGAAGATTCAGGTTTTTAACATCATCGGCAAATGCATCCTGCAAACCATGTTGAAAGATCAGATGAATGGCATTGAGGTCAGTTCTTTATCCAAAGGTGTATCCGTTTAATGTTGTATCTTTACTTTCTTCCTGCGAAACTTTATTCACATGATTTCTGGGTTTATCAATTGAATTCAGCATTATCAAATCAAAAATAATAATATGAAAACGAAAATCGGAAACTGGATTTACCGGTTGCTGGTAATGATAGCCATAGTATTATTTAGCAATAGCTGCAGGAAAGGCGATACTTCATACCAGGTCAGTCCAACAGCAACTGATTATTCACAATCAGCGCATTGGTTGTCAATACCTGCGACAGTTTATAAGGCGGATGTCTTTTACCTGTACCCGACAACGTCCTGGACAAACGATAATTCCACGCCATTGATTTGCGCGATCGACGACTCTCTCATGATGGCTGATGCAGCCCAGGATTTTGCACGGCAGGCTACTGCATTTGACACTGCAGCCAATGTTTACGCACCTTTCTACCGGCAGGATAACTCGTCGCCTGATAACCGTTTAAACGTTATCGCAGGCATACCTACAACGGATGCCACTGCGGCTTTCGATTATTATATCAGGAATTTCAACAAGGGCCGTCCGTTTATTCTTGCCGGTCATTCACAAGGAGCAAATATAGTGTGCAACTTACTATCCGGATACCTGAAATCTAATCCTGAGGTTTATGCGAGAATGATTGCAGCATACGTTATCGGCGGTCCTGTTACAAAGGCTTTTCTTAAAGATAATCCGCATCTTAAATTTGCTTCTGGCCCTGACGACACGGGAGTGATCATTTCATATAACACCGAAGCAGCTGATTTTACAGGAGTAAATCCTGTGCTTTATGGCATGGTGGGCCTTGTGATCAATCCGATCACCTGGACGAGAAGCGAGACCTTAGCAGACACGACACAAGGCCTGGGGTCACTCTTTCCAAATGAAGCAGGAGAATGGGTGAAAATACCACAATACGCTGATGCCCGTGTGGACACAGTAAATGGTGTATTGGTTTGCACGACTGCCGATGAAAATAAAATAGCCATATTAGACTCCCTCAGTGGATTTCCCAGGGGGGTTTACCATAGCTTTGATTATCCTTTTTACTATTTCAATCTCAGACAAAATGCCGCAAACAGAATTCAAAAATTCTTAAACAAATAAATAACTGTTCTCCACTGCAAATGCCCCGTTAAGCCAGTGTGGAGGCTCTAATGTTTCCTGTTTAACATATTCTTCAAGGAACCAAAGCTCATTCCCCTGCAGATTTCCCGGATCATTTCTGTTTGCTCGGACTTCGGACTGATGATCCCTTCCTTCAGCATGAGCGTGAGATAATCATGGTCAAGAGCCCCGAAATAAGTGCCCAGCACGCAACCTGTTGCACTTAATCCGCAAAGGAACACGGTATTCACCCCGAGTTCTTTTAAAAGGCTGTCGAGGCAGGTTTTCGCGAAGGCATCCTGATAATGCTTGATGACTTTGGGATCACTGTCGGCTATTTCCATGGATTTTGGGAATTCAAACCCTTCGGAACCCGGTTGCGGTCCACGATTTACATCTTGATGGTAGATGCGGATCACCGGCAGGTGTTTGTTGTGAAAAACACTGATCGCCCTGTTGATGGTATCCATTGCGGTTTTTTTGTCCCCTTCCGACATATACGGCAGGTAATCATTCTGCAAATCTATGACCAGCAGGGCCGGGTAGATATCCTTTCCCAGCTGACTCACTGAAGACTTCTCCTGGGCGTTCAGAATGGAAGAAAACATGCAAAAACAAAACATCAGTATGACGATTAGATTTTTCATATTCTTTTTTTTATCAGTTTTGTTCCGAGGATAAATTTATTAAGAAATGTCCGGGAAGTAAACAGCATTCTGCCAACCGATAGGATTTGTAGTTGAACGCTACAATATCTACGTTCATACCGGCGTTTCTGTTATTTCTTTATAAATCGAGATTATTTTAATCATCACTATGGCAGGTATTGTTTAACTGGGTAAAAGTAAGAGAAAAAAGTAAGAGAAAACATATACTCTTTTAGACCATGTAGACAAGCCGACGGTGTTGACCATCTCAGTCCGACATTAGCAATAAAAGAATTAAAAAACGAATAATAAGTGATAATGAAACGAAAAATTGATACTGAAAGTTTTATTCCTGATTTAAAAGAGCTTGGCCTTCTGATGCTGGGGTTTCTCCCATGGATGCTTTTTCTCTTTTTTTCAGGCCACACCATGTTGAGCCTGAAGATCGCTATTGTCATCAGTCTGGTTGCTTCGGTCACGCTTGGTTTTGACGATTTAAAACGAGGCTTTATCCTTCAATGGGGGACATGCATCTTTTTTATCATTTGTCTCATCATGATTGATTTCCTGAATAATGGTTGGCTGGCCATGGAAATGGATTTAATGTCGAATCTGGCACTTGCAGCCATTATGTGGTTTACTGTTATAATCGGTAAACCGTTTGCTTTGCAATATGCCCGGAGAGGTTTGCCGAAAGAACGCTGGAATGATGAAAATTTTATCCGTGGATGCAGGTTCATCACCGTGGTATGGGCCTGCCTGATGACCTTTGCGGTATTGATATCGATCCTCAAGAGAACCACTTGGTTGCCTTTTCCCAACTGGGTTTATTTTAATATAACCATCTTAAATATTGTGGTTGGACTTACTTTCACCACTATCTTTAAAAGGAGAAAACGGTTACAACGCGAACGTGCCAATGCGAATTCAACAGGGAAAACTTCGGTTTGATCATTCATCCGGTGAAAATTCGTAGTTTTGCCCCACTAAAATTATCTGTATGAAAAAGATCTCATTAATGCTTTGCCTCGCTTATTTAACAGGCCCTCTTATGGTCTCCGCCCAGCCTGATATGAAGGAGACGATGTCGGTCATCAAGACCAGCCTCGTCCAGAGTAAAAAGAATATACGCCAGTACTCCTGGATCGAAACCACCAAAACCTGGATCAAGGATGAACTGAAATCGACCAAACAAAACCAGTGCTATTACAGCGTTGACGGGAAACTAACCAAGATTGCCACGGGTGGCACCGACCAGCAGAAGGCTCCGGGCGGCATCAAAGGAAAAATTGCCGCCAATAAAAAGGAGGATATCATGGATTATGTTTCCAGGTCCATGGATAAGATCAATGATTACCTGCCGCCTGATGCGGATAAACTTCAGGATATCTATGCAGCAGGGAAAATAGCCATCCAGATCCTTGAGCCCGGGAAAAAGTACAAGCTGAGTTTCCCGGATTATATTCAGAAAGGTGATATGCTTTCGATCTCCGTGGATATGGCAGGAAAGAAACTGATAGCGCTGTCGGTTAATACCTACCTTGATGATCCCGCTGAAAAGGTGATCTTTGATGCGACTTACGGCGACCTCCCCGACGGGACACAGTATACAGCCAAAACCGTCCTGGTGGCAGAGGCTAAAAAACTCAAGACCGAGATCGAAGAATCGGGCTTCAGAAAAGGAACCGGGCAGTGAGATAAATGAAATTGATCCGACAAAGATTTTATTCTCTCTTATTTCATCTTCAGCAGCATCACCCCGTGCGAAGGAATGGTAAGCTCAAGGGTTTTGCCTGCCTTCCCCAGCGACTGCTGTCTCCACAGATCGCGGAGTTCTCCCCCGGGAACGAGCCCTGCCTTTGACAGGTCCAGTAAGTATTTCTCTGTTTTGCCTCCCAGGTTGAAAACCCCGAAAGCCTTTCCGCCACCGGAGAGTTCCTTCACCCACACCTGGACATACCCGTCGGTGATGACTCGCCTGGCCTGTTTGCCAAGCGGATCCTGGTCAAGTGCGATCACCTCATCGTTATTGAGCAGGTTCAGCGTGAAATCGTCCAGCCGCTCCAAGTCGCAACCGATCAGCAGGGGTGCCGAGAGGAGGCACCAGAGGGAAATGTGGGTGTACTGCTCATCGGGGGTAAGTTTCGTGGGGTGAAGGCTGGGGCCCCATCCTACCCAGCCGACAATGAGCATATCGGGATCGTTCCAGTTCCCGGGTTTTGCATAGGGCTGGTTCTCCACCTGGCTGAAGCCGATCTCACACAGGCTCTCCCATGTGTCGGTGATGTCGCCGGTGGTGCGCCATAAATTACCACCCACTTCATCACCCCATTCCCACACCTTGTTCATCCCATACTGGCAAAGGCTGTATACGATATCGCGGTCGATCTTCTTCAGAGCATCGTGCATCACAAAATAGGGTTTTTTGCGCTCGGCAACGGAGCTGTCCTTTGCGATCTTGTCATAGGAGCACCAGTCGTACTTGAGGTAATCAACCCCCCACGCGGCAAGGGAGCGGGCATCCTGTTCCTCGTGCTGATAGCTCGCAGTATATCCTCCGCAGGTGAGCGGCCCGGGTGAACTGTAGATCCCGAATTTCAGTCCAAGGGCGTGAATGCTGTCGCCAAGGCGCTTCATATCCGGGAACTTTTCGTTGGTCAGGATGTTTCCCTGCGGGTCGCGCTTTGGCTCTTTGTCGCGATAGATCTCCCATCCATCGTCGATGTTGATATAGCTCCAGCCATGGTCGGCCAATCCCTTGTTGCGGAAAGCGTGCGCACTGGCGATCACTTTCTGCTCATCCACCGCAAGTCCCCAGCAGTTCCAGCTGTTCCATCCCATCGGTGGTGTAAGGCAGATCCTGTCGCCAACCGAGATCGTCAGGATACGGGTGTCTTCCCCTTTGGAATTTTTTGCTTTCAGGGTCACCTTGTAATCACCCTTTTTATCAACCCTCCCGGTGATGGTCCCGCTCCCCTGGTCAAGCCGTAACCCGGCGGGCAGGTTTGCCGCTGAGAATTTCATCGGTCGGATGCCTGTGGTCGGGATCATATAAAGCAATGGCCAGCCGGGACGCACTGCCGTGACCGGGGCGCCATTGATCCTGGGGCTCTCCGGAGGCGGCGGGGTGGTAATATAGGGCGTTTCATCGGTGACCAGCAGTCCGGTCCCTGAATTTTCGAAGGCAAAGGAATAGCTGATCACGGCCGACTGCCTCAGCTTGCCGATTTCAACGTCAAACTCACGGTGATCACCGGGATCCAGACCCAGCGCGGCCTCTTTGCGGTAGATCTCTTTGCCGGTCAGCTTATCGAGTGCACTGACCTGGAAGATCCCTTTAATTGTATAGGCCGCCGAGCGGTTCCGTAGGCCGACCTTTTTGAAGAGGTTTCCCGACCGAAAGGAATAGGGCGCAAGATTATTTTCGACCACCAGGTAGTCCGACAGCTTTGTCATCATGATGGCCTGGTCGCCGGTGTACATCCCGCCCTGTCCGCCCTGGTCGAACACCCGCACGGCGATCAGGTTCTCTTTGTCCCACAGGATGCGGGGATCGTTCACTGCAAGGGTGTATGGCCGTTTTTTATCCCAGCAGCTGATGGGTGCGTGGATGAAACTGGTATCGCCTGCCATCTCCGGGGCTGCGTTCTCCCCATTGATCCCGAACAACTGCCCGTTGAGGAAGGACTGATCGAAATTGTTGATCTTGCCAAGGTAAATCCGCAGACTGTCCTTCAGCCCGGCCTCCGCTTTCAGCCACGAGGGGATCACGATCCTCAGCCTGAACCAGGCGTAACCGTCATAGGGGTCATAGCCCGATGACTCCCATATCCTGTCAACGGCAATGGTTTTCCAGGGTGAATCATCGAAAGCCGGCGATGCATACCAGGGATTATCGCCCAGGATAAATTTCCACGGGACATTCAGGCTGACCGACCTTTCAGATTTCTGAGCCTGGCTCCCAAAGGCCAGCAGGCAAAGAGCAATGACAAGTGCTTTTTTCATGTTTCCGGTAAAATTTGATTAGGGTTGTGGCAAAATGCAAATCTCAGGAAAAATGGGATTGGATCACAGCCGGTGCATGTATTGCCTTTTCCTGGCCGCAATGATATAAAAAGGCGGGTATTCCCTTTCATCCAGCCAGGATGCCTCGTCCCCGGAGGCCAGTGGTTCTTCAACGGATTCCACTATCCAGGATCCCAGGGACAAAAACAAACTACTCATTTCCACCCTGGGCGGATTGCTTCAGTTTGACAAGAGAAACAACACCATCTCCCATGATTATAAGAAAATCATCAGCAACATGTCCGGCATCATCGCCCTCCACCTGGATGCCGGCCGGTATCTCTGGAGCTGCGGATGGGGAACCGGTTTGAATCCAAAGATATTCAATCCGAAATCCGGTTCGACAAACAGATGAACACCCTGCAATTGCCAATGGAGGTAAGAAGGAACATTTACCTGATTGACAAAGAAGCTATCAATAACGCTATTAAATATTCCGAATGCAAATCGGTGAAAATTTTATTCCGGCAGGAGCATCCCGGCCTCATCATGGAGATCAGTGATGACGGAAAAGGAACACAAATTACATTATTGGTGAAGTTAAAGTAACCCGCTCCCCCTCTCCCGTAGAGGGGGCCGGGGGGTGAGGTCAGGTAAACCATATCATTATCCAGTTGTGATCCGGATTTTTCGGTCGTAATATTGCACATCGAACATGCACTTTACAAGATGAACATCAGGGTTTCCATTTACGAAGACAATGACCCCCTGCGCGAAAGCCTCTCCTACCTTGTGCTGGGAACACGCACCCTTGAATTGATGGGCGCCTATCCCGATTGCTCAAAGGTGCTGGAAAACTGTGTCGTTGCCAAACCGGACGTCATCCTGATGGACATTGACATGCCCGGAATCTCAGGAATCGAGGCCACTGCCATGATCAAGGCTACATTTCCGGAAATCAACATCCTGATCCTCACCATTTTTGAAGATAAAAATAAAGTGTTTGAGGCATTGTGCGCCGGCGCTACCGGCTATATACTGAAAAAATCCTCCGCGGTTGAGATTATTGAGACCATTGCCGAACTGCACAATGGCGGCTCGCCCATGACCGGTGAAATATCCAGGAAAGTATTTGATTTTTTCGTTAATCCAGTCCTTGCAAAAAACAATGATTATGCCCTGTCTGCCAGGGAGTTCGATATCCTGATATGCCTCGAAGAAGGCGACAGTTACAAGATGATCGCCGACACCTGCTGCATCTCCATAGGCACCGTTCGGTTCCACATCAACAATATCTATAAAAAATTGCATGTCAATTCCAAGTCGGAGGCAGTGATAAAAGCCTTGAAAGAACGGTTGTTGAGGTAGGCCTGTTTACTCTGTGGTTCTTTGCGGATTCTTTGCGTGACTTTGTGACTTTTCTCCCCCCAAACCTGAAATAAAAAAAACACGTACTTTATCCGGTTGCACTGCCCTTCCTTCCACCTTAATTTTGGCGAATCATTCATTAAATACATTCGTCATGAAAAACCTCATCGCTGCTTTTTTGTTTTTTTCACTGTTTGCCAATGTAACAATGGCCCAAGTAGCCGTTAATACCGATGGCACTGTACCCGACAATTCCGCCATGCTTGACGTGAAGAGCGCAAGCAAAGGCTTCCTGCCTCCCCGCGTGGCGCTTACAGCTTCCAACGTAGCAGCACCTGTTACCTCACCCGCTGCCGGTCTGCTAATATACAATACGACAATCGCGGGAACACCCCCAAACGATGTCGTTCCGGGATATTATTACTGGGATGGCACAAAATGGACTTCATTTTTGTTGCCGGCAGGAACAGGAGGACAAACCCTTCGTCATGATGGAAACAACTGGATTGCCAACGATGTTTTGTACAACAATGGATTAAACGTAGGCATCGGTTATCCCTGGCCTACCCATAAGTTAACGATTGCGGGAGGTGATCAAACTCTCCGCCTGATTGGGGAGGGAACCAATGGAAGCGCTGCCAAACTGAATTTTGGCGATGGCGATTATGTTCATCTCACTGAAGATGTGGATGATAATTTGTTGATTCATGCGACTGGCCGTACTGCAATTACAGGTTGTAACGTCGGAATCGGCACGACCGACCCCACGCATAAGTTAACGATTGCGGGTCCGGTTGAGACACTTCGTCTGATTGGGCCGGGTGGTTACGGAAGCTCTGCCAGACTAAATTTTGGCGATGAAAACCTTGTTTATCTCTCCGAAGATGTTGATGACAAGTTGGTGATTTATGCCTTGGGACGTACAGCAATTATGGGGGGCAATGTCGGAATTGGAACAACGGCACCAGATAATAGGCTTACCGTAGCCGGCACCATCCAAACCACTGCTGGTGGGGTCAAATTCCCCGACAACTCGGTTCAGACCACAGCAGCCGTTACAGTACCCCCCAACAACATACACTACATTGGTCAAAGTTACGGTGGCGGCGTCGTGTTTTTTGTATATGATGGCGGGCAACATGGCTTAATTGCAAGCCCTTTCGACCAAAGCACCGGCATAAGATGGTATGGGGGGATAGATATTTTTACAATGGCATGGGCTGACGGAGTGGGCGTGGGTAAAACAAATACAGCGCAAATATTAGCCGCCCAGGGGATTACTGATGATTTTAGCGATTGGTATGCTGCGATCTATTGCATTGATTACAGCGTAACCGTTGGTGGTGTTAAATATGGCGACTGGTATTTACCCTCTTTATATGAATTGGACTTATTATATCAGCAAAAAACCTTGGTTGGCAATTTTGCTGCTGACTATTATTGGAGTTCCACTGAGACGGGTATGCTACACGCAGGTTATCAGAACTTCGCGAATGGCGCCCAATCAGATGACTATAAGTGGGGTGCATTCCACGTGCGTGCCATCCGGTCCTTTTAACAATCTTATCTTAATATTAAGTATATGAACAAGATATCCTGTTTTTTGACAGAAAGCAATCGGCTGCCATTGGTGAAATTTCCTTCCGCCCTCCTGCTCTTTTTCTTGGCGTTCCACTACGTTAACGCACAAAACGCCATAACCAGCGGAACCACGCTCAAAGTAATGCCGGGAACCACCATGGTCTCTTCCGAAAATCTGGTGGTCAAAAGCGGGGCAACGCTAAGCAACGCGGGAACCGTGATCCTGAAAAAGGGACTGACCAATGAAAATGCCACGCCCAACCCGATTGGAACCGGAACAGTTGAATGCTCGGGAACTGCCAACCAGGCGATTAACGGTCAGAATATCATTCAAAACCTGACGGTGAGCAACTCCTCGGGGGTCACCATTGGCGGGAACACCAGTGAAAATGGTACGCTTGCCTTAACCAGCGGCACCGTTGCACTGGGCAGCAATAACTTGCTCCTGGGGCCATCTGCAACCATTTCAGGAGCCCCATCATCCACCGTTATGATCATCGCTACCGGTTCGGGTGAACTTCGCAAAGAATTCCCGGCAGGATTTACAGGCAGTTTCACCTTCCCGGTGGGGGATAATACCGGCACACCCGAGTATTCGCCCGTTACCCTGAATTTTCCCGTCGGGACTTTCGCAACCGGAAACTACGCGGGCGTAAAATTGGTGAACAACAAATATCCCGATGCTGCCATCACCGGGAACTTTCTCAAACGATACTGGACCCTCACCCAGTCGGGGATCAGCGGTTTCACCTGCAATGCGGCTTTTCAATATCTTGAGGCTGATGTGACAGGCACTGAAAACAAGATCTCCTGCACCAAAGTGAACCCGCTTCCCTGGGTCACCTATGCATTGACCAATGCTGCAACCCATGTACTTTCTGCCACCGCTATCACCTCATTCAGCTCTTTTACCGGGTTAAAGAGTACCACACCTCCGGAAAACCAGGAACTGGCCAACATCACCATCCCAACCGGGATCACCAACTGTTACGATGCCACCCAGATACTCACCGTGGCCGGCAATGGGAATACTTTTATCGTCGAAAACAATGGCAGTGTCACACTGGTGGCCGGAAACAAAATTTCTATCCTTCCGGGGGCAAGGGTTTATGCCGGCGGTTACCTGTATGCGCATATTACCACTACCGAAACCTATTGCGGGGCAATGCTGAACCCGCTTGTCCAAAATCCAGAAAACGGGGAAAAGGAACTCCTTTCCATTGATCAAAATTCTAAAAACCAGTGGATCAAAATCTATCCAAATCCCACAACCGATATTGTCAATGTCGAATTGATGCAGGCCGATGAGTTTACGGATGTCAATATAAGTGTTTACACTATGAACGGGGAGAAGTTCCTGCAAAAGTCCTCACATGGAACCCCGGATTTCCGGTTCTCGCTAGCCGACAGGCCCGTCGGAATATACCTGGTGCATGTGCAATCGGGCGACAAGTCGGAAATAGCAAAGGTCATTAAAAACTAATGAGAACGCGCAAAGAACCGCTGAGTAAAATGAAATTCTATCACACCCTTTGCGTAACTCTGCGGTTCTCTGCGTGGACAGGCCGATGGAGTTGACCATCCCCGGCCCATCGTAATGGAACAGTTCAGATGGCAAGCTTTATCTTTTCATAGTTCCAGAAAGTTCTTTATTTCAAGTTGTATAAACTCTGGTTTGGTTGGGCTTGGAAATGTAATGGCTTGGTCTGGCCACAGCAATATCGGTACTGTTAATACATATATTAAAAAAGGTTACAATGAAAAAGAACAGATGCAACAACTGTATAAGAATATTATTAGGTGAATCTTGTTCCTTCCGAATTTCGTCATTATTGACAAAATTAAAGCAAAGTCAGATAATCTGTTACACACGTTTCCGGATGAACCTGTCCCGGTTTTGACGTTAAAATTTAGTCAGGTTGATAACCATCACCGGTATTTGTTCCGGGTTGAAAAGCAGCTCTTCATACCAGTCTGCCGGGTTTATTGCAGGTGTTTCAAGGCTGTGCCTTACCATTATCAGGATCATGGAGGTTTTTTGCAGGCTAGTATGTGATCTGAGTGCGACCTGATAGGGAGTTTTTAAGTCAGCTGATGAGGTTGAATTCGAAATCTGGTCACTTTTAAGCCTGACGCTCAGGTCATTAATGAATACCGACAGTCGATTGTTAAGTTCCGGATCTGTTTCGTTGGGCCGAAAGAAAAGTATTTGTGAATCGAATATTCGGGCCATTTGCTTGATCAATTGCAACTTATCATCGAAATCATAATCATCCATGACCGGAACCACAATTTTTCCGGTTTCATTCATGGGCAGGTTCTGCACAACTACCGTTGGTACGGATGACTCATAAACAACTTTAAAGATATCGCTTCCAAGCAGATACTGCCATCCTTTCTTCCCGTGGGTTCCCAATACCATCATATTTGCCCCAATCTCCTTAACTGTTTCGTTGATGGTTGTATAAATCTGGCCTATCCTTTGGATGGTATCAACCTGTACGTTTTCTGTTTCCCTGTACAAATCCTGGTACGCTTTAAGTTTGTTATCAATAAATCCGGGGCCTGTGTCCTTTTTCATTAATCCGCGCCTTGTTTTATTATTAATGATATGGAGAATGCAGACTTTGCAGCCGGAGGCGCTGGCAAGTTTGACGCCAAACGAAACCGCATTGTCACATACCGGCGAGAAGTCAGTCGGGACAAGGATGGTTCCTGAACGAAATAATACGTTTGATTTCATTTTTACAGGATTTATACCAATAATAATAGTTTCAGATGCGGTAGGTTTTAGCCTGCATTATTCACAAACCCAAATGTCGATAAAAAAGTGATGCATTTGGCATGGGTAGACAGAAAATTGTTTTTACTGATGGAATAATGACAATGGGCTATCGATTTGATCCGGGGTGGAAATATGTTTTTAGTCGTATTTCTTTGAAATCTAGTCGTTTCTCATAATTTCCTGAGGTTGTTAACAATGTTTTCGGCGTCAGGTGTGGGTTTTTTGAAGCGTAATCTGTGAGGCACGGTTAACGACGTTGTATTCCGAATGATCATAGTCATCAAGGAACTGCTGAGGAATTTTTGTTTTACTTTCACTCCATTTGAATTCAAAACCGGTTAATTTCCACCCGGATTCTTCTACCAGGTCAATTCAAATATTCCTTAACTTTACATAAATATCGTCATATGAATAAGAAAAAGTTGCTCCTGACCTGTTTTATCACCTTAGGATGTTTAAAGATATCTACAGCCCAATCATATGAGGGCTATATCTCGGAAAACTTACCCGTTTGGGTCGATTTAAACATTCCGACAAATGACGGATCTTTTTCCGGCACATACTTCTATAAAAAAGATGGAGGTAGCATTCCATTATTGGGAACAGTCAAGGGTAACCAAATAATACTTAATGAAACGAACAAAGACGGAATATGTACAGGCATTTTTACTTGTATTAATTTCGGAGACAGTATAACAGGGAACTGGAAAAAACCTAATAGCACGAAATTATCATTTGTAAAATTGTATAAAACAGATGTTTTTTTTAAAACGTATGCTAAAATACCAACCGCCGGGAAACTTATTCTGTCAAACGGCAAGACACTAAATGAGGAATTAACAGAATTTACAAATGAAGGCAGTAATAAACCAAAATTGGTTTACATCTTTGCTGAAAAGAATATACTTAGCACATCGTTTGAATGGGAGTATATGGGTCCTTATTTGTCTTCAGGAACGGTTTATCATACTTTTGATTTAACAAAAAATAAAGAAATTTCGTTGTTGAATGAAATTAATCCTGCCAAATTATCAGCATTAAAAAGCAAAATAAAAATAGTGATTCAAAAAGAATTAAATGAACATCGGAAAAATTATACGGAAAAAGAATGGATTGATGCTTTTGGAGATAAAGAGACTTATGAAAATTCATTTAAACTATCTGAAGCAGGAGATAATTTATTTGAAAACTATTATTTAAAAACTAGCGTTTTAACTGTTGTTATTGATTATTACTTCGGATTTCCTCATGTAATTCAAGCTATGGATTTCTCTGTTGAATGGAAACTATCTTTTCCCGAAATAGGTTTGTATTTAAAAGAAAATTCTATTCTGAATAACTTAAAATAGATCACCCCTTCCACCCCTGAAAAGGTCTTGGCGCATGACAAGAACTTTATGACGAATTCACGGCTCTGTCAACCGGAAAACAGCGAAACCTGATGCTGCAAAATATGAATAGAAATAATGAGAGGAATTCAATACTTTTGGAGTGAGTAAAAAAATCAACCAACAACTCACAGCCATGAAAAAATTAACTACTCTCCTGGCCATCCTGTTAATAGTTATTTCAATTCCATCGTTCGCCCAGGATAAAACCGAAAAGCCCAAAGAACCGATCAAACCAGCCCTGCTGGTGATCGACATCCAGAATGCCTTTTTACCAATGATGTCCTCGGATAAGGAGATCGCAATGGAGTACATCAACGCCCTGATCGACCTCTTCCACAAGCACGGCTATCCTGTCATAAGGGTTTACCACACCAGCGAGGAGTACGGCGTCACACCGGGCACCGAAGGGTTTGAATACCCCGAAACGGTGAAGATCCTGCCCACCGATCCGAAGGTGCTCAAAACTTACGCCGACGGCTTCAACAAGACCGACCTCGACAAGGTTATCAAAGCCACCGGCAGTAACACCCTCTTCCTCTGCGGACTGAGCGCGGTCGGATGCGTGCTCGCCACCTGGATCGGAGCCCAGAACTTCGATTATAAGGCCTTCATGGTGAAGAACGCCATCATAAGCCCCAATTCTGAATACACGAAGAATGTTGAACAGATGTTTGATGCAGTTACTTATGAGGTGGTGCAGCTGATAATCGAAAATGCAGGGAAGTGAGGTGCCATCGGTTTTCATCGGTTATGTGCTTTCTCCTGCATATGATATGGTATCAACCGCTCCTTTTCCGGTCCCTGATATTCCCGGGCCTGATCACCTTACTGCCAACCATCGTATTCCCTCAGGCCCTTGCCCAGTGGCGTGGAGCTGACCACAGGGGAATCTATCCTGAAACTTCTGCCCTTGCCGTATGGCCCGGGGCCGGTCCTGAACTCCTGTGGTCAAGCGACAAGGTGGGTGACGGCTATGGCTCCCCGGTTGTTCTCGACGGGAGACTTTATATCTGTGGCGCCCTCGACTCCGCCGCCTGCCTTTTTGTTTTTACGGCCGATGGAAAACCATTGAAAAAGGTGCCTTATGGCAAAGAGTGGATGACCAACTATGTGGGATGCCGCAATGCCCCAACCATCACTAAGGAGGCGATCTACCTCAGTACCGGGCTGGGTGACCTGATATGCCTCGACCGTGAAACCTTCGCTGAAAAGTGGCGTGTGGATGGAAAGACCGGCTTTCACAATACCCTGCCGCTGTTCGGTCATGCCGAATCACCCACGGTTGACGGGAACCTCGTATTTTTCAATCCGGGCGGGAAAGACACCAATGTTGTCGCCCTCGACCGCTTTACGGGAAAAATTGCCTGGGTGTGCAAGGGCGACGGTGAACGCCCGGGATACAACTCCCCGCTGGTAATCCATCTGCCTGCACGTTCCATCCTGGTGACCTTCTCGGCCTATTCACTCATGGGCATTGATACCCGTGACGGCAAACTCCTCTGGACCCATCCGCAGGTAAATCTCCCGGTTGATAAGCACGTACCCGGAAACGGCGACACCCACAGCAATACTGTATGGTATGAAGACGGAACGATCTTTTATATTGCCGGCGATGGCAACGGCGCAGTCAGGCTCACCCTCTCTGCCGACGGGGGCAGCATCAAACAGGTTTGGCGCAACCCGGTGATCGACAACTATATGGGCGGCTTTATCAAACAGGGAAACCGGATCTACACCGGCAGCGACAGTAAAAAAGCGATCTATCGTCTTGATGCCGTCACGGGCCGGGTGACTGATACGCTGAAGTGCGGAACCGGTACCATGATCTCTGACGGGAAGATGCTCTACTACTACAACCAGCGTGGAGAAATGAACCTGATCCGGACGGGTGCTTCAGGCATGGAGCTGGTAAGCAGGTTCCAGGTAACCCAGGGTACGAAAGAACATTTCTCCCACCCGGTGATCGATCATGGGGTTTTGTACCTGAGGCATGGCAAGGTGCTGATGGCCTGGGGCATTTAATTGATCCGTTTGACGACAGGCACCGGCGGAGGTTCCAGGGGATCAGGGCCGGCCGGAATACCCATCAGTTGCAGGTGATATTGGTATACGATGAGGAAATAATGTTGTTTTACATCCGTTATAAACAAAACCTAACACCCATATGCTATGAAAAAACTCACTCCTTACTTCACCATGTTGTTCATCTTCATTTCATGCGGAACCTATGCCCAGCAGGAAAAACCACATCATGTCAACCAGGTTGGACTTAATTTCAGCAGTCTCAACTCCTTTGGGCTCCATTATAAAACAGGGGGTGAAAAGACCCTTTTCAGACTGACGCTTCTTTCATTGAACCTCGGCACATCTTCAATCTGGGGAAGGTCTCAGGATTCTATCGATTACAAGGAACGTCAGTATGGAGCCGGATTCAGGCTGGGATTCGAAAGACGGGTACCCATTGTCTCTCATCTGGCTTTTATCTGGGGCCTGGAGGCAGGATGTAACTTTAATTATGCATATCAGAAGAGAGAATCAATATACGTCTATAATAATGCTGAATCGGTCGGCTGGAGTCTGATCCCGATGATCGATGTTGTCCTGGGCCTGACTTATACCATTGCGGATCACTTTGTGATCGGGGCAGAAATTGCACCTTACCTCGGATATACATATGGGAAAACAAACATCACCAACTACACTCCGGACACCAGGAAAATCGAGGAAACAACTTCAGGATTCAATTTCGGTGTCAGCAATAATTTTGCAAGCATCTCCCTGGCATACCGTTTTGGAAAATAACCGTAGTTCAGAATAGCCGCTGCAATTCATTTTCTGATCGGAGGATCAATGAACATGAAAATGTACTAACCCTTTTAAAAAAAATGTCCAATTTATAGGGAGTTAATACATCACAGTCATTGATTAACTTCGTACCCACAACACACACCCATGCAAAATTTTATTCTTGCAATAATATGGATTACCTATTGTGCCCTGCACAGTGCTTTGATCACCCCGTCCTTCACTAACTTCTTAAATCAAAGATTTGGCAACCGATACAAGTACTATCGATTAGCTTATAATCTCTTTGCCATCGCTTCTTTGATCCCGATCCTATGGTACACTCACGCTATCAAGCAAACCCCATTTTTCATCTGGGACGGCTACCTTCTCCCTATTCGATACCTCCTTCTGGCAATTGGTGTTTTTATATTCATTTCTGGTGCAATGCATTACGATATGTCCACCTTTGTAGGGCTGAGACAGGTTAGAGAACAAATAAACCATAACCTGATGAATGAATCGGGTAAACTTGACTCTACCGGGATATTAGGCTTTGTAAGGCATCCATTTTATACAGCTATCTTCCCGATGATATGGGCGACCAATCTGGATGTTACCGTTCTTATTGTTAATATCATCCTAAGTGTATACGTGATAATCGGGACTCTTTTGGAGGAACGCAAATTGATCAAAGAATTTGGGGATGAGTACCGAGAGTATCAAAAGAAAGTATCGATGCTGTTTCCGCTGAAATGGATTGAGGCAAAATTTGGTATTATTAAATAATGAACTACTGCTCTCACAAAAGGCTGGTTTTCACCTGCCTTGTTAGATGTAAAATGGTAAAATGCAAAACGGCAAAATAGTCTTGCCATTTTAGATTTTGCATTTGATTTGTACACTACTCTGATGAAATATCTAACCGTGCTTTTATTATCGATTTCCTGAAAGTGGTTTATTTTATTGACACTATGAGTATTTTGATTAAAAACCATGTTCTCATCTTGTCAAGCTGTAAATGTCAACATGTATGACAATAGACTCTGAAAAACAGGATGATCTGGACTTCGATCACTATCTGCTCCAAGTATTTCTCGGTAATGTGAAGAATTTTATGTAAACGACTCCAGACTGTTGAGTTGGAAATTATAATGTCAAGTCGCAACGATCGTTTTTGATAACCGCCTCATCCATACCCAGTGGGTGATAAAGAGGACAATGCTTATCAAAATGATCAGGCTGCATACCACGATGGACCGGATTGAAGAATGGTTGGCTTGATTGATTCGGTCAGTTTTGGCTGCTTCATACATTGAACGAAGCGTTGTATCATCCGGGATATAGTTTGTTCCGGTTTTTTGATCATCCGATTTTGCACTTTTTAGGATATCCATTTTATAATTCTCAAAAGATGCGAGACTTGGAGTGCCAGCCGATATGAAAAATCCCTGTGCGTGCAAAGGATCACTCAGATCCATGATAGATGGAATAATGTTGGCAACACAAATGATGAAGGTAATAACGGCGACAAGGCAAACGGTATAACCGTATATCTGCGCCATTCGATGTGGCTTTTCCATATACTTGGTTTTTAAATATGATTATCCAAACTTACAAAATAAACGAGGGAAAAGCAAGAATGGAGTCAACGTTTACGCAAAATTCTTCACACTACCCGAAAACGTGTGATAGATCAGGGCTTTTTCTCCGATTCCGATTCGCATCCGGCAAAATGAAAGAGAATAGCAAATAAAATGAAATTAATAGCCGAAAAATACCACATCAGAGGCCGGATGTCAAATAATCGGGAATAGGCAATTGGACAAGCCGACGGAGTTGACCATCCCAAGCCGATCGTAATTGACCAGTTTAGATGTATTATTATCAGGCATATTAGGAGAGCTTACAGAGCCTCAAGCATCTTTCCCACTTTATTTTCATTCGTATCGAAACCATACCATAGGTCAATCAGGTTTCCTTTTCGGTCGATCAGGCAGTTAAGGGGGACAGTATTTGTTTTGAAATCTTCATAGATTTTTTTTGCCAGGTTGGAGGAGTCAAGAATATTGGGGTAGCTTATGCCGTTTTTATCAAAAAATTGTTTTACGAGAGTTTCATTATCGACATGATTGAAACCGACGACGGTAAATCCCTTTTCTTTATACTTTTCAAATATTTGCTGAAGCCATGGCATCTCTTTCCTGCAGGGAGGACAACCAAGCCTCCAGAATACAAGCAATACCATTTTCCCTTTGTAATCCCTGAGGTTAAACGTTCCTCCTCCAAGTAATGCCAGGTTTGTAAAAGTTCTATAAAAGTTTTTCTTCATGTCAATTTGTGAATCCTCCATGAGCTTTTGTGCGGGACGGGAGTATTCTTTCCAGTTATCCGGAGGTTTCCAGCTAAATAAACTATCCGGCAGATCTTCGTTAAGGGCAACATTGCTCCATCGCTCTGTTCTATGTGAATTAGCTGAAGTATTCATGACGAGGATTTCTTCCATTTTGCGGGGAAGGTAATCGGTTGCCGAAATCCAGTAATCCGAAATGCGTTGTCCTCCTAACATTTCAACCTTGATATGATGTGTCCTGGCTTCATTTACCGTATCCTCTCCAATGTAGCTCACTGTCATCTCCTCGTCTTCCAGCGCAGAATGATAGCCAAAGAACTTGCTCAGATATAGCACAGGCATGCTTACTGAAGCTCCATAATTCATAATGTCATGAGAAAGGGAAGAGCCTTGAGAGATATCTTTAATCATATACATGTTTTTAACCTTTCCAAGGATAGTGTTTTTATCAAGGACAACTGTGAGCTTTTCCCCAACATAATAAGCCCAGAGGCTTTTCCCGTCATAAATTATATTGGAACCGTCATCAGGGAATAAAACATCCCTGATTTCAACCCTTGCCAGATTTCCTTTTTTTAGCCATACGGCATACTTCATCTCGTGTTTCCAGTTATTTCCATCCTGATTTGATTCCAGTACCTGGGAACAATCAAACCTGAGTGTTTTCGCATCCGATAATGCATTATTCATCAGGTTAAAGTAGCCCCCTCCTTTAATGGTATCTCCAGGTCCATTCGAATTATATATGGGCCGACCCTTGTCCATTCGAACTGTGAATACGCCCGATTGTGTTACATTCTGGCCAACCGAGTGAACATGGGAAACTAGCAGGAAACCAGTAAGGGAAAGTGTAAAAATCAATATTTTCATAACTTGATATTTTTCATCTGAAACTGAAGCTATTTTATGCAAACCATCTTCCGGCTGAAGATAACCTGACCTTTATGGATCAGGCTGCATATGTATATTCCCGATTTTAATGAACTTGCATCAAACATGAGGTTGCTTTTCCCTGACGTCATATTTTGCAAATCAAACTGAGTAATAGTTTTTCCGAAATATAGTGTATATTCCGGTCGATCCTGCCCCCCCATTCCGGAGCAAGATGACCCCCCATTCCGGTGATACTGGCCTCCTTTAGTTTTTGAGAATTGCTTATCAACTCCTTTGTTTCTTTAATGCATTGGATATTAAGCTGCAATTTAGGAGTTTCTTTGGTTTTATCAGTATGAATTATCCTGCTGTCATTCCGGCATACTGACCCCTCCTTTTTTATGAACCGGGAAATATTTGTCCCCATGATAATACCCAACCCACCATATTATAAACACGAAATCGACACTTCAACAAAATGGGTTATATTTGTATAGGTTTACAAGCTGTTCATTTATAAAGAGCTTTAAGCTATACGGGAACGACGAAAACCGAAAAAAGAGTAGTCAGTCCAGATTTAATACTTCAAATTATGCATCTTTTAGCTATTTCATTGCTAACTATTCTTGCAGGTACCTTACTACTTGCAAAATTCAGAAAAGACATGCCCGGTAAATTCTTTTCCTTTATATCGTGGTTCTTTATCGTAGTGGGATTTCTCCTCTTCATTGGCTTTATAGCTGGTGGAATTTGCAAGATGAAACATCATGGTTTTGGCCGACATCATAATTGCCAGCATGAGATGATGATGAAAGATTGTAATCATGGTATGCAGGGTGGTTTTTGCTGTCCAAAAGGCATGGGCATGGGCCAAGGAATGTGTTCCGGTAAACCAACATGCATGTCACACGACAGCATGATGAAATGCTGCCCTAAAGGTATGGACCAAAGAATATGTTCCGGTAAATCAGTATGTATGTCCCACGACAATACGATGAAATGCTGCCCTAAACACATGGAAGGTGATTCTACCAAAATGCCGGTACAAAAAAAATGAACTGGTAAAATTGAAGTGTCTAACCCTTCATCACTTGGTATTAAATACCAAAGTCAATTCCCGCTTTTGCCGCTTGTGAATGTTGATCTTGTCTTTTGATTTGGTATAAGTGACCGGTTTTAAGAAATCTGGCCCCGGTTTGTTTGAAATGAAATGGCGCCTTGTTTTCAATACATTGGTTTCTTATATCAAGCACCCAATCATAATCACATATACGGGCGTTATTTCCCGACTCACCACCCACCACCACTTCTTCTATAGAAGGAGTCAACCAATGGGATAGATTGATCCGTTCCAGTATAGGTTCACAGATGATAGCTTTATGTTTTATAGGTAAATTCAATAGGATGGGTAATCTGAAGTCGGCCATTTCTTGATTTTCACAGGTTGAACAAATTGTGACATTTTCATAACCATCTTCCCAATCCTGCGGTAGGTTTACTCTAAACCGGTCGATTCGTTTGGTGACAATATAAAACTGTAAATCAATTCTTAACCGGATCATTTTCCATGCATCTATTCGCCACTCATCCGCTTCTTTGAGAAAAAAGTCGGATGTAAAACAAGTAAAAACCGTTTCACCTGCTGGTAGCTTATAATCACCATTGCGTTTTTTCTTCAATGGTAAACCAAAGTCTGCGTTTTTTGAGACGATGGATGCGTCCCGGTCAAATGCAGCATCGAAACGATATACGTAACAATTTTTACAGCCAGCACTTATTTTATGACAACCGTGCCATAGGTTCCATTGTGCCATCAATTTTCAGAATAAATATTGTCTCACCTTGATTTGATAATTAAGTCCCAAGTCTTTATATCCCAATATTATTCTTCAAAAGTAAATCATTCGGTAATCATGGTGGATTTCTCTTGATCTTTTAGAAATGGTTTTGAATTGGGTTTTTGATCATTTTGATAATCCTATATAATCATATCATATTTTATCCTTGTGAGGGGAATCACCCGAATCCATTTCCCATCAACGATCATAGAATATTTATACAACATTAATGGTACTATACTTAGCCACTTTGTCTGAAAAAATAATAGTTGAATACAATGATTGATTTAAACGATTTTACAAGGAAAGAATTCATGAATCTATTAGACGAGGTAAAAAAGTCAAAGAATAAGTACTTCGCTGTACTACTCTGACGAATTATCTGACCGTGCTTTTATTATCGATTTCCTGAAAGTGGTTGATTTTATTGAGGAAATGGAAGGTTTGGTCTGATTATTTAAACTTATAAATCAAACCTGCATTCACTCCAATTCCAAATGGCATGCTGGGCGGTTTATTATTGCGGTCGTAAAGATTATTCAAATAATAAATACCAGATGGGCTGATTGTGAAAGAGAGTCTGTCATTGAGATTCCATCGTAACTGTAACATCAGATGCCATTGCCAACTGATTTTCAGTCGTGTATAATCGCTGTTGACGGTACTCAGAATTTCTCCATTTTCAGGGCCTGAAGTAGAACTGGATACCTGCTTTTGTGAAATTAAAATACCAATTACTGGGCCTGTCTTGATATCGAACACAAACTTACCCTTTCCCACTATTTGCTTTGAAATAAACAACGGAATCTGCAAGTATTGATACCGGTACTTGGATGAAGAAATCATTGTTGTATCGATGTGTGTTACCGGATGTACTGTGTCTCCCTGAATAGAATCAGTTATCCTTACATTGTTTGAAACAGAACCGTAATCATTGTATACCATCCAGCCAATACCCGTTTCAATGCCTGCTTTCAGTTTCTTGTGCCACAAGCCTCCTATAACCATTGCACCGTAATACAGGTTGGGATTTCTGCCCTTTTGAACTACTTCACCTATGATCCCGGATACCCCTAATTGCCATGAAAGGTTCTCTGACATCCTGAATGAGTTATTGGATTTTTTGGAACTTGCATTGTTTTGTGTGTTATCAGCTTTCATGTCAGCTAACGGATTGACAGCAGGATTTACTGCTGGAACAGTATTGTCGGATGATTCGACAGATTCTACATCCGGTAAGGGGGGATTGGATTGAATTTCCAAGGGTTTAACCGTATCTTTTGATTTTTCTTCAATGATAGGCTTTTGGCGGGAATTAATGTCAACAGTATCAGTTGTGTTTTCAGTCCCGGTTTGTGAAGGAACTATATCCTTTGTTTTAGGTTCAGACGGCTTGGAAACTGAAGAAAAAGTCAAAGCGGGATGCCGTTCATTTTTTGCAATATCTTTAGCCTGTGGTATTACTTTTGATTTAACAGTAATATCATTTTCCGAAGACTTTAGAGGTAAATCCATTTTTTTATCATGGGTATCCATCGTTGTAGGAGACTTGAAGGAGCCTGTAAGGGATGGTTTGTTTTGATTATTTGTGTTTAAAGAATCCGTGACTGTAGTATGTTGGATTACATTTATTGTATCCTTGTTTATGACAGATGTTTCTGGCTTATTGGAATGGCGCAGAACTCCCCATGTCACTACACCTGCCACGCCCAACACAATCAGGCCGACACTCCAGAATTGGATGCCACTACCCAGTATCCCGCCTCCTCCTGATGATGGGGACTTTTGTGAGGGTGCAGAATCGGAAGGAGATACCGGCATCTCCGCATCGAGCATTGCAGCCATATTATTCCACGCCTCATCGGCAGGAATTTCCGGCTCCGGGATGCCCTTATGCGGGTCAGTGGTTATATGTAAATTTTCATCATTCATTTTCTATGATACGATTGATTGAGAATAATGTTTTTAGCCGGTTACGACTTTCACTGAGATGCCACTTTATGGTTCCTTCACTCAAGCTTAGTTGTTCGGCAATTTCCTTTATCGCAAATCCCTCAAGATAATGGAGGGTACATACTGCACGAGTAGCAGGGGGGAGTTTGTCAAGGTAAATATAAATGTCATCCCATTCAAGTTCTTTAAATTGGCTGTTATATAAAGTTTGTTCTATTTGACCTGATATTTCAGTAGTTGGTTGAATTATCTTCAGGCCGTTCAGGTGTGTGATGGCTGCATTCCGGACTATTGTATATACCCAATTGAAGAGTTCACCTTTAGCAGGGTCGTATTTCCCGATGTTTTTAAATACATTTAACATTCCATTATTCAATGAGGTGAGTGCATCATGGTTGTCTGGAAAAAATTTCTTACACAAAGCAAATAAGCCGGGATAAAACTAACGATACAATTTTTCCTGGCTTGACCGGTCGTTTCTTTTACAACCTTCGATTATGTCGTGCAAATCTTTCACAAAAAAGGCTACCCACCCGCTTTTTCGGATGGGTAGCTAAGATAACTATTAATTTAGCACGAGTGGAGTTATCGTAACTCCTGAAGTGTAAGGCCATGTAAAAGTGTAGGTTCCCCCATTTTTTACAAATGAGCCTGTATAGGTTTCCCCATCAAGAATTACTTCAACTCCATGGTTTCCGTCTGCAATCGGAAACCAGCAAGTTCCTCCTGATGCATTATCTTCACCAGAAGTGCAGTTTTCAGTGGATGGTATCATTACCGACTTGAAAACAACCTGTAAGTTTTGTCCGGAAAAATTGTTATCAAACAATAGGGTGTGGTTCAGGCACTGGTACTTTTTTTCTGTAATATAACGGAAAATCAACCCGCTAATTCCCATACTGTCCGTTCCTGAAACTGTAATGAAGATCTGGTCGCCTGTCAATGGTTCGTAAGTTGGCGTACCACCACCCGGGTTGTAAATACTGTCCAGAACGCTTACATCGGTACTTCCTTTGAAATTGGAATAGCTTGCGTTCACAGAATAAACACCGGCATTACTGAATTGGATTGTGGCTACATTGCCTGTCGGATTGATTTGTACATTGTCGAAAGGAACTACTGTCCATATTACAGTGCTTCCCTCAGGTGCGTGTGAAAATTTAAAACTGACAGGTTCCCCTTTTTTGATATTTGAGGTTTTAGACGCATCCAAACCTGATTGGGTTGTTTCGTTGTTGTTTTTCGGGTTCGGGTCGTTTCTGTCTTTTTTGCAGGAAGTGAATCCCAGCATCAAGGTAGCAAGAGCTACGATTAGCATTCTCGTTTTCATGTCAGTGAGTTTTAATTGTTAGTAATAATTTGAATTTCTGGATATCGATAAACCATTGGTATATACTCTTGTCATAGGCAGAAAGGTTGGGTCAGATTAATATTTTTTTATGCCGTCAACATTAGAAGATTGAGATAACGACTACAGCGATGATAGAGGCAGGAATTATTACAAAAAATCCAAGTTCGATTGATTCTATTACAGCTTTCATCACATCCTCCTTTTTTTGAATTTGTTAAACATATCTGTTTCTGACAACATATACTCTTCAAAATGGCTGAAAGGTTGGGGGCACCCTTAATTTTTTTGGTTCTTCACAATAATCCGTAACTGTTTTCATGAAGGAAATAAACTGTAAAGCGTATTTTATCTTAGCTGGAAACGAAGGGGTTTTAGTGGTGTTTCCTTTATAAGAAGAAAGAGACACTTCGTATTTTCGTGCAATAAAATGTAATGATCTGCAAAAATACGTGCGATATTTTGTATATTTGCACAAAATAATCGTATGGAACGGTTTGCATTAGCATCGTTATCGAAGTGGAAAAAATCAAAGAGCAGAAAGCCTTTGATCATCCAGGGAGCCAGACAGGTGGGTAAAACCTGGCTCATGAAAGAGTTTGGCAGAAGGGAATATGAACAGGTTGCTTACATCAACTTCGAATCCTCCGATTCCCTGAAATCAATATTCAAAGAAGATTTTGAAATAAGCAGGCTGATCACCGCCTTTCAAATCGAAACCGGGATCAGGGTACATCCGGAAAATACATTGATCATTCTTGATGAGATCCAGGAAGCAGAAAGGGGGATCACCTCTCTTAAGTATTTTTACGAGAATGCTCCCCAGTATCATATCATCGCTGCCGGCTCCCTTCTCGGGATCACCTTGCATCAGAAAACATCGTTTCCCGTCGGGAAGGTGGATTTTCTGACCCTCTACCCCATGTCATTCAATGAATTTTTATTGGCCCTGGGCCAGGAACAGCTCTATGAGCTGTTGAAAAGCAATGACTGGCCGATGATCACGAACTTCAAAGCAAAACTGACCGGCCATCTCCGTCATTATTATTTTATCGGGGGCATGCCCGAAGCCGTAAGCTCTTTCATCACTGAAAATGATTTTGACCGGGTAAGGACCATCCAGCAAAGTATTTTATCAGCTTATGACCATGATTTTTCAAAACATGCACCCGCTGAGATTGTTCCCCGGATAAAAATGTTATGGCAATCAATTCCTTCCCAATTATCAAAAGAGAATAAGAAATTCATTTACGGTGTGGTTAAACAGGGAGGCAGAGCAAAGGAGTTCGAGCTTGCACTGGCCTGGATGACAGATTGCGGACTGGTGCACAAAATTCAGCGCATTTCTATAGCTGCCGTTCCATTGGTTGCGTATCAGGATACTTCGGCATTCAAACTGTATATTCTCGATGTCGGGCTGCTATCTGCCATGGGAGGCCTGACCAAACAGACCATCCTCATGGGAAATTCGATATTCAGCGAGTTCAAAGGAGCCCTCGCTGAGCAGTTTGTCCTGCAGCATCTTAAATCCCGTCAATTCATTCAGGTTTTCTACTGGTCATCCGATACCTCCAGGGGAGAACTGGATTTTGTAATCCAAACTAACGATCGTGTCATCCCGATTGAAGTAAAAGCAGAGGAAAACCTGAAGGCAAAAAGCCTGAAGTCCTTTTTTGAAAAGTTCAATCCGGCAATTTCTGTCAGAACCTCAATGTCAGATTATCGAAAAGAAAGCTGGCTGGTCAATGTTCCGTTGTATGCGATCGATTCTTTTTCTTTCTGAATATAGAAATGAAGGTGTCTTTTTATTAATAAAATTTCTACCTATCGATCAAGCCAATGGAAGTATTCTTTCTCCAGCTTCAATTCATCACGATCAATTCCCACCAGGATGGTATTTTACAATTTTCCCTGTTTTTATCATTCATGACGTTCCGGTAAGGATGGTCATGGGGGCGTTTTTTCTACCCTGCAGACTGACCTTGAAAAATTATTTCACCGGATAATTTTAAGATTTCACCGAAAAAAACTTGACAAACCGGTTTTAATAGTTGTAGATTTGTAAACTTTATTTTATTTGAAGTTTTCAAATTATTCATAATCATGAATTCACTCTCAAAGTTACGCTGGTCTACCGGACTTTATTATACCGTGGTCATTTTCAGTTCCTACATCCTTGCGATCGCAGAAATAATGATTCGGAAGGCCCTGATCAGGGATGGTTATCATGTAAGTCACTTCCCATTCATGACTTATTTTTTTGTGGGGTCGTTCTTTATCGGAATGGGGATCTATCAATGGTACCGGTACAGGGTGTGGATATACCCTGTTCTGGGGATTATCCTGGGGGTATTGTGCTTCCAGGCGCCTTTTGCAATTCCAAGCTATGGCATATCTCTTTTCAAGGCAACCTATGCCATTACTTTCCTGATTCTGGTTTTATTTGTAATCATAAACTGGAATGCCTTATATGGCCAGGAAAGGTTCGAGATCAACTCACGAAGACTTTTCAGGCTGGCGGCCGAATTAATACGGGATACTTCTGGAGGGTTTACCGAAAGACCCTATTCAGCAGGAAAAATAACTTTCACCACTGATGAGCTGATGGGTTTTGCAAGGTTCATGAACGGCAAATACGTTGCAAAGACCATTCACCTGGGCAATAATATCTGCTTCGCTTTCTCCATGAACAGGAGCCTGGTAAACCTTGAAGATCCCAAGGAGGTGAGTCATGTGGTAATTGAATATAACGGGAATATTTCTGTTACCGTTTCTGAAAAAGATTACCGGGATTATATCGACCGGTTCAGCTTCGACCAGGTTTGCTCCTCCATGGCAGCTATTTTTGAACGGTTCCTGGAGTATTACAAGCAGGGTCTTGAGAACCGCATCATCACGGAACTGAAAACGGCAAGGTAACCATTCAGCATATCAAAAATGAATAATGACCTATGAGAACAAAAAAAAGAATTTCGGCTTTCATCTTCCTGATGCTGTTCCAGGTGTCGCTTATTTCCTGCGGACAGGTGAAGGGGACGGCGGGTGGTCAGGGAGAAGGTCCGTGCACAACGGCTGACAGGACATGGTATTTCGGCGTGGAGATCGGTGGCATGCCATGCGGTTATTGCGTTTCAAAGGAATGTACAGGGGTAAGAGACGGGAAACCGGTTATGTGGGAATCAAACGAGATCCTGATCCGGCTATCCATCCTCGGCGAAGGCATGGACATCCGGATCCGTCACATTTACGGATCGGATCCCGGATCCGGAAGGTTGATGATCAATGAAACCAATATCCTTTCAGGAAATACATCCATCATGTCTTCAACGAAAATCGTTGGAGATACTGCATTCTATTCAGGAAATAACAATCCTTTGCCAAAGAAAATATTCCTGCCCCGGGATGTCGTACTGGAAACATCCTTAAAAAGTCCTCATCTGTTTCGTGATTTTGCAACGACGGGCGCCGGTGAAAAGAAGTACCGGGTGTATGATCCGGTCCGCGGCCTGATCAGTGAAAAAGGTTACATCCGAAAAGGCGAAGAAGAAATTACCTTGAACAACAAGGTATTCCAGGCGATCGTCCTGGAAGAGACCGATTATTCAACAGGAACCAGGGCCATGGTATGGTTGAACAAGACCGATGGAATGACCATAAAGACACTTGTCGCAGGGCGCGACATCTTCCTGACCGATAGCAAGATCACTGAACGGATACACAAGGTGAACTATGACAATCTTATTTTCGCAAGGGTCAACAAGGTGATCCCCGACTTCCAGAAGGTGAATTACATGAAAGTGAAAGCAAAGATCGAATCGTACGGTGAGATGCTGACCGTGGAAGGACTGAACTTTCCCGGGCAGAAATTCACCGGAACGGTAACGGATAACCTGGTGGAAGGCATTTTCGAACTGGAACCCGTCAAGTATGAAGGTGCCAATGCCCCTTCTCTCCCACCTGACCTTTTAAAATATCCCGGGTTTGAACAGTACATTGAACCGGAGATGGCGATCGAATCAAACGATCCTTTGCTTATCGCCGAGGCAAAGAGGATCACCGTAGGATCGAAGGACTCATGGGAAGCCGCCAAAAGGCTCAGTCACTGGGTTGCCCATAACATCGAGGGGGCAATCCCCGGGGGTGGGAGTGCCATCAATGCTTTCAAAATGCGGCAGGGGGAATGCGGCGGACATTCCCGCCTCCTGGCTGCCTTCTGCAGGGCTGTGAAGATCCCGGCCAGGATTGCCGTCGGTTGCATGTATTCCACCCATTATGGCGGAAGTTTCGGCCAGCATGCATGGACAGAGGTCCATATGGGTGAAGCCGGCTGGATCCCTGTGGATGCAACGGTTTTTGAGACAGATTTTGTGGATGCCGGACATATCCGCCTGGGAGAACGGTCAAGTTTTCAGCCCAAAGAAATGGAGATTCTTGAATACCGTACCGTGAATGAAAAACAGGCCTCGGCTGAGTCGATAAAGCCGCTGTATAAAGCATCTATTGGGAAATACACAGACCTTGAAAAAAACAGGGTCTTCAGCATCCGTTACCAGGACAATGGCCTGGCCATTGATATTCCCAACCAGATGACCCTGCAGCTGGAAGAACCTGATTCTGCAAGTCAATGGTACCCGAAGCTGACCAGGCAGATCAGCATATCCTTCAGGCGGGATCCGTCAGGAAAGGTTGAAAAGCTTGCCATCCGACAGAGACTGGGAATGCCGAAATTATCAGGCCAGGACAGCATCCCGGCAGATGTTCCCGCCGACATGAAAAAATACCTTGGTGTTTACAGTCTTCCCAGGGGAGCGACACGGGGACTGACATTTTCCGATGGATGTCTTGTGATGGTTGACCCGGTCGGGAAATCGCAGGAATTCATGAAATACAGCAAAGACGGTGAAACCTGGAAAGAAAAAACGGGAATGTTTGAATTCTTCTTCGAGTCCGATGAGAACAATGAAGTGACCAGGATGATCCTATTTATTACATCCCTTTACCCGAAAGGAGAGCCGGCTGCCGATGTAATAGAGCCTGTGATCCTGGAATTAGGGGCGGAAGCAGGGCTTAAGAAATACAAGGACCTCAGGGAGGATGGAAGCGGACAATATTTTTTCACCGAAGGATTGATAAACGCCTTGGGATACCGGCTCCTGACAAAGGATAAAACGGCCGATGCCATCGGGGTCTTTAAATTCAATGCACAGGAATACCCGGATTCATTCAACGTTTATGACAGCCTGGGTGAGGCGTATTATAAGAACGGGAATACTGACCTGGCAATCGCTAATTTTGAACGATCCGTGGCTTTGAATCCGAAAAATGAAAACGGGAAAAAGATGCTGGAAAAAATCAGGTCAGAGAAATAGCCCTTTCCTTTCCAGAGGGAGGTTTGAAGGGGTGGAACCAGCCAAAAAGATCATTCCCGTCAAAATCACTTAACCATGTACTACCAAAGAAGACTAAAACAGGATTTCAGGATCGCCGGGTTGATCCCTGCGATCATCATTGTGACCTCCTTCATCCTTGCCTGGATCCTTTTCGGAAGAAGGACCGGATATTTTGTATTGAGCATCGGATTCCTGCTTTATGCGGCGTTCAGCCTTTTACTATATTCCCGCACCAGGAACATAAGTTATATGGCAGCTTTTCTTTTCCAGGCGTTTTATGGACTTTACCTTATGTTCAATCCAAAAGGGCTTTTAAGAACTCCGGATGCCGGAGTGGCGAAATTTTTCCTGGTCTGTTCCGTCATATCAACCATCTGGCTGGTATATCTCCTGGCGCAGCGTAAGACAAAATGGAAAGGGCGGGAAGTATTTGAAATGGCTGCCAGATCCATTGAGCACGATCCCGATGGATTCACCGGCCGGCCGAGACCTGCAGGGAAGACTGATTATACCATGGAAAACCTTCTGGGATTTGCAGAATTCATGAAGAAAAATCTGATTGCGATGCCTCACCGGATGGATGACCATGTAATCTTTGTCCTGATAAAGATGGGTGAAGAACTGGGATATATGTTTAATCCGGAACGATTCCGGCAAAAGGGTACCTGGATATCATTCGATTTTAAAGGGAACGTTTCTGTAAGTATGTCAAAGAAAGATTACATGGATTTCAAGGAGGAACTTTCCTTTGATCAGCTTTGCGACAATCTTGGGAAACTATTCATCAGTTTCATGGAATATTACAAAAAAGGAGAACCGGAAAGGATTCTTGACAGGCTAAATGAACTCAAACTCGGATTGATGTCATGACCACCCCACCCCTTTCACCTACCCTCAAAAGGAAGGGGGAGGGGTCAACAAAGTAATTATATATGGACTTCAAGCAGGCGGCGATACTGGGATCATTCATCTCGAAAGACTATGCCGAGGACTTGTTCCGGCTGCTGGCGACCTATTCCAGCATTTCAGCATCCGAAGCGGCTTCACGGCTAAACCTTCACATTAAGACCGTGCAGGATTTCATGGAAGCAATGTACGATCTCGGAATACTGGACCGGGAAGAGGTATATGAGAAAAAACGGCCCTATTACCGCTACACCCTGAAAGTGGACAGGATCCTGATGGAACTGGATCTCTCAGGCTTTATTCCCAAAGAGGTTTCCGACGACCGGACTTCTGTAAAGATCCGTGAAAAAAAGAATGCAGGAATCCGTTTTACTACATCCAGGGATAATCAATATATCAGCAATATAGCCATCTGGAGCGGCCAGGGCAGGGACCGTACAGAACGAAAGATCAACCTGAGCATCCCGCAGGGAAGATTCCTTTTTCACCTTCCCTTCCCAAGCGCCGGATTCATGAGTATATCTGAGATCATGAAAAAAGCGGAAGTCGGCCATGCGAACAATTCGGAGATACTTGATATTGTTGATGCCCTGATAGAATTGGAAGTGATAGAAAAAGATGATCACCACACGCAGTTCTCAATGTGAAAAACATCGAACGTAACGCGGCTTTTACCGATTAGACTTTGCTGTCTGTTTCTTTTCAATTAGCTTTATTTTTTAACGCATTTAACATGTATCCATATGAGAAGGGAAGGACTAATTTTTATTGTATGCATCATCGCTGCAATGATTCATTTGCCCTCTTATGCACAGGACAGCATCACCGATTACGACGGCTATGTTTATCACACTATTGAGATCGGGAACCAGGTCTGGCTGAGGGAAAATCTTAAATCGCTGCATTACGCCGATGGAAGTGAGATTTCCGGGGTTGTAGCTTTCAATAATTCCGACAGCATGGCGAATATTTACGGCCGGCTTTATCCATGGAATGCAGCCATGAACAATTCGATCATCTCCGGGTCGCAGGGGGCCTGCCCGGATCATTGGCATATCCCCACCAACGCTGAATGGACGGCAATGGATAATTATCTTGGCGGCTGGTCTGTTGCCGGAGGCAAAATGAAAGAGGCAGGATTTGACCACTGGCTTCCTCCCAATACCGGGGCCACGAACAGCAGCGGCTTTACCGGATTGCCTGCAGGTGAATTCGATGCAAACCAGAGCCAGAATTTCTTATTCCTTGGCCAGGCTGCCGTGTTCTGGACATCGAACCAGAACGGGTCACTTATGGCGATAGAACGGTATCTGAGCTATGATGATGAAAAATCCGGGCAGCTTCCATGGTACAAGACCATGAAATATTCTGTACGGTGCATAAAAGATGTGGAGACCGGGAACCATTCAGATAAGAGTGAACGGGAATATAATATTAGCGTTTCCAACCCCTTTAAGGAGGATTTGACAATTATTTCTTCAAATCTTCGGATCCTGCACATTAATCTTTATGATCTGACCGGGAAAAAGCTGCCATGTCAGTACTGGGAGACTGAAACCTGCAAGGTCACGATTGAAACAAACCGTTTACGGGAAGGTTTGTACATCCTGGAGACCTATTCGGTCCCGGTGAACAACAGCGCAAGTCTCTCCCTGGAAATGTCGAAAAGGGATGTATTTAAATGTGTTAAAATTACAAAGCCATGAAGCCGACTGTAAAGTGCGAAATCTGTTTTAACAAATACGTGAAGATCTCCGAGGAGTTAAAAAGCTGGTCGACTGGAAAAATAGTTCATCTCGTTTGCCATTGATTTTACAGGGTGCGCGGCAAGTCGGTAAAACATACAGTTTGCTTCAATTCGGGCGCAAGTACTATAAAAATACGGCCTATTTCAATTTTGAAAGCAGTAATGAACTACATGACATTTTTGACCGTAATCTCTCTCCCTCTCGAATTCTGAGGGAACTTTCTGCCTTTACATCAGAACCAATGATCCCCGGAGATTCCCTTATCATTTTTGACGAAATACAAGCGTGTGAAAGAGCGTTGACATCCTTGAAATATTTCACCGAAGAGGCTCCGGAATATCATCTTGCTGCAGCCGGAAGTCTTTTAGGAGTATCTTTTAACCGCAAGAGTCATTCATTTCCGGTAGGTAAAATCCAGTTTTTGACGATGCATCCTTTGGATTTTGAAGAATTCATGCTTGCACGTGAAAAGGATAAAGCAGTGTCAATCATCCGGGATTCATACGAAAGTAATGAAGCATGCAGCCTTCATGAAACCTTCCTGGACGATTACCGGGTCTTTATCGGAGTCGGAGGGATGCCACAGGTGGTCAATGAATTCATCAGAACCAGGGACTACAATATGGTTATGGCAATGCAAAAGAATATCATAGATGCCTACATCGCCGATATGGCAAAATATGCCGGGCCATCAGAAACCGTGAAGATAATCGCCGCTTTTAATAGTGTACCGGCCCAACTGGCAAAGGAAAACCGGAAGTTTCAGTATAAAATCATTAAAAGCGGTGCAAGGGCAGTTCATTATGAATCGGCCCTTGATTGGCTGTCTGCTTCCGCAATGGTAAATAAATGCATAAAAGTATCCCAGGGACGAGTGCCACTCAATGCTTTTGCAGAAACTGCTTCTTTCAAATTATATATGGCAGATACAGGACTTTTGTGCGCCGGATATGGCATTTCTCCGGAAGTATTTCAGAGTGAATCGACCGCCTGGCAGGCAATTAAGGGAGCACTCACTGAAAATTATGTCGCGTCGGCTTTAGTTTCTAACGGATATACTCCGTATTACTGGGAGTCGGAAGGGAAAGCTGAGATTGATTTTTTAATTCAAACTCAACATGGTGCGGTTATTCCGGTGGAAGTGAAATCAGCTGAAAATGTAAGATCGAAAAGTTTGCACCAGTTTATTTCCAGGCACACTTCTCAATTCTCAATACGAATCTCCGCAAAGAACTTTGGTTTTGAGAATAAAATCAAATCTATCCCTCTTTATGCGGTTTTTTGCATTGATTTTTAAATTATCAACAAGATGCTTTATGATCTGCTCAAAAAGTAATAGGGGTAAATCTTATTGGCATTTGCCCATGTTTGATTTCAACTTCTTTTTCAAACTTCACTCAGAAAGTACAACTATCTGATTCACCATATTATACCCTTTCGGGTATTATTTTCGCAAATTATCAAAAAACATACCCGAAAGGGTGTAGTTTAAATTATTTTTATTATTTTTGTACCCTAAAGGGTATATTTATGGAACTTAAAGACTTTATCAAAGAAAAAAGACGACTTACAAACCTGACCCAGCCGGATATGGCAGAAAAGGCAGGCGTAGGTCTTCGCTTTGTCCGGGAAATGGAACAGGGAAAAGGAACCTTAAGGATGGACAAAGTAAACCAGGTATTGAAATTATTTGGGTTTGAACTGGGTCCCGTTGAAATGAAAAGAGAGTAATTATAATAATACAGAAACCAATTACGCCATGAAAAAGGCTGAAATAAGAGTTCATGATAAAATTGCAGGGTGGCTTTCACAGGATGAAGATGGGTGCCATTTTATTTATGACCCAGCTTACCGGGAATCATCAGGGGCAGAACCTGTAAGTCTTACCCTGCCATTACAGGAGGCCCCTTTTCACAGCAAGGTTCTTTTTCCTTTCTTCGACGGTCTGATTCCGGAGGGATGGCTGCTGGATATTGCCGAGAGAAACTGGAAACTGAATGCAAGAGATCGCATGGGGCTGCTTTTGTCGTGCTGTAAAGATTGCATCGGAGCAATAAGTGTAATTGCAGTAAAGATGGAGGATAAAGAATGAAACGATGTTTATTCTGCTATCAACCATTGGCGGAGAATGAAAAGGATTTTCATCCTTCCTGTAGCAGGAAGATATTTGATCAGCCGGTTCCTCCTGAGTTGCCTTATACAGAAGCGCAGATGGCCGACCTGGCATTGAAGGTTGTTCAAACTCAGGTGACCGTCACCGGCGTTCAGGCTAAATTATCACTGCACCTGGAATCACCTGAAGGAAGACGGTTACCAAAAAGATTCACCCTGGTTGGTCTGTGGGGAGGATATATTCTGAAGCCACCTACGGGGCATTATCCTCAATTGCCCGAGGTTGAAGATCTGACCATGCATCTTGCCCGCCTGGCCAGAATATCAGTGGTTCCTCACAGCCTTATCCGTCTTCAATCAGGAAGCCTTGCATATATTACCAAAAGAATTGACCGCGTGAAAGCAGGCAAGTTGCATATGGAAGACATGTGCCAGCTAACGGAACGCCTTACCGAGGACAAATATCATGGTTCCTGCGAGCAGGTGGCAAAGGCAATCCTGAAATATTCCCGTAACCCGGGTTTGGATGTAATCAATTACTTCGAGCAGGTTCTTTTCTCATTTCTGACAGGGAATGCAGACATGCATCTGAAGAATTTTTCTTTGATAAAAATTCCCGGTACGGGTCATGTACTTTCCCCTGCTTATGACCTGGTGGCAACAGCGCTTGTAAATCCTGAAGACAAAGAAGATCTCGCCCTCACGTTGAATGGAAAAAAGAAAAAAATAACCCGGAATGATTTCATCACTGCTTTCAGGACTCTGAATATCGATCCGAAACAGCAGGAAAATATTTTCAGGAAGATGATGAATGCAAAAGCCGGTTGGATGGATTTTATCGGGATCAGCTTTTTAAGTAACGACTTTAAGGAGAGATTGATGAATATTATCGAGCAACGTTTCAAAAGGATCATCTGAAGCTCCATAAAAACAAGGCAATCAAATATATCAACATGAACTACGAATTTTCAAAGAGTGAGAAAAAAATTGTCAGGCAGGTCACTGAAACAGCACTTCAGCGTGATTTTAAAGCAAGCCTATGGCCGAAATGATTTACCAGCAAAGCAAAGCAAGGCGTGTATCTCCTGCACGGTTGTTTCTGTCTTTAAATTGACCTGGATTTTTTGAAGGTCTTGACCCCAGGAGGATTTCGTGACGATACTGTAAAATACTGAGCAATTGATCCGGATTACCTGGAATAATTTTCATCTCCTCTTAATAAGCCCCGTTTCATCATTTCTCTTCATTATAAGCAATATGTAGAGTTTAATATATCGCCATTTTTTGACTTTTTTATACCGGGTGATGGTGATTCTCCAGCCTATTTTGTGGGCGAAAATCTTGGATTCGCCTTCAGCAGCAACCTGAAACGATGGTCGGTAAGGCCGGAAGGTTTCCTGAGTTACCCAATCCCAGGCTTAGGCACTGACGGACATATGATCACCTTCGCAACTATGGTTTCCTTATTGACAACAATGCATGGCGGTTGTGTCCCGCGTTCGATTTAAATCCTTCTATTGACAAGGAAGAGCTTGCGCTGAATATCGATGACAATAGCGGAGCTTTTGATTTTGACCTGGCCTTGAGTGTAAGTGAATATTTCCGATTGAATTATAAAGAAGTTCGGTCCATTCTTTCACGGGTAAAAAAGGCCGTAAATGACTGGGAGAAAACGGCTAAGCAAATTGGAGTCTCCCGCGGAGAAATAGAACTGATGCATTCAGCCTTCCGGTACTAATAATGCAATTGCATTTCTCTTTTCAGCGGGTCGGCTTATTTTTTTCTTTGAAGATCCTGGTCAAAGCAAAAAGATAGCAAAAAAGAAAACTCTTACCCACCGCACGGTTTAGCCCGAAATTTTCGTACAAAATTACCTGTGAATAAATCACTTAAAAGTACCCATAGTAAAGTACAGCTTAAAACTGTCAAGGGCGATCTAAAATGACAAAATTAACGAACACCGCACTGAAACCGGGTAACGGAAAACCCAATACCGAAGAAATGGCAATCGTGAAGACCATCCTCAATCCGGCAGAAAATAAAACCGAAGAGAAAAGCCGATCCTGTAGATCGAGCCCGTTAGTCGGTCATTCCGGTACTGAGCCGAGGAAGGAAATGACGATCATGGAGAAGATCCTCAAGATCGAAAACCTGCAGCTTGTCGTCGAAAAGAGGGCCAAGCTAGTGCAGACCCGCTCTGAACTGGACCGCTTCCAGATCGCTTCCAATGACTTCAACTGCACGATGCGGCTGAATGACTCTGACAGAAATGTCTTCACCACCAGCCTCACACTTGGCATAAAGAAAGTTATCGAATTTCTCATGACCTCATTCGATATAAACATAGCTGAAGCTGAAAGCAAGATCACCTTCTGAATCTTCTCCTCACATCGAGATTCCGGTGTTCAGGCCTATGCCTGAACTCTTTTTTATGGTCGTACCACATGCAGTCAAAACAAATAACATATTAAATTTGTAAAGAAAAACATTATATTAGCTTTAAATTTTAAATAGATGAACCGGATCAAAGAGGTTCTTGAAGAAAAAGGCATCAAACAGACCTGGCTTGCCGAGAAATTGGGCAAAAGCTACCCTATTGTTAATGGCTATGTAACTAATAAAACCCAACCAAGGCTTGAGGTTTTATATGAAATAGCGAAGATTCTCAATGTTAATGTGAAGGATTTATTAGTGGAAGTGAAATGACCAAGAAAGAGAATATACATTACCAGGCCAAATTCACCGCCGGGGGATTACTCCTGAAAGAGTGTGACAGGGCTATCCCCTTTTTAATCGAAAATGGTATAGGAATGGCACAGATTTTACGCGATAATCCTGAATCTCTCGGAACGAATTCATTGTCCTCAAGGATCAGGATGGTCAGAGAGATTCTTTACAGGTTTAAAGCATTGGATGTAATGGTTTGGAAAGATTATCCTGGCTTACCAATAAGGGATCGGTCTATCGTACTCCATATGTCATGTTTATTAGCCTATCCGATTTTGCGTGACTTTCATTTCAAGGTTGTGGTCAGGAAATGGAAAGAACTTGCCACTCAGGTTACATTGAGTGATTTCCGGAAATTCCTAGATGAGGTATCGGCACAACATCCTGAAATTGAAGAATGGACTGAGTCAACACAAACAAAAATGGGTACGGTTTCGATACGGATGCTTGAGGAAGCGAATTTTATCCAGCACGGGAAATTGAAATCACCCGAAGTTGGATTGCAATGCCTGAATTTGATTGTGAATAGCAGCAATATGTGGTACCTCGAAGCGCTACTGATCCCTAAACCAAAAAGAGAAGAATTAATAAAAAAATGAGATGAGTATTTCAAAATTATACGAATTCCTGGAACAAAAGGATTTTTTGAATCCCGAAACAGGTATGATCTTTTTTCCGGTGTACCTCTATACCTACCCTGCCAGGGATGAATATAGTGTAAGAAAGGAGATCGAAGAATTGGGGAAACGTCTTGAAAGGCCTTTGGCCATGGTTGAAACCTTGATTTTGAATCTATACGATCTGATGATAGATTACCTGAATTCAGATATGCTTTCCGGTGCATCAAATTTTGATTTGATTCTGAAACAGGAAGAATCCAATCCGGAACTGGCTTCAAAACGACTTGATAGGTTGATCAACAAGAATAAGTTTATTGATTTTATAAATGACCGGATTGTTCAGCATTTATCAGCAGAATCTGATAAGAAAAAAATATACGTTTTCCTGCATGGCGTTGGATCTGTTTTTCCATACTTGAGAACCAGCAAACTTATCAGCCGGATGGAAAAATACATTGGGGGATATAAACTGATTATTTTTTACCCCGGAACATTCGATGCAGGACATTACCGCCTTTTTGGCACAATGCCCGGCTCCAGTATTTATCGAGCAAATCATTTAAATCCACTCATTGAAAAAATTACTGTATGAAGCTTCATGAGATTTATGCCCGGGAAATTACCCGTACAATTGACCCGACTGCAGTTGTAAGTAAACTAAAGGAGGATTTAATCAAACAAGAAATAGAAGAATACATCTTTACTAATGATATACTGGAACATCTTTACCGGTTCTTGGATTCATTGGTAAATTCAAAGTCAGATAAAACAGGCGTTTGGATAAATGGTTATTATGGATGCGGGAAGTCTCATTTCCTTAAATATATCTATTACTGCCTCCAGCCAATGTACCAGGAATCTGCCTTTGACAATTTCCAAAAAGCCTTAAGACAGTCAAAAGCATTATTAGATGTGACTGATACAAAAGTCAAAGAGATCAGAAAAAAGCTTTCAGAGATGTCTGTCGACACCATCATGTTTAATATTGACGCATCTGCAGGGAATGTTAAAGACAATGAAGCCATCACAAAGATATTATTGAACCGTCTTAATCACTACCGTGGATACAATGATGTATATGTCCCTCTTGCAAAGCTTGAAAAATTATTGGATGAGAAAGGGCAGTTTAATCAGTTCAAAACAAGAATAAAAGCACAATTTAATGAGGATTGGACAGACAAGGCTCCAGATCTTGCTGAGAGCTATCTTGACGATGTATTGACTCTTGCTGAAGAGCTGATTGGGATCGACGTTTCTTCTGAACGTGCAGCGATTGAACGGGCTATTGAAGGTAAGGATGAATTAACCGTGAATAAACTTGTAAGCGAAATCAAAGATTACCTGACGAAAAAACCTGAAAAATTCAGACTTGTTTTCTTAATTGACGAAGTGAGCCAATATATTGGCCTGAACTTAAATTTATTATTGAACTTACAAACGATAGTGGAAGAACTTGGGGCGAAATGTGGAAATAAAGTATGGATGCTTTGCACGGCACAGCAGGAAATTAAAGATGTTGCAGAAACAGTGGGAATGACTGATTATGGTAAAATCATGGCTCGGTTTGATGTAAAACTTCCATTACAGAGCACAGACGCAGCTGATATTACAAAAAAAAGAATACTTGATAAAAATTCAAATGGCATTGGGTCGGTGTCAAGTTTTTTTGAGAAAAATCAAGGGATCCTTGAAAACCAGTTCATTTCACCACACAACCTCTACAAGACCTATTCATGTAAAGAGGATTTTATCTCCTCCTATCCCTTTGTGCCATATCAGTTTCAACTTATTTCAGATGTTTTTAAATCGTTCAGTGACCAAAAACTTGTAACAGAGGGTGTGAAAAACACAGAACGTTCTATTCTGGGTATTACTCATTTTACGGCCAAAAAGTATCGTAATGAAGAGGTCGGGTTTATAATGCCCTTTGATGCCTTTTTCAACGAATCATTGAAAGAAAACCTCACTATCCTGGCCACAACAATTCTTGAAATGGCCTACAATTTGAATGGGATCCAAGGCAATGACTTTGCCATCAGGGTAGTTAATAACCTGTTTATACTTTCCTATCTGAAAGAGCAGTACCAGGCAATCATCCCGGCCAATCTTGATAACCTTGTTTTCCTGTTGATGAACAAAGTGGATGAGGATAAGAATCAATTAAAAAAACAGGTGCTTGATATTCTTGATAAATTGGCTTCAAATGGTATTGTTTTAGCTTCTGAAGGGGTTTACCGGTTCCTGGGGGAAGATGAACGGTTGGTATTGAATGAAATAAAGAGTACCCGGGTTATCTCCGACATTTTCAACAAACGTTTCTTTGAAGATGTTCTCGAACAATCGCTGTCTGTTTCACGCCGGGTATCGTTTGATGGTAATTCATACGATTTAAATATCACCGTTGATGGTAAAGAGTTTTTTCGGGGAGGTGTTTTCGGAGTTACATTTTTTCTTCATAACCCGAATGAGTCGCAGCAAATCATGCTACTGATACCCTCCTCCGATCTGGGTTTTTGCCTGAATAAAGCTGTTTCACGAGATACGTTGAAAGAATTTAATGATTATGTACAGATCATGTCGTACATCTCCAATAACAGTGATACTGCTACCTCCAAACGTAGAACCACATTAGAAAGTTTTAGAAAACAAGCGGATATTAGCCTTGATGAAGTAAAAAGGAAGATTAACGCTGATTTCCTGCGTGTTCAGTATATTTCCCAGAACCAGGTTCAGGAAGCGAGCGGAATGGCAGGAGCTGATGCGAAAGCACGCTATTTTAATGTATTACAAAAACATTTTTCAGGTGTTTTCCGGAAGAAACAACTTGCCAATGCGTATGCCCAGAACGAAACAGACCTTCGTAAATCGGCCTTGATAACCCAATTATCCACTGAAGGAAAACGGCTTACGGAGGGTGAAAAAGAGGTAGACCAGTACATCACAAATTCCGGTGATAAAATGGTTGCCGGGGATATTGTGCGAAAGATGAAAGAGGTACCCTATGGATGGAAAGATATGGCGACTCTCGACATTTTACTTCAACTGTCTAAAAAGAACAGGCGGAAATTTGATTACCTAAGTGAACCGCTTGATGCGAGACAATTTGTTGAAAAAGCCATCAACAGCCGGGAACGTGACAAAATTGATGTGCTGGCCGAAAAAGAAATTGACTCATCAACGTTGCATGAACTCATTCAAACTGTCAATTCTATCGTTTTCAACAAAACAGTACTTGACCCCGGTTGCTCAGATCCGGCGACTATCTTCTCAAAACTGAAAGAGTATCTTTCCACCCTGGAAAATGAATTGGCTTCATACCGGGACGAATACGCAGGAACTCTGGTATTCGGGCAACATTTTAAGCTCTATCATGAAGCGATTAAAAAACTTAGTGATGAACGGGACAGGGATAAGCAGTTTTCAGCCCTTGTATCTGACGCAAATTATCTTAAAGTGCTTTCCGATAATTTCAAGGAGGTTCGGGAATTTGTGAATGAACAATATCCTAATTATAAAACCATTAAAGATTTTTCTGAAGCAAATGCATCCAATTTCACGTCATTGGAAACAGCGGAAATTCAAAAAGGAGAACTGCTTCACGATTATTTTCTTAACGACGATAAACCTGGCAACCGGTTTCCCCAGGTAAAAAAAGCCTATGAAGAACTTAAACGGGGAATCAATAACCTGACAAAGAAACTGCAGGAGGAGGCGAAAAGGGTTTACAATGAGGCTTTTGATTTTCTGGAAGCTAAAGCAAATGAATTTGAGGCAGAGAAGAGCGCCCTACCTGATAGTGAATATTACCTGGGGCGTTTCAAACAGATTAAAAGCATCTCGGATTTACGACTTCAGATTTTACAGGTTGAGAGCTTTAAGACGGATTTTCTAAAACAGCTCCTCGATGATAAAAAGAAAAGGGATGAGAAGGCTGGTAAAAAGGCTGGATCTGCAGCATTTCTTTCTTTGGTTGAAGACCCTGGAGGAGGCAAAATGGTTGAAATAAAAAGCGAAGCAGAATTAGAAAAGTTTATTTCAGACCTTAAGCGGAGAATCAAAGAAAAGTTGGATAACAACCAAACTGTTTACCTCAAATGAATACTGCTCAACTTAAATCATTTGCTCAGGAAGCCAGGGATATTCTGTTACGGGGTGTACAAAACAGACTTCTCTTTTGGGGATTTGATCAAAAAGGGACTATTCTTGAAAAGCCCGAGGAGATCACCGGTGGATGCATTTTTAGGGGTGAAGTGTATGACGATTCGGGAATCCTTCGTAAATGGCATCATCTTCACCGTCACATACAAAAACATTCTGTTAAAGATGCTCTTGAACAAGCAGCGTATACCTGGTTCAATCGCCTGATCGCCCTTTCCATTCTAGAACACAATCAACTGGAGGACCCAGTAATAATAGCAATTCCTGAGCAATCCGATCCACCCATATTAGCAAACGCCAAACAAGGTAAGATGGGGTTTCTATTTCAGGCTGAACAGGAAAAAGTTAGAAACTTCATCCTTGACAATAATGATGAGAAAGCATTTGGAACCCTGCTGGTTGGTTTTTGCAGGTCACATCCATTATTAAACAGAGTGTTTGGAAGTATTGACGACTTTACCGAACTTTTGCTACCTGGGAATTTGTTGTCTCCAGGCGGGATCCTAGATCATATCAATGTTTCTAAGGCGATTTCCGATAATGATTATAAAGAAGTAGAACTAATCGGCTGGCTTTATCAGTTTTACATCTCTGAAAAGAAAGATGAGGTGTTTGCCGGGTTCAAACAAAACAAGAAAGCCCGCCCCGAAGATATTCCTGCTGCCACACAAATCTTCACACCGCGCTGGATCGTAAAATACATGGTGGAAAATACCCTTGGGAAAGTCTGGCTTAACCATTCTCCATTTTCCCCAATTCGAGAAGGCTTGAAGTATCTGGTTGAACATGAAAACCAGACAAGTGCAGATCTAATAAAATCTGTAGCTGAATTAAAATTACTGGACCCTGCCGTAGGATCTGGCCATATTCTTGTAGTGGGATTCGATCTTCTATTGGAGATGTATAAGGAAGAGGGTTTTATTACTAAACCTGCCATTAGAGAGATACTAAAAAACAACTTGTTTGGAGTGGACATCGATTCACGGGCTACTCAATTGGCTTGTTTTGCCTTACTCCTTAAAGCTTCACTATATGACCCTGAGATACTTAAAGAAGATATATTACCGAAAATTTATGCGATGCCTGAGGCAGACGATTTTAGCAGACAGGAAATTTTGGAATTCTTGGGATCTCAGGGCGAGCGGTATTATGAAGATCTTTTTGAAATACTTAGCTTATTGCAACAAGGGAAAAATATTGGTTCTACATTAAAATTAAAACTTAACGAGGAATCAAGACAGTTTCTCTTTTCCAGATTTAATGAATTAAAAAATAATCAACATAATCTTGATATTCATTTATTCTCAATATTGATTCGAATTTGCCCGTTTATCGAAGTAGCTAGTATCCTTACAAACAAATACGAATCTATTGCCACAAACCCTCCATATATGGGCAGTGACAATATGAATTCAATATTAAAAAAATATTTAGAATCGAATTATTTAGGACTATCCAAGGATCTAATGACTACATTTATGAAAGTCTTATCTGATCTTTCTATGGAGAATGGATTTTGGGCAATAATTAATATACATACATGGCTTACGAAAATTGAATTTCTTGAAACTCGAAAATTTATTATTGATTCACAACAAGTTATGAGCCTTCTTCATTTTGGGAGGGGTGTTTTCGGCTCTGATTTTGGAACAGTTTCAATTGTTGTGAGAAACACTAAACCAGAACATTATTTTAAGACAACCTTTCGAAAGCTCTTCAAGACTTTTGTTAAAGTTGAGAAACCTGAAATTAAAGAAAAAAGATTTTTAGCGAGTTCTGAGTTTACTTATTTTACCAACCAATTAAACTTCAAAAGACTTCCAGGTTATCAATTTGGATATTGGTTGAGCAACAATATATTCAGTACAATTGAAAATTCTACGATCAAGGATTATGGTGACGCAAAACAAGGGATTAAAACAGGAAATAATGAACGGTTTGTAAGATATTGGTTTGAATGTGACATACAAAAAACATCTATAAATAAAGAATCTAAAAAAAAGAAATGGTTTCCAATAAATAAAGGTGGTGAATTTCGAAAATGGTACGGGAATAATCTTTATTTAATAAATTGGGAGAACGATGGATTTGAAATCAAACATTTTAAAGGCGAAAATGGGAAGTTAAAATCACGACCCCAAAACTTGAAATTCTTTTTTACAGAAGGAGCGACATGGTCAACTGCTGCAAGTTATAAGCCATCATTTCGATATAGTTCAAAAATTTTTGTTTTTGAAAGTTCGGGTTCGACTTTTTTTCTTTTTAACAAAAAAATAAAATTATCTGAAATCCTTGGTTATCTGAACTCCAAAGTTGGAGAATATCTTATTGAGGTATTTTCACTTGGTAAAGGTATCTCTGAAGGCTCAATAAAGGCCCTTCCGTTTATTACTCGAAATGACTTACAAATAAACCAATTTGTTGACGATTTAATATCATTATCAAAAAATGATTGGGACTCACAAGAAATTTCATGGGATTTTGCACAAAATCCTTTAATAAGTCATACTCAATCAATTGAATTATCATTTACTGACTGGAAGAAAAAAGTAATTAAAGAGTTTTATAAAATTCATTCTTTAGAAGAAAATATTAGTCAAAAATACATAGAGATTTATTGCCTATCTAAGGAACTTGAGCCGAATATTCCCTTGCATGACATCACAGTATTACAAACTTTGGTCGATAGAAATGAATTAAAAAATCTTGAAGAAAAATTTAAAGGAACTAGTAAAGAATCTATTGAATTACCAATATTAAAAGATGAGGTTGGAAAGCAGTTAATCTCTTACCTACTCGGTTGTCTCATGGGCCGTTATAGATTAGATATCCCAGGATTAAACATTGCACATCCGAATCCATCGATAGAAGAGTTAAATTCTTACACTTATAACAATCATACCATCGAAATTGATCAGGATGCAATTATTCCCATTCTTGGAGATGAAAGTCCGTTTTCAGATGATTTGAATAACCGTATTCGATACCTGATCGAAGCAATCTGGGGAGAGAATACACTCACGGAAAACATTAATTTTATTGAGGATGCCTTAGGAATGCTTTTGGAGAAATTTCTGTCCGTGAAATTTTGGGATTATCACAAAAAAATGTATAAGAAAACTCCAATATACTGGTTATTTGAATCTCCGAAAGGATCATTTCGGGTTTTGACTTACATGCACCGGATGGATAAATATACACTTCAGAAAATCCGACTCAATTATCTTCATCGGTACATTGACCATCTATCGGGTGAAATTAGCCGGTTGAAAAGCAATGGTGATAATCCTCGACGGCTTGAAAAGTTGGAAAATGCTTTGATTGACTGCCGTGAATATAGCGATATCCTTAAACCCCTTTCTGATCGGCAGATCACCTTTGACCTGGATGATGGTGTGAAGAAAAATTACAAACTGTTTGAAGGAGCAGTAAAACCAATTTGATGGAACTAAAAGATAAGATACAAGAGCAATTCAGGAATAATCCGGAACTACGGATTCTTTTCTATTTCGATGACGGACAAGAGCACAAAGATGATATTGAAAAGTGGAACGACAAAGATATCCTATGTCTCATTTCTGACGGAAAAAACTTTGGTTTAAAATATAAATTGGAAAAAGAATTCCAGGAACAAAAAATATTTCTTTATTTCCCGCATCAGGAACCATCCGACAAAGAAAAAGAGGAGTTTCCACTGTTGGATCTTTTGATCGCCAATAAGCAACTCTATATTGATCCTATCAGGAGTTTTATGGAAGAGCAAGGACTTGTTGAAGTCCATAAAAACATTATCGAACGTTATTATGAAACTGAACTTCGGTTTAAAAACAGAAAGGAATTTCTTGGCTCCATTCTGAGTCATTCAAATTTCTCCCCCGCCCGGTTGAAAAGAGGATTGATTTGTTTTCATCTCCGATTACCAAGAATAATGGATCCCAATTTTTCTGTAACAAAACTGATGGTCCTCGCATTGGAAGAGGACTCATTTGTCGAAACCATTACAAAGCTTAAGGAACTTGATCTGGTTGATGAAGTGTTGTCTTGGATCGATGAGATATTCGGGATTCATGAAAAAGAATTGTCCTTGGGGTTAATGAAACATCTATCCAATATTTTTAAGTATAATTTGATCACCAGAACAATTGAAAACACTAATGAAAAGGATCAATATACTAAATTGCGCCTGGATACAATTCAAATGAACCGGCTATGGGGCTTTTATCTCGATTGGACCAATGAAAACAGCCTGAAACGATCCCTTGACCTGGTATTTAAGAATTTAGCCAACCAAATCAATGAAGACAAAATCATCGAATGGTATGGATTAGACGCAACTTATGGTTATTGGACTCCCCTCTTAAAAGATAAAATACTGGCACAATGTATTGAAGGGATCCGTTTTCAACCGGTCAAAATAAAGGAACGCATTAAAAACTGGTATGATCAACTGGAAAATGAGAAACCAGGGCATAAGGAGCTGCTCACTTATATCTGGAATGCATGCTCCATGTTTGAAATGTTGAAAGGAGAACCAAATTTCAGATTTAACCATGCTGAAGATTATATCAATCAATACGCACAAGAGTATTACAAGGTCGATTTGTATTTCCGTAAAGCAAGCTTTGCTTATGGCGAGATGATGAAGCACTCTTTCCCCGAGGATTTCCTCCTTGAAAAAAGTGTCCAGCAATTGAATGACGTTTATGAGACACAATTTGTTTCAAGGTTCAATTATGAATGGATGCAATATTTGAAAGAAAGCGGATTTGATTTCAATGCCATCCCTGTCTCAAAGCAATACACCTTCTATCGTGACTATATCCAGGGAGCAGATCAGCGAATTGCAGTTATAATTTCCGATGCATTCCGTTACGAAATTGCAGGAGATTTAATTGACCTTTTAAGCACTGATTCCAAAAATACCGGGAAGTGCACCTGGATGCTGGCATCAGTTCCCAGTGATACTTCACTTGGAATGGCAAACCTTTTGCCTAACCAGGGAATTGATTTTGATGGAAAAGGTTATTCCATTCAGGGTCTTAGTACAGAAGGGTTAGTAAATAGGGATAAGATATTATCGGCCAATAATCCGTCCGCTTCAGCCATCTCATTCAAGAAATTAATTTCAATGTCCCAACAGGAAGGAAGGGATTTCTTTAAGCAATTTGAAGTGGTTTACATTTATCATAATAAGATTGATGCGATTGGCGATTCCCTAAAATCGGAAATGGATGTTTTTTCGGCTGTTACAAAGACGTTGGAAGATATCCAGGTTATGCTGAAAAAACTGAATAATTGGAATGTTTATAAAACATTGGTTACCGCAGATCATGGGTTCCTGATGAGCATGCGAAAGGTTGGCGAGACAATGAAAGAAGACATGCCGGAAGTGAAAGGCGAGTTTATAATGCACAACCGTTGCGTGGTAGCTGAGGAGATCAACGACAATGACGGAGGATACCGGTTTGACCTGACAAAAAGCTCGGCTGTAAAATCAAACTTGAAAGTAATGGTTCCCCGTTCGGTGAACCGGTTTAAAAAGCAGGGTTCGGGAGACCAGTATGTCCATTATGGCGCAAGTATTCAGGAACTTGTCATTCCTGTCATACTCTATACCAGGAAGCGTACGGATGAATCAATCCCGGTTACGGTTCGTCTGATCCGCTTTGATCAGCGAATCACTTCAGGATATTTAAAAGCAGACATCCTACAGATTGAGCCTCTTGGACCCCAACTCAAAGAAAGAACCCTGAATATTGGATTATTTTCATCCATCGGAGAGATCCTTTCACAAGTTGAACGAGTTGTATTAAATGCAACATCCGGAAATCCGACAGAGCGAACATTCAGGATCATGTTAAACCTGGGATCAAAAGGAACCAAAGAGACAACCTGCCTCTTAAAAGGCTTTGATGAAGGAGATCCTTTGAATCCTTTGTTTGAAGAAAGAATAATTATTCAAACCCTCATTGAAAAAGACGAATTCTAATGACACTTCAGGAAAAGATCACAAAGTATTTCGACGGGAAAGTTGTCAGAAAAGACCTCGCTAAAGGTATCAAAGGCAATGCTGTGGTGCCCATGTACGTGTTGGAATATCTACTTGGTCAGCATTGCGCCTCCTTCGATAACCAGATCATAACTCAGGGTGTGGAAAAAGTCAAAGAGATCGTGAAGAATCATTTTGTTCACCGCGATGAAGCCGAGGTTATAAAATCGATTATTCGTGAAAAAGGCCAGCACAAAGTCATTGACAAGGTTACCGTCCATCTGAATGAAAAAAGTGACGTGTATGAAGCCATCTTCTCAAATCTTGGAATTAAAAATGTTCAGGTAGATGATGATACCATTAAGAAACATCCGAAACTACTGACTGGTGGTGTATGGTGTATCGTTGAATTGGGATATTTTCATACTGAAGAACGGGGATCTGTTCCCTGGTTACTTATCAATTTGAAACCGATTCAGATTTCAAATATTGGAATCGATGAGTTCAAAGAGTCGAGACAGTATTTCAATAAAACTGAGTGGATCGACCTATTGATGCAATCCATAGGATTAAATCCTGAGAATTTTTCCTTTCGCGGTAAATTGATTCAATTGACACGCCTCATCCCCTATTGTGAGAACAACTACAACTTGATTGAATTAGGGCCCAAGGGAACTGGTAAGTCTCATATTTTTTCAGAATTATCTCCCCATGGGATTCTTATTTCAGGAGGTGATGTAACACAAGCAAAACTTTTTGTAAACAATGCCTCCGGAAATATTGGCTTAGTTGGATATTGGGATTGCGTTGCATTTGATGAATTCGCAGGCAAAGAAAAAAGGGTTGATAGGAAGCTGGTAGATATCATGAAGAACTACATGGCCAATAAATCCTTTTCACGGGGAAGAGATGTTTATGGAGCTACTGCTTCCATGGTCTTTGTTGGGAATACAGAGCATACCGTTCCCTACATGCTGAAACATGCCGACCTTTTTGAAGCTTTGCCCAAAGGATATTATGATACTGCATTCCTTGATAGGGTCCACTGTTATATCCCGGGTTGGGAAGTTCAAAAACTCAATTATGAGCTTTTCACCAATGACTATGGCTTTATTGTAGATTATCTTGCTGAAGTACTTCGTGAACTTCGCAAGGAAGATTATTCGCAGTTTATTAAGAAACACTATACACTCAATGATACACTTACTTCCCGTGACCGAGATGGTATAACGAAAACTTTTTCAGGGTTGGTTAAAATCATATACCCGGATGGGAAATGCACTAAGGAAGAAATCCAAGAACTTCTTGAATTTTCTGTAGAAGGCAGAAAACGTGTAAAAAACCAACTGATCAAGATTGACGACACATTCGAACTAGTGAATTTTAATTTCACCGATGTCGATTCCGGGAAAGTTATCGAAATAGAAACATTGGAGAACCTTGAAAACAACTTTTCCTTCAAGCCGAAAAGACCCGATGAGCCGTCCAGTCCTGATGATTTGGAAGATGACCAGGGTCCCCAATCAAATCAAAATAAGCCGGAACTTTTGGCCGGTCAGGTTATAATCCGTGAAAATCAAACAGGAATCTCATACGAGAAACTATTTAGCAGATATTTACAAGGAGCCACGGAGATTACCATCAAAGATCCATATATCAGGCTTCCATACCAAATGAAACTTTTACTCGAATTCTGCTACTTGCTTTCACAATTAAAGAAAGAAGAGGAGGAAATCACACTGAATCTCTTCGCCTGGAATGATCCCGACCATCTAGAAGAATCCAAAACCTCACTCACCGAAATCGCCGATACTGTTTTTGATATCGGAATCATTTTGAAATTCGAACTCATAGAAGGCCACGACCGTTGCATCGAGGCAAACAACGGCTGGAAAATCATCCTCGGCCGAGGCCTGGACATTTTCCAGCGCATTGAAGGCCGATTTTCAATCGCAGATCTTGCACAGGAAATGAGGCAGTGTAAAGGGTGTGAGGTGACGTTTATTAAGAGATAAAAACCTTTTTGAAAGTACAATTATACTGAAATAGCATTAAATAGAAAATTATGAAAAGAGATCATGTTGATTCCTCAAACCTTGCATCCATCGGTTATGACCCAAGTAATCAAATTCTGGAAATAGAATTTAATCATGGCGGGATTTATCAATATTCTGATGTTCCTCTGGAGGTGTACAATGAAATTATGGAAGCTGATTCTCATGGGAAATATTTTGCTAAAAATATAAAGAACAATTATGAGTTTAAAAGAATGAATTAAAAATGTATTTATCTGAACTAATAATTTGCAATTATAGAAGTTGCAAGCACATTGAAATTTCCTTGTATAAAGACGAACCCAATATCTTTATCGGAATAAACGATTGTGGTAAAACGACTCTATTAAGAGCAATTGGCTTACTTCTCGAAGACAAACCCCCCTATAATTTTTTAAAAGATAATAGTTCAAAAAGAGATTTCTCAAATTCTCCTCTTACAAAGGAAGAATTTACTGTTATTCTCCAGGGCAGGGGGTTACCAGTGATACCGTATTCAACTAACCAAACGATTATTATAGGGAAATTGATTTTAGAGGTAGATGATATTGATGAAAATGATTTATCAACTTATTCAGAGTTATTTCTTTGGAGCATTGAAAAATCAGAAAATTCTGCTATCTGGTTAACTAGAATATTTGAAAGTAATAGCTCTTCCTCAGTAACATTGCTTCTGACAAAAGACACAATTACTATTGATGAACCAAAGGCAAGCGAATTATGGAATGTAAATCAAACCGAACTCAATAAGAAGATTAAAGAACTTGAAATTAGTAAAACTGATATTGAGAATGTTAATAATGTAGGCAGGTTCTCTAATCTAGAAAAAATTAGGGCTATTTATAGTAAGCTGTCGCTTGAAAATTGCTGGAGAACTTTTAAGATTGAAAAAGGAGATAAGTCTGTTTTTCCTGTTTTCAGATATTTAGATTGGAATTGTTCATTAGATGATATTAAAAAAACTGCCACTGATGCGATGGCAGCAAAAATCGAATCACATATAAAACCTCTTAAATTACAAGCATCTACGACTGCTCAAGCAGTTGAAAAGGAAATCAACGAACAATTAAAAAGTTTAAAAAATACAATTGTAGATATCCTTCCTAACATAACTGGAATTAAAACAAAAGTCTATATTAATGTTCAGGAAACTGTTACTGATATTCTCATTAATAAGAATAATTGTGATGGAGATATCCATTTGGACCTTCAGGGCGACGGTGTGAAAAGACAAATATGGTTTGCTCTAATTAAATCTGGAGCTTTAGCCAGTATTAGTTCTGAGATGAAAAATAAAAGATTTATATGGGCATTTGATGAACCAGAAACCCATTTATACCCATCAGCTCAAAGACAATTTTTTGAAATTATCAAAAATGTCTCAGAATCAAATGTTCAAACACTTATTAGTACCCATTCTACTGTTTTTATTGATAAATCAAAGCTAAAGACAATTCGTAATGTGACGTTAAAAGAAGATTCATATAGTGAATATTTTGAATGTACTTCTATTGACGAAATTTTTGATTCCCTTGAATTAAGAAACAGTGACTTTCTTTTTTATGATCGCTTTTTAGTAATTGAAGGGGATACCGAAGCATTTCTTATTCCTTCATTGTTTAAAAAATTTATAGGCCGTTCTTTAGAGGATGAAAATATTCAATTGGTTAATCTTACTGGAAAAAATAAATGGCTCGAAGGAAAAGGTGCTTTAGAGAAGGTACTAAAAGGTTTTAAAAAATCATTCGAATATGTAATTTATCTTTTTGATAATGACATGAGCTTTGAGTTGGGAGATAAAGGGAGAACTGATAAAATGTATTTTGTCGGCAAACAGGATATAGAAGATTCCATACAAAATGATGTATGGATCAAGTTTGTAAAAGAAGCTTCTGGAGGTACTGTAGAATTAACCATTGATGAAGTTCAAGCCTTGAAGGACTCTGTGCCGGAAAATTTTGCTGCCAAGAAAGAACAAAAATTTTATAACCGTCTCGAAAAACTTGTAAGACAAAAACTATCGAAAAACAATTTAGAACAAGTTACTTGGTCTGTATTACCTGCCAAAGGGAATGAATTAGCTCAACTTTTGCTTAACAAGATTGACTCAATTGATCAATTCAGCGTAAAAATAATGGACGCATTCACTAAACTATCTAACGAAAATGTCAATAATATTTCTGAATCAACAAAATAGTCGTGTCGAAGTAAGAAATTTTGAAATTGAAAACCCTATTGTTTTCAATTATTTCAATAATCTTTCTTCTTCTGAAAGAGATGAAAAACTTTTAAAGGCAATTTACATTGGTGTCCTTGCACTCATGGAAGACCGTCTCTCTGCCTTCCTTTCCAAAACACAAAATGAGTTAGGCACAGAACTAGAAAGTCTGAAAATGGTTTTCGAAATGAAAAAGGAACTGTTCTATAAAACCACAGTAAAGGGCATTCTTGCGGAAGAAGATATAGCAGAATTTCTGAACAATTATTTTTCCGAAAAGCGTCTAAAAGATAAAGCTCTTTTAACCGGCAATATGCCTGGTGAATTACAGAAAAACAAAACGGGTGATATAGTCTGTGAAGTCAATGGTACAGCGGATTTAAAAATAGTCATCGAATGTAAATTTGATAAAAGCATTAAACTTGGTGACATATCGACAAAAGATATTTTCACTAAAAAATTCGATACTGCATGGAGCCAGTTAATCGAATCACAGGCAAATCGTAATGCTAAAGTTGGAATTATCGTTTTTGACCGATCCCTTGTAGATGGTAGCATTATTAAAGAATTCGATAATGTAGGTTTTATTCAGGGTATCGGGTTTATTTCTATCGTTGATTCACAAAAGGGCGATTATTCAAACCTAGCAATCGCATATATGCTTGCCCGCGATATTGCCGTAAATGCTAAAGTCCCGGATGTCGATTTCGATTTTCTTTCAATCATGCTAAACCGGATCATCAAAGATATAAATGAAGTGTTATCGATAAAATCACTTGTCGAATCCAATATTGAAACTAACAAACAAATCCTGAAACAACTTGAAAAGTCAATAATGCTGATGGAATTCAATCAGGAATACCTGAAAAAATATTTGACTGACGGTAAGATTTCCAAAATGGATTTATTGAACTTTTATTCTGCTGAGGAGGTAAAAGAAAAATTTAAATTGATCGAAAAAGAATTATCGGACAAATAATTTCGTAGAAGTAAATTGAATCTGAGGTTAATTGATCTTGAATACCATGACCGAACGTGAAATGCATCTGTTTTTAAAGGCAAACTACCCAAAAGAAACTGCCTCTTGTGAATGGAAGAATTTCAAAAATTTGCGACATATTGTAAAGGGTCATGAGGGAGATGATATCATTTCATATATTTCAGCCATATCTAATGTTGAGGGTGGCCATCTTGTTATCGGAGTTCAGGATGATACATTGAACATCTTTGGAATTGAAAATTTTCACACATATACACCTGAGAACATCATTCTGAAAATTCTTGAACAAACACCAAACCTGAGTTCTGAAGGTTTTCGTGTGGAATCGATAACTACTTCAGACTCACAAAAAACGATTTGGATTTTTCATATTCCAAAACATCTTCCCCGCAAACCGGTATTAGCCCATAATAAACCCTGGCAAAGAGTTGAGAACAATTTGGTTCGTATGCGTCCGGAAAGGGAGCAAGCAATTCTGGATGAGCCCTTCAGGACATTTGATGACTGGAGTGCAGAAATATGCCGGGATGCAACAATTGACGATTTGAGTCTTGAGGCTATTTTAAAGGCAAAACAAAATTTTCTTAACAAATTTCCTCAATATAGTGAGGAGGGAGAACAGTGGGATCATTCAACATTTCTCAATAAAGCAAAACTCTTTATTAAAGGAAAGGTTACAAAGTCGGCCATTCTTTTATTAGGGAAACCGGAATCAGAGCATTTCTTACGTCCTTCTATTGCACGGATTCGTTGGATTTTAAAAGATAAAAATTCTTCAGAAAAGGATTATTTGGTTTTATCATGTCCATTTTTACTTAGCGCTGAGGAAATCTATCGGAAAATCAGGAAGATCAAATACCGGTATATGAGAGATGATACCCTTTTCCCGGAAGAGGTGGATCAATATGAACCGTATGTTATCAGAGAGGCCATCAATAATTGCATTGCACATCAGGACTATAACCAATGCGGTTATATTAATGTAGTTGAGAATGAAGATAGTTTTCTGGTTTTCAGTAATCTGGGTAGTTTTATTCCCAAATCCATTGAGAACGTAATTCGTGAAAATGCCCCGGAAGAACAATATAGGAACCCTTTCCTGGCAAATGCCATGTTTAACCTTAAAATGGTTGATACTATTGGAAGTGGGATCAGGCGGATGTTTAATTACCAGCGGCAAAGGTTTTTCCCATTACCCGATTATGACATTCGGGATAATAAAGTATCGGTAACCATCACCGGCAAGGTCATGGATATGGCATATGCTGAAGTTTTGTCCCGGAATCCGGATCTTTCCCTTGAGGAAATCATTATGCTTGATAAATTCCAGAAAAGACTTCCTCTATCAAGTGAAGAATTGAAAATCCTGCGCAAAAAAAAGCTAATCGAAGGCAGGAAGCCAAATTTCTATATAACATCCTCCATAGCGACTACCCCCGGAGATAAGGCGGGTTATATTAAAAACAGGGCTTTTGATGATGCCCATTATAAGAAGCTTATCGTTGCTTATTTACAAAAGTACAAGACTGGCACCAGAAATGATTTTGAAACGCTTCTTATGGATAAACTTTCAGATGTTCTTTCAATTGAGCAAAAGAAAGATAAAGTAAAAAACATCCTGCAAGCCATGCGATTGGTGAATACTATTTATCTGGAAGGAAAATTTTGGAAGCTATCGTAGGCGGAATGAATGAACTTTAGACAGTTTAGACGAATTTTTAGACGATTTTTAGACGACCCCAGGATCACATTATTTTGTTTATGAAGTCTTTGACATTGAGAAATTATCAAAGAAGTTTTATATTGATGAATCGTCCAGATCGTCCATTAAACGCCGAATCTATAAAAAATACTTTTAAAAGCCATTTGGGTACCCATTTGGATACCCAAAAAAGAAAAACCCACGATTAACGTGGGCTTTAAGGGCTTTTTCGTACACCTCAACGGCCATCCTGATTGTTCGTTCACGAATTTGCTCGTTGAACTGACCCTTTTCGTTATTTTCCATGATGATTTTATTGCTTAATCATGGATAGGGTGAAAAGGTGATCCGTTGGTTGGGGGTTTTTTTGAAGTAAAGTGTAAATAGTAGGTGTAAAACGAAAACGAAAAGTGCAAAGTGCAAAATATTTTACACTTTGCACCTTGCACTTTGCATTTGTCGTGGTACCCGGAGCCGGAATCGAACCGGCACGAGTGTTACCTCATTGGTTTTTGAGACCAACGCGTCTACCTATTCCGCCATCCGGGCTTGTACGACAGGCGGCAAAGATACAAAATCGGGTTTATTCCGCCAAACGGGATTGACTGAACAACCACCGGAATACCCTGGGATCTTTATAGGTCGCATCCCAGCAGTTGTGCTTCAGATCAGGATATTCGGTATACTTTGGCTTCCCTCCTGCTTTTTCAATGGCCTTAACCATCGCCCTCGAAAGTTCCGGCCTCACAACCTCATCCTTCGCCCCATGGAACGCCCATACCGGAACATTCTTGACCAGCTTTGCCTTCTTCACATCCCCTCCCCCGCATATCGGAACAGCCGCCGAAAAAAATGACGGGTACCGGGTGATCAGATCCCACGTCCCGAATCCGCCCATTGATAACCCCGTGATATAGATCCTGGTGGTATCAATGGGATAACGGCTGATCAGATCCCTCACCAGTAACATAACGTTCCCCAGGATGACCGAAATGGTATCCGGCTGATGGATGACCTTCTGACTGTAATCGACATTCACCCATCGCTGACCCTGCGGACATTGCGGAACAAGAATAAAACAGGGATGGTTCTTCTGGACTTTCGGAGTGGCAAAATTCTTAACGCCATTCATCAGCTGCCTTTCATTGTCCTTCCCCCGCTCACCGGAACCATGCAGAAAGATCACCAGCGGGAATCGCGTTTCTTTATCTCCGGCAGGGATAAAAAGCCGGTAAGGCACCGTATCGCCCTGCAAAATTGGAAAAACCAGCTTCTTAAACCCGGGCGCCTTCTGGGCCCGCGATCCTCCGCCCAGCGCCAGAAAAAGGAAAAGAAAGGAAAAAACAGACAATGGATTGTTCATAACCAGAGAATTACTGTCAGGCAAAGGTAGTAAATCCCTTGATGATACACGATTCCGGCCATGACGATAAACTGTTCACAAAAAGGTATTGCCTCCTTGTCGATAATGATGTATTTTTGATCCCATATCAACAAGTACCCAATATATGGCAGCAAAGGTTACTATCTTCTCAGGTCAGGCAACCACTTACCTGGCGGAGAAAATCGCCCAGAGCTATGGTACCGAACTCGGCCGGGTTGCCGTTGTGAGATTTTCCGACGGGGAATTCCAACCCTCCTTCGAAGAGAATATCCGGGGCAGCGATGTCTTTATCGTCCAATCCACCTTTTCCCCTGCCGAGAACCTTCTGGAGCTTATGATGCTCGTCGACGCTGCCCGCCGCGCCTCTGCCCGTTCCATCGTCGCCGTGATCCCTTATTTCGGCTATGCCCGGCAGGATCGCAAGGATAAGCCACGTGTTTCCATTGCCTCCAAGCTGATCGCCAACCTTCTTTCTGCCGCCGGCGTCAACCGCATCATCACCATCGACCTCCATGCCGACCAGATCCAGGGCTTCTTCGACGTTCCCGTTGACCACCTATATGCCTCATCGATCTTTATCCCCTATATCAAGACACTTCACCTCCCCAAGGTCACCTTTGCCTCCCCCGATACCGGCGGGACCCGGCGCGCCGGTTCCTATGCCAAGTTCTTCCATACCGATTTCGTCATCTGCTACAAGCACCGCTCAAAACCCAATGAAGTGGAAAAAATGGCTCTGGTCGGCGATGTGGACGGAAAGGATGTGATCCTGCTCGACGATATCGTGGATACGGGCGGAACCCTCTCAAAAGCCGCAAAGGTCATGGTGGATAACGGCGCCAAATCGGTCCGCGCCATGGTCACCCACCCCCTTCTCTCCGGTAATGCCTGTGAGATCATCGAAGGCTCCATGCTCGAGGAACTGGTGGTCACCGATACCATACCCCTCCAAAAGGAAAGCCCGAAAATAAAGGTCCTCAGTACTTCCGACCTCCTGGCAGAAGTGATCCGCCGCGTGAAAAAGAAGGAATCCATCTCCTCGCTTTTCAAATTCTAAAGGAATTTTTCTTACCTTTGCCGCCCTAAAGCCCCCACCCCCGTCCCCGTCCCCTCAGGGGGAGGTCAGGGAGGGGGCCATCACTTAACCAATAACCTATTATGAAAACGGTATCATTGAGCGGTTCCCTTCGCGGGAACGTAGGGAAAAAAGATGCCAAAAAACATCGCCGGGAAGGTAACGTGCCTTGCGTGATGTATGGCGGAAAAGAACAGATCCACTTTGTGGCCAACGAGAAAAGCCTGGCCAAGATCATGAACACGCCCATTGTCTCCCTGGTCAGGGTGCAGATCGGCGATAAGGAGTACCATACCATCTTCCAGGATGTACAGTATCATCCGGTGACCGACCACCTGCTGCATGTCGACTTCCTCGAGATCCAGCCGGAAAAGCCTGTCATCATCGGCGTGCCGGCCAAGCTGGTGGGAGTCCCCGCCGGAGTGCTCAAAGGCGGCAAGCTGAACCGGAAGATGCGCAAGCTGAAGGTCAAGGCATTGGTCGATGACCTGCCCGACTATATCGATGTCGATGTGGAAGCCCTCGAGATCGGTCAGTCGATCAAAGTATCGGACCTGACCCTCGACAAGATCGCTTTCCTCGATTCACCAAGCAGTGTGATCGTTGCCGTCCGTACAGCCCGTGTCCTGGTTGAAGAAGCCCCTGCTGTCGAAGAAGGAGCTGTTGAAGAAGGAGCCGCTGAAGAAGGCGAAAAGAAAGAGGAAACCAAAAAGAAGGAAGAGGGTAAATAAACCCTATGAAATACCTGATCGCGGGACTGGGGAATATCGGCGACGAATATGCCGATACGCGGCATAACATCGGGTTCATTGCCGCCGATGCCCTCGCATTTTCCTTCAAGACCTCCTTTGAGTCCGGACGGTATGCCTCGGTAGCCAGGTCATCCATCAAAGGCAGGACCATGGTGATCATCAAGCCCACAACCTATATGAACCTCAGTGGCAAGGCCGTCCGCTACTGGATGAATCGCGAAAAGATCCTTCCGGAAAACATCCTCGTCATTGTGGACGATCTCGCCCTGCCGCTCGGCACCCTGCGCCTGCGGGCAAAAGGGAGCGACGGTGGCCACAACGGGCTCATCAGCATCATTGAATACCTTGAAACGACCGGATTTCCGCGGCTTCGTATCGGCATCGGGAACGAATTCGCCAAAGGCTACCAGATCGATTACGTCCTCAGCCGCTGGACCGCCGAAGAGGAGAAGATCCTCCTTCCCCGTCTCGAAACAGTGGTGGAACTTATTAAAAGCTTCGCCCTGACCGGTATCGAACGTACCATGAATCTCTTCAACAAAAAATAAAACCGGTAATTGTCCTCTTAACTCCTAACTCCTAACTCCTCACTCCTCACTCCTCACTCCTCACTCGTTCTCATATCCACCCCATCAGCCAGTAATACCCCATCGCCACATACTCCCGGGCGATCTGTGTCTCATAATCGAGATAGGTCCAGAATTTATAGCGTAATACCACGCTCTTCCCCACGTCGGGGATGAATCTCCTTCCCCCCAGCCGTCGGGCGTCAAAGGCCAGGTTGGTCTCAATGTCCTTCTCGAAAGTGGGGATGCCGTCGACCTTTTGGAAACCGGCCTTCTTAAAAGTCAATACGGCCCGGAGGAGATGCTCGGGGGACGTCACCAGAAGAATTGAATATTGAATATTGAATTTTAAATATTGAATTTTGAGCTTTGAGTTTTGAGTTTTTCCTGATTCGTGGCGTTTGATCAGGTCAGCGACTTTCAGGGCTTCGTCGCGGGTGTTAATGCCGGAATCTTCCACCAGGATCCGCTCAGCCTTCACCCCGCGGAGGATCAGCTCATATTTCATCTGGTTGACCGAGCTGAGGCTGTCGGTGGTATCGCCCGGGAGGGTAACGATCACCTTCGCCCGGGTGAAATATCCGGCTGCCTGGGCTCCATACCAGCAGCGCATGAAACCCGATGCGCTTGGCATTCCACCACCTCCCAGCACAACAATATAATCGGGTGGACGGTGGATGCCGGCCTTTTTCATACCCATGTGATACCGGATCCAGAAAGGGGCCGGGGTCATAGCCAGGATTATCATGAAGGCAAAAAGGGTGCCCAGGGAGATCAGGATGATCCTGAGTGTACGTTTGAGTATCTTCATCAGGATGCCACGATCTTTTTCCGGACGATTTCCGGAATGTTACCGACAGGGATACGCTCCTGGAGCATGGTATCGCGGTCGCGGATGGTGACGGTATCATCCACGAGGGTCTGGTGGTCGATGGTGATGCCGAAAGGAGTGCCGAGGGCATCCATGCGGCGGTAACGCCGGCCGATGGTGTCCTTCTCCTCATAAAAGCAACGGAAATCAACCTTCAGCATATCCATGATCTCGCGGGCTTTCTCCGGCAATCCATCCTTCTTGATCAGGGGAAGGACGGCCACTTTGATGGGCGCCAGCTTTGCCGGGATCCCCAGCACGACGCGCTCACTGCCGTCGTCGAGCTTTTCTTCACGATACGCATAACTGAGAACGGCGAGGAAGGTGCGGTCGAGACCAATGGAGGTTTCCACCACATAAGGAGTATAGCTTTCGTTAGCCTCCGTATCGAAATACTGGATCTTCCTTCCGGAGAATTTCTGATGGGCAGCCAGGTCGAAATCGGTCCGCGAATGGATCCCTTCGATCTCCTTGAAGCCGATCGGGAATTCGAATTCGATATCGGCTGCCGCATTGGCATAATGGGCCAGCTTCTCATGGATGTGAAAGCGGTACTTAGATGCGGGTATGCCCAGGGAGAGATGCCATTTCATGCGCTGTTCCTTCCAGTATTCATACCATGGAAGCTCCTCTCCTGGCTTGACAAAGAACTGCATCTCCATCTGCTCGAACTCACGCATCCGGAAAAGGAACTGCCGGGCTACGATCTCATTCCGGAATGCCTTTCCGGTCTGGGCGATCCCGAAGGGGATCTTCATCCTGGCCGTCTTCTGCACATTCAGGAAATTCACAAAGATGCCCTGGGCCGTCTCGGGCCTCAGGTAGATCTCGTTGGTATCTTCGTTCACCGAGCCCATCTGGGTGGAGAACATCAGGTTGAACTGGCGTACATCGGTCCAGTTCCTGGTCCCTGAGATGGGGCACACGATGCCGGCTTCTTCAATGAGGGCTTTGATATCGGCCAGATCGTTCTTTTCCAGGGAAGCATAAAAGCGACCCTTCAGGGAATCGATCTTTACCTGGTTTTCCTTTACCCTCGGATTGGTCTCCCGGAACATCTTCTCATCAAAGGCGTCGCCGAAGCGCTGGCGGGCCTTGTCAACCTCCTTCTGGATCTTATCTTCTATCTTCTGCAGGTGGTCTTCGATCAGCACATCGGCACGGTAACGTTTTTTTGAATCCCTGTTATCGATCATCGGGTCGTTGAAGGCATCCACATGACCGGAGGCTTTCCAGATGGTGGGGTGCATAAAGATGGCGGCGTCGAGGCCGACGATATTCTCGTTATACTGCACCATGGCCTTCCACCAGTATTCCCTGATGTTGTTCTTCAGCTCGACCCCGAAAGGACCGTAATCATAAACCGCGCTCAGTCCGTCGTATATCTCGCTGGAAGGGAAGACAAAGCCATACTCCTTGGCATGGGAGATGATCTTCCTGAATAGTTCTTCGTTGGTGGCCATAATAGGGGGTTAGGGGGCGCAAAGGTACAAAAAAGACAGGATCCCTAGCCTTTGTGCAGGACGGGAACCCGGAGGGTCCTGGTGGTCCGGAATTCATATTTCTGACCGGATATCCTCAGCAGGATGGTATCGTCATGCTGTTCCATCGCCGGAACCAGATGCCTCGCTTTTGCAACATTGGCAAGGGTAATGGCTTTTTCGATGCCGTCGCCCCGGGTAAAGTTGACCACTTCGTCGGGAAGGGCAAGCCGGTTGCCTTCATAAATGGATCCATCCCGCCAGGTTTGGAGATGCCGGTAAACATCGGGCAACTCCAGTTCTTTAAAATAGAGGATGGATACCGGGTTTCGCTCAAAGGCCGCCTTCAGGAATGGCTGCCAGTCGCATGAATCCATATAACGGCCGGCATAAAAGGCGAGATCCGCGACGGTGGAAAGGGACCGGATCCCTTCCAGGTACCGGATGATCTCTTCCCGGCTTTGCGCCGGGGAGAAGGTGATGGTGTGGGTGGTTGTAAAATGCTTATTCGCGGAGGGTAAACGGGGAACAGTATGGACGAACTTTTTCAGATCGGCGAAAAAGTCTTCATGGATGGCCAGTTCCGGGTGCCGTTGCTTGATAGCCCGGACGAACTCCGGATAAGGACTGATCTGAAAAAGTTCGTCGTTCTCCAGCAGGATCGACCGGTCGTTGACTGGGTGAAGGTACAGGTCCTCCTCATCCATTTCACACAGGATGTTATTCCCGCTCTTACTGCCCAGACGTCTCTTGCTGCCATGCTCATAGCCAAATGCCTTTTCCAGGCGGATATATTTCTCCGATCCCTGGCAGATGAAGCCGATCTGAAAGTATTTCTGATAGCGGCTGTAATCCCTCAGGAAGTTCATGAAGATCTCAAAACTGATAGAGGTTTCCAGATACCGGTTCAGCTTTTCATGGAAATGATGAAAGGCAGCCGGATCGATGGTCGCTTCGGGATAGAGGGTATGGATCCATCCGGTGTGATGGGCTACGAAGGTCACCTGCTCATGCTCGAGGGCACGCCGTGCCAGGGCCGAGAGCTCGGTCCCGTTATACCACATGTTCCTGGTGACGATCCGCCGGTTGTTGGTCAGTATGCCTTCATCCACCAGGATGAAATTCTGGGAATGGAGGGGCGTTCCCATCAGAAAGATCTTTTCCGGCGGGATACCGGCAACAATGAACAAGGCGGCAGCATACAGACAGGCCAGGGAGACACACTCCCCCGCGCCAACCAGGTGGTTTGGCTTATGACGGAAGGCATTCATCGCCTCGACAGTCTCCGTTTTCCAATAGGGAATGATATCGGAATCGTATTTATCCAGTCCGAAATGACGGCGGATATCGAGCTCGAAATAATATTTGTCCCCTGCATACCCGAACAGGGCATTGGACCTTTCCAGGACATCGATATCAATGAAGTCCTCAAAACGCCTGATCTCGGTCTCCTTGTCTGTCAGCCCCCATGTTTCCAGGTCGAGATTGAAATCGTAATGATCCATGATGTATTGTTTCACCCGTTGGATCTTTTTGAGGGGACCCATTTTCGAGATGCCGGCGAACCAGGGATCTTCCCGCCATTTCCATATCTCAGGCGACATGATATTAGCCAGCACCAGGGCATACAGGAGATCCGGGAAAACGAAGATCTCCATGTCGGAAAGGGTGAAGGCGGATGAATATTTCTCGAGCTTCTTTTGTTCCATGCAAACGTCAATCAATGGTTATAAATCCCGGAGCAATCCCCTGCCCCGTATTCCACCCTCCTCCCCTGTTTGGGGGAGGCCGGGAGGGGGCTATCCTGCCCTACGGGGAACAAAGGTAAGGTGTTTTGAATTGCTTTTTCATGTACATTTGTGAATCAAAACCAACCACTATGTATTACTCAGGATTAGAAATTGTTGAGATCGCCGTGCGCATTGAAGAAAATGGTCATGACTTTTATATTGCAGCCGCCGGGATGTTCAGGGAATTGACCGGAACCAGGGATCTGTTCCTGGATCTGGCAGAAAAGGAAATCCAGCATATTGCCATCTTCCAGAAGCTGGCTGAAAAGTTTGAGCCGGAGAATTTCGACTTCAGCAAAGAGGAGGCTTCGGGTTATATTTCAAACCTGGCCGATACCCATATTTTCGGCAGGAAGGATGCGGGGGTTGAACTTGCAAAAAAGATCAGAAGCCCGAAAGAAGCCCTGGAAGCTGCCCTCAGGTTTGAGAACGACAGTGTGGCATTCTATACCGAGCTGGCTAAAAGGACGCACAGCGATTCAAAACGGCTGATACAGCATATCATCGAAGAGGAAAAGGAGCACGCCGCCGACATCAGGCGTTTTCTGTAATCATAACCATCCGGTAAGGAAGAAGGGAAGGATGCCGGTGAGGACGAGCAACACTGTCAGCACAAGGATATGCACCTTATAGGAAAATTCCGGATCCATCCTGACCCCATCCCCTTTCTTTAAATACATCGCATTGACGGGCTTGAAATAATAAACGGCGCTGATCACCGAGCCGGCCACCGCCAGGATGACCATTCCGGTCAATCCGTTTCCGATGGCCGTTGCAAACAGGATAAATTTTGCCATGAACCCGGCCAATGGCGGGATCCCGGTGAGCGACAGCATGGCAATGGTCAGGCAGAAAGCCTCCAGCGGATTGGTCTTTGCCATCCCGTTCATGGAATCAAAAAGGTCGTTACCCCGGGTTTCCCTCACCAGCATCAGGATCGCAAAGGCAAGGATGGTGGCAAGAGAATAAGAGATGGTATAGAACAGCAACGCGTTGGCCGACTGACTGCTGAAGGCGATCACGGCAAGCATCATATACCCTGAATGGGAGATGCTCGAATAGGCGAGCATCCTTTTAAGACCCGATTGGTAAAGCCCCGTCAGGTTCCCCGCGAGGATGGTCAGGATAGCGAGTACCATCAGGGTAGGTTCCCATACCCCGTGGATTCCGGTAAACAGGTGGCTGAAGAAACGGTATAAGGCCACAATGCTGGCGGTCTTGACCACTGTGGCCATGAAGGCGGTGAGCAGGGTCGGGGTACCTTCATAGACGTCGGGCGCCCAGAAATGGAACGGGAAGATCGCGATCTTGAAGGCGAGTCCGGCAATAATGAGAAAGAGTCCGGCCAGGAACATCGGAGGCAGATGGTTGGCCCGTGGAGCAATGAAAAGGGCGATCTCCCGGAGATTCAATGAGTGGGCGGAACCATAGATCAGGGCTATCCCGAAAAGCAGAAATCCCGAAATGAAGGACCCCAGGAGAAAATATTTCAGGGTAGCCTCATTGGAGGTGATGGCCTCTTTATGACTTCCCGCAAGGACATACAGGGCGATCGACAGGGTCTCTACGCCCAGGAAAAGCATGATGAGGTTGCCGTAGGCGGTCATCATGACCGCCCCGACAAGGGCAAAGATCATGATCGCATAGATGTCGTCGAGTGAGCGCCGTACCTGCCGGTAATAATGTCCGGCAAAGGAAAAGATGAGGAAAGTCGAGACAATCAACACGGCGGTAAAGGCCACGCTGAGATGATCAACGACCAGCATCTCATGATAATACGCTCCTGTTGAATTCCATTCCATCAGGGCGATGGCAAGGGTTATCAGCATCCCGGCCAGGATGAAGGGCAGAAGCAGCGTTCTTTTCTTCAGGATCCCAAGGAAGAGGATCAGAACACCCATTACCGATAAGCAGATGATGGTTGCCATGTTATTTCACAAGACTTATAATATGTTCGATATCCGGCAGGGCAATATTCAGGAAAAAACCCGGGAACAATCCGATCCAGAAGATCAGGATGATGAGAGGGATGAGGGTGATCATCTCCGTGCCCGTCAGATCGGTCATCTGCTCCGTGCGTTCATTCGTCTTCCCCAGCATGGTCCGCTGAAACATCCAAAGCATATAGACCGCACCCAGGATGACCGTTACCCCGGCGATGGAAGCAACTACGACGTTGTATTCAAACAGTCCGAGAAGGAGCAGGAATTCGCCGATAAATCCGTTCGTCAAAGGTAAGGCAATGCTCCCTAACAGGATGATCATGAAAAAGATGGCCAGCCAGGGCGCTTTGGTTGCAAGGCCTCCCAGATCGCTGATCTTCCTGGTTCCCAGCCTCTCCTGAATATACTCAATGATGATGAACAGCCCCACGATATTGATCCCGTGCGAGATCATCTGGATCACGGCTCCTTCCATCGCTATTGTCTGGAGGGTAAAGACCCCAGCCGCCATCAATCCCACGTGGGCGATGGAAGAATATGCCACCAGCCGCTTCATGTCCTCCTGGCGGATGGCGATCAGGGAAGCATAGACGATCCCCGTCACCGCGAGGATGATCATAAAGGGACCATAGGAATGCAAGGCATTTCCGCCGAGCGGGATCAGAAGACGGATCCACCCGTAAATACCCATTTTAAGCATGATACCAGCCAGGAGCATGGTCCCCGGCCCCGGGGAAGCGGTATAAGTGTCGGGCTGCCAGGTATGAAAGGGGAATATGGGTATCTTGATCGCAAAAGCCAGGAAAAATGCCAGGAGGATCCATGCCTGTTCGGCCGGTGTCAGCACTGCGGTATAAAGGGCCTGGAAACTGAATGAGTGCGGAAGAGATGTCCGGTAGAACAGGTAGATCAGTGCGACCAGCATCAGCAGGCTGCCCAGGAAGGTATAGATAAAGAACTTGAAGGTGATGCGTATCCGGTCGTTCCCGCCCCAGACCGCACAGATGAAATAAGCCGGGATGAGGGCCAGCTCCCAGAAAATGTAAAAGATCAGTCCGTCGAACGAGGTGAACACCCCCACCAGGGCCATTTCCATCAGCAGGATCAGTCCATAGAAGGCCGATGGTTTTCCGTAGGAATGGCGGAAGGAAGAGAGGATGATCACGGGAACCAGCAGGGTGGTCAGCATCACGAGCAACAGGCTGATGCCATCCATTCCGAATTTCAGGCTCACCCCCTGGATCTGAAGCCAGGGGAAATCGAAAAGCAGCAGACAACGGCAATAGCCGGTATACTGAATGAGTGCGAAGACCGCCAGGACGAATTCGATCAATGCCGCGGCCAGGGCAAGTTGCCGGATCAGCTTTTCTTTCTTCAATGCAAAGAGCAGCAGCGAAAAGAGCAGGGGCAATATGATCAGCAGGGGTGTCAGCATAATTCAGATCACGATATTAAAAAACAGGATCAGGATGATGCCGAGGATCATCATGAACAGATAAAAGCCGGCATTACCGGTCTGCAGATAGCGGATGAGATTTCCGGTCCGGATGATGAAGTTTCCGAATCCATCGACCAGGGCGTCGATGATCCGGATCTCCATGACCCGGTGAAGGAATTCCGATACCCGGAGGACCGGCCTGACGAAAATAAGATCGTACAGCTCATCCACATAGAATTTCCTGACCAGGAGCTGAGTGATGAAGGGCCGCGGTGTATCATCCGGCTGTAATCCTCTTTTTTGGCGGACATACCGGACGAATGCAAAAAAGGCCATTGAAAGCACCCCGGCGAGGGTGATGCCCATCAGGATCCATTCGGTGACGTGGGAAACCGGCTGCCTTGTCTCCATGACCACTTTCGAGGTGGCAAAGACCGGGGCCAGGAATTTTTCGAGGGTAGCATTTCCGCCCATCATTCCGGGGAGGTTGATCATTCCGCCGGAGACCGAAAGGAGCCCCAGAAGAAACAGGGGAATGATCATGACCGGTGAGGCTTCGTGAAGAAGACTCTTTTGAATCCCGGTGCCGCGGAATTCGCCATGAAAGGCAAGGTAGAGCATCCGGAACATGTAAAAGGCCGTCATCAGGGTCCCGATGGCCAGGATGAGCCAGATCACATGACCAAAACCGAAGACATTCGAAAGGATCTCATCCTTGGAGAAGAAGCCTGCGAGGGGCGGGATACCGGCAATGGTGAGGGTACCGGTCAGAAAGGCCAGCCAGGTCTTTGGCAGGAATCTTTTTAAGCCACCCATCTTCCGGATGTCCTGTTCTCCCTGCAGGGCATGGATCACGCTTCCGGCTGCCAGGAAAAGCAGGGCTTTGAAGAAGGCATGGGTGGTCAGATGGAACATGGCTCCGGTGAATGCTCCGACACTCAGTCCCACGAACATATACCCCAGCTGACTGATGGTCGAGTAGGCAAGGATCTTTTTGATGTCATTCTGGAAAATGGCGATGGAGGCGGCCAGCAAGGCGGTGGCCAGTCCGGCTATTCCCATAACGGCCATGGTTGCCGGCGACAAAATGTACAGGATATTCGAACGGGCAACCATATATACCCCGGCCGTAACCATCGTGGCGGCATGGATCAGGGCCGATACCGGCGTTGGTCCGGCCATGGCATCGGGAAGCCAGGTATATAAGGGGATCTGGGCGCTCTTGCCGAAAGCTCCGATCAGCAATAGGATGGTGATGGCAAAGAGGGTGGGGTCTTCGGAAGAGAAATTCTTTGCCTGGCTGAAGATGTCGGAATAATTCAGGCTGTGGAAGGTGGTGAAAAGCAGGAACATCCCCAGCAGAAAGCCCAGGTCGCCGATCCGGTTCATGATGAATGCCTTCTTCGCGGCTTTGTTGAATTCCTGGTTTTTGAACCAGAAGCCGATGAGAAGATATGAACAAAGACCCACTCCTTCCCAGCCGATGAACAGGACCAGGTAGTTGGCCCCCATGACCAGAAGGAGCATGAAGAAGACGAACAGGTTCATATAGGCAAAAAACCGGTTGTATCCGTCATCCCCTTTCATGTACCCGACCGAATAGATGTGGATGATGGACCCGACACCGGTAACGATCAGCAGCATCAGGACCGACAGGGGATCGACGAGGAAATCAAAGGAAACGTTAAACCCGGCGACATGGATCCATGGGAAGAGATGGAGATATGGTGAGATGACGAAATGATGAAAATTGATCAGGACCGACAGGGAGAGGAGGAACGAGATCAGGATGGTGCCGGGGCCGATGAAGGTCGTCCATCTTCTCGGAACACTCCTGAACCCGGATCCAAGGATCAGAAACCCGACCAATGGCAAGAATAATATGGACAGGACAATAAAATTCATTTTCTACTATACCAAGTAAAAAGTCACCATCTTAATTTATTCAGAACGTTAATATCGATCGAATGGGTCGTCCGGTAGATCAGCACCACAATGGCAAGGCCGATGGCCACTTCCGCCGCTGCCACGACCATGATGAAAAAGACAAAGATCTGTCCGGCCGGATCGTTCATATAGGCTGAAAAAGCAGCCAGCAACAGGTTGATCGAATTGATCATCAGCTCGATCGACATCAGGATCAGCAATGCATTACGTTTAATTAGCACTCCGGTCACCCCGATGCAAAACAAAACCGAGCAGAAGATCAGGTAATCGGTAATCGTAATTGACGGCAAAATGCTCATGATGAATATCGAATATTGAATATTGAATGTTGAATTTATTTTAGTATTTTGTTTTTTAAAGCTGTTTGAATACTTTTCACAAATATTGAGATCAATTCATTAACTTCTTTTAATCCCTGAAGAAGCAAGTCTTCTTTTTTTGTCATTGGTTTTGCTTGAATTATCCGTAATGAAATATATGTTTCTCTAAGTTCCTTTAATGCAATCTTCATTTTATGAACAAAGTCATTGATTGATTCGGCGCTTTTTGCCTCACCATAGTTTAAAGCGGGTGATATTCCTGACCTTATCAACTGACCTGCTATATATTTTCCCGTAATAGAATTCTCAAGTGATTCAGCCAAAGAAATAATCAAAACACCAAACTTTATCAACCTGTCTTCCAGATCAAATTTTCTGACTTCACTCATATTTATTTATTGTTTAATATTCTCTGTTCAATGTTCAATGTTCTCTGTTCAATGTTCAATATTCAATATTCAATATTCAATATTCATTCTATATCTGCTCTTTCTTCCCCAACAGCACCGCTCCGACCATGGCCGTCAGGAACAGCACCGACGACAGCTCAAACGGCAAGAGATAATCGCGATACAGTATCCGGCCAAGATTTTTAACCAGACCGATCTGTGAGATCGCCGGATCACCTGTAGCGCGGATCTCATAGCCTCTGAAAACCCCTATCAAAATAAGCCCCAGCAGGCAGCCCGCAACGATTGCCATGGCTTTGACCCAGACCGGCTTGGGTGACTGTTCATCCTTGTTCAGGTTGAGCAGCATGACCGTGAACAGGAACAGCACCATGATGGCCCCGGCATATACGATCACATGAACCACGGCCAGGAACTGGGCATTGAGCAAAATGTAGTGCCCTGCAATGGCAAAAAAGGTGAGGGTCAGATAAAGCACGCTGTGAATGGGTTTTTTCGATACAAGCACCATCACCGCCGAGTAGAGGGCCAGAGCTGACAGGATATAGAAGATATATTGGGTGAACATCGTTCCGCCGGTAAATTTAAAGGTTATGTTTCTGAGTCTTATCGAGTTTAAAATGAAGCACCTCAGGGGTTTGCCGTTTCGACACATCGATCCTCAATGCCGGGTCAAGCGGTTCCAGAAGGATCTCTTTTCCGTAGATGAATGGTTCCCGTTCATATTCCGAGGCCACCATCCGTTTGGTAAGGAAGATGGCTTCTTTCGGGCAGGCCTCTTCGCATAATCCGCAGAAAATGCAGCGCAGCATATTGATCTCATAAACGGCGGCATATTTCTCTTCCCGGTAGAGATGCTCTTTGCCCGGAAGGCGTTCAGCCGCGACCATGATGATGGCCTCGGCAGGGCATGCTATCGCGCATAAGCCGCAGGCGGTGCAGCGTTCACGCCCTTCATCGTCCCTTTTAAGCACGTGCTGTCCGCGGTAAACTTCGGAGAATTCCCTCCTGACCTCCGGATAACGGATCGTTGTCTTCTTCCGGAAAAGATGGCCGAAGGTGATCCCCATTCCGGTCAGGACTGCCGGAAGGTAGATCCGTTCAAGGAAGGTCATTTTTTTGTCGGAAACGACTCTGGATCTGTTTGAAAGTGGAAGCATGCTTTGAGTTACTTTAATAAAATGACAACTCCCGTGACAATTATATTCAAAATTGCCAGGGGGATCAGGGTCTTCCATCCGAGACGCATGAGCTGATCGTAACGGAAGCGGGGAAGCGTCCAGCGCACCCACATGAAAACGAAGCCAAAGAAGGTGATCTTCGCAAAGAAAACCAGAAAGCCGGCCACGGCCATAGCATTGGACGAAAGTCCCAGCCTGTCAATGAACGGGAAATGATATCCGCCCAGGAACAGCGTGGCCATCACGGCCCCTGAAATAAACATGTTGATGTATTCTGAAAAAAGATAAAAACCGAGTTTCATGCTGCTGTATTCGGTATGATATCCCCCTATCAGCTCTGTTTCGCATTCCGGCAGGTCGAAGGGCGACCGGTTGGTCTCGGCGAAGGCACAGATCAGGAATATCAGAAAGCCCAGGGGCTGATAAAAGATGTTCCAGTTGAATCCCTGCTGCTGTGCAACGATGTCGCGCATACTCAGGGATCCGGTCATCATCACGATGGAGATGATGGAAAGGCTCATAGCCAGTTCATAGCTGATCATCTGGGAGGAAGCCCTGACGGCGCCCAGCAAGGAATATTTGTTGTTGGAGGCCCAGCCTCCGATCATGATCCCGTAAACCCCGATCGAGACGATCGCGAAGATATAAAGGATGCCGATGTTGATGTCGGCGACCTGCAGCGGGTATGTCTTCCCGCCAATGACCAGATCGGGGCCCCAGGGGATCACAGCGCTGGTCAGACAGGCGATGAACATGGTAAGGGACGGACCGAGGATATAAAGGAACTTATCGGCCGTGTTCGGCATGAACTCTTCCTTGAAGAACAGCTTGATCCCGTCGGCAAGGGGCTGGAAAATTCCCCAGGGGCCTGCACGGTCCGGACCCAGACGGTCCTGGAACCAGCCGGCAACCTTGCGTTCGATCAGGGTCGAATACATGGCGACCAGCAGGCTCATTATCAGGATTACTGATGCGAGGATCGTTTTATATATCACAATGAAGATCACAGCTTTGGTCCAATGATTTAAAGTTAACTTATCTCTTCCGGGTTCATGGTTATTCCTTCGATGGGTTTTATGATGCTTTGCTTCTTTATTTTTTCATAATGATTTGCAGAGATCACCGACTGCCGGTTGATCCGGCGCGGACCTTCAATGATCCAGTTGCTGACCTCTTTTTTCTCAAACCGGCATTCGTTGCAGATAAAATCGGTCACTTCCCCGAAAGCATCTTTCCTTCCGGTGATCCGGTAAATTTCACTACCGAACATCCAGGCTACCGCTTTCCCGGTACAGCGGGAACATTCGCGATGGACATCCACCGGCCTGAGGAACCACACCCGGCTCCTGAAACGGAAAGTAAGGTCAGTAAGAGCCCCGACCGGACAAACATCGATCATATTGCCCGAAAAATCGTTTTCCACGGAATTGCTGATGAAGGTGCCGATCTCGGAAACATCGCTGCGGTACAGCACTCCATGGACCCGGCCACCGGTCAGCTGATCGGCCGTATATACGCAACGGTAGCATAGGATGCAGCGGTTCATATGCAGTTTGATATACCGACCGATATCGATGACAGAGAATTCCCGTTTTTCCTCTTCAAAACGCGTTCCTTCCAGCCCGAATCCATAGCTCAGATCCTGCAGGTCGCATTCCCCTGCCTGGTCGCAAACCGGACAATCGAGGGGATGATTGATGAGCAGGAATTCCACGATCCCTTTGCGGGCTTCCTTTACCTCCTGTGAAGTGATGTTCTCCACGACCATCCCATCCTGGACCGGGGTGCTGCAGGAAGCCACCAGCCTGGCCATTGGGCGGGGATCCTTGGCCGATGTCTTTGCCACCTTTACCAGGCAGGTACGGCATTTCCCCCCGGTGCCCTTCAGTGAGGAATAATAGCACATGGCAGGGGGAACGACCTTCCCTCCGATCCTGCGGGCAGCCTGAAGGATGGTCGTGCCCTCTTCAACCTCTATCAAAATATTATCAATCGTTACTTTTAACATTGTCTCATCTTATAGATGAATATCGAATATTGAATATTGAACATTGAATATCGAATGAAAAAAATATTTTTATATCCTTTTTGATAAATTTTTAGTTCAAAATTCAATATTCAATATTCGATATTCATTTTATATGCTCTTCAAACTCCTGCCGGAAATGACGGATCGCGCTGGCAACCGGCCATGCAGCCGCATCCCCGAGCGGACAGATCGTATTCCCTTCAATATTCTTTGCCACGCTTACCAGCAGGTCAATATCGGATAATTTTCCGTTGCCGTGCTCGATCCGTGAAAGTACCTTTTCCATCCATCCGGTCCCTTCCCGGCAGGGTGAACACTGGCCACACGATTCATGCCGGTAAAAACGGGTCAGGTTCCAGGTATTCCTCACGATGCAGGTATCCTCATCAAATACGATGAACCCGCCGGATCCCAGCATGGATCCGCTTTCAAATTCCCCTTCCGCAAGGGATTCGAAGGTAAGCAACCGTTTTTGACCTTTTGCCGTCTGCAAAATGAGATCTGCCGGCAGGATCGGTACGGAAGAGCCTCCCGGGATCACTGCCTTCAGACCTTTTGAATCCCGGATCCCTCCGCAGTATTCATCCATATAGATAAAATCCTCCACGGGAAGCCCCATTTCAATTTCGTAAACCCCGGGCTTCCGGATGTGCCCGCAGGCTGAGATCAGCTTGGTGCCTGTGCTTTTACCGGTACCGATCCGTGCATATTCCTCCCCTCCCATCCCGATGATGGGCCCAACCGATGCGAGGGTCTCCACATTGTTGACGACCGTGGGAAATCCATAAAGACCTTTGTAGGCAGGGAAAGGGGGCTTGATCCTCGGATTCCCGCGTTTCCCTTCCAGCGATTCCAGCAAGGCCGTCTCTTCCCCGCAGATATATGCCCCTGCTCCGGGATGAACAAAGATGTCGAGGGAGAAATCGGTTCCCAGGATCCTCTCTCCCAGAAAGCCGTTCTGATATGCTTCCCGGATGGCCTCTTCCAGAATGCCTGCCAGGAACTTGAACTCCCCGCGGATATAAATGTAACAGGTCCTGACCCCCAAAGCATAGCTTGAGATGATCAGTCCTTCGATCAACCGGTGGGGAAGGTGGGTCATCAGATAACGGTCCTTGAACGTTCCCGGTTCGCTTTCATCGGCATTACAGATGAGATACCGGGGCTTATCGCTCTTCCGGTCGAGTAAACTCCATTTAAGCCCGGTCGGGAATCCGGCCCCTCCCCTGCCCCTTAAACCGCTTTTCGTGACCTCCTGAACTACCTGGGCCGGCGACATCTCCCGGAGGGCTTTCCCTGCAGACAGGTACCCCCCGTTTTCACGGTAAACCGGGAAGGTCCGGATACCCGGGATTTCAATATTTTTCAATAAAATTTTTCTACCCATCTCGATCCGGGAGATTTGTCCAGGTCTTTATTCTTTCTCAGATCATCGAGGATCTGGTCGATCCTTTCCGTTGTAAGCCGTTCATAAAATTCATTATTCACCTGCATGACCGGCGCATAACCACAGGCGCCCAAACATTCCACGGTCTTCAGCGTGAACAATCCGTCGGGGGTGGTTTCACCGGTTCTTATCCGCAATGTCTCTTCCAGGTACTCCACGATTGGGTCGCTCCCCATGATCGAGCATGGCCCCGTCCGGCACACCTCGATCACATATTTTCCTACCTTTTCGAGATAGAACATGGTATAAAAGGTCGCGACTTCATACACTTCGATCGGTTGAAGGTTCAGCAGGGAAGCAACATAATCCATGATGTCGACCGTCAGGTACCCCCCCAGCTCCTCCTGGGCAATGTGCAGAACGGGCAACAGGGCCGATTTCTGCTGTCCCTCCGGGTACCGCCTGATCAACATGCCGATCTTCTCCAGAGTGGCGGCTGAAAAAGCGACCGGTGTGTTATCCCTGTTATAAAGATTATATTTAATATCGTTTGTTGTCATTGAATTTGAACATCGATCATGAACAACGAATTATGGATATCGGCTGAGTAATTCTCAATTATCAATTATCCATTATCAATTAATTATCCGTCTAATTCCCCGGCAATTACATTCATACTGCTCATCGTCAGGATAGCGTCGGACAACACCCCTCCCCGGATCATCTCAGGCAAGGCCTGATAATAGATGAAACAGGGCCTCCGAAAATGCAGGCGGTACGGGCTTCTTCCTCCATCGCTCACCAGGTAGAACCCCAGTTCTCCGTTCGCCGCTTCCACCGAATGGTACACTTCTCCGGCCGGAACAGCGGTCTCTCCCATCACGATCTTGAAATGCCAGATCAGTGCTTCCATCTTACTATAGACCTCTTCTTTCGGCGGGAGATAGAACTCAGGAACATTCACATGAAAATTGCCCGCAGGAAGGTTTTCCAGGGCATTGCGGATTATTTTCAGACTTTGCCAGATCTCTTCCTGACGGACACAGAACCGGTCGTAGGTATCGCCGTTCGTACCGACCGGAATGATGAAATCAAAATCGTTATAGGAACTGTAGGGGTTGATGACGCGAATGTCGAGATCCACGCCGGCTGCCCGGAGATTGGGTCCGGAAAATCCATAATTAAGCGCCTTTTCCGCCGTTATCGGACCAACATTTATGGTCCGGTCCATGAAGATCCGGTTTCGTAGCAGCAGCTTTTCAAATTCGTGCAGAACTTTTGGCAAATGATTGAGGAAATCTCTGAGCTTCCGGATCGCTGCCGGAGAAAAATCACGTTCAAATCCTCCGATCCGGCCCATGTTGGTGGTCAGCCGTGCCCCGGAAACCTCTTCATAGATCTCATAAACCCTTTCTCTTTCCTGAAAGACATAAACGAATCCGGTCAGGGCACCGCTGTCGACCCCGATGACGCTGTTGCAGATCAGGTGGTCGGTGATACGTGCCAGCTCCATCAGGATGATCCGCATATAATCGATACGCCTGGTGGTTTTTACCCCAAGGAGCTTTTCCATGGTCATGTGCCAGCCAATGTTGTTGATGGGGGCCGAGCAATAGTTCAGGCGGTCGGTGAGGGTGGTGATCTGGTAATAGGGCCGGCGTTCGGCAATTTTTTCAAAGGCCCGGTGAATATAACCGATGGTCTGTTCTGAATCGACGATCTTTTCCCCGTCGATGGTCAGGACATTCTGAAAGATCCCGTGCATGGCCGGATGGGTCGGCCCGAGGTTAAGGGTGGTATATTCTTTTCCGTTGCTCATGCAAAACAGCGAAATAATCCTCCATTCAAAATTCAATATTCAATGTTCAATATTCAATATTCAATGTTTAATGTTCATCGCCCAAAATACCTGTCATCCTTATCTTCACGCGTCGGATCCTCCAGGGGATATTCTTTCCGCATCGGGAAAAAATCGAGATATTCCACATTCAGGATCCTTTTTAGGTCCGGATGCCCTTCGAACACGATCCCGTAAAAATCATAGGTTTCCCGTTCCATCCAGTTGGCGGCGGCAAATAAGTCGGTGATGGTCGGTACCTTCGGTTCGTTAAGGGTGACAAACGTCTTGATACGGATGCGTTGGTTCTCATAAATATTATGCAGATGGTAGATCACCCCCAGCGGCAGGCCCCGGTCGGGGTAATGGATGCCGCAAAGGGTCGTGAGAAAGGTAAAATTCAGGGCCGGATCCTCCTTCAGGTAACGGATCACATCGTGGATGACCGGATAAGAAACTGTGACGGTCAGCATATCCGTATTCGTATTCATTTCGAAGATATCCTGTTCGAAATGGTTACGAAGGTTTTCGATGAGGAAGGTGTTTTCCAATCCTTTTATTTCAATATCCCGTAATGGTTCAACAGTTCTTTGTATTCTTCCGAATATCTCCGCCGTAATGGTTCCCTGCCGACCAACTCCTGGACCTTCATAAATCCTTCGATGATCTGTTCCGGGCGGGGCGGGCATCCCGGAACATAAACATCAACCGGTACAATACGGTCTATTCCCTGCAGAACACTGTATGTGTCAAAAATCCCGCCGCTGGAGGCACAGGCACCGACGGCAATAACCCATCTGGGTTCTGCCATCTGATGATACACCTGTTGCACGACCGGCGCCATTTTTTTTGCAATGGTGCCCATGACCATGAGCAGGTCGGCCTGACGGGGACTAAAGCTCAGCCGTTCCGATCCGAAGCGGCCCAGGTCATAATGAGCCCCCATGGTGGCCATGAATTCAATTCCGCAACACGAGGTGGCAAACGGTAACGGCCAGATGGAATTCTTCCTGGCAAGGCCGATCACCGTATTAAAGAACGTGGCAAACATGCCCGGTGCCATGTAACCTTCCGGTGGATCTACTTTATTGTATTTTGGATCGCGGGTGGTCATTTTTAACAAGTTCAAAACTCAAAACCGCATTTCATTCTTCCCAGTTCAGGGCTCCTTTACGGATAATGTAATAAAATCCGAATAATAAAAAACCGAGGAAGATCATCATCTCAACAAACTCGTTCCATCCTGTCTCCCTGAAGTTGATCGCCCAGGGATAAAAAAAGATGATCTCCACATCAAAGAGAACAAACAGGATAGCGATCAGAAAATATTTGATTGAAAACGGGAACCGGGCATTCCCTCTGACCTCGATCCCGCATTCAAAGTTCTCCTCCTTGCGAAGGGAATGGATCCGCTTCCGTTTTCCCCCTATGAAGTGGGTCAGTGTCATGGTTATCACCACAAAACCCAGGGCAATGACGGATTGAATAACGATGGGCAAATAGTCAGACGGGATGAAGGCTCTGCTCATTATTTAGAATTATTCTTTACAAATATAACCAATTTCAATGATCCTCCTTGCCGGGATAAAAATAATGAATTTGACAATAATTTCTAATTTTGTCCTTCCGGCCAAAGTGATCCCTTCATGAATGCAATGCCCCTTGTTATTACTGCCATCGCTGTCTTTGCGCTTGCTTACCGTTTCTATTTCAGCTTTATCGCCGCCAAGGTCCTTGTTCTCGATGATCAACGGGTAACCCCTTCCGGCCGGCTCTATGACGGTCAGAACTATTATCCGATGAGCAAATGGGTATTGTTTGGTCATCATTTTGCAGCCATTGCCGGTGCAGGTCCGCTGGTCGGGCCGGTGCTTGCCTGCCAGTTCGGGTATTTCCCCGGTTTTGTCTGGATGGTGGTCGGGGCCGTGATGGCCGGTTCGGTGCATGACATGGTGATCCTGACGGCATCGGTACGTCACGACGGCAAATCGCTGGCTGAGATCGCCCGGATCGAGATCGGCAAGGTGACCAGCGGCGTTACGGCTTCCCTGGCTACCTTCATCATCATCATCATCGCCATGGCGGGCCTTGGCCTGGTTGTCGTTAATGCCCTTTCGGAATCTTCCTGGGGACTCTTTACCATTGCTTCGACTATTCCCATTGCCGTTTTCATGGGATTATGGATGTTCCGGTTCCGTAAGGGAAGGACCGTTGAGGCGACGGTCATGGGAGTGATCCTGCTGACCGCTGCGGTGATTTTCGGGAAATATGTCCCCTCTTCCCCTTTTGTATCCTGGTTTACATACGATCATAAGACCCTGACCCTGCTGCTTGCAGGATATGGCTTTCTGGCTTCCGTTTTACCTGTCTGGCTCCTGCTTTCCCCCAGGGATTACCTGAGCTCCATCATGAAACTGGGTGTCATCGCAATGTTGGCCGTGGGGATCATCATCGTGGCGCCGGATCTGAAGATACCTGCCTTTACCCGTTTCATCCGCGGAGGTGGTCCGATCATACCCGGAACCCTCTTCCCTTACCTGTTCATTACCATTGCCTGCGGGGCCATCTCCGGCTTTCATGCTCTCATCGGATCCGGTACAACTCCAAAGATGATCATGCGCGAATCACATATCAAGCCCATTGCCGTGGGAGCCATGCTTTCGGAAGGACTGGTCAGCATCATGGCGCTGATCGCTGCAGCCAGCCTCTTCCCCCTCGACTATTTTCAGATCAATGTCTCTCCGGAAAAATTTGCCCAGATCCTTCCTCAGCTGAAAGCCATGGGATTTACCCATTCGGAATTGCCCAGGCTGGCTGCCGAGGTTGGTGAAAATATTACAGGCCGGACCGGAGGAGCGGTATCCCTTGCCGTGGGTATGGCCCAGATCTTCTCTGCCATACCGGGACTCGATAAGCTGATGTCGTACTGGTACCATTTCGCTATCATGTTTGAGGCTTTGTTCATCCTCACCACCATCGACGCCGGAACCCGCGTTGCCCGGTTCATCCTGCAGGAATTGCTCGGAAAAGCCTATAAACCCTTTGCCCGCAGTAACTGGCTTGTGGGGAACCTTATCACCAGCGGACTGGTGGTTGTGTTCTGGGGTTATTTTATCTATACCGGAACCGTTTCGACGATCTGGCCGATGTTTGGATCCGCGAACCAGTTGCTGGCAACCATCGCACTGGCCATCGGCACTTCATACATCATCAACCAGGGAAAAGTCAGATATGCCTGGATCACCATCATCCCTTTGGCTTTTGTCGGAATTACCACCATTGTTGCCGGTATCCTGAACATGAAAGGCATCTATATCCCGCAGATCGGGACACCCAGGCATCATCTGCAGGGACTCATCAACCTTGCCCTTACCCTGGTCATCATGTCCTGCGTTCTGATCATTCTCTGGGATGCCATTCCATCGTGGATCCGGGCCATCCGGAAATTAAAGGTACAATCTTAACTTTCTTATTATGAACCCACTGCAAAACGTTCGCCCTTTAGGAAAATCCGACCTGATGGTTACACCGGTCGGATTGGGTTGCTGGCAATTCAGCAAGCAAAACAACATGGCCGGGAAATTCTGGCCTACTCTGGATGATACCCTGATCCGCTCGGTGGTCCGTATCAGCCTTGAAGGAGGGATCAACTGGTTCGATACCGCTGAGGTTTACGGCAACGGCGCCTCGGAAAAAGCCTTGTCCGGATCCCTTAAGGATCTCGGGAAAGCTCCGGGCGAGGTCATCATCGCCACCAAATGGTGGCCCATGCTCCGGTTCGCTTCCAATCTTTTGAAAAACATCGATGAGCGGATCCGGTTGCTGGATCCCTATCCGGTCGATCTTTTCCAGGTTCATCAGCCCTGGGGCTTTTCCAACGAAAAACAGGAGATGGAAGCTATGGCAAAACTGGTAAGGGCCAAAAAGATCCGGTATGCGGGGGTCAGTAATTTTTCCGCTGCGAAGATGCGCCGCGCATGGGAAACCCTGAACAGATACGGAATACCCCTGATCACCAACCAGGTTCGCTACAACCTTCTGAACCGGAGGATAGAATCGAACGGCACCCTGCAGGCAGCAAAGGAACTGGGGATTTCCATCATTGCCTATTCACCCCTTGCCCAGGGTTTGCTCACCGGAAAATTCCACGATAATCCGGATCTTTTACAGAACATCGGACTCCGCAAATACTCCGCACAATTCAAACCATCCGGATTGGAGAAAAGTGAACCGGTGATCCGTTTAGTTAAAGAGCTCGCCGTGAAATACCAGGTTACCCCTTCGCAGATCGCCCTGAACTGGCTGATCCATTACCATGGTGATACCGTAGTGGCCATCCCGGGTGCGACCAAAGAAACACATGCGCGCGAAAATACCGGGGCGCTCGGATTTAACCTGTCGTGGGAAGATATGCACTTGCTGGATAAAGCGAGCGCCATATTCAAATGATCAGGGATTCTGCAGGTCATTTGCAGAGAAAGCTTTCGCCTTCCGGTCATCAAATTCTCCTTCCCATCGTGCAACAACGGCCGTGGCGAGGCAGTTCCCGATAACATTGGTGGCAGTCCGCGCCATGTCCATTAATTCATCGATACCAAGGATGATGAAGATCGGCCAGACCGGCAGACCGAAGTTGGTGGCGGTCCCCAGCAGGATGACCAGGGAGGCCCTCGGTACACCGGCAACTCCTTTGCTGGTCAGCATCAGCGTCAGCATCATCACCAGCTGGGTTTCGAACGAAAGATGCACCCCCGCGATCTGGGCAACGAAGATAGACGCAAGAGCAAGGTAAAGGGTGGTACCGTCGAGGTTGAAGCTGTACCCGGTAGGGATCACAAAGGCTACGATCTTCCGGGGAACACCGAATTTTTCCATGTTTTCCATGGCAATAGGCAATGCTGCTTCGGAGCTTGTCGTTGCAAAAGCCAAGGTAGCCGGTTCCGTGACCGCTTTCAGGAATTTCTTTATTGGTATTTTGAAGAGAAGCATGATGGGCAGGAGCACCAGTAGCAAAAAAGCAAGCAGGGCAATATAGAGTGTGACGAGCAGCTGGCCGAGGTTGACAAGGATCCCGATCCCCATATGTCCCACACTGTATGCCAGGGCGGCAAACACAGCAAAGGGGGCGAAATACATGATCATGTTCGTGAATTTGAACATCACCTCGGAAAGCGATTCGGCAAAGCGGACCATGGGACTCCGGTATTTTTCCTTCACCATGGCCACGGCGATCCCGAAAAGAATGCTGAAGACCACGATCTGCAATACCTGCCCTTCCGCAATCGATTTGGCAATGTTCTCAGGGAAGACGTGAAGGATGATCTGGTCCCAGGTCTGCTTCGGAACCTCGGGTAATACCCCTTTTGCCATCTCCGGAGGGAGCGTCACCCCTACCCCGGCCTTGCTGAGGTTGATGGCAGCCAGGCCGATGAAAAGGGCAATGGTGGAAACGATCTCGAAATAGAGGATCGACTTCCATCCCATCCGTCCGACCTGTTTAAGGTTCGAATGACCGGCTATCCCAACCACCAGGGTCCCGAACAGGAGCGGAGCGATGATGGTCTTGATCAGGTTCAGGAAGATCTTGCTGACGATATTCAGATGGATGGCCACGGAATGGAAATCCTCCCCGAACTCAGCGCCTGCCAGCATACTGACGAAAATCCATGTTGTTAATTTTTTCTTTTTACAGGCATAGAAAAAATAGAAAATGATGGGGATCCACCTAATTAGCATGAGCAACCACTTCGGGAAATCAACCAGCGCATAATGGTCAAGCAGATAGAGCAGAAGAGCCAGGGTGAAGGAGATGAAAAATCCAGTCAGGAGATATTTGGGTCGGACCATATGAAACAGGTGATGGGTTGCGGTAGTAAAGATAGAAAAAAGGTGGATTTGCGGGTTTGCATCGATTTATGAGCTAAGTTCGTATTCAAAACGAATCGGTTTTTTGGAGGATCAACGTTATGTCCCATCATCTTTTTCACCGACTGGTTGTCATCCTGGCTTTCTTATGCGCTCCATTCCTGTTACCCGCTCAGGAAGAGTTAATGCATTTTTCGCATCTCGCGCGTGACAATGGATTGCCCTCCGACCGGACCCGTTGTGTTATCCAGGATTTCCATGGCTATGTATGGATCGGGACTGATAACGGGCTGGTGAGGTTCGACGGGCGCAACACCACGGTATTCAGGCACGACCGGAATGATCCTTCTTCCATTTTCGATATCTGCATCAATGCATTGCTTGAAACACGCGATTCGATGCTGCTGATCGGGACCATCGATGGGCTCTCTGTCTATGATCCCTTTTCAAAAACATTTACCGGGTACTCCGTCTACCTCAAGGGGAAAGCCTGGTTTCCTGTAACAAACATCGTCTGTTTTTATGAAGAGGCGGATGGCAGTATCTGGATCGGTACTGAAAACGGATTGGTGCACATGAACAGAAATCCGGTCGGGTTCAAATATTTTCCTCTCAGAAAAAGTGAAAATAAGACTGATAGGGAATACCATTTTAACTTTATTACCTGCATTATTCAGGATCCCAGGGACAGGGATAAATTACTCATTTCAACGCTGGGCGGCTTGCTGCAGTTTGATAAGGTAAGCAATACCATTTCCGAGGATTATAAAAAAATCATCAACAACAGGTATGGCATTATCAACCTCAACCTGGATGCCGGACGTTATCTTTGGAGTTGCGGATGGGGAATTGGATTGAATTGCCTGGACCTGAAAACCAGTAAGTGGCACGAATATCCTTTTGATGTGCAGAAGCCGATCAGCATTGTGGGCATTACGAAAAAAAACCGGAATGAGTTCTGGCTGGCAACAATCAATTACGGGTTGGGGATTTTTAACAAAGCCAACAACGCTTTCAAATTCCATCAAAAAATCGTCGGAGAGGAAAAAACACTATCCCATTTGCGGGGAATAAAATATCTGAATAATAAAAAGGATCTCTGGATCATCAGCGATGATGGGATCAATATACTGGACATGCGGTTTCAATCCTTCCGGGATGTCACCATTCCCTTTGAGAACAACTATGTCAGTTCTTTTTTCAGGGACCGGGAAACTGGACATCTATATGTTGGCGCCATAGATGGTAACGGGCTTTCCGACTGGGATGAAAAAAAGAAAAACTGGAGTATGATTCCACCCGCCGGGCACTTCGGAAAATGTGGGTTTAGTATTTTAACCATTTACAAAGATTCGCGTTCTGTGCTATGGCTTGGGACGCAGTCAGGGCTCTGGTTTCTTGACCCGGTTAGCCGGAAACTGAAGATATTCAGGACGCCGGCCGGCAAACTTTTGCCATTGAAAGATCCCGTGATCTATCCCATCATCGAGGATGACCATTTCAATTTGTGGATCGGGACATTGAGCGAAGGGGTCATCAAAATAGACTCTTCTCGTACCAGGATCACCCATTATCAGCATGATCCGCAGGATCTTTTCAGCATTATAGATGGCGGTCGTATCCGGGCCATCTGTTCCGATAAATTTAAAAATATCTGGATTGGTACCGACAATGGCGTAAGCATATATGACCCTGATAATAATCGCTTCCGCAACGACATCATGGATTCCCTGTTGAAATTCGGGGTGACCAAACGCTGGATCAATGGCATCGTTCGCGACACACTCGGAAGGATGTGGATGATTGCAGACGCAGCGGGTTTGCTCCGGGTTGAAACGCCGGAAAACGGACACTTCTTTTTTAAGCTGTTCGACATGTCGAACGGCTTGAATAACCCGACGACCGGCAGGATGACCATGGATGTAAATGGTGGCATATGGATGATCAATTACGGGCTCCTTTACATTAATCCCTATGATGAATCGTTCCACCTTATCGATGAACACAATGGACTAAGCCGGCCATTGAGTTATGATGAAAGCCTTTACACGGATCCTGACGGAAATATTTACATTGGCAGTAAGGGTAAGTATGAAACAAAAAACATCCGGGAACTCGATTTTACACCATTGACCATCAAACTGTTGGTCGAATCGGTGGAGGTCAACGGAAAGAATGTTCCGTTGGGGAAAATTTCCGATTCTGATCATCCGCAAATCCTGAGTGCAGATCAGAATAATTTGTTATTCCGTTACACCGGGATCTGTTTTCAGGATGTTGCGCAGATCCTGTTCCGGTATAAAATGGAGGGTTATGATAAGGATTGGATCATGGCAGGAACAGCAAGGGAAGCGCGATATACCAACATGCCCCCCGGGAAATACCGATTTGTTTTCCAGGTGTCAACCCGTGGAATATGGCTTGACCAGGAATCTTCAATGTGGCTCATCATCCGTCCGTTTTTCTGGAAAACATGGTGGTTCATCACACTAGTCATCCTGGTCACCGGGTTTATCCTCTTCAACATTTACCATTACAGGGTCAGGGAACTTCTCCGGCTCGAACGGCTGAGGACCCGCATTGCCACCGATCTCCACGATGATGTTGGATCCACCCTGAGCAGTATCTCCATTCTCAGTGATATCCTGACCCGACAGCTTGAAAACCAGCAATCGGCAAGAATGATAGGCATCATTGGTTCCAACGCTCATAAAATGCTTGAAAAGATCGACGACATCATTTGGGTCGTGAACCCGACCAATGATAAATTTCAGAATCTCGGACTGCGTATCCGTGAATTCGCGATACCCCTGTTTGAATCCAAGAATATTCAGTTTGAAATCCGCTTCGATAAGCAGATGAGCACCCTGCAACTTTCGATGGAGGCGAGAAGGAACATTTACCTGATTGCAAAAGAGGCCATCAACAACGCCCTTAAATACGCCGATTGTACATCAATGAAAATATCATTCCGGCAGGAGCATTCCGGTCTCATCATGGAGATCATCGATGACGGAAAAGGATTTAATCCGGATGCATTGACATCACGAAACGGGATTAAAAATATGAAACTGAGAGCCGGTCAGATCAATTCCGTGATTGAAATTAAATCAACTCCGGGAAAGGGAACTGAGATCAGATTGATGGTGAAGTTGAAATAATAAACCGTGATGCGTCACGGTTTATGAAACCATATAATCATTCAGTTGTGAACCGTGTTTTTCAATCGTAATATTGCAGAATGAAAATGATAGCCGGAAGATGAACATCAGGGTTTCCATTTACGAAGACAACAACGATCTGCGTGAGAGCCTCTCCTACTTAGTGATGGGAACGGGAACCCTTGAACTGACGGGCGCTTATCCTGATTGCTCACAGGTAATGGAAAACTGCGTCGTAGCCAGGCCCGATGTCATCCTGATGGATATTGAAATGCCGGGAATATCAGGAATTGAGGCCACTGCCATGATCAAGGCGACATTCCCGGAGATTAACATCCTGATCATTACCATTTTTGAAGATAAAAATAAAGTGTTCGATGCCTTGTGTGCCGGCGCTACCGGTTATATACTCAAAAAATCTTCGGCGGTGGAGATCATTGAGGCCATTACCGAACTTCATAATGGAGGCTCGCCCATGACCGGTGAAATTGCCAGGAAAGTCTTTGAATTTTTTACCAATCCCGCCAACGCAAAAAATAATGATTATGCTTTGTCAGCCAGGGAATTCGACATCCTGAAATGCCTCGTTGAAGGAGACAGCTACAAGATGATCGCCGATACCTGCTGTATCTCCATGGGGACCGTTCGTTTCCACATCAACAACATCTACAAAAAGCTTCACGTCAAATCCAAGTCGGAGGCGGTGATCAAGGCGCTGAAGGAGCGGTTGGTGAGGTAAAAACCAAGTACTTTATCCGGTTGCGCTGCCCTCCCCGCCTTCTTATTTTTACCAAACATTCATTAAACCCTTTTGCCATGAAAAACCTCATCGCTGCTTTTTTGTTTTTTTCCCTTTTCGTTAATGTAACGATCGCACAGGTAGGCATCAATACCGATGGCTCATCACCCGATAATTCAGCCATGCTTGATGTAAAAAGCACTACCAAAGGTATATTGATCCCGCGAATGACCCAAACCGAACGAGATGCTATTTCAACCCCTGCCACAGGATTAATGACCTATCAGACGGACAATACGCCAGGATTTTATTCCAATTCCGGCCCCAGCGGAAATCCTGCCTGGGTAATGGTAGGCAATGGTACCAACTGGAACCTGACCGGTAACAGCGGCACTTCCCCCGCCATCAATTTTATAGGGACCATCGACAATGTACCCCTGATCTTGAAAGTAAATAACCAGAAGGCAAGTAAAATTGATAATATTACGTTTAACACATCGCTTGGCTTTAATGCGCTTAATAACAACACAGATGGAGAGGACAACACCGCCTTCGGTATGAATACACTAAAAAACAATACTGAAGGAAGCGATAATACAGCCAACGGAGCGTTGACGTTATATAATTCATCAGGAAATAACAATACTGCTACAGGTAATTATGCTCTTCAATGGAACTCCACAGGAAACGATAATACTGCATCGACATCTATTTTCTTTGCAATACATTCCGCGGGGTTTCGTCTTTTTTGTAGTAAATTTGAATTTCAAATCCGCGATCCCGATGACGACTTTTTTAACCATTCCCGAAGAGCTTTTCCTGCTAACGGTGAATGAAAAGACCGGCCGGAAAGCCTCTTTGAAATCCAGGAAGTTCGACATCCTTCTGGCTGCTGCCATCCTGATGGACCTTGCCTTGCACCACCGCATCGATACCGACATGGATCATGTCATTCCCGACCGGTTGGAACCTACCGGACACGTCCTGCTCGAAGAGGCTTTTGAGATCATTAAAAAAGCTCCGGCCCAGGAAAAAATTGGTTATTGGCTGCTTAAGTTTTCAGAAAAGGCATCCCACTTCAGGGAACTTCTGGTATCAGGACTGGTGGAAAAAGGCTTGCTGAAAATGGACCGGGAACGGGTTTTTCTGGGTTTTTCATCAAAAATCTATCCCATCCTGATCAAGGATCAGGAGATCGTTGAGGTGAAAACACGGGTCAGGGATCTCGTCTTCAGCAATGAATTGCCCGATTTCCGCGATGTGGTCATCATCAGCATCGCCTGGTATGGCGGCTTGATGGATCTTATCCTTACCGACGGGGAAATTGCAAGCTACCGGTCCAGGATAGAGCTCCTCGCTAAAATGGATCTGATCGGCCAGGCAGTATCCAAATCATTGAAAGAACTTACCCTTGCAATCGTTTTCTCCATACGTGCGAAGGAAATTCTGGGTATCAAACCACCGGAAGAAAAGCTGGAAGAGCTGGTCGAGGAGATGAAAGCCCTGATGAAGATCAGCCATGATGACGATTTGCCGGAATGGCTGCGAAAAGGGTCCGCGCAGTACCTGAAAACACTCGATTTTATCCGGGAAACCGGCACCAATGAGATCGTATTCAATGGCAGGACAGGAAAATATGGCCTCAAGGCCGGTGCTGACCAGGTGCGTTTCTTTTAAGGGCAGCCCCTGCAAAAAAACAGTCTTTTAGGATATTAGGTCGTCAAAATCCGGCAGGTTGCCGATTTTCTTTTTACTCTGTTTCCCGGGGAATTATTTTTGATCTTTTCTTTGTAAACCTTTTCCCAATGAAAAAATACCTGTTCCTTTCTTTCCTTATGACTATTCTGTTCGCTGCCTTTCAGGGTAAATGCCAGGAAGTGCTTGAATGGCGCGGACCTGACCGGACCGGCAACTATCATGAATCCAATCTGCTGAAAAGCTGGCCGGAATCGGGTCCGTCTATGATGTGGGAAAACGATGCGATCGGCAATGGATACGGATCACCGGTCATCACGTTAAAAAATATTTTTGTGAATGGTGAAGTGGATACGGTTAACTATCTTTTTGCCCTGGATCTGTCGGGGAAAACCATCTGGAAGACACCGGTCGGTAAAGAATGGATTCTCAGCTATCCCGGAGCACGGTCGACACCGACGGTTGTGGGAGACCTCATCTATGTTACGACAGGATTGGGAAACCTGGCTTGCCTTGATACCAAAACCGGAAAAGAAAAGTGGTCGGTCAATATGATCAGCGACTTTCATGGGAATGTTCCCCGGTTCGGATTTTCCGAGTCGGTGATGGTTGATGAAGATAAGGTCTATTGCTCCCCGGGAAACGCCGATACCAATGTGGTTGCATTGAACCGTTATACCGGGACCATCATATGGATATCCACAGGTGCCGGTGAGATGACCTCTTATTGCTCACCGATGCTAATCCGTTTGCCCCAGCGAAATGTACTGGTAACCTTTTCTCAGTCCAACATGATCGGGATAGATGCCAAAGACGGAAAGGTTCTATGGACCTACAAACAGGAAGGCGAGGAGGTGGATGTCCAGGCTAATACCCCTGTGTATGAGAACGGGATCATTTATTTTGTCAACGGTAACGGAAACGGGGCTGTTAAAATTAAACTGTCAGAGGACGGTTCACAGATCACGGAGCTATGGAGGAATTCGAAATGTGACAATATAACCGGAGGATTTATCAAAGTGAATGATTGTATCTACACGTCAGGATACGAAAAAAGGTTCTGGTATTCATTGGAAACAATAACCGGGAAAATGACCGATTCCCTGAAATTTGACCGGGGTGTAACCATTTCTGCAGATGGAATGTTATACCTTTACAATGAAAAAGGACAACTGGGCCTGTTTAATCCAAGCGGACCAAAAATGGAGATGGTCAGCTCCTTTAAGGTCACCCGGGGGACAAAGGCTCATTACGCCCATCCTGTCATCTGTAATGGTATCCTGTATGTGCGCCATGGAAAATCGTTGCTTGCCTATGATATCCGGAAGAAATAACTCCGGTTATTACCAGCCTTGCCAATTCATCATTCACGATATACACCGATTGATGATAGGAAATATCCATACAAATAACGTTCATACAAACCGCGAATGATAATAACGGATATTCCCTTGGGCCTTTAAATTCAAATTATTATCCAATGAAAAAACTACTGTTTTTCGCCGGACTGATCGTTTTAACCACTTCTGCGATCGTTTCCCAGGATCTTAAGCTGGAGGAGATCCTTGAAAAATATTATAAAGCGAATGGATTTGATGCCCTGCTGAAGGTTAACACCATCGTAATGAGCGGCACCAATATCCAGCAGGATGCCATGCTTTTGAAGGTGACCCGGATGCGTCCCGACAAATACCTGATGGCTTTTGATGTGCAGGATATCACGGCATACCAGGGCTATGACGGCCAGACAGCCTGGTGGACCACTCCATGGACCGGGAATCCCAAACCCCAGGTGATGCCGGAAGAAAGGGCAAAAGATTTACGGGCCCGAAGCGATTTTGATACTCCGATCTTTGACTGGAAGCGGAAAGGACATCAGGCAGAATTAACCGGAGTGGATACCCTCGGAAAAATGCCGGTGTATAAAATCAAGCTGACCCGGAAGGATGGAGGCGTTGAGTATTATCTGATCGACAATAAGGACTTTATGCTGCAGAAGAAACTCACCTACCGGATGCTCCGCGGGAAAGAAACAGAGATTGAAACGGTTTTCAGCGATTACCGGAAGGTGAAGGGCGTGTGGTTTGCTTTCAAAACCGAAATGCTGGTCGGAGGTCAGCCTTATTCGCAGACCCAGTTTGATGTCATCGATCTGAACCCGCCGGTGGATGAAAAGATCTTTAAAATGCCGGCTGCCAGATAATCAGTTTTTTTGTTTCTATTCTGTTTCCCAGGGTTACCTGGAGAAGGTACATCCCGAGAGGTAAAGGGGAGCAGTTTATCTCCGTTTGATTTATTCCACGGAAAACCGGGAACTTCTTTTCAGGTAAACATGTTTTCCCCGTCAGGTTCAGGAGATCGACCGTGACATCTCCCGGTTCAGCGGCAGTGATCCGGATGATGAGATGATCACGGACCGGATTTGGCTGTATTGTGAAAAATTCAGTTTGAACAGCTTCTTCCACCCCTGCAATTTCTTCCAGATTTCGCATCCAAACCCCCTCCCCGAAGGTGGAAGCTAAAATAAAATTACCCTGAATGGCAAGATTCGTAACTGTATCAAAAACCCCTTCCGCCACGTCTGTCCAGGTATTCCCGTTGTCGCGGGTCATCAGGATCGAGCCCGGGTCAACCGTGACAAAAAGATTGGAAAAATATGGGATCATATTTCTGACGTCCGAGGCTACGATCCCTCCTCCGGCCGGGATCCAGTCGCCGGAACTCAGCTCTTTCCGGTAAATTCCTTTGTTGGTCCCTGCCATCAACTGACCTTGCGAGACGGCCAGACATAATACACTGTCCTGGAACAAGCCCTGGTGATCCCAGTTGGTCCCTTCATCCGAAGAGGTATAGACCCCGTTGTCGCTGCCGGCATACCAGGTTTTGTTATGAATAATAAAGGAAAAGACTTTCCCGGTAAATCCTGTTTCCTGCCACCAGTCGGAATGAAGCCGGGCCCAATAGAGCCCTCCGTCCGTTCCTGCGTAGATCGTATCAGCCCTGGCTGTCAATACCCAAACGGGCAAATGACCGGAAGATCCGGAAGGTAAGCCGGAGCTGGCATCATCCCAGGTTATTCCGCCATCAACGGATCTGATAACCCCCGAATTTCCGGTTGCAGCATAAAGGGTATCCCGGCAAACCAGGAACTGGCGGATCCGGTTTTCACCCGACGGGCCCGGATAATAGTTGAGCGTGCTTTTCCCCCAGGTGGTTCCCTGATCACCCGAAAAGAAGATTTCTGTCCCGGCAGTACCCGCAAGGATCTTCCCGTCATATCCGGAAACTGCCGTTACATATGCATCAGTGAGGGTATTGGGCGGATCCCAGGTGAAACCCTGGTCCCCGCTGATCAGAAAACCTGAATGATAGGTGTTCAAAAACGTACGGGACCCCAGCGCTTTGACCTGATAGGGCTGTGCATCGGTCATACCGTGGAAGTCCCATGTTGTTCCGCCATTTCCGCTGCTGAACAATCCATTGGAGTTGCAAACTGCATAGATCGTTGTGCTGTCGGTTGCAAGGTCATAGACGTAATTGCCGTCAAGCCCGTTATAGATCCACCATTCCGAATGGTTATCCGATGTATAGACACCTTTCCCACGAGTCGTTCCGGCATAGAGTTTCCCGTTGAAGGCTATCATCGACTGGACAGGATCCGGATAGACTTCCATGTTACGGGGTAGTCCCCCGCTATACTCCTGCCAGCAGTCGCCGTTCCAGTTAAGGCTACGGTAAACTCCACCGCTTGTCCCCACATACATATAACTTTCATCCTGAACGGAACAAAAAATTGAATGGTAACCCCAGTCGAAATATGGAAAACCGTTATTGGCCTCAACCCATGAGTCCCCCAGATCATCGGAGTGATACATGGCATCGGCGCCCCCCAGCCCGATGAAGAGCCGCTGGTCATGAAAAAAGATCGTACGGATCACACTGTTCGTGCCATGGGGATGAAAGTTCGCGCTGATATTTTCCCAGGTCAGGCCATTATCCTTCGACCGCCATAAGGTCTGGTTCCGGGCAGTGATGATGCTGGTCCCACTGACGGAGATCTTTTCGGCAAACAGGTTCCCGTTCACCGCCTTCCAGGTCTTCCCGGAGTCGGGGGAAAGGAACAGTCCCTTGTTCGTGGTGACATACAGGTCGGAGCCGGAGACAAGGAAGTCCCTGACCATTTCCAGTAAACAATGGGTCTGGCGCCACTGGCCATGACCGGATAATGTCAGGCAAAGTAAAATGAAGATAAGGATTCTCTTTTTCATCGTTGCCAGCATTTATGGTTTGAGTTTACCCGAAGGGTTGGAGTGAAATCCACTTCAAAGATACTGATCTTATTTCTTTGACCTGAAATGTAAAGCGGATAAATGGCGGGATCGCTGATACCGCATCAGGCTGCGGGGATTCAGGGAAGGGGATCAGAAAAGGGACATCTCTCCTAAAAAAACGGACCAGATCTTCAGGGTGTCGTTGCCAAAGTTTTTTTCCCGTTTTGCGACAAAAAAATCGATGGTTCCGGAAACCGGCCAATAGGTGGCAGGCTTCCTGGAAGTAGCATGCGAAAAGGAAACCGAAAAGCCCAGCCGGCCTCTGAAAATCGAATCGCTGGTCCGCTGCAAAGGAGAAATGACATGCACTGAATCAGGAGTCAGACGGCATGAAGATCCTCTGATCCATTGACCGGCAAGGAGAAGATCATTCAGTGTTTTCACCCGGAGGGAGCCTGCCGGGCCGGCAAAATACTTAACCGGGGTATTCTCTGAAATGAAAAGATCCCGGGTCAGTTCCCTGGTGTGGTCCCGGAATTCGGGAGCGATAGAACTATCACCAAGGATCTTCATATAATCGGCAAAATCGGTGAATTTCATCCGTGCGTTGTCCTCAAATGCATGCAACATGGAAGCTGATAACGTGTCGGATTCAAAGGCAGAGCGTAGGCTGTCGCGGGTGATCCGGATGATGGCTTCTTCACGGTCGGCATTCGTCTGCTCTCCGTGGCTGCAACTTTTCGAGGAGGAAAGGAGATAAATGAAAGCCAGTGGTAATATCCTGAAAAATCTCTTCATCGTTTTTTTTCATTGATCAGGAACCGGAGCAAAATGATCTTATTATTCCTTAACCGGGTTCCGAGGATTTCAATATTCCTTAGGCTACCTGTCGGCATTGTAAGCTTATTGATAAATTCCTTTTTATTATATAGGGCCATGCCCATGATACCCTTGCTGCCGATTACCTGGCATATCATGGCGCTGTCATCGATCATATCATTCAGCCGGTATCTTCTTTTCTCCCAGTCATCCACCTTCATCGTAGAAAAATAATGGATCATCAGGGCATAATCATTGGCCCGCAGGGCGATGACTTCGTGACGGTTCAGCTTTTTAAGGATGCGGACCACGGTATCCGTTTCATAATATGGAGAACTTACCAGCATTCTGATCTTGCTTTTATCGGTTTCCAGTGTAAAGCAGCCCTCGGCATTGCAGAGGTACTGGACCGGCGACTCTCCTTCAAGGAGAAGTTTGATCTCGATACGACTGCCGGTGATCGGTTCCCGTGTATCGGCATCGATAAAACAGAAATGATACTTCTGAGTGTTGAAGAGTTTAAACGCCCCGTAGAGGATGGCAACGACGAGCAGGGTAAGCACAGGCACAAGAATGAAGTATATGTTTGGATGATCTGTGGATCGGACAGCAGGAACCGTCCCCCTGTTCTTAAAGACAAAATCGTCCCAGTTCTGATACCCGGCATATCTGCTGAGCAGGTTAAGCATATCGATCCGCGGAAGGCTGGCGCGCGCGGTTTTCATATGGGTATAGAACCATTTTTCACTGATGTGTGCATTCATTTTGATGCGCAGATCTTCCTGGAAATCGGTTATTTCCTGTCCTTTCCATTCAGTAATCGAGGGATTCATCCCGGGGTATGACTTCTGCATCACCACAATGATCTTTTTTTTCAGCAGTTCAAAATAGATATGTTCTTTCCCGGACAAAGGTGAATGATTATTTTACTTTTCAGATGCAAAACGGTTGTAAATGTTTTACAATCGATTTACAAAAGTATTTCAAAGAAAAAAGACTCCGATATGTTAATTTTAATTCCCGGTTCATGCCAATGCATGACCTTGTAGAATCAAAAGTAATCAAAAGAACGTTCAAAACAAAAAAGAAAGGAAACAACTTATGCTGGAACATGTTCACACCCATATTACCAGGGAGCTGGAACAAAACACCAAGACCGACATCATTTTTGTTCTTACCTCCATCGCGCTGAACCTGATCACTCTTGCCGTCAACTCGGGGCTTGTTGAAAAGTCGAGGACGGAGAGCTCGTCGCTCGTGGTGATGTTCGTTTTCGTTATGCTGATCGTTCTGGTCAACATCGTAGTGATCATCGGACTTGTCAAGGGACGGCAGACAAGGATGAAGCTCATCAACGGTCTGATCAACATGTACAGGGACCAGGATGTGTCCAAATATTATGATGAATCCCTGCTCGGCAATTATAACACACGGTATAACCTTTTCATCCTGGTGGTGGTCTGTACCGGTGTTATTGCTACCATTGTCCCTTTTATTTTAAGGTAATGGCCCCTGTTGGTGTAAGTACCCGCTCCCCCGAACACTTCTCCAATCCGGATAGGTTTGAATATGGTATTTACGAAATCAGGACAACAGACTGATAAAAAACAATTAAAACAAATAATTATGAAAAAGTTTTTATTTACATACTTGTTTGTTACCATGGCCTTAACAAGCATCGGGCAGTTTATCCCGCAACCCCTGAATTATCCGGGTACCGGGTATTGGCCATATTTCTATTCCATTGTAGATCCCGATCATGTCTGGATCGGTACGATCATGGAGGACGGATCAGGATATTCTTCTGCAGTCAAAACAATTGATGGGGGAAACTCCTGGCTTTTTTGTCCGATCCCGGTCCCGGGGGTTCCCTGGTGTAGTTCTCTATGCGCATGGGATACGAATATCTGCTATTTTGTTTTTGTGAACAACGGGATACCTTTCGGGAGTTCTATTTGGAAAACTACCGACGGTGGGACTACTTGGACAAACATGACCACAGATCAGTTCGCCGGAGGGTATGCAAATTTCTTCCACGCCTTCAGTGCGGATACAGGGATGGCAATGGGAGATCCCACAAGTGGTTATTTTGAAATTCAGCTTACAAACGACGGGGGAAATACCTGGAGCAGGGTCCCCTCGGCAAATATTCCTGTTCCCCTTTCGGGTGAATACGGACTGAGCGATGATTATAGCGCCGTTGGCAATACAGTCTGGTTCGTGACCAATAAGGGGAGATGCTTTAAATCGACCGACCGGGGACAAACCTGGAATGTAACCCAGGTTGTAACAGGTCCGGACTGGGATAACTTAATTTGCTTTGCGAGTCAGCAAAATGGGGTATTCTGGAAAGGGGGTACCACAGAGCTCTTCGTGACCACTGATGGAGGAGATGTCTGGGATGCAGCACCATTCCCATCCGGTTATTCACTGATTCACATTTGTCCTGTGAAAGGTTTTGACGGAGGTTTTATCATTACGGCATTTACAAACTTTATTACCGTGTTTTTCACACCCGATATGTTTACTACACTTATTAAACTTGATTCCAATCTTCTTTCTAATGGATCGGTCTCGTTCTTTGATGCCACGACCGGATGGCTGGCCGGAGGGGAGTCGGGGACGGATGAGATCTATAAATTCAATGGCGTACTGACCTCCGTTCGCGAGGTGGTGAACGATCCTGGGAAGCTCTCTGTTGTCCCTAATCCTTCATCCGGCGAGGCACTGTTAATACTTCCCGGTTCCCTTGATTCAAAATCCATTCAATTAAGGATCATTGATATGACCGGGAAAGCGGTTGAACAGAGGACAATTGTTTCATCGGCAGGCTGGGTTTCATTAAAATCCGCAGGATATTCCAACGGGATTTATATCATCGAACTCCTGAAGGAAAACCGGATCTTTGCCCGTGAGCGTTGGATAGTAAAGCATTGACCATATTATACCTCTCCCCTTCCCTTGGATGGGATTCGGGGGAATGATGATAAAAAGTTAATTCTTTACGCTTGAATCTCATAAAACAACAAACCATGAAAAGAACCATCCTGATTGTCCAGTGGATACCCCGTATCCTGTGCATCCTTGCCATCCTCTTTATTGGTATGTTTTCCTTGGACGTATTTGATCCACGGCTGACCATCTGGCAGCAGATTGCAGGTTTTTTAATGCATAATATTCCTGCTTTCGTGATGATCGTCTTCCTGGTTGTGGCCTGGAAATATGAGCTGTTGGGAGGTATCATCATTGCCGCGCTGGGGATCGGATTTGCTCCGTACCTCTTCAGGGGGAATTATCATATGAACCATTCGGTGTGGATGTCACTCGGGGTGGTAGCCATGATCAATCTTCCTTTTATCATCACAGGAGGATTATTTATCCTTAGCCATTATTTGAAAAAGAAACACCCGGTATGAACGAAACAGCCCGGGATCATTTCTCTCTATTCAAAATGGCTGGTCGAATTTGGACCCCGGTATCCTAAAAAAATTGACCTGCGGGTTTGGATGTTAAATCCAGGGTAAAGGGTTTGTTCTTATTTCAGCTTTATCAGCCGGGTGGTTTTCATTTTATTTCCGGCTTCTAACTTACACAGATAATAGCCGGCCGGAATCGATCCGTCACCAAAATTCAGGGTATTGGTTCCTGCTGGTTGTTCCTTTTCAACCAGGGTTCTGATTTCTTCTCCATACAGGTTGCAGATCACCACTCTTACGAAACAATTGCCCGGCGTTCTATACCGTATCGTAGCCTGCCCTTTGAATGGATTAGGATAACAGGTTAGTGACAGCTGATCCTGTTTCCCCTGAAGATGCTCAATTCCTGTGATATCCGGAATAATGCGGCTGTAATATACATCCTCCTCTTCGTTAAAGGTGTTGGCCCATGCCAGATGGGCCCCGATGTCATCAGACACCATATCGAAATAATCTCCCATCTTATCCTGCTGGGGATAACCAACTTGCGGATCGAAGATGCCGGAGAGTTTTTCATTGTTTGACCATGTTTCACCATAGTCGTTGGAATAACTGTAATAAAGGGCCGACTTGAACAAGTCATCCGGATCATTCCGGGTATCGAGCCAGATCGCATCAATCCTGCCGTTCGGGGCGACCGACATGGTACCGAACCACTGATAATGAAAGGATTCCGGATCGTCGTTTATGCGGATGGGAGCGCTCCATGTCAGCCCGCCATCCGTGCTCCTGGCAAACATGATATCGCCCGGATCACTATTTGAGAACCTTACGACAGATGCCAGCACATAAACATTTCCACGGCCGGGTCCATTCGACCGGTCCACGTCAACATAGGTTTGTCCAAGCAAGCCAACCGGGTTGATGGGCGTCTGGACATTCAGGTAGCCATCCATAAACACCATGGTGGAAAAATCCCAATCGACGATGGATCCCGGAATTTGTGCATTGGTCGATTTTGCAACAACAACACCATCAATTCCCGCAGCTCCCGCAACATACAAATCTCCTTCGGCATCAACGGCCATGGTTCCCCAATAAGGATCACCGGCCATATAACTGCATTCTTCGAAGCTGGTCCCTCCATCGGTTGAACGGGTAAACGCTTCGGCACAGGAACTGTAAAAATAGGTCCAGAATGAATAAATATTGCCTGTTCCGATTCCTCCGCTTTTGTCGATGGTCATCCATTGCTTGTCGCCTCCCCAGGCGTCGGCCCCGGTGTTCCAGCCGGCACCCCCGCTGGTGCTTTTAAATACCTTGCAAAAATATCCATTGTAATCTGAAGTCAGGCTGTTATAATAAAAATTACCGGAGTTATCACAATCCAGCACAGGATCGGAACGAAATATACCCGGCTCGATAACGCCCGGGAAGGTCCATGTTTGACCGGCATCGGTGGAATATCCATAGCCTGCCTGCCTGAAGTTACTGCTTATTGTATTGAATTGGCGCCAGCCGATCACTATTTTGTTCGAATCGTTCGGATCAATGGCGATGGAAGGCTCATTTGCCGCATCACCAAGGATGTTTTCACCGTTGGCATTGACATTCACCTGAACGGTGATAATGCCGGTGCCATTATACTTGTATGCAGGCGACGTTTTAGCATTTCCCGGTGGCACCGGAAGATAGGCATCATCGGGTATTTCATGATGCAGATAGGCTTTTTTATCCGATGAGCTACCCGTGTTCTGTGTGAAAGAAACCGACGGGAAAACCAGCAGCATGCCCGACAGGATTAAGTGGAAAACGGTACTTTTATTCATGATACAATGTTACCAAAAAAAAGAATCCGTGGGGCTTAAAAGTCCTGAAAAATCATCGTTTTTAACATATGCTTTCTGCATTTGCCGTAGCCCGCATCAGGTAAAGGGTTTCATAATTGCCAAAACAAGATTTTCAATGAATATTTCCATGAAGTGACCTGATTTTCATTCCCTGCCTGAAAATATGTTTCTTATCAGCTTTTTCTTTCGGTTTTTTCAATAACTTAGTCTCTCTAAAATTTTCGAAACCATGAAAAACAAAATTTTATTAATTATCTCGTTGATGCTGACAGTTACATTTGTCAGTGCACAGGATATCAAGCTCCCAACATCCAAGGATGTTGATAAAGCAAAAACTGATGCTCAGAAGAATGTTGATAAAGCGAAGACGGATGCTCAAAAAGAAGCTACTTCGAAAGCCAATCTGGGAAGTTTGATTTCACAGCTCACGAGCAATTTATCGGGTAATGTCTTTACCGATAAATTCAACAAGACAAAGGACAGTTTTACAAAATCCATTGCCAATGTCAAGGATGCAGCCGGATTGAGCAACGGGCTTCAAAAACTTGAGAGCGGAATAAAGCCTTCTGCCTTTGATGCAGGATGGGCAAAGGTTAAAGACAAATGGCTCAAGAATGCCAAAACTGCCAACACGGTCAAATCGGTTGCAGGGCTTGCCCAGACACTTGAATCTCATATTTCGGATTCTTCTTTTAAAGGAACATGGGCAACAGCCAGACCGGCATGGCAATCAGCTCTCAGCTCCCTTGCAAAGTAAGAACCAGGTTTTTATTTACAGGTTTTCCCTTTTGTTCAGGGACCCTGCTATCCGTTCAAAACGTGGTGGGATTCTATATCAGTGTTTATTTTTCATTTGGTTTATCTGGAACCTTTGACGGCTGTTGATTAATACCTGGTTATCCTTTGTTCCTCCTTTTATTCTTTAGTAGAAAATATGATACAAATCTGCTCCGGGCCAGAGAAACAACACACAGTGAAGCTTCAAGAGGGAGCGTCAGGAATCCTGATGATGTTGAAAAGACCAGCGCCTGATACAATGAATATCATAGAAATACAGAATCTTTCGAAATATTACCGGCGTTCCAGGGGCATTGAGGACATCACCCTGAATGTCAGGCAGGGGGATATTTTCGGCTTTATCGGCCCGAATGGTGCCGGGAAATCCACCACTATCCGGATACTCCTCAACCTTATCTTTCCCACTTCGGGTACTGCACGTATTTTCGGGATGGATGCGGTAAGGGATTCCAGGGCGATCCGCGGCCGGATTGGCTTTGTCCCCTCCGATGCCAACCTGTATGACCGGATGAAAGTGACGGAATTTCTTCATTACAGCGCTGCATTTTACACCAGGGATGACCGCAGCGACAGGATCAACGAACTGGCGAAAATCCTGGAACTCGACATCGAACGGAAGATCCATGAACTATCTTCCGGGAATAAAAAGAAAGTTTCGATCATCCAATCCCTGATCCATCATCCCGAGCTGTTGATCCTGGATGAACCAACCGTGGGTCTCGATCCTTTGATACAGTCAAGGTTTTTCAACCTGCTCCGGGAGGAAAATGGATCGGGGACTACCATATTTTTCTCATCCCATGTCCTGAGCGAGGTTCAGGCATTATGTAAGACCGTCGGCATTGTCAGGAACGGTAAGATCATTAAAGTCGAAGAGATCGCTACCTTGCGCAAGAAACAGCTGAAAAAGATCACCGCGGTTTTTCCGGAAGAGACCGATCTGAAAAGCTTGGGCATCCGCGGGATTGAATCCGCCGAATTGACTTCGGGCAGGACACTGATTTTTTTATTTTCCGGTGATATCAATGATCTCATCGGTATCATCTCCGGCATGCAGATTGAAAACCTCATCATCGAAGAGCCACCTCTGGAAGAAATCTTTCTTCATTTTTACGCTGACCATAAGGAACAATGAACAGGATCCTATTCCATATGGAGATGCGCAGAAATGCCAGGAGCCTGATCCTCTGGTCCCTGATCATTTGTGCATTGATATTTTTTACCATGACGTTTTTCCGTTCTGTTCTCCAGTATCAGCAGCAGATCATGGATATGATCAAACTCGTCCCTGCAGCGGCATTGAAAGCGAGAGGGTTCGGGAACCTCGAGGATATCTTTTCCGGTCTTGGTTTTTATGCTGCAAACAATATTGTATACATGGAGCTTCTCGGCAGTATTTTCGCCATGGTCCTCTGTGCGAATATCCTGCTAAAAGAGGAATACGGGAAGACGGCGGAATTCCTGATGTCCTGGCCTGTCGGCCGGAAAGAGATATTCCTCAGCAAGCTTACCCTGGCCTTTTTAAATATCTTCCTGCTTAACCTGGTCACTGCACTGGTGGGACTGGTCTCGCTCGAACTTTTCAAATCAGGAGCTTTCAGGATAAAACCCTACCTGATCCTTACCCTGTATACCTTTCTTCTGAATCTTTTGTTCGGGGCCTGCGGACTTCTGGTCGCCGCTTTGCATAAGCGCGCCCGGCCGGTCTCTTCCTTCTGCGTGGGACTGGTCATGGTGTGTTATTTTCTTTATACCATTTCCAGGATATCGGGAGTAAAAGGGGATTTCGGGTATGTCAGTCCTTTCAAGTGGGTAAGTATCGACGTGCTTAAACCCGATTACCGTGTTGAAGTCTGGAGCATCCTGCTGTTCTGCGCACTGACTATGATCATGATCCTGGCTTCTTTTGTCATCTACAGAAAAAAAGATATCCTTACCTGATCAGGCCTTTCCTTTCCAGTGATGCAAAAAATTGCTCCCGGAAGGCTTCTCCGATCGGCAGTGAATGTTCAAAGACCTGAACTGCGCTTTTGCCAATGGCATCAATTTTATCGGTGGCCACAATGAATGATTTGTGTATCCGGATAAACCTTGACGCGGGCAGCAGGCCTTCCAGTTTTTTAAAACTCATCAGACTGACCACATGACGTTTCGGGTAAAGATGGAATTTCACATAATTCCTTTTGCCCTCAATGAAAAGGATTTCCTTTAACATGATCTTCTGCATCTGGTAATCCGACTTCACAAAGAAATACTCCGGCTGGACGGGCGGGGAATCATCGGGAACATATGGTTTGGATAATTCCTGCCTGATATCGCGGATTTTTTCCACCGCTGTTAAGAACCGTTCAAACGAGATGGGCTTCAGGAGATAGTCCCTGACATCAAGTTCATACCCCTCCAGTGCATACTTGTCGAAGGCGGTGGTCACGATCACCGCTGGCTTGTTCCTGAGGGTTTTGAGCACCTGAATACCGCTGATATCCTCCATCTGGATATCCAGGAAGATCAGGTCGACCGGATTTTCCCTGATGAATTCAAGCACTTCAAAACCCTTACTGAAAGAACCCTTCAGATCGAGATAGGGGGTTTTGCTGATGTATTCCTCCATTTTACGGAGTGCAAGAGGTTCATCGTCCGCGGCGATACAGGCTATTTTCATGGTTTACCTTTTTTCATATCCAGATTAAGCTCGAGCCTGCAGAGGTATTTTTCTTCCTCTTCCCTTATCTCCATCCGGTGCTTTCCGGGGAACAGCAGTTCAAGACGCCGTTTCAGGTTGGAAATGCCGGTGCCTTGTATTCCGGGGATCTCTCCGGACCCTGCCGGCTTGATAATGTTCTCTGTTGAGAAAGAAAGGTGGTGATCATCAATGACCAGCCGGAGGATGATCCCGGGCGGAGATTCCTCCTTGGATCCATGCTTGAAAGCATTTTCGACAAACGGAATTAAGAGCATCGGAGGGATCAGGATGCCTTCCGGGTTCCCCATAACAGTAAAACGGATATAATCGGTACGGTCGAGACGAAGAGCCAGGAGCCCGGTATAGTTGTTTATGTAATCGATCTCGCTGATCAGGGGAACTCTCTCTTGGGCCGCTTCGTAAATCATATATCGCATGATATCACTCAGCTTGATGATCGACCTGGAAGTCCGTTCGGGGTCCCTGATGGCGATCGCATGGATGTTGTTTAGGGTGTTGAATAAAAAATGGGGATTCACCTGGCTTCTCAGGAGGGCCAGTTCACTGGCCAGTTTTTGCTTTTCAAGTTGGTTGCGTTCCTGTTCGGTGCGCCGCATCATGCTGGTGTATCTGATCATCAGAACGATGGCAACGGTGGAGAAAATGTAGAAGGTGTACCGGACCAGGTTAAAATTCCAGAATCCTGAAGACGGTCCCAAAGATCCGGAATAAAAGACCGGAATGATATAATAGTAAAGGATCAGACGCATGATGAGGATCGCTGCCGCACCTCCTGCGATGGCCATCAGGATCAGCTGCAGATACCGGCGGCCTGATAAAAGCCTCGGCAACAGCCCATAGGCAAAGAAATACGAAATGGCCATCAGCAGGGGAAGCATCAGGGAATGCTCGGTAAGGAGCGCCATGAATTCTGGCGTGTTGAAACGGACCGTGGCCGGCCCTGATCTGAAAATGTGCAGGGCTAGGATAAAGATCCAGAAAGCGGCATGCCTGCCTATTCTGAGGACTTTCCGGGAATTCATTACCATCGGTGTTACCATTGATTCAGTGCAAAGTTAGTAAACAGGCTGTGCTTCTGTGAGGAACGCTTTGTCTTTTATATAAAGCCTGTCGGATTCCTGACCAACGGGCGGTTTTCATGGACAACCTCCGTTTCACTGACTTTCTACCATTGGTACTTAAAACTCCCGGGTTGATCTAATTCATTTTTTTTTCACCGGTGCGGGAATCATCTTTGTGCCTTATCACACATTTTGCGAACAGTCAAGTCTGCAGTAAAAAGAACAGATACCCGATAATTAAAACAAGGGATTATGAAAGGAAAATTTGGAATGATCATGGCATTCATTCTATTATGCTTATGCTCCGGCAACTACGCACAGTTCAACTTTTCAAACACCCCGGTGTGGCTGGTCCAGGGGAATTACCCGACAGGCCTGGGGTGGAATGATTTCGACGGCAATGGCTATCCGGATGTTGCCGTATCGATGGGACTCGATATCGTGAATGGTCCTACCATGATCTATTACAACAACGAAGGGATCATTTCGACCATACCGGGATGGACTTCCGGCTATCAGGCCCCGGGTTGTCAGCTATACACGGGTGATTTTGACCATAACGGTTATCCGGATATCTCGGTTGCCAGCCTGGGACTTACCTCCACCGGTCTTGCACCGGTTCCCAATTATCTCTTTATGAATGACAATGGCATGCCTTCCTGGCCCGGATGGCTCTCCCAGCCGGGTAATTCATTTTCATGCAGCGGCGGGGATATCAATGGGGATGGGTATATTGACCTGGCATTTTCACGGGGCGACTATGCCACCCAGAAAAAGCAGCAGGCTATCCTGTTCCTAAACGCCGGTGGCGTTTTTGACTCCATTCCTGACTGGTATTCCGACAGTGCTTACTATGGGACAGATGTGGCATTCGCAGATGTGGATCTCGATGGCGACCTCGATATGGTATTGGGCGCCAGGACCAAAGGAGTTATGCTCTTCTATTCGCAGAATGGTATCCTCGAAACCTCCCCGTCCTGGAATAGTCACCAGGTCTCAGGAGGAAGACAGATCGCTTTCGGCGACGTGGATAATGACGGATATCCTGATCTTGCCGTCGCTGCCCCGGGAAGTAAATTCTACTTGTTCAAAAATATCAATGGGGTGCTGGATACCATCCCCTTCTGGGCTTCGGTAAAAGGCAACGAGCCTTCTGCAGTGGCCTGGGCAGATGCCGATGGTGACGGGGATCTGGATCTGGCAGCAGGTTCCTGGAATGGGGCGCTGGGAATTTTCGAGAATACCGGCGGGAGCCTGGCCGATACTTTTGCCTGGTCAAAATCCATTGGTTCAGGCACCCAGCAGATCGCCTGGATTGACTATAAAAATGATGTTCTTATCGATACCGTAAAAATATTTCATGGGGACGGGTTACGAAAGGTATTTTATACCGGAAAGCAGCCTTTGCAAAGGATTGTATCCATAGAAAAGAATGGCGCGGTCCTGCCCGGGAACCAGTATTGCTACGATCTGACGTGCGGATGGATCTCGTTTTCTTTCCCTCCGTCGGCCAGCGACACCATTGTCATCCATTATTCTTTCTCCCTTGCCCCCGACTTGTCTGTGACGAATTACTCTTCTGCCAAACTGTATGAAAACCTGAATACTTCATCCGCCGTGATGCAACACTTCCGGAACCCGGACCGGCCTGTACTGGATCAGAACATTCCCAATCCCTGTTGCGAAATCACGACCATCCGGTTCTCTCTTCACCGTAAAGACAAGGTTTCCATAAAACTCTACGACAGCATGGGGAAAGAGATCAGGACCTGTTTGCAGGCACCCCTTGGAGCCGGCGACCATAGTCTGACAGTCTGTACGGATGACCTCAGAAGAGGATTATACACCTATATCCTGTCGGTGAACGGATTTATCGAATCAAGGAAAATGATTGTTCAGTGAAGATCATGGGTTAATAACTTCCTTGTTCGTGTGTCTCGCTTGTTTTCGTGCTCACGTCTTTCTTACCTGGTCACCACATTATATACATTTATCTAAATACTATATCATTTCTTTTACCGTTTCAGAATGAATACAGGTTATTAGGAATAATGTATATGAAACAGGAAATTACTGACAATATCAATGATCCTGAGGCTCTTGAAAAATTGTATCGTGAAAATAAACGCAATTTTGCACGGGAGTTGCCTCAAATAGCTGATGATCACGATTCTGAGCTGCTAAAATTCTGGAAGATACGGTTGACATACGAACCGGGAGCTGCTAAAAAATATTCTTTTTCAGACCTGGTCACACTTATCGTTGTCTCACTGCTGACCGCGGTTTTTGTAAAGATTCCGGAAATCTTTCCTGCCATCAATGAAACATCCTTCAATACACGAGACCTGGCTATTATAGGCTTTAACGGCCTGATCATTTATACCTTCCGTGAGAAGAAAATCAATACAAAGTGGATAATAATATATGGAACAGTGATCCTTGCACTATTGCTTTATGTTAATCTGCTTCCTTACAGGGAAAGCGATTCCCTGACAATCTCCTTTATCCATATTCCTTTGTTCCTATGGTGCTTATTCGGTGCAGCCTTCATTTTTTTTGATTTCAGTAATGTCGGGAAAAGGATAGAATTTATCAGATTTAACGGCGAATTGCTTGCCATGACGGGATTATTATTAATAACCGGAGGAATCCTTACAGGAATTACCATTAATCTGTTTTCAGCCATCGGAGCGAAAATTGAAAAACCATATTTCGATTTCATTGTTATTCCCGGGAGCACGGTATCACCGATTCTTGCCTCTTACCTGATAAAATTATATCCCGATATTACAAGGAGGATCGTTCCGGTGATTGCAAGAGTATTTACTCCAATTGTTCTCGTAACCTTGTTAATCTATCTAATCACTCTGACCTTTTCAGGGATCAGGATACTGGAGGACAGGAATCTCCTTATTGTATTTAATATTATGCTGGTTGCAGTGATGTCAGTTATCGTTTTCTCGATTACGGAGCTGGACAAAACCATGAACAGGAACATCAATGTGCTTATCCTGCTGATACTTGCGATTGTCACACTGGTTATCAACTCAGTGGCATTAACAGCTATAATAACCCGACTAACCTATGGCCTTACTCCTAACAGGACAGTTGTCCTTATTACAAATGTGCTTGTTTTTATCAATCTTATTCTGATCACAAAAGATCTTTGCAGATCCTATTTTAATGCTGATAAGCTTGGTTCTGTTGAAAGGACGGTAGCGAAATATCTGACGGTTTATTGCCTATGGACTGTTTTTGCAATATTTATTCTGCCGTTAATATTTGGGTTTAATTAGGTCACGGGGTAAGGAGTTGGCTGGATGACCAGGATCGTGAATGTGTAAACAGATACACTCGATTAGTTCCGCAGGGTCGCAAGGAAAGCCATCACAACCCTGTTGAATTCTTCAGGCTTTTCCATGCTGACCAGGTGGGCTGCTCCTTTGATCACCGTTTTTTTCGCTCCGGGAATCTGCTTTTCCATCATGCCGGCGATCTCAAGGATCCCTGGCTGGTCCAGGTCCCCGACCACCACCAGCACAGGTTTTCTGATCTCACTCAGCCTCTTGATGGCCGGCGGATCTGAGAGGACCTCCTTTAACCCACGGGGAAAGTTTTTCAGGTTTTCCATATACATGGCCATTGCTTTTTTCCGGATCAGTGTATCTGCTTGCCCCGGCATCCGTTGCGGACCATCGAACCATGGCCTCAGCATGCACTCCACCACTTGTTCCCAGGTTTGGCATGTTTTCATTTTCTCGCGGTACTCCATCACCTGCGGGTCCTTGAAATCATAGCCTGTCAAACCGGGTGATACCGGTATCAAACCAATCACTTTCTCAGGATAAGCCAGGGCAAAATCGATAATCACATAACCGCCCAGTGAAAGGCCAAGGATGACAGCCTTCTTGATACTCAGGCAGTCCATGAGGGCAGCAAGATCATCAACATGGGAAAAGGATACCGAGTCCGTCTGGGATCTGCCGTGCCTCCGGGCATCATAGGTGATCACACGGTATTGTTTCGAGAACGCTGCAACCTGATCCTCCCACATCCGGGAGTCGAGCATACCTGCATGGATCATGATGAGGGGCATCCCGGTTCCCTGTTCCTCATAGTATAACTTCCCTCCCTTTACATTGCAATAGCCGGTATTTTTATTGCCCGAAGCCTTTTCATTGGTCGTTTTCTTAGAGTTTTGGCCAAACAGTAAGCACTGAAAGGCCACCAATAAGACAAGTAAAAATATCTTTCTCATAGATATGGCTATTTAACACAAATCATTTTTTGGCTGCAGATCACATGACCACCGGCGAGGAGAGTGCAGAAATATGTGCCCGTTGCCAGTCCGCTCCCGTCAAAGACTATATGATGTAATCCGGTCGGGACATTTTTCAGTGCCGTACTATTAAAGGTTTTGCCGGCGGGATCACTCAGGATTACCTTTACCCCGGGCTGGTTCCCACTTTCAATGATAATATTGGTTTCGGATGAAAAAGGATTGGGAAAAATCCTCAGCGCGTCATGAACGGGAATCAGGCTTTCTGAGCCAGGCTTAACCCCGACAGGGAACTCAACCCCGGTGATCTTTCTGATCCTGTTGGCATTGTATTCAGAAATATAAAGGTCACCCTGGTTTGTAAGCACAATACTGTTCGGCCCGTTAAACTGGGCGGAATCAAGTGGACCATCGGTCGAACCGGGAACACCAGTGCCTGCATAGACATTGACATCACCAGAGGATGATATACGATAGATCTTATGATGGCCGTATGAAGGAAGATAAAGGTTCCCCGACTGACCGCGTACAAGATACTGGATCCTGGAAGTCGAACCATTCGGCACTGTCGCAAACACGGATATGGTTCCATCGGGTGTTACCTTATGGATGATCCCTGTATTGTAGTTAGATACATAAAGGTTTCCGGAAGGATCGAACACGAGTCCCAGTGGCCCGCTGAAGCCCGATGCAAAAGTGCTTACTGTGCCATCCGGTGTGATCCTGCTTACAGTGGTGCTGCCATAATTTGAGACATACAGGTTCCCTGCATCATCTAGGGCGAGGGCACTGGGATTGATGAGTCCTGAGGCAAACTGGGTTTTAATTCCCTCCGGCGAGATCTTATGAATGATGCCGCTGTTATAATTTGAGATATACAGATTTCCTGAGGCATCGAAGATAAGTCCGTCCGGGGCATTCGAAGTGGAATCAAAGGTGCTGACAAGGGTGTCGGGTGTGATCTTCAGTACGGTTGTTCCCGCACCGCCTCCCCAGTTTGCAGCATAAAGATTCTGGGCGGAGTCAAGGGCAAAACCGTCAGGTCCATTTAATCCATTCCCGGTCAGAAAAGTGGAGACTGACTGTGAATTAACCGGATATATTTGAATGGCAATCAACAGATTGGCAACCGTGAAAATTAACTGTGAACGTTTCATTAGATTCCTGCTTTAAACATTGTTCAGGCGAAGATCGACAGATCAGTATGAAACAAAAAAAATAATATACAAGAGGTTGGAAAAACCCGGTAAGGGTTATCAAACATTCTGTTACCTGAATCAATAATTATTCTTTTTTTTAACCATATACCGTTCAAACAGCACCGGTTGTAGATTGGTCTGTGCATTAATTAAGAGAGACTGCTATATTTACAGGCAGAAAACATTGATAATCCATGAACAGGGTTTTAGTCATTGCCATTTTATTGGCTTTATATTTAATACTATGCGGTAACAGTCGGATTTGTGCACAATCCCTGAGTGAACCGGAAAAGAACTTTGAGTTTCTGTGGAATGCATATGATGCAAATTATGCAATTTTTAAAGCCAAGCATATTGACTGGCAGGCTTTGTATAATATTTACAGGCCGAAGGTATCATCCAAAACCTCGGACGATGAGCTTTTCGATATTATTTCGGATCTTCTTGGCCACTTGAATGACAATCATGTAAGACTGGTTTCAAAAAACCCCGACAGAGAATTCAGGTCGGGTCTGTTGTATGAAATGTTTGGCAAGAAAAATCTTTCTGAATTCAAAAATGCATTCCGGACCAGACCGGTGCCGGAAACATATTTCAAGGCACCGTTAACAGAGACCGGGAATAACATATTTGCTTATGGGTGGATCGATGATAACATCGGTTATTTCCATTTCAATTCCTTTGATAACATGGAAGTCACTGAAAAGGCAATAGATGAAATAATTGCGAAATTCAAAGATGCAAAAGCCATCATTGCTGATGTCAGAAGGAATGGAGGTGGTGATGACAGGCTCGGACAACTTATTGCCAGCAGATTTGCAGATAAAAAACGCCTTTATATGACCACTCGGGATCGTGATGGAAAAAAACATGATGATTTTGATCCCCCGAAACGTTTTTTTGTTGAACCCCGCGGCCCTCTCCAATTTACAAAAACCGTCATTCTTCTGACCAACAGATTATCCATAAGTGCGGCAGAAAATTTTACACTTGCCATGAGGATCCTACCGCATGTTACCGTGGTGGGCGATTTTACTTCAGGATGCTTTGCCGATCTCTACCCGATGCAATTGCCAAATGGCTGGCGGTTCTCCTTATCGCAAAACCTATTTCTCGATTATAACGGATTTTGCTGGGAAGGGATCGGGGTGCCCCCGGATATAAAAGTCAGCTGTGATTACAACAATTGGTCAGATAAGAACGACCGGATCCTCGAAACGGCTGTTTCATTGATAAAGTATGGAAAACTTGGCCTGCTGGATGAGCAGGAAGGACTGGCATCGACCGTTTCACTGGTAGAACTCCTGAAGCGGGAAACTGGGAAAGAGGGGATCGATAAGGCCATTGAAAAATTTAACGGGCGATACGGGAGTGGGGATAAGAACTTTTATGTCGATTTTTTTGAATTGCTGTCTCTTGGAAATAATATGTTGCAGGCCGGGCAGGAGGAAAAAGGCAAAAAGATATTTGAACTTGCTTCCTGGCTTTTTCCCGGGGTCTCTGCGGTGAATGAGACCCAGGGGTTTGGATATCTTTCCTTGGGAAAGAAAAAAGAAGCCATCCGGCATTTCAGGGAGGCCATATCGCAAAAGCTGACAAATACTTCCCCCTATTCCCGCAAGTTTTCCGATTATCTGGGAGATGACCTGATGGTTAGATTATTGAGCGACGGATATCAGGGGATGGTGAAAGAATATGAAATACTTAAGGAGAAATATCCCCTCTTCGTTAACGAAAACCTCCTGAATACACTTGGTTATTCGTTGCTTGGCTCAAAATTAACCTCCGAAGCCATCCTTGTTTTCAGGCTGAATGTGGAAAAATACCCTGAATCCGGTAATACATACGACAGCCTTGCGGAGGCATATATGAACGCCGGGAACAAAGAGCTGGCCATTGAAAATTACGAAAGATCCCTGAAGCTGAATCCCGGGAATACAAATGCCGTTGAGCAACTGAAGAAGATCAGGGGGAAATAGAATCTGATCAACCAAACAAAACATAATTGAACCATGAAGACATTTTCAGGCTTTTTGTTGTTTCTGGTCCTACTGATACCATGTACCGGTCACTCCCAGAATCTCCTGAACGGACCACAAAAGATCGTCGTTGATTCTAAACGGAACCGCCTGCTGGTTTCCAATTTTAATACAGGTGCCCTCGTTCAGATCGACAGCCTGGGAAATCAATCCTACTTGGTTCAGTCAGCTGGCTTTGTAGACGGGTTGGAAATTGTCGGTGATACCGTATACGGTGTCGGGAACAACCGCAAAATCAGAGCCTACGATCTGGTGACCAACCAGCTTGCCATGGATACCACCATACCGGGGGCTGCTGCTAACTATTTATCAAGCATTGCGTATGATTCAGCCGGACATCTGTTCATCTCCTGCCCTCAGGAAAATGTGATATACCGGATGCGCATCAGCGACCGGATGTGTTGGCAGTTTGCCAGTAATAACGGGTTGAACAAACCCAATGGCATCCTTCTGGAAAAAGAGAAGAACAGGATTGTGGTGATCGATGACTCCCCTGGCACATCTTTGATCCACGCCATCAGCCTGGCTGATTCGTCGGTTTCAACGCTGTATGTAACAAGCTTTAATCGTCCCGACGGGATCACCCGGGATAAGTTCGGATATCATTATATCGGAGGATATTATCTCCCGGGCATCTATATCACCGATGCTGGTTTCAGCCAGGATCCGGAATTGTTCTTTGCAGGAAACAACATCGTTTATCCGACCTATGATAAAAGCGATCATTCCTTACTGATCACCCATTACAATGCCAATACCTGGGAACGGGTACCTCTGACAACAACAGGGGTTGGTCCGGAATATCTGAATGACAGGTTTGTCCTGTATCCGGTTTCACCCAATCCATTTAAAACCGGTGCAACGGTCCGGTTTGCTTTGAACAGGTCTTTCCCGGTACGACTGGATGTATATGATAGTACCGGGATCCTGGTGAAGACCCTGGTAAATGAAGAAAAAGGACCAGGAACTTATGATGTGGCCTGGGAAACAGCTAGCCGCTCGGTTACTGAGCTTGCCCCCGGATTCTATTATTTCAGGATGACGGTGAACGGGATCACCCGGACTCAAAAAGCATTGTTGATAAGGTGATCCTCATGGATCCTAAAACTCGTCCGGTAACTTCTTCAGCTGCTCATAAGTGAAAACAGGGCCGTCCTTGCAAACATATGTCGAGCCGATGTTGCACCGGCCGCATTTGCCTAACCCGCATTGCATCTTCATCTCCAGCGTTGTGATGACATCTTTGGGCGCAAATCCAAGCTTATCAAGCGATAAAAGGGTATATTTGATCATGATGGGAGGACCGCAGGTGATGACCTTTGTATTGGCAACCGCCGGCTTGACAACTTCTTCGAGGATCTTTGGAACAACGCCTACATTGTCTTTCCAGGTCTCTTCAGGCTTGTCAATCGTCAGGATGACTTTCAGCGACTTATTGGACTGCCATTCGATGATCTCTTCCTTGTAACAGATATCGGCGGAGGTCCGGGCACCATACAGAATGGTGAAATCCTTATAGTTATTCCGGTTGTCGATGCAATACTGGATAAGTGAACGCAGGGGTGCCAGTCCGATGCCACCACCGACAAACAGAAGATTTTTTCCTTTTATATCATCGATCGGGAACCAGTTTCCATAAGGGCCGCGGATCCCCACTTCATCACCCTCTTCAAGACCGCTGTGGATGTCGGCGGTTACCAGGCCCGCCCGCTTGACGGAGCAGTCGAAATAACCTTTCCGGGTAGAGGAGGAGGCAATACAAAAGGTACATTCGCCTGAGCCAAGAAGAGAAAACTCCACAAACTGACCAGGCATCCAATTGAATTTCTCCATTATCCCTTCTTCCCTGAATTTTAACCGGTAAGTGCGTATATCGGGTGTTTCCTGGATGATCTGGTCAATCTTGCAAATTGCCGGGACTAATAATTGTTCCATAATTGTTCATTTGGGCCCCCACCCCATACCCCTCCCCCTCAGGGGGAGGGGCCGGGGGAGGGGGCTATTTTTTCACTACTTGGTTAACCACTTCAAAAATGCTGATGTTCACCGGACATGAAACGGCGCATTTTCCGCATCCCACGCAGAGATTCTCACCGAACCGTTCTTTATAATAAACAAATTTATGCATGGCCCGCTGACGCCAGCGGCGATATTTCACCGGACGTGGATTATGACCTCCGGCCATCAGGGTAAAATAACCATTATTGCAGGAATCATAGCTCTTGTAACGCACGCCGTTGTCTCTGACCTTTTCATCAGAGATCTTGAAACAATGACAGGTCGGACAAATAAAAGCGCAGGTGTTGCAGCTGACACAGTTACGGGAAACATTCTCAAATTCCGGCGAATCAAATAACTTTCCGAGCTTTTCATTAACCTCTCGATAATTCATTTTCAGGCGGAACGAACCGGCAAAGGCTTTGAACTGATTTTTCATTTCCTCCTCAGCCAACTGGGAACTGGGAACTGCCGACTGGGAACTCTTGTTCTCCTTTAAAAATTGTTCTCCTTTTTCTGTTCTCGGCCGGATGTAGATCTTTCCGTCAGCACCGTTCACGATCAGAACATCCATGGCATCCATGCTTTCCACATCATAGTCCAAGGAGGTGCAAAAACAATGGGTATCTGCTTTATCACAACGGGCTGAAATAATGACCGTGTTCTCACGACGCTTCTGGTAATCGGTGTCATGGTAATCCCAGTGATAGACCTTATCAAGCACCTGCAGGCTGCGGGCATCACAATGCTTTACCCCCAGAATGACACGTTTCCCCGATAAGGGGTCTTCGTCCGTTTCCTTCACTTCGGTACCCGCACTGGTTGCCGTATATTTTAATACTTTGGCCGACCGGGGGAAAAACAGAGGTTTGATGCTCATGGTTAAGGCAATCGGAGAGTCAGGATTACATTCAGCAAGGGTGCTAGCCCGCCTGAAATCATATTTCCCGAATTTCTCAACCGGCGCATATGTCTCATGATTTGCAATGATGGCTTCATAGAATTTCTGCAAGCCAGCTTTATCGGTAACAAAAATTTCAACGCTCATGGCAGATGGTTCGGATTACATTATAAAATCGTCAGGATCTTTTAAGCTGTATTTGTAGAATGCACCCCGGTCATCGGGAATCACCCCGGCCAGATGCTCCTGGAAGTTTTCATAGATTACCTGTTCGTTCTGCTTGTGTAACAGATGCAAAGGCAAATGGCTCGGACAAGCCTTCTCACAGTTACGGCAATCCACACAGCGGCCTGCCAGGTGCAGCGACCAGGTCATCAGGGCATGGAAGGCACTTGAGGTTGTGTTGGCTCCATGATACAAGGTTGATGTTTCCTGATCAATACAGCATTTGGCACAATAACAAAGCGGACAGGAATGACGGCAGGCATTACAGCGGATGCAATTCCCGAAGATCTCTTCAAAATATTCGCGGCGCTTAACCAGGGTCTTTCCGGATAAAGCGCTGACATCCACATTCACCTGGTACTCCTTTTTCCCTTTCGGCGTCCCAAACAGTTCATCATAAACGACTGCATCTGGGATCATACATTCTGCACAATTCTGCATTTTCTGACCCTTGTCGTCAACAACGCCTTCACAACAGATACCGACCACATAAAGCTTTTCACGCTTTACCTGGCCTTCGGTCAGGAGAAGATTGAGAGAACGGCTGTCGCATCCTTTAACAACAAGTCCAACGCGTTTGTTTCTTGTATGATCGGCCTTCAGGTAATTGGAAAGGTTGAAAACGGATTTATCCGTAAAAACAAGCAGGGATACCTCTCTGGGATCGGTGACAAGCACCGGAACCTGGTTATCGTCAAAGCCGTTCATCCGATAGCCGACAAAAACGTCGATCTTGTTTTCTGCGAAAAGCTTTGCTGCAATGTCCTGGATTTGTTTTGTATAGTCCATTACTTATCGAGATTTTCTTTTTTATATAAATGCAATGGCCCCAGTTTCCTGATGTCTCCGGTAACTTTGGCGACCACCTGGGCAAATTTGGGCCCCTCGGCGGCAGAAACCCAGGAAAACTGTACCCGGTCTTCATGAAAACCGACCATATTCAGCAGTTTCTTGGTAACCAGAAACCGGCGGCGGGCATAATAATTTCCACTGATATAATGGCAGTCGCCAGGATGGCAGCCCGAGATCAGCACTCCATCGGCTGTGGTCTGCAATGCCTTGATGATGAACCAGGGATCAACCCTGGATGAACAGGGAACACGTATGATCCGGATGTTGGGAGGATATTGGATGCGTGAGGTCCCGGTAAGGTCGGATCCGGCATAGGAACACCAGTTGCACAAAATCCCAATGATGACCGGTTGCCAGTTTTCAGGGGCAACGATATCCGGTTTTTCAATACTTACGGTCTTTTCTTTTACTTCTGTTTCCATTAGATTGCAACTATCTCGTTAATAATTTGAGAATCCGTAAAACCAGCCAGACTAATGGCCATGCTGCGGCATATGGCTACACAGGAGCCACAACCCTGGCAAACGCCTTCATTGATCTTGGCAACCGTGCGCATCTCCTTGGAACCATGTCCGAGCGGGATCTCGTCCGTGACAATTGCCTGATAGGGACATACCTTGATGCAGTTTTGGCAGCCAGAGCAAAATTCGTTGTTGACCTTGGAGATCATTGGGTCCTTCTTCATGGTATCGCCTGAGAATAACCCGCAAACTTTTGCTGCACAGGCGGATGCCTGGGCAACGGTGTCGGGGATATCCTTTGGTGCCTGGGTGCAGCCGGCCAGGAATATACCTGCTTTTGCAGTCTCCACCGGCCGGAGCTTCGGGTGAGCCTCGGAAAGATATCCATATTTGTCGTACGATATCCCCAGTAACCTTGCCAGTTCGGGATTTGCTTTGGGCGGAATGATGGCAGTAGCCAGAACGACCAGGTCGGCTTCCACTTCAACAACCTGACCGATCTGGGCATCCTCGCCCCGGACAATCAGCTTATCGCCTTTTTTGTAGATCTTCGAAACCCTGCCGCGCAGGTATGTTGCTGCTGTATCAACCTGTGCCTTTTTTACAAACTCTTCATATCCCTTTCCGGCAGCGCGGATATCCATGTAGAAAATGTAAGCATGTGAATCATGCACCTTGTGGTGCAGGAGTATGGCATGTTTGGCGGTGTACATGCAGCAGATCTTCGAACAGTATTCAATCCCTTTGGCTTCATCGCGCGAACCGATGCATTTGATGAATACGACGTTCTTCGGGACCTTTCCGTCGGAGGGACGTAATGGCAATCCTCCCGTCGGGCCATTGGCTGAAACCATCCTTTCAAATTCGAGCGAGGTAATGATATCCTTGAACCTCCCCACACCATATTCTTCGTATGGTTTCGGATCCCAGAGGTCATATCCGGTTGCAACGACGACAGCTCCGATTTCCCGCTCAACGATTTCATCCTGCATCTTGTAATCGATCGCACCCTTTTCGCAGACTTTGGCACAGATTCCGCATTTGCCTTTCAGCAGCATCGTACAATGCTCGGCATCAATAACAGGTTTGTTTGGAACAGCCTGCGGGAAAGGAGTGTAAATGGCCTTCCGCTTGTCGATCCCCATATTGTATTCATTAGGTACTTTAACTGGACATTTCTGCCAACAGGCACCACAACCGGTACAAGCCTTGAAATTCACATAGGAGGCTTTTTTCCGGATCTTGGCCTTATAGTTCCCCACATATCCGTCGAGTTCAATAACCTCGGAATATGGGATCAGTTCAATAAAAGGATGACTGGCCACATCAACCATCTTCGGGGTAAGGATACACTGGGAACAGTCGAGGGTCGGAAAGGTTTCATCAAGCTGGGCCATCCGACCTCCGATGGAGGGACTTTTCTCGACCAGGGTGACCGGGATGCGTGCGTCGGCAATGTCGAGCGCAGCCTGAATACCGGCAATGCCACCACCGATGACGAGAGCCCGTTTGGTGACCGGGACTGAAATTTCAAAAAGTTGTTCGTTGGCAATGGATTTGGCAACAGCCATCCGGATCAGGTCCGCGGCTTTTTCAGTAGCCGCTTTTTTATCTTTCTGATGAACCCAGGAGGAATGTTCACGGATATTCGCTACCTCCAGTAAATAGGGATTCATACCCGCATCGCTCAGCGCTTTGCGGAAGGTTTTCTCATGCATGCGCGGGGAGCATGCAGCGACCACGATCGAAGTCAGCTTGAATTGCACAATGGCATCCCGGATCATCTGCTGACCGGGATCCGAGCACATATACTTGTAATCGATGGCGTACTTGACTTCCCTGATCCGTTTTGCTTCTTCCACAACCTGGGGAACATCAACGAAATCGGCAATGTTGGCGCCACAAAAACAAACGAAAACACCTACTCTGGCCATTATTCTACCTCGCTTTCTGCTTCGACAGCTTTTTTAGTTTTTTTACCTTTTTCGGGAACAGGCTCTACTCTCCCGATGTTGGAAAGCGCTTCTTCCACGGGAATGATGTGTTTCGGGAATTTCAGTTTTTCCACCGGATATCCGAATGCCAGCGCCATAAGCTGGGTAAAATAAAATACCGGGATATTGTAAGAAGTTCCCCTGAGCTTTTGGATGTCAGGTTGACGCATATCCAGGTTTGACTGGCACAACGGGCATGCGACTACGATGGCATGGGCACCGCTTTCCCTGGCCATTTCCAGGATCTGACCGCTCAGGTTGAGAACCACTTCGGTATTGGATATCGCAAAGGAGGCGCCGCAGCATTCGGTCTTATAATCAAATTCGGTCGCCTTTGCACCAAGGGCTTCCATAATCCGATCCATCGATACCGGATATTCGGGAGAATCAAATTTCGTAATGTTCTTTGGACGGGTGAGGAGACAACCATAATAGCACGCTACTTTCATTCCCTCAAGCGACTTGGTTACTTTACTCTTGATCGTTTCAATACCAATGTCCTCATAACAGTATTGAAGCATCGATTTTACTTCAACTTCGCCTTTATATGTTCCTTCTTGAATAATAGTTGAATTGATCTTTGCAGCCAGTCGGGGATTTTCATCCATGTGCACCTTGGTGACTTTCATGCGCTGATAACAGGATGCACAGGCAATTCCCATGGTGCTGTTATCAATCTTTTCAGCCAGGACCAGGTTGCGGAGCGGAAGGGCATATCCCAGGTTTTCCGTCATCACATGGGCAGAGGTCGCTCCGCAGCAATTCCAGTCGGGTATCTCTTCCAGTTCAACATCCAGGGTCTTGAGAACCAGCTTGAGGGTACTGTCAAACTCTTCACTGGTACCATGCGCGGAACAACCCGGGAAATAGGTCAGTTTCTTCATGTCAGATCAGGTTATTTATTCTTTTCCAGTTTATCGGCAATGGCATACATCCGTTTAATGGCTTTTGCGCTTTTAAGCGGATGATTCCCGATGGGGATTTTTCCCTTGAGTAGGGCTTTGGGGGCAAGATGCATATCCTTGAAAAGGTTCCGTGTCCGGATATTGAATTCGGCCATCATGCGGAGCTCGTAATTCCGGCCATAGCGTTTGATCATTTCGAGGAATATCTCATGGAATTTCCGGATTTCTTTGACTTTTTTAGTATTGGGATATTGATTTTGGTCGATGGCGAGATGACGCACCGCCTCCATAACAGCCGGTATTTCAATCTCACGGGGACACCGTCCTGAACAGGCGCTGCAGGTCAGACAGAACCAGGTGGAATTGGCCATAAAGACCTCATCCTTCATTCCGAGCTTGATGAGTTGCATGATCTCCCGGGGAGGGAAATCCATATACTGGGAAACCGGGCAGGTAGAAACGCATTTCCCGCATTGGTAGCACTCCAGAACGTTGGCTCCACTCTTTTTATTGACGGCTTCCAGAAATGTGTTTTTTTCCTGTAATCCAAGTGTAATCATCGTTTTTGAATATAAAGTGGAAATGAACGGAAAAACAATCAGACTTTTTCGTAAAAAGTACTGTTAATAAATTAACAGCACAAAGTTAGCAAAAGTTTCTTTTGGAAAGGTTCTAAATTACCGGCAAAAAAAAGCGACCTGGGCTACCAGATCGCTTTTTTTTGCCGGAATATTGATTCGTTTACTGCAATGTAAACTTGATCGGCAGGTTAAACTGTACCCTAACCGGGACGCCCCGCTGTTTCCCTGGAATCCATTTGGGCATTGCCTTAACGACACGGATTGCCTCTTCATCGCAACCTCCGCCGATACCACGCAGAACCCTTACATCGGTGATGGAACCATCAACCTCTACGACAAAAGTTACAAAGACTTTTCCCTGGATACCCAATTCTTTTGCTTCTTCCGGATATTTGATATTATCCTGTAGGAACTTGATACGGGTTTCTTCTCCACCAGGATAGCTTGGCTGCTCTTCAACCACGGTAAAGATTTCCGCTTGCTGGGGCTGTTCAATGACCTGGGGTTTCTCATCTTTAACTTCAACCTCCACCTCTTCGGTGGGGACTTCTGTATTGGCTTTGTTTGCCAGGTCATCCTGTGTCTGAAGTCCGGTTTCTATGGTCGTATCTTCAACAACCACCGGAGCGGTAAATTTTACTTTTTCAACCAGGGCTTCGGGAGGGGGTGGTGGAGGAGGCGGGGGTGGTAGCTCTTCTTTCGGAGCGTTCAGCATCTCTGCCGTTACCGATTTTTCCTTTTCCCTGATCATCTTGCTTTTGTTAAGATAGCTCGAGATCAGCGGATAACCGACCCCAACGCATATCAGAACCAGGCCGATGATCATGGCAACAGTCATATATTTCTGGTACTTTTTGCGAAGCTGATAGGACCCGTACTCCTTGTTCCTGTTTTTAAAGACTATCTCCTCCAGCGATTCAACGCGCTGTTTTTCAATTGTCATACACGATCACTTTAAAGTGTTAACAAATCATCTCTTTAATTAGGGGCGTTCTTCAGCATGCCCAGCTCCACTGAGTTAAGATCGACTACAGCATAACTGGCAATGTTGCAGATCGCCATCTCGTCAATGATATTGACAATATCCTTGTATTTGGCTTTTTCATCGGCCTTGATCAGGACGATCGGACCTTTGCGGTCCTCCTTTTTCATCCTCTTGATCTCATTATCGGCCGTTGTATCGGCAACGACAAGCTTCCCTGTTAACCGTTTTTCCCGGTATTCAGCAATCTTTGTGAAAAGATCCTTGTTCATTTCAAGAAGCACTTTCCGGATGCCATCTTTGCTGAAATCGGTTTTTATCAACGTTGGCAGAGGTGGTTTTTTCGGATCAGCCATACCCTTGTAGATGTATACTTTGTCGCCTTCTGTCAGCATGATATTCAGCGTACGGGCTGCAGATATCTGTGGCTGGTCCTTTTTATCCTGATTCTGATCTTTTTCAGGCATCGTGATCACCATCACTTTGGCCTTGCTGAAGGCCGTGGTGAGCATGAAGAATGTGATAAGTAAACACATCAGGTCGACCATAGGAGTCATGTCGATCCGGGTGCTGTGTTTTTTTGGCCTTCGCTTACCACCTTTTTTCCCTTTTTCTTCAACTATTAATTCAGCCATATTGGTTTTTCTTTAATTGGTTGAAAATCACGTTACACCTTACTTTGGCAAGTCTTTGAGAGTAACCTCTTCCCTCATCAGCGTAGTAACGAGATTGAATTTGTTCACCTTGTTTTCCTGCAGCAGGTCCATGATCTTTTTAACCACATTGTACGGAGTGTCTCCATCCCCCTTGATTGCCACTTCGGCCAACTGGTTTGTTAACCTGGCCGACCGTATCCACCAGGCCAGCTGGTTATCGGTGGAATCCATCGGTATCCCCTTCTGAAGAGCTTCCCTTTCCTTGGAATCCTGGGCATTGATATAGGCTTTCAGATCCTTGATCGGCATCCCGAATGAGGCAAGCTTCCCGAATTTATCCAGTTCCTGTGGAGTAAAGGTGATTTTATACTGCTCTGCCATCTTAGAGAGCAGCTTTGACCGGAAATGGGTCGAAGTGTCTTTCCCGTTGTCAAAATTAAAAAATACCGTGCCATCCTTGGAAATGAAGATGGTCATGATATCATTGTCAGGGGCCTGCTTTTCTGAAACCGAGGCTGGGGTAGTGATAGGAGCCGCTTCCTGGGGCCGAAAAGAGGCAGTAAGCAGTAAGAAGATCAGCAGCACTGAAAACAGGTCCACCATGGGTGTCATGTCTATGTGCGGAGATCTTACTGGAGCTTTTATCTTTGGCATAAGATTCTATTTTAAAATGATGTCATTCCGTTCTTCGGGGTTTTTAAACAACGCGGCACCCCTGATTCTTACTTTGTACCGGCAGCAAAAGATTGTACAAGGCTAAAACCGGCTTCATCAATTTTATAGGTAAAGCTGTCGATCTGTGATGAAAAAGTGTTGTAAAGCACAATGGCCAGCAGGGAACCTAAAATACCGAATGCGGTATTGATCAGGGCCTCGGAGATACCGGTTGCAAGGGCAAGGGCATCAGGGGCACCAGCCTGAGCAAGAGCACCAAAAGCGCGGATCATCCCGAGTACGGTTCCCAGAAGACCGGTCAACACAGAGATGGAGGCAATGGTGGAAAGGATGACCAGGTTACGTGATAACATCGGCAGCTCAAGAGCAGTGGCTTCTTCAAATTCTTTCTGCAATGCGACAATCTTCTGATCTTTAACCAGTGTGACATCTTTCTGCAATGTACGGTAGCGGAGCAAACCGGCTTTCATTACATTGGCCAGCGATCCTTTTTGCTTGTCACAACTTGCAATTGCATCTTCGATCTTGTCTTCATCCAGCAGATTCTGAAGGTTCTTTACAAATACATTGATTCTTCCTTTACCTCTTGCACGGGTCAGGGTGAAAAACCTTTCAAGTGCAAAGATGATGAGGATCAGGTTCAGGCCGATCAGAAATGGCACGATCAAACCACCTTTGTAAATAATACCCAAATAGTTCCCTGCCAAGGGTGTGCCTGCAGGGTTGTTTCCTTCGAAATTGATGGGACTCCCCATGACAAACTTGAAAACCAAGAATCCAACAACGAAAGCGACAATGATCGCAAACAATGTGAATCCCGACCGTAAAGCGTCACCTAATGAACCGCCTTTGTTACTTTTCTTGCTCATTGTATAAAAATTTAAGTTTGGAAAAATTTTGGATTAGTTGATTCTTTGTGAATTGACCGACAAAATTATAAAAATAATAGCATAAAACAAATACTCCCTACTTTAGCTTCAGCTTTAGAGCGTCGATGGCTTCTTTAAAATTCTTGGCTTTTGGATCGTTAGGATAGATGGCAATCAGAAAATTATAGTACATCAGTGATTTTTCTCCATCTTCCTTCAGCTTCGAATCCCTCGAAAACTGACTGTAATAATAGTATGCCAGATAATCATAACATTCGAACCGGTCTTTCATATACTTTGCCGAGTCAGCCTGCGTCTTTTCCAGATAGAGCTCATAGAACGGCTTGGCATATCCGGTAACCCGGAATCCCTTGACATCCGTAGAATCCAGGTTTGATTTTGTTCGGGCACGCCACATGATCCCCTGCAGGTAATCGGGTTGCATCCTGTTGAAAATGGCCAGGTTGGTATCGGCTTTTGCATACTGCTGGACGCTGTAAAAAACCTTTCCAAGGTTGTAAAAATCCATACCGGTTCCCTCTTTCAGGTCAATCTTTTTCTGATACAGGTCCATTGCTTTTTCATATTTTTTGGCTTTGGTCCAGCACAGGGCTGCCTCAGAAAGAAGTTCCGATTTGGAGGTATCCAGGGCATAGGCTTTTAAAAGCGGCTCAGGCGCCAGTGTATCCATCTTCAATTTGGCCAGAATCCTTCCATAATAGGAATAATCCTGCGCACGGATTTTTTCCGGTTTTGCCTTAGCAAAAAACTTTTTGCTATACACAAGACCCTTATCATATTGCCCGGTTTCAAAATAGGAATAAGCCAGCGCCCGGTTAACGTCGTTATCGTTCGTATCTGCAAGAAGGATCTCGTTGAGCTGGTTGATGGCCTCCTGGTAATTTTTCAGGTCGATCAGGGTGTTGACAAACTGTTTCCGGGCTGAGGTATTCCCGGCAGATAAGGAAAGGAATTTTTTATAATTCTTTTGTGCCTCTTCCTGCCGTCCTGCACGGGCATAAAGAGATCCAAGCTCACGGTAGGCAGGAGCAAAGGTGGAGTCGATCTTGACGACTTCCTGGTAGTAAATCAGTGCATCCTTGTAATTGCGGGCCCGCATCCACAATAGTCCGACCCGTAACTTGGCCATGGGCGATTTCGGGTTCAGGTTTTGCGCCATATTGTAATTGGAAATTGCATTCGAGCCATCATTTAAAAGATAGATATAGGCATCCCCTTCGACAATGTATAGTTCATAATTTTTATTGTCGAGCTTTTCCGCGTTCCTGAGTAAAGAGAAAATTTGGGCTGTGTCGGCAATTCCAGCCCTGACGTATGCATTGGCCATCCGGATCAGCACATTGGCCTGTTTGTCGGGGGCCATGACAATATTTTTATTGGCTTTACTGGGCAATAAAGGTATCACTTTGGCAAAGTACGATTGAGCCTGGGACTTATTCTTATTTAGAAGTGCTATTTCAGCCATCCCGACCAGAGGCAGCGGGTTCGACGGATCCAGTTTTATTCCCGTTTCAAAGATCGCAGCGGCGGAATCGGACATTTCTTTCCAGGATAAATTCAGGGTGTCGGAAAAGTATTCCTGAATGAAATTCTCCCCATAGTAATAATAAAGATCCCCATTGTTAGGTGTTTGCTTGATCAATTTCTTGAAAGCCGCTTCAGCCGCATTGAATTGCTCACTTCTGGTAAGATGAATGACATCCTTTAATTCCTGCCCACGAAGAAGGGTCCAAAAAGGCAAAAGGAGCAGGATAATAATGACACCCAACGGTCTATTGACTCTTAGCATAATATTTTTCTCCTCTATTTATTTTTTTATTTCGACGATTCGTACCGGCATGGCGGCAGGTACCAGACCGGAATGAAGGACAATCAATTGGCCTTTTTCTCCGGCTATGAAAGACGAGATCCCATAGGCAAGCCCATGGTATGGCTGGCGGTTGATGCAATAAACGTTGCGGGTAAATGGATACGAACCCTCGGCAATATAAGCCTGGTAAGGACGATAGAATTTGGCATCCGGATCGTTGTTCCCTTCCGTACTGACCCCGACAACCTTTACCTTGTGGAGGAATTTGTTGGAAACCGTATCCTGTGAATCACTGATCCAATTGACACTGACTACCCCGAGGGCATTTCTGTGCGTTGAGACAAAACCAACGACCTCGGCATTATTCCTGACAGCAACACATGTCCCGGGAAGCGAGTCAATCCCGAACTTTTCCCTGAAATACCTTGGATTACTGGATTTATAGTTGTCAAATACTACCTGAATGGTATTGGCTGGTGATTTCGGATTGACTTGAGACCATTTCAATACCTTCCCCTGAAAGATCTCTTTTATTTTATCATAGAAAATCGATGTGTCGGGATTTTCATTATTTACGATAAAAGCCACGGCATCACAAGCTATCTGAGTTGTTTTTGGGATAAACTGCCGGGAATTCAGGTATTTTTCCTGGTCATCGGAAAGTTTACGGTTGACGACGATCAGCGGAACAGAATCATTCATGAAATCCTCAAATACGTCCCCCTCCGGTTTAAACATCGTATCCACATGAGCATACTTATAGAGGGATTCAAATGTGTAAATTTCTGCTTCCATCAGAAGGCGATAAGAATCATCGATGCTCACTTTGATACGGCCTGATGTCGGGGTGTCCATATCCTTGGTTCCGGATCCACTACAACCGAATAACAGCAGTAGGATAAAAATCCTACCCGATTTAAGAAATCTGCAGGTGTTTTTCATCAATATGAATGTTCTTATTCGCTAAAAATCAACGCTTTCTTCAAAAAGGAAGACAAAAGTACAAAAAAAATTGTTGTTTCTTCCAAATTTAAGAAGATAAAAATAAATTCAAATGTAAGAATTGTCAAGCAAAATCGATCATTCCTGATCCTCTTCCCGTGACTTGGTCCAAATCCGTGCTAACCGGAACGCTCCGTAAAGAAAAAGGAAGACAGAAAAGATGATCTTTATTTCTTTGGGAAGATATCTGAAGGTCGGACTGACTAGAATGAAAATCCCCAGAAAAAAATAAAGGACAACGACCAGAAAGGAGAAATACTTGAGAAATGTTTTCATCCCATTTACCTTTGAACCTGCCAGTATGGAATATCCCATTGATCCGGCCATTGATTCCAATATGCCGGATTGATGTTGAACCCATCCTTCCGGAATAATTTCCGCTCATAAACGGCTATCGTCGGATTGAAGATAAGGTCGGTTATCCCGATAAACAGGGTATTCAAAAGGGTTCCATCCTTGGCTTTTTCCTTTTCCAGTTTTACTTCATATCCATTGAAGGTTAGTAATTCCTTCAGAAAATTTGCCCTGTCCTCATCAATACCGGTTTCAATAATGGTGCATCGCACACCATTAATTTCGCCTACCTGATGTTTCCCTTTGAGTAAAGCCATGATCAATGCATTTATATTTCCGGTGATCTCTTCTGTCCCGAAAGGTTTTTCCATTCGGGATGAAATCGTCCGGAATAGTTAGAATAATCCGAAACTTAATCCATGAATCATTTCATAAACGGAACTGGTAAATCCGATGATCACCATACCTGCCACACAGATCAATAAACCGATCCGTGTATATGGATCACTTCTGAAATAGGCGATCGGCTGGTCACTCCGGTTCAGCAGCATGGCCTTAATAACCAATAAGTAATAATACAGGGAGATGATGGTGTTGAGCAATGCGATCAGTACAAGTATGTACAATCCTTGTCGGGCAGCAGCCGTAAAGAGGAAGAACTTCCCGAAAAAACCGGCCAGGGGCGGAATTCCTGCAAGTGAAAACAATGCGAGCATCATAACAAGGCTGAGTTTCGGGTTTGTCCGGTAAAGTCCGTCATAATCATTAAGGGTCTCTTTGCCGGTACGATTCGAGATAATTGCCACGACACCAAAGGCACCGAGGTTCGAGAAAATATAGACCAGTACAAAATAAATAACGGTTGTCATCCCCAGCTGGCTCTGCCCGATAATCCCTAATAAAATGAAACCAGCCTGGGCGATGGAAGAAAAAGCAAGAAACCGTTTTAGGTTTTGTTGCCGCAAGGCAAAAAGATTGCCAAGGGTAATGGTGAGTATGATAATCGCATATAAAACATTTGACCAGAGAATAGCGATTTTAGAGAAGACCGTAAAGAGGATAATGGTAAAGATAAAAACGGCTGCCCCTTTTGATATGACTGATAAATAGGAGGCAATATTGACCGGAGCCCCTTCATAAACGTCGGCAGTCCACAGATGGAATGGAACCAGCGAAATTTTAAACGCCATCCCGGCAAAAAAGAAGATGAATGCAAGGATCTGCAGTGGTACACCCGTTATGGTCAGAGCAACTTCCTCAAAATAGAGAGTACCGACGGTCCCGTAAATCATGGATAAACCGTACAATAAAATTCCCGACGACAGCGCCGAAGTAAAAATAAGTTTGACCCCGGCTTCAGCTGAATGTTCCTTATATCGTTCATAGGCGGCCAATGCAGCAATAGGGATCGTTGCAAGTTCAAGACCGAGATAGAACATCAGAAAATTCCCGGATGAGATCATGTAGTCCATACCGATCAGGGTTGACAGGATCAGCAGGAAATACTCGCTGATCTTCTCTTTGTTCTCAGCTTTTTTTAGCCAGTCAACCGATTGAATGAAAACAATCAACACTCCAAGGTTCAGAATGTTCTTCAAAAGGATTGTCAAAAATGTGCTCTTATACATGCCTCCGAATAAAATCCCGGTCGGACCTGGAACGAATCCAAGGACAGTAATTCCCGTCATTAAAAGGATCGCCGGAAGAATGATTTTATGCTTCCGGTCAACCGGCAGGAAGATTTCGACAATCAATAGGATTACTGCAATGGCTACCAGCAGTAATTCTTGTCTCATTATCAGCATTTGTCAGAAATTTATTTTGTTATTTTTTTACTTCTCCGGCTAATATGATTTTTACTTTCATCCAGAGTAAAATCCGATCGGTTTGCCTTTGGATGGATAACCTGTGTTAATAGAACAATGGGCCTATCACCAGCAATTTACGCATGACCGGAACAAGCCCGCCGTTAATCATGTCCGACAACCACAATGGCGCCAGCCCGATAATGGTTATCCCCAGGATCAGCGCAACAACGCTCATGCGGTCAAACCATTTGGCGTCGGTAATCTTGTTGAATTCTTCGTTCCGTATCTTTCCCAACAACAAAATGCCCACCACACGGAGGATATAAACGGCGGTCACAACAATAGAAGAGGCGGCAATGATGGTAAGGATACGGTGAAAGGTATCGGGATGCTGAAAGGCCCCGACAAAAATCGTCATTTCGGCAACAAAGCCGCTGAAACCAGGGAGTCCGAGCGAGGCCAAACCGCCGATAACGTAAGCTACGGCCAGGAACGGCATGACTTTCATCAAGCCGCCCATTTCATTGATGTACCGGGTATGGGTCCGGCCATATACCATGCCGATTAAAGCAAAGAACAGGGCCGTCATGATACCATGCGAGATCATCTGCATGATGGCACCGTTCATGGCCGTTTTATTGAACATCAGAATAGCGAATAATACCAGGCCGCAATGGCTCACCGAGGAATAGGCATTGATGTATTTCAGATCTTTCTGCCATACTGCACCCAGAGCGCCGTATATGACACTGATGGTTGTAAGGATCAGAAAGATCCAGGCCATTTCATGAGCTGCTTCCGGCATCAGGAAAACAGCAACCCGGTAACAACCATATCCGCCGAGCTTCATCAGAACACCTGCATGAAGCATGGAAACTGCGGTTGGAGCAGAGGCATGACCATCGGGTGACCACGTGTGGAAAGGATATAGAGCCCCGAGCACCCCAAATCCCACAAAAAGGAACGGGAAAAAGAACCGTTGTATTCCGATGGGTATACTTTCTTTGGATATCCTGATCAGGTCGAACGTAAGCGCACCTCCGCCCGGACTGGAGTTAAAATATATCCCGAGCATCCCCAGCAGTATCAATGCCGATCCCCCCATCAGCATCAGGGTCAGCTTCATCGCTGAATAATGCCTCGGACCGCTGCCCCAGATACCGATCAACAGATACATCGGGATCACTGCAAGTTCATAGAAGAGGAACATGGTGAAGAGATCGAGAGAGATAAAAAATCCGAAAACCCCGGTACCAAGCAAGATCAAAGAGGTGAAAAACTCATGGGGAAGATCAACGATATCCCAGCTGGCAAAGATGCCTGCAAAGATAACCAGTGCTGTCAGGGCAATCATGGCAACAGAAACGCCATCAACACCAATGTAAAAATGAATGTTCAGGGTTTGATACCAGAGCGTGTCCTGGACAAACAGAATTTCGGCGGTGTTACCGGCTTTCCGTTGCGCCAGATAGAGAAAAATCATAACAATGGCACTGATCAGCTGAAGACTCATCCCCACAACGGCTGTCCATTTAACCTGCATGTGGTTTTTTGACAATAGAATACCAATAATGGTGAGAACCGGTATGATAATAAACAAGGTCAGAATACTCATTCTTCTACAGGTTTAATTGGTCCATAAATAAACGAAAAACAACACCAGGAGAAGGGCTCCCGAAACAAAAACCAGGGCATATTGCTGTAACTGGCCCGACTGGAACTTCTTGATCCGGCCAGACGCTTCGTTTGTAATAAAGGCAACGCCATTCATGGTGCCGTCGACAATGTGCCGGTCAAACCATGCGATCGGACGTGATATATAGTTGAATATGATCTTTTTTGTGATGAACAGGTAGATCTCGTCTATATAAAATTTGTGGTATGCTGCCGTATAGAATCCCCCCAGCGCATTTTTGAACTTCATCGCAATCTCATTTTCTTTCCGGTACAGGATCGTTGCAATCAAAATACCAACCAGTGCTATGAGGATGGAGGGAATGGCAATACTCCATTCCGTGTGAAGGGCAAAAGGCAACCTGTCGGAAGTGACCAGCTTTGAAAAGGGGATGAAACCGGTGAAGGCTGATCCGATAGCAAGGAATATCAGCGGAATGGTCATGGTGGCGGGCGCCTCATGCGGTGTGTGATGATAATGAACCTCTTTTCTCCAGAAAACCGAATAATAAAGACGGAACATGTAGAAGGCCGTCAAGCCGGCAACCAGGTATTCCATGGCAAATAACACCTTGTTATGATGGAAAGCAGCCACCAGGATTTCGTCTTTACTGAAAAATCCGGCAAAAGGAGGGATACCGGCGATGGCAAGACAGGCAACCAAAAAGGTAATGTGGGTTATGGGCAAAAACTTCCTCAATCCACCCATTTCATGCATGTAATTGCTGTGCACCGCGTGAATGATGGCTCCGGCGCAAAGAAATAACAAGGCTTTGAAAAAGGCATGCGTAAACAGGTGGAACATGGAGGCCATATACCCCAAACCATCATGGCCGCCATATCCCGATACCCCTAAAGCAAGCATCATATATCCGATCTGTGACATGGTGGAGTAGGCCAGTACCCGTTTGATATCAAATTGGGTACAGGCTATGACGGCGGCAAACAATGAGGTGAATGCCCCGACCCAGGCCACAATGTCCAGGGCAACCGGTTCGTGAAAATAGATCGGGAACATCCGCGCGACCAGATAAACACCGGCAACAACCATGGTCGCTGCATGGATAAGGGCAGAAACAGGCGTGGGGCCCTCCATGGCATCGGGAAGCCAGATGTGTAATGGGAACATGGCCGATTTTCCGGCGCCACCCATGAACACGAAGATCATTGACCAGGTCATGGTCGAAAGGCCAAGGAACCAGATGCCCTGTCCGGAAGCAAAGGCCGGACTATTGGGGCCGGTCAGGGTGATGAAATCAAAAGTGCCTGTCGCGTATGAAAGCATGAGAATCCCGATCAAAAAACCCAGATCAGCAAACCGGGTAACGATAAAGGCCTTCTTGGAAGCAGCGACCGCGGTATCACGGGTATAGTAAAACCCGATCAACAGGTAAGAGGATACGCCCACGAGTTCCCAGAAAATATACATCTGGAAAATGTTGGTCGCCACAACCAGGCCAAGCATTGAAAAACTGAACAGGGAAAGGAGTGAGAAAAAGCGCTGAAACCCTTTTTCCCCATGCATGTATCCGATGGAATAAAGATGGACCATTAACGATACGGTGGTGATGACAACCAGCATCATCACCGAAATGGGATCCAGCAATACACCCAGGTCTATATGAAGCCTACCGGTAAGGTTAAGCCAGCGCACCTGAAATGCAAGCAGTGTCTGAAACGTGCCGTCGGCTGCTTTTTCAAGTAAAAAGAAATAGTTGTAAGCTGTGAAAAGGGAAAGTACCCAGATCACAAACAATCCGCCAGTGCCGATGATTCCGGAGACCAGGGGTTTAACCCGGTTCCCGAACAAGCCTGTCAGCACGAAAATGAGAAGCGGTATCAGCAGGATCCAGACGGTATAACTAAAATTGATCATAACTGTTTTTGTATGACCCCCGCTCCTTGCTCCTCCCCCCTCGGGGGGAGAGTCCGGGGATGGGGGTGATTAATACTTCATTTCATTCATTTTTTCGACATCGATGTTCACGAGTCTCCGGTATATGTTGATGATAATGGCAATGGCTACGGAAGCTTCGGCCGCGGCAACCGCGATCACGAATACCGTGAAAAACATCCCTTCCAGGTTCTCCGGATAAAGGATTTTATTAAATGCGACAAAATTGATGTTGACCGAATTCAGGATCAGCTCAATGGACATGAGTATCGTGATCAGGTTCTTCCTGACCAGAAATCCATAAACACCTACAAAAAACATGATGGTGCTTATGATCAGAAACCAGCTTAATGGAACCCCTTCAAACATAGGAATATATATTAAAATCGTTAATCTCTTCTTTTCTTGGCAAGGATGATGGCCCCGACCATTGCAGCCAGTAAAAGGATGCTGATCACTTCAAAGGGCAATGCATACCCTTGTTTCCCCGTACTCAGCAGTCTTTCCCCGATCAACCGTATATCGGTACGTCCCGGGGTAACTGCTTCCGCCGGGAACCGGTATTCAAGAATGGTTATGATGCATATAACGGCTCCGAATAAAGCTGCAATGGCAGCAACCAGCTTTTTGCTCCAGGGAGCGGTTTCAAGCTTTTGACCCACCTGGCTGGTCAGCAGAATGGAAAAGATGATCAGCACAACAATCCCTCCGGCATACAACGTCAGCTGGATGGCAGCAAGGAAATTGAAACGGAGCATGAAGTAAAGGCCGGCAGTGGCAACAAGCACGAACAACAGAAATGTGGCGGCCCGTAAGATTCGCCGGCTGGTAACAGTCAGAATCGAGAAGACGATGATGACTGCCGAGAAGATAATAAACATCAATTGATTGTTCGTCATTCTTGAATATCTTTAATGATGGATGAACCGGGTTTATTCAAAATCTTGGTCAGTTTGGCACGGTCATATACCGCATGCTCAAACTCCTGCCCCCAGGCCAGGGCACCGGAGGGACAAGTCTTGATGCATAAGCCACAAAATGCACACATCGACAGATGATAAATGTGCTTGTCGATAATTCGTTTTTTCTTGCCGTCAGGGAATTCGATCCTTGCCTGGATGACCTCGATGGAACCATTGGGGCAGTTTGTCTCACAAATACTGCAGCCGGTGCAACGATGTTCGTTGTGATCGTTGTGCGGCATGATCACCTCCCCTTTAAACCGGTCAAACATTTGTAGTTTTTTCCGGTTCTCCGGATATTGCTGGGTCACGATCTCCCAGGGACTGAAGAAATATCTTCCGGTCACCTTCATCCCCGTCAGGAGTGATTTGACCGCACGAAAGATATCAGAAAAATATTCGAAAAAGCTATTCATAGTTTTCTAAAAATGCCAACCCATTAAAACAATAAATGCCATGACCAGAATGTTGACCAGGTTGATCGGCAATAAATATTTCCATTCCAGTGTCAAAAGCTGGTCGATTCGTAACCTCGGGAACGTCCATTTAAACCACATCATCATGAAAATGACAAAGGCCGTCTTACCAAAATACCAAAAGATCGGAGGGATGAAGTCCATGATCCGGTTGAATCCTTCCCAGTCACCGACATGAAATGGCATCCAGCCCCCCAGAAAAACCGTAGCTGCAATGGAGGCAACGATAAACATGTTCATGTACTCCGCCAGGAAAAAAAATGCGAATTTGATGCCTGAATATTCCGTGTGGTATCCGGCTGTAAGCTCCGATTCTGCTTCTGCCAGATCAAAGGGACCACGGTTTGTTTCGGCTGTACTGGCAATCAAAAAGACGATAAAGGCAATGAAAGCAGGGATATGTCCCTTGAAAATGAACCAGCCGTCTGCCTGCCCCTCTACAATGGCCGAAAACTGCATGGTTCCGGCAAGGATAATAATTGTCAGTAGCGACAATCCCACGGAAAGTTCATAACTGACGATCTGGGCACCGCTTCGCATGGCTCCGATCAGAGAGTATTTGTTGTTGCTCGACCAGCCAGCCAGTAAAATACCGACCACCCCGAGAGAGGAAACAGCGATCACATAAAGAACCCCAATATCAAAGTCGATGGCATGCAATCCTTTGGCAAACGGGATCGCGGATATAGCCATAAAGGAAGCAATAATGACAATGAAAGGAGCTATATTGAATAGCAGCTTGTCTGCATTCTTAATGTAGACCAATTCCTTCATGAGCAACTTGAACAGATCGGCAATGGTCTGTATGATCCCGTAAGGACCTACCCGGTTAGGACCAATGCGGTTCTGCATAAAGGCACAGACTTTACGCTCGGCATAAACCAGGAACAACCCGACCAAAGCATAAAAAACCAGAACCAGGAGCCCGATGATGGTCATTTCCACGATGAGCGCCCAGAAAGGAGAGAGATTGTCGTAAAGGAACGTATCGATCGATCGGGTGAATGATGTGAAGTCGTATATGCTGAAAGCCATAATTGATGTATATTATCTGTCAATATCCGGAATAACATAATCCAAAGAGCCGCCGATGGCGACCAGATCAGCAATTTTACCTCCCCTGCTGATATGATCCAGTGCGCTGAGATTGGAGAAATTCGGTGAACGGAATTTCATGCGGTACGGAGTTTTGTTTCCGTCGCTTATAACATAAACGCCAAGTTCCCCGCGTGCTGCCTCGACACGCTGATAGTATTCTCCTGCCGGTAACTTGATGACCGCCTTCATCTTTGCTGAAAAATCCCCGGCGGGAATGTTATCGATGAGCTGTTCAATGATCTTCATCGATTCACGCATTTCATACATCCTCACCATATACCGGGCGAAGGTGTCGCCTTCGTGCATCAGGATTTCATTAAAGATAACCTTGTCATACATGGCATAGGGATGGTGCTTGCGAACATCACATGAGAAGCCTGAACCCCGGCCGGAAGGCCCGGTAACCCCGTAAGCAACGGCATCCTCCACGGTCAGTATACCTACTCCCTTGGTCCGCTCCTGCATGATGATATTTCCGGTCAGCAGATCATCGTAATCCTTGATCTTCTTCCGGAAATATTTGATGAATTCTTTTACCCTTTTCTGGAAATTCGGATGAATGTCCTGCATCAGTCCGCCGGGGGTGTAATAACTGTGCAGCAGCCTCGAGCCAAAAGATTCCTCAAAAATATCGAGGATCTTTTCACGATCCCTTAGTCCATAAAAGAAACAGGTCAATCCGCCCAGATCCATTCCGAAACTGCACCACCACAATTCATGGGAGGCGATACGGTTCAATTCGTCCACGATGGTCCGGATGTATTTGACCCGTTCCGGCACATCGATTTCCAGTGCATTTTCAACTAAAAGACATACAGCATGGTTATTGATATGGGCGGATAAGTAATCCATTCGGTCAGTAAGATGTACGATCTGGGGATAGGTATCCTTTTCACACATCTTTTCAATGCCGCGGTGGATATACCCGCAATGAGGCTTCAGGTTCTGAACGATCTCCCCCTGTAACGAAACGACTAGCCGTAAAACACCGTGTGTGGAAGGATGCTGTGGCCCCATATTAATATGGTACTCCTCTTCCTCAATATTTTTTACAGGAAGGTTAATGACTTCTTTCATTTCTTAAAGTTCTACGATGTTTACTTCATCAACGTAATCTTTACGGAGGGGATGGCCTTTCCAGTTGTCATCAAGAAATATCCTCCGCATATCGGGATGATGGTTGAAGGTGATGCCCAGAAGGTCGAAGACTTCCCGTTCATGAAAGTCGGCAGTCTTCCAGATGTCACAAACCGTATCGGCCGCCGGATGTTCCCGGTCATACATCCGGACCTTAAGGACCAGCTGGTGCCGGTGCAGGGTGGATTCAAGATGGTAAACCACTTCCATATATTTAACCATATCGACACCTGACAGACAAAACAGAAAGTCAAATGCCAGATCCGGTTCATTCTTTAGCTTCAAAGCCAGATCATGCATCTGATCCGCCGGAATGATGAAGGTGATAAATTGCTTGTTTTCCTGAAATTCAGCACCGGGGAGCAGCCCCTGGATTTTTTCTTTTAATGTTGTATTATCCATCTTCAGGGATTATCTATAGCGTATTTGGGGATTTCCTTGGACTGGCAATGGTTTCCAGCTTGATCTTCCGTTGCAGTTGCATAACTCCGTATAGAAGGGCTTCGGGACGCGGAGGACATCCGGGTACATAGACATCGACCGGAATGACATGATCAACCCCGCGGATGACATGATAAGTATTATAAAAAAAAGGCCCGCCGGAAACAGCACAGGCCCCCATGGCAATGACATACTTGGGTTCTGACATCTGGTCATATAAACGTTTCAACACCGGTGCCATCTTATTTACAATGGTTCCGGCTACCACGATCACATCGGCCTGCCTGGGGCTGGCACGGTAAACTTCAATCCCGAACCGGGCAAAGTCATGACGCGACGCTCCTGCGGCCATCATTTCGATCCCGCAGCAGCTGGTGGCAAAGGTCAATGGCCAGATGGAATTTGACCGTCCCCAGTTAATTAATGCGTCAACCGTTGACAATAATACATTCCCTCCTGATTTCTTAAACAACTCAAGGGTCTCGTTGTCCCTGAAATCCGTCACTTTCATATTTTTTATTCCCATTTCAAGGCTCCTTTCTTCCAGGCATATAAAAGACCTAAACCCAAAACGAAAAAGAAAATGACGATCTCAATAAATGCAGTCATACCCATGCTCTTCATGGTGACCGCCCAGGGGAAAATGAATACGGTTTCCACGTCGAACACCAGAAAGATGATGGCAAAGAGGTAGTATCCCACATTGAACTGTAACCATGTCAGACCCTCGGTCGGAATACCGCATTCATAGGCTTCGGGTTTCTGAGGATTGGTTGATGTGGGGGCAACATACCGTGAAAAAAGCAGGGCACCGCCAACCAGAAATGCCCCGACAATAAAGAAGAGGATCAGACTTTCAGCACTCATAATAAAATGTTAATCGATTAACAAAGAGAGCGCAAAATTAAAAATTAATCCCAAATAACCTAACGGCTGATATGGAGGCATTTACATTTTTTAAGTATAAATTATTGAGTATCCGGTCAATTAATAACTTCTGAATCCGGAAAATATCAAGGCAGGGATTGATAAATATCAATAAGATCCGTCATACCGTTGTGAAGTCATACCTTTGTCGCTGAATAACTTTACTTCACTGAAATAAGACGATGATTGCCAATGACCATATCCTTATTTCCGACGACCTGAAATCCGTTTATTTCTCCTGTGACCTTCCGGAATGTAAAGGAGCCTGCTGTGTTGAAGGCGATGCCGGCGCCCCTCTGGAAGAGGAGGAAATCGCGTTGATTGAAGACCATTTTGAAGAAATCAGGTCTTTCATGACGGTAAACGGTCTGATAGAGGTTGAAACGAACGGGGTTTTCGATTATGACGCCGGGGGCCGGTTTGTGACCCCGCTGATCAGGGGTAAAGAATGTGCATTCGTGTATTTTGAAAACACGATTGCCCGCTGTGCCATTGAAAAAGCCTTTACCGAAAAGAAGATCCCTTTCCGGAAACCGCTTTCCTGCCATCTCTATCCGGTCAGGATCGCTATGCTCCGTACCGGGGAATCGGTTAATTACCATAAATGGCCGATTTGCCGTAAAGCCCTTGAAAAAGGATCCCGTGAAAAAATATTCCTTTATCGTTATCTGGAAGAGCCTCTAATCCGTAAATATGGCCCCGACTGGTATCACCGGTTGTTAAATATGCTGAAATAATTTTTATTGCCGGTATGAATGGGTCGGCCCCTGAAGGAAAAACAGGATGTATTGAAATATTACCCTTTTAGCGCTTCGGCTCCCGAAACGATTTCGAGTAATTCTTTCGTTATGGCGTTCTGCCGGGCTTTGTTATAAGAAATATTCAACTCCCGTATCAGGTTTGTAGCATTATCGGTAGCCTGGTGCATGGCCGTCATCCGGGCACCTTGTTCTGAGGCAAATGAATCGAGCACCGCTTTAAACAACTGTATCCGTAAAGTTTTGGGAATAAGCTCCCTGATAATGGTTTCCTTATCCGGTTCAAAAATATAATCTGATTCCGCTTTTGAAACAACCTGTCCCTTATCGGGCTTAATAGAAACAATTGGGAGAAATTGTTCGGTCACCAGTCTCTGAACCGCTGCATTTTTAAACTGATGATAAATCAGTTCGATCTTATCAAATTCTTTCCCTGCAAATGATTTCATCAGCTTTTCAGCCAATTCCGAAACATGTTCAAAGGTCAGCTCATCGAAGAAATCGTCGTGTGATCCCATAACCGGGTATTTTCTCTTCCGGAAAAAGTCGGTCCCTTTCTTTCCGATTGTGATCAAACTTACTTGATTTGCCTGATACTGATTAAGATAGGTCCCTTGAAGAAGGGTCAGTGTCGTTTTGATTACATTGGTATTGAAAGCGCCGCATAGGCCCCGGTTGGAGGTCAGGACGACCAAAAGGATCTTTTCCAATGGCCGCTCCTGCGAAAACGCGTTTTCCCGGGAATCATCAATGGTACTGCTGAGGTTCTGAAGGATTTCCCTTAACTTGGCTGCATAGGGGCGGAGCTTAAGGATGGCATTTTGTGCTCTTCTCAACTTGGACGCAGCTACCATTTTCATGGCATTGGTGATCTGCTGGGTTGATTTGACAGAAGCAATCCTGATTCGTACTTCCTTGAGTCCTGGCATGTCCGTTATTTCTTTTCTTCGTACTTCTTCGATAACTCTTTGGCTACCTTTTCCATGGTCTTGACATCGTCATCAAGCAACTGACCCGATTTGAGATTCCTGAGTACCATTCCATATTGCGTTTCCATAACATGCAGGTATTCGACTTCAAAGTTTTCTATATTTTTAACCGGAATACTCCTCAATAATCCACGGGTCCCGCAGAAAATAATGGCTATCTGTTTTTCAACGGGCATCGGGGAATACTGCGCCTGCTTGAGAATTTCAACATTCCGCATCCCTTTTTCCAGTACAGCACGGGTAGATGCATCCAGATCGGATCCAAACTTCGAGAAGGCTTCCAGCTCACGGTATTCCGCCTGATCCAGCTTCAGGGTTCCGGCTACTTTTTTCATCGACTTGATCTGGGCGTTTCCGCCAACCCGGGAGACGGAAATCCCAACATTAATAGCCGGCCTGATTCCGGCATTGAACAATCCGGTCTCCAGGAATATCTGTCCGTCAGTGATAGATATAACATTCGTAGGAATATAGGCAGTAAGGTCACCCGCCTGGGTTTCAATGATCGGTAAGGCTGTCAGTGAGCCTCCGCCTTTTACAAGGGACCTGATGCTTTGGGGGAGATCGTTCATCTGCCTTGCAATTTCATCTGCAGAGATAATCCGTGCAGCCCGTTCAAGCAGGCGTGAGTGGAGGTAAAATACATCGCCCGGATAAGCCTCACGCCCGGGAGGTCGGCGAAGCAACAGGGATACTTCACGATAGGCTACGGCCTGTTTCGAAAGATCATCATAAATCACCAGGGCTGGCCGGCCGGTATCCCGGAAGTACTCTCCGATTGCAGCACCGGCAAAAGGGGCGTAAAATTGCATGGCTGCCGGATCAGATGCAGTCGCCATCACGATAATGGTATAGGGCATTGCTCCCTTTTCTTCAAGCGTATGGACAATGTTGGCAACGGTAGAACCTTTCAGACCGATAGCCACATAAATGCAATATACGGGTTCTCCTCTCTGGTAATATTCAAGCTGGTTGATGATGGTATCAATAGCAATGGCAGTTTTCCCGGTCTGACGGTCACCAATAATGAGTTCCCGTTGCCCCCGTCCGATGGGGATCATGGCATCGATGGGTTTGATACCGGTCTGAAGGGGCTGGTTTACAGGCTGGCGGAAAATGACACCGGGTGCTTTCCGCTCAAGCGGCATTTCATAACGCAAGCCTTCAATCTTACCCTTTCCGTCGATGGGTTCTCCCAGGGTGTTTATGACACGCCCCAGTAAGCCTTCTCCGGCTTCAATCGAGGCAATCCGACGGGTCCTTTTGACGGTGTCCCCTTCCTGAATCTCGTACGACTCTCCCAGTAAAACTGCGCCAACGTTATCCTCTTCCAGGTTCAGCACAATGGCTTTGAGTCCGTTTTTTTCGAATTCAATAAGCTCCCCGGATTCTGCATTGCTAAGTCCGTAAATACGGGCAATCCCGTCGCCTACCTGTAGAACACTACCGATTTCCTCCAGTTCATTCACGTCGTGGTAACCGGCAAGTTCCTTTCTAAGGATCGCTGTGACTTCAGCGGGTTTGATATCTGCCATGTTTCATTTTATTTTGATACGCTAAAAGCCTTTTACATATAAATTCACCCTGGCTAATCCCCGCTCAAGCTTCTCAATCTGCCTTTTGATACTGCCATCATATTGCTTGTCTTTCCAGGTTAAAACAAATCCGCCAATCAGGTTCTTTTCAATCTCCTCAACCAGTTCAATATTGGCACTGGTATAATGGTTCATCAGCTCCAGTACTTTTCTGCGTATCCCTTCATCAGGAGCAACAGGAGCTTTAAAATAAACCGTCAGGATGTTCTTATATTCTTTGTATTGTTCAATGACCTGGCAGGCAATTTCAGGGATATACTTCTCTCTCCTTTTACGGATCATCACCAGTAGATAAGCAAGGGAGATGGGGCCGATCGAAGAGGCGAATATCTCCCGGATGATTTTGATTTTTTTATCGGAATGAATGACCGGTGACTTGAGGAATAATTGCAGGTCCCTGCTTTGCTTACAGATAGCTGAAATCACCTTTGCATCAGCATATACCTCTTCTGCTGCATTTTTTTCAATGGCAAGCATAAACAAGGCATTGGCATATCGTTCAGCAACCAGGGAAACGTTCATGGCCGTTAGTTAAAATGTACTTCGTTTAATAACCCCCGGATATATTCTTCCTGCTTCTTCGGATCAGAAAGTTCCCGTTTCAGAATTTTTTCGGCTACCTCCAGCGAAAGCTTACCGACCTGGTTTTTTAAATCAGTCATGGCAGCCATTTTTTCACTCTGAATGGTAATCATGGCATTCTCAACAATCCGTGACGCTTCTTCTGCAGCTCTGGAATGTGCCTCTTCAACAATTTTGTCCCGGATCTTTCGTGCCTCATTCAATATGGCATCCCGGTCATTCTTTGCTTCTTTCAGTAATTCTTCGTTACTGAACTGCAATTTTTTCATTTCTTCTCTTGCCTGGTCGGCTGCATGTAAAGCCTCGTGAATGGAGGTTTCCCTTTCTTTTAATGCTTTAAGCACCGGTTTCCAGGCGTACTTCCCGAGGATGAACAACAGCAGTAAAAATGCAAGGGTCATCCAGAAGATTAAGCCAAAATCGGGGGTTATTAATCCCATATCCTATCGGTTTTAAAAAATGAATTCTCACTTAAGTTCTTTACGGCATAACCAACTGTTATGCCGTAAAGAACCGGTTTGTTCGCTAAATGAATAGGATCAGCAAACAAACGACAATTGCAAAAAAAGCTACCCCTTCAACGAGCGCGGCGGCGATGATCATGTTCGCACGGATATCACCGACAACCTCGGGCTGACGGGCAATCGATTCCAGTGCACTTTTACCGATATTTCCGATACCGATACCGGCACCAATAACGGCTATTCCTGCACCCAGGCCTGCTCCCATCTTGGCAATGGCCGCGAAATCCCCAGCCAGTTGCAGTAAAATTGCTAATAGATGCATAATCTGATAATTAATGGTTTATAAAAGAAACAACATTTTAATTCGTCACAGGTACTTCGAACTTCGTAACTCCCTAATGGTGTTCCGGTTCAATAACAGCAAGTCCGAAATAGAGTGCCGATAACAGGGTAAAGACATAAGCCTGGATCACGGCTACAAGCAGTTCGAGCAAATTCATGAAAAGCATGAAAGCAATGGAAACCACGGAAACTCCCATACCCAATGCCATGTTTACCTGACCGAAAATGAAGATAAGGCTCACAAAACCCAAAACGATGATGTGCCCGGCGGTGATATTGGCAAAAAGTCGGACCATCAAAACGAAAGGCTTTGTGATGATCCCGATGATCTCGACAACTGGCATTAAAGGTACCGGAAATTTCAGCCACCACGGGACCCCCGGGGTATTGATGATATCGATCCAGTAATGACGGTTTCCGCTAATAGCGGTTATGATAAAGGTGAATACCGCCATTACCAGGGTCACCGCAATATTTCCGGTCACATTGGCTCCGCCAGGGAAAAAAGGGATCAGCCCAAAAAGATTATTGAATAAAATGAAAAAGAAAATAGTGAGCAGATACGGCATGAATTTTTCATACTTTTTCTCCCCGATAGAACTCCGGGCAATGTCATCCCGGATAAATAAAATCAGCGGCTCCAGCAAGGATTGGAGACCACGGGGAGCCTCCTTGGGATGTTGACGGTAAGCCTGGGCTACCGAAACAAAGATCAGGATCAGTAAAAAGGAACTGATGAAAATAGCTAATACCGTTTTAGTGATGGAGAAATCATAAACGTGGGGGCCTGGTTCCGAAATGCTTCTGCTTTTCAGACTAACGATTTTTCCTTTTTGGGGACCTTCCTGTTCAAGTCGGAATCCTTGATACGAATTTGTTTCATTATGGAACCTGGAGGAAGAAAAACAATACAATTTACCTTCACATAACAGGATGACGGGTAATGGGACGGTTACCTCCAGGTGACCAATTGCCATAATATGCCATTCATGGTTGTCGACCACATGTTCCATGATCATTTCACCGGCATTGAACTTTTCATTCCCGGAATTTTTCATGCTATCCGGTCGGGAAGGGACATCGGGAACAGCATGCAGTATGGTTTCATCCTGAATGGAAGCGCTGACAGTGTAAGGAAGGAAAAAGGAGAATCCAAAAAGAAAACCGACGAAAAATAAAACAGATCTGACCCTCCGTAATGTTCCTATCATATTGATTTTAAAATTGGAGTGCAATGATACGAAAAAAATGAATAAAAGGGGTGGTTATTTATTCGACTTTTTTTGGGAAACATTCACATAAAGATACACGTACTGGTCATGCCCTGCATAGGTCTGAACGGCACCCCAGTCTTGCCAATCATAGGTATCAAACCAATAATAGGCCGGCGGTAAATCGCCAAAATAGGCCCGGCCAGTGAGATCGGTCCAGGTCACTGCATAATATCCGCCTTTTTGCATGTTTATATAACTGGTGGCAAGATAAACCTGTTCATTGGCAACCGGGAATCCGGTATAAAAATCAAGTACGTAAACAGATAAACTTCCGACAGTCGGATCTTTAGGTGTGCAGGATGGGGAAATGAATGTAATGCTGATTAGCATCAAGGCAAAAATGGCTGGGACGATTTTTTTCATGATGTTGGTTTTTGAGTTTAATACAGATAACAAAGATATTATTTTTTGTCATTGCAGATTCAAAACTGCTTCTTGCCCGAAGCTGTAACCTAATATGAAATTCTTCGTCTTACTGCACGGTGAACAGTAAATTCACTAATTTTGAGAACTTTTTCAAACATATACACGGGAAAATAATATTTAAAAACTTTGAACATGTCAATTTCTCGGATCATTCTTGGGTCAAAGACCCTGTTCATTCTTTTATTTATCCTGATTTGCTGCTCCGGCTATCCCCAAAAAATCTGGACCCTGGAGGATTGTATCAACTTTGCCCTTGAAAACAACCTGGATGTAAAAAAGCAACTCCTGACCGTTGAAACCACCAAGGCTTCCTTATTGCAAAGTAAGCTAAATATGTTACCTGATTTGAACGCCAATGCGACCAACGTGTGGAATTTTGGTCAAACCATTGATATGTATACCAATACATTTGCAACCAATACGGTCCGTTCAAATAACTTCTATATCCAAAGTACCTTTACGATCTTTAGTGGTCTGCAGAAATTCAACACGTTAAAACAAAATCAGATCAACCTGCTTGCAAGCCAGTACAACCTGGATGTCTTGAAAAACGATATTTCCCTTGCAGTGGCCGGCTTTTATCTGGATATTCTCCTTAACCTTGAACTGCTTGATGTGGCCAATGGACAGCTACGGATCACCAAAGACCAGGTCACCCGCATTCAAAAGATGGTGGATGCCGGAGCTTCAGCCAAGGGAGATCTGTTGAATATCCAGGCCCAGCAATCGGCCGAAGAACTGGCTTCGGTTGAAGCCGAAAACCGGCTGACCATTTCCAACCTTTCATTGCAGCAACTAATCGATCTTCCGGTCACAAAAGATTTCCGGGTCGAAAAACCGGTCTTGAAAGCCGTTGCGGCACCGAAGGAATTGATTACCCCTGAAATTATTTTCGAACACGCGCTGAAAACCCGTCCTGAAATTAAAAGTGCTGAATTGGCGGTTAGAAGTGCCCAGAAATACCTGGCCGTTATGCGGGGATCCGTGACACCAATCCTTTCCTTTGGTGGCTCCTGGGGCACTGGTTACTCCGGGGCGGCCACAGAAATTGATCCATCAATCCCTCCGGTGATCAAGCCATACAACATTGGGATCACACAAAATTCACATGATACCGTCATCGGATTTGATGTTGTACATGCAACCCATGTAACCTCCTTTAACGATCAGCTTCATCAGAATGAGAATCAATCAATCGGGTTTTACCTGAGTGTCCCTATTTTTAATGGCTGGCAGGGCCGGACTGCCATTTCGAAAGCAAAAATCCTGGTCCATCAGGCAGAATACGATTTGGAAATCAAGATGAGGGACCTTCGTAAACTGATCGAACAGGCTTATGCCGATGCCGTCGCATCCCTGAAAAAATATAATTCTTCAGAGGAAAAGGTAAATGCTCAGGCAGAGTCATTCAAATACACTTCGCAGAAATTTGATGTGGGAATGATGACCTCTTTTGATTATAACAACAGCAAAAAGGATCTGACCAAGGCACAGTCGGATCTGCTTCAGGCAAAATATGATTTTATTTTCAAAACAACCATTCTCGATTTTTACATGGGTAATCCCATTAGCATTTCCACTGAATAATAAGAGTGTTAGTACTTTAAGTATATATTTCCTAATTATTTACAATCCATGACTACCAAGAAATCAAAAAAGAAAATCTGGATTATTAGTGGCGCCGTTGCCGTGGTCGTCATTGTCATAGTCATTGCTTTATTAAAAGGCGGAAATAATGAAGGGGTAAAGGTTTCTACGGAAAAAGTGACAAAAAGAACCATTATCCAGTCTGTTTCGGCTAATGGTAAAATTCAACCCGAAAAAGATATTAAGATCAGCCCGTATATCTCCGGTGAGGTGGTTGAACTCTATGTCAAAGAAGGCGACCAGGTAAACAAAGCTGACCTGCTTGCCAAGATCGACCCGGAAATCTATGTTTCCCAATTCGATCAGAGCGAAGCCGCTGTCAATACGCAAAAGGCAAACCTCGCCAATTCCCGTGCCCGCCTGGTTCAGCTCAGAGCCCAGTATGAGAATGCCAAACTGTCTTTTGAACGCCAGGAAAAGCTTTTTCAGCAGAATGTCATTTCCAAAGCCGATTATGATCAGTCAAAAGCTTCTTACCAAGTGGCACAGGCACAGGTTTCTGCTGGAGAACAGGATATTATCGCTGCCGAATTTATGGTGAAGAGTTCAGAGGCGGGATTGAAAAAATCCAGGGATGACCTCACAAGGACTGCCATTTTTGCACCTAACAACGGCACCGTTTCCAAACTCAGTGTGCTCAAAGGGGAACGGGTTACCGGCGCGTCGCAGTTTTCAAGCGGTACGGAAATCATGCGTATTGCCAATCTGAACGAAATGGAAGCACAGGTTGAAGTCAATGAGAATGATATTATCCGGGTAAGCATGGGAGATACCGCATTGATCGAGGTGGATGCTTACCTGAACCGTAAATTCAAAGGGGTTGTGACTGAGATCGCTACCTCTGCCAACACCACAGGGGTAAGTGTTGATCAGGTAACAAACTTCAATGTAAAAATTCACCTTGTTAAGGATTTCTATAAAGATCTGTTGGACCCGAAACGTCTTGATTACTCTCCTTTCCGGCCCGGAATGTCATGTACGGTTGAGATTCAGACAGAAACCGCTATCAATGTTTTAACCGTTCCTATCCAGGCCGTTACCACCCGGATAACAAAGGATAGTCTGGATAAACTGAACGAAAAGAATAAAACCAAAAAAACCGAAGGAGATGATCAGGTTGAAATGGTCACCTCTCAGAAAAAGAATGAAGAAATTCAGGAATGTGTCTTCATTTTTGGAAAAGATCTGGCTAAGAAAAACAATGTAAAAACCGGGATACAGGATAATACCTATATTCAGATTCTTTCGGGTCTGAAAGAAGGGGACGAAATTATCGTTGCTCCCTATACGGCTGTCTCCAAGACCCTGAAAGATGGGGATAAAGTGAAAAAGGTCGATAAGAAAGACCTCTTTGCAAAGGAGAAATAATGCATGGGATATATCCTTTGCATGGATACGGCTACAAGCGTTTGTTCGGTTGCACTGGCAGACGGGGGCCTTCCGCTATCATTCAAAGACTCCTTTATAAAAAATGCGCATGCCGCATTTCTTACCCCTTCCATCGATGAATTGATAAGATCATCAGGAATTTCCTATACAAGTCTCAGTGCTGTTGCCGTTGGAATGGGCCCCGGCTCTTATACCGGTCTCCGAATCGGGATTGCTACGGCAAAAGGCCTTTGTTACGCACTTGATATACCCCTGATTGCAATTCCGACCCTGAAGGCGATGGCTTGGGGGATGAAACAAATCACCCCACCCCCTGCTCTGGCAGGAGAAGGGATTGGCGGCTGGTGTTACTGTCCGATGCTCGACGCCAGACGCATAGAAGTTTTCTGCGCTGTTTTTGACGAAACCCTCCTTGAAATCCGCGAAACCAGGGCAGAGATCATTCATGAACATTCTTTTTCCGATGAACTGACAACCCATACTTTTATCTTTGCAGGTGAAGGCGCAGAAAAATGCAAACCTTTTCTGGAAAAACATGAAAATACTATCTTTATAGACGGATTTGCCATTTCTTCCAAATACATGATCCCTCTTGCCGAAGAAAAATATCAACGGAAAGAATTTGAGGATCTGGCATCCTTTGAACCGTTCTACCTGAAAGATTTTATTGCAGGGAAACCCCGGGTTAAAGGCCTCGCCACCTGAAACCCTTGCTGTTTTTGAATTTACTAATGACTTATTGACTTAATGACTAGATGACTATCCCCTCCTCCTATTCCCGCTTCAAGACCCGTGTCGTCCAAATTGGCGATCTTCCACTGGGCGGAAATTATCCCGTCCGGGTCCAGTCGATGACCAACACCGATACCCTCGATACCGCGGGCACGGTCGCCCAGGCAATTCGTATGGTCAGGGCCGGGTGTGAATATGTCCGGATTGCCGTTCCTGGAATAAAAGAGGTGGAAAACCTACGTCAGATTAAAAAAGAATTACGAAACAAAGGATTTACTACTCCTTTGATCGCTGATGTGCATTTCAATCCGAAAATTGCTGAGATCGCAGCATCCATCGTTGAAAAAGTCAGGATCAACCCAGGAAATTATATAGATAAAAAATATCCTGGGTCCAAACCGTTGTTATCTTACGAAGAAGAGCTTGAACGTATCTCCATACGCTTGAAGCCATTGATCCGGATTTGCAAAGAACACCATACTGCCATCCGGATCGGAACCAACAGCGGCTCATTGTCCGGCCGGATATTACACCGTTATGGGAATACCCCGGAGGGAATGGTCGAATCTGCCATTGAATTTGTCAGGATATTTGAAACCATGCAGTTCAATGACCTGGTTCTGTCCATGAAGGCCAGCATTACCAGATTGATGATCCGGGCTAACCGGCTTCTGATAGAACGGATGACCAAAGAGGGAATGAACTATCCCATCCACCTGGGTGTTACTGAAGCTGGCGCAGGGGAAGATGGCCGGCTTAAATCAGCGGTCGGCATCGGAAGTTTGCTGGCCGACGGTATCGGAGATACCATCCGCGTTTCCATCACGGAAGATCCTGAGTTTGAGATCCCGGTAGCCTATGGGATCCTGCAGGCAACCGGAGTTAGGATTACCAAGACCGAATTTATTTCCTGTCCCTCCTGTGCCCGGACTTTGTTCAACATCGGGGAAATCCTTCAGGCAGTAAAAGAGAAAACAGGTCACCTGAAAGGCCTGAAGATAGCAGTGATGGGCTGTATCGTCAACGGACCGGGTGAGATGGCCGATGCCGATTACGGATATATCGGTGCAGGTAAAGGAAAGGTCATGCTTTATAAAGGCCAGGAACTGATCAGAAGAAATATCCCCCAGGAAGCTGCGCTCAGTGAACTGATTGAACTGATAAAATCAAATGGCGATTGGGTCGATCCGGAAAAATCCTGACGGGTTGAACAATGGACTTGCACTTGATTAACCCTGATAATCCTTTGAAACAATTACCCGGAGGGCTAGCGGAAGGATCTCAAAACCCAACGGGGTATGCCCCAGCGATTCCCCATCCGTCTCCAGATATATTTTCCCGGTTGAACGGATCCTGACCGATTTCCCCCGGAATGTTTTGACCACCGGCAGATCAACAAGGGTCCCATTATAAAGTTTCCGGGCATGCCGGATGACAATGAATTTTGATGCCTTTTTAATGAGGGTTACATCGAGCAATCCGTCATCCGGAATAGCAAAAGGGACCTGCATCATTCCTCCTCCATTGTATTTGCATATCCCGATATTCATCGAGAAGATCTCTCCTTTGAAAACAATCTGGTTATCTACTTCAACGACTCCTTCCATGAACTTATACTGAAACAAGCTGGCAAAAACAAAGTAGATATATGCCAATGCCCCGCCATGGCCTTTTTCTTTGAGATTATTCGTTTTTTTTGCGACCAGGGCATCATATCCCATGCCGGCCACATTCATGAAATACCGGATATATGGTTCATTTTTTTTATAGTAAACGACCTTTCCGATATCCTGAGTAAAGATCTTTTTCTCTTTCAGAATAGCTACTGCCTTTTTATAGTCAAAGGGTATTCCGAAATAACGGCACCAGTCATTACCTGTCCCAACCGGGATCATCCCCAGGGTAATTTCATGAACCGGGACACTATGCTGATTCATGATCCCATTGAGTACCTCATTCATGGTCCCATCGCCACCCACAACGATCAGGTTACGGTAACCCCTTTCAAGGTTTTTTTCCGTTAAATGGATGGCATGGTTCCGATGTTCTGTAAAGACGCAGTGAAAGTTGAATCCTTCCTGTGAAAGGATATGACATATCTTTGTCCAGTCTTTCGCCCCTTTTTTACTTCCGGCATTCGGATTAACGATAACCAGCCATATATCGGATGAAACAGATTGGGGATCAGTCATAAGGTCAGATTTAACGGACGCAAGTTAAGGAATTTTTTAACCCTGAAATGTGGACGGTTTCTCATTATTAAATAAAAATAGTATCTTTATGGTACAATTAAAGAGCTTCATTATGATCAGAATAATACTTCTTGGGATTTTTCTGATAATTCCATTTTCCTGTCTTTTCCCACAGACGACCGTTTCCGATAAATCCCTGAAATTCTTTAACAAGACAGAAGCCGGAGTCTCATTTGGTATCGGATCATTCAAGACCGATCAAGTTAACGGTGTGCAGAAAAAAATCAGAAATGATGAAATAGTTATCGTTTTCCAGACCATCAACGGGTTCAGATATGTTGATAAGCTGGGTATCGGTGTCAGTATCGGAGTCGAAAAGTGGCAAAACGGTCTTTTCTGGCCTTTGTACGGATTCATTAGCTATGATCTGAAACCTGCGGATAATACATTTTATGCCGATCTCTATTTGGGTTATTCTTTTGGAACAAGATATGCCACTACCTTTTACCAGGAAGGCCATGGTGGATTCGGCCTGAGTATCGGTATCGGTTATAAAATGAAAATTGCCAGCAAAGTAAAATTTATGTATGAAATTTTCTACAGATATCAATCCATCGAATCAAGCTATTACAGATATACCGACATAAAAAAGGACTCAGGTACGGTAAGGACTCAAACCCAGGTCGATTACAAAATCCCTCTCCATTTTGCAGGGTTTAAAATCGGTATTACGATCCCCTGACTTATTGTTTTTCTAAACAGGATCCTTTTCTTTTCTGAGAAAAAGCAGGAAGGAATAAAAAAAGGCAAAAAAAGTGACTCCTGTCTGTGATTCAATGGTGTCTTCGGTCAGCATGGACAGAAGGGCAATGACAAGAAAAATCAAAAAAAAGAAATCGTCGTACCATCTTAGCTTCAAAGGCGGATAACCAATGGCAAAAAGAAACCAGAGCAGCCCGAAAATACCAAAACCTATGAAAATCGACAGGAATTGGTTATGCGACCGCCATCGTTGATCCGGGGCAAGTTTCGTTTGCATCTTTTCATATTGCTGGTGAAATGCTGTGTTCATGTCGCCCGTCCCGACCCCGTATAGCCAATTATCGCTAATCAGACCCAAAGAAGCCTTCCAGAACTCGAGACGCTGCATAATGGTCGATCCGGTAGGATTCTCCGATTGCCTGTAGTTTTCATATCCCATTAAAAATTCATAAATCCGCCCCCGGATACTGAACTTTTCAAGAAACAAGGTGTTTGCTATCCCTTTTTCAATGGCTTTGATTTCATCATCGGATAATTTATCCACCGCATCCGCATCTTTGCGCTCGCCTTTTGATGTCAGGAAACGGATAATAGTAAATTTTACGGGATTCCCTTTCAGGTCAAGATTGTCGAAACGGATCTGACTTCGCTTATTCCAGGAATCCCTCAACTCATCCCACTGAACGTATAACCACAAATACTTCCCGTTTTCAGTCTGCTGGTTAAACGGATTGTGTTCATAGGGATTTCCTCGTGTGGTATATTTTTCCAGCCTGCTATAATCAACTGGATCAATGTGATAAAAATCATGGATCGCCCTTTGAAGATATAAAAAGACCCCTGCGGTAACGGCAACGATCAGTAAAATCAACCCGGTTTGAAGCCATCTGTTTTTCCTGCGGAAAATCAAAACCGGTAACAGGATCATGAGGGTCAGAAGAAATACCGCAAATCCCGTTATTGATTTCGTAATGAAAAGATAGGTGGTCAGCCAGATAAAAACAAAAGCAAATACGATTTTCAAGCCGAAAGAAAAGTGGTTTTTCTTAACGATGAAGTACCCTAACGTGAAGAGGGAAAAACAGATCAGTAATCCAAAGATGATATGTCCGACATGATGGGCGACGTCCCGGATATCAAGGTAATCATGGTTTATGACTTTCCATGTATTGATAATCGTGCCAACCGTCAGGGCAAGGATGAATAACAATAAATAGCGGTAAAAAACTTTTTTACTGAGGGTTTCACTGGTTGATAGAAAAAGCGGTAAAATAAACAAGGGGATTTTTGTCCGGAGATCCTTGAAAGCATATTGGAAATCCGTGGTGAAAATAAGACCTGCCACATGCAACATGAACAGGGAAGCAATTATCATTGCCGGCTTGTTTTTGAAAAATTCCTTGAATCCTTTTCCGATGCCTTCTGCCATTAAACATAGGATGTATGGAAAAATAAGCAGATAAAAAGGCAGGCGGGCTTTGTTGTGATAAAAGTTCTGGATTTTTTGCAGATCAAGACGTTCAAATATCCATGCACCGGTTATCCACCATTGTCCAACACTCAGCATGAACTTGGAAAAAGGCAGTGAAACAATCATCAGGGCCAGTCCGAAGAAGTAATTATACCGTACGAATTGTTTGAAATATGTTTCCATCATACAGATTGCTAAGCAAAAAGTTTCGCACGGCCTTTTTTTAGTTTGATCCTGAATATGAAAAATGGATCAGTTCCTTTTATATCGATCCGTTTCATCTCATACGGTTTCTGGATTGGAAGGTGATTGATCCGGTTTCCGATACGTAAGGCAAAGTCCAGGTTCATCGTTTTGAACAGTTCGGACATTTGTGATTTCAGGGAGGGATCTTTTTTCGGATAACCTCCGTAAGGATATGCCAATACCCGGCTATAGGGGATGTGATAAAAACTAAGTGTGCTGAAGCAGTTTTTCAGGTCTTCTTCCATATCGCTCAGAGCCAGATCACCATAGCTTCGGTGAAGAAAGGAATGAAGTCCGATTTCCACCAAACCACTGTCGGATATCTGGTTCAGCTCCTCTGGCGACATGATACGGTCATTCCCTTTATCCCATGAATTCGTTTTTCCCATATAGGCAACAGGGACGAATACACATGCTTTGAATCCAAATCTTTTTAACATCGGTAAAACCAGTTCCCTGAAATTCTGATAAGCATCGTCAAAGGTAAGGATGACTGTTTTAGACGGTAATGTCTTCCCTTCCAGTAATATTTTCCTGAATTCACTGAAAAAAATGGTGTTGTATCCTTTTTCTTTCAGATAGGTAAAATGAAGATTCAGGCTTTCGGTACCGATAGTCAATGCATCGGTTTGGTGTTCCGAAACCTTATGATACATCAGTATAGGAAGTCCCTTTACCGGTGGGACGAACAGGCTGTATTCAACCATTAACCATGCAAGGATGACAAATATAAGAACCGGAATAAGGATTTCCAAAAGGATCATTTTGGGTTCAGTTCAATGGTTTTGGCAATCTTCAATGATGCATATAAGGCAGAAAGGAATGACCACATAAATCCGGCATACCCATCCAGAAATCCTTTTTTTATGAAATAATAAGAAATAAAACTGATGAGAAATTTGAAAAATGGCCAGCACCTGGAAAAGGTTTTTCCTTTCTGGCAGTATCCTTCAGCTGCCTGGGAAGTGTATCGGTTTATCTTTTCAAGGTGATGACTGATATCGCGGTATGGATAATGAATGATTTTTCCTCTGAGGGTCCCGGTGGCTCCTTCCACTTCAATACCCTCATGAACCGGGACCTTGGTGAACCCGCCTTTGGTTCGGTCAAAAAGTCTTAAATGCCTTTCATGGCCGACTCCGCTATGCTTCAACATCTTCCCGAGATAAAAGACGGTAAAGGGGATCCGGTAACCGGAAAGAATAAAAGGACCGCTGAGCACCTCTTTGATTTCTGCAACAAGATCTTCTGAAACGATTTCATCGGCATCAATCGAAAGGACCCAGTCATGGGTTGCCTGATCGACAGCAAACTGTTTTTGTGTGCCATATCCGTCAAAGTCACGGGTATAGACCCTGCACCCATTTGTTCCGCAGATAAGTGGTGTACGGTCACCGGAAACGGAGTCCACCACAACAATTTCACTGGCTATCGGCTTTACCGAATCCAGACAACGCTGAATGATCTTTTCTTCATTACGGGTAATGATGACCACCGAAAGTCCAAACATAGCTTAAACGATAATCCTGAATTGATCCCAATCCATACCTAAAGTGAAAGATTCCCTGAATAGTTTAAGATCAGTGGCTGAGAGTGTGGTATTTAGAATCTGTTCTTTTCCTTCATTTGCTTTGGCTATTGGGTTCCCTTTTGCATCAATGACCATCGAGTCACCGGAATGATAAGCCCCTTGAGCATCGTCACCGATCCGGTTGACACCCACCACAAAGACCTGGTTTTCCATAGCCCGGGCGGTAAGTAACGTTTTCCACACATTCGCTCGTGAATTGGGCCAATTTGCCAAATAGATAAGAACATCATAGGCATATTGCTGATCCTGGTATGTGTTCTTGCTCCAGACAGGAAACCGGAGATCGTAGCAGATCTGAGGCATGATCTTCCATCCCTTTACATCCACAATTAAATGATCTTTCCCCTGATAAAACAGTTTGTACTCTTCACTCAGGCGAAAAAGATGGCGTTTATCGTATGTTTTATATCTTCCGTCGGGATACATGCAAATTAACCGGTTATAAAATCCTACCGGATCTCTGATCATAACCGTCGCCATCACGACTGCATTTTTTTTTATGGCGGTATCCTGTAGAAACTGCACCGAGGGCCCATCCATGGTTTCGGAACAACATTGCGGGTTGATGGAAAATCCTGTGTTGAACATCTCCGGTAAAAGGATAAGATCCCGGGAAGAATTGACCTCACAAAGTAACCGGTTGAAATGTTCAAGATTCCTTGCAGGTTCTTCCCAGAAAAGATATGTTTGTATTATGGCTATGTTTAGGTCCTGCATTGTCCCTTGATTAAAATCCAGGGTAAAAGTAAAAAAAGATATGCGTCGTCCAATTGAAAAATTATAATTTTGCTTCGAATCTATAATTCGACAACCATGCGTACTATTGATGATTTTAATTTTAATAATAAAAAAGCACTTATCCGGGTTGATTATAATGTCCCTCTTGACGCCACCTTCAAAATCACCGATACCAGCAGGATCGATGCAACCTTGCCAACAATCAGGAAGATTTTCACTGACGGGGGGTCCGTTATCCTCATGTCCCATCTCGGACGGCCAAAAGGCGGGCCTGAAGAAAAGTATTCACTCCGCCACCTTGTTCCCTATCTGTCTGAAGTCCTGATGCGCCCTGTTAAATTTGCCGATGATTGCATAGGAGAGTCTGCCATTGAGCTCGCTAAATCTTTACAACCCGGTGAAGTCCTTTTGCTTGAAAATCTCCGTTTCCATAAAGAAGAGGAAAAAGGGGATGAAGAGTTTGCCCAGAAGCTTGCTTCTTTGGGGGATGTTTATATCAACGATGCTTTCGGAACAGCTCACCGCGCCCATGCCTCAACAACCATCGTTGCTGATTTTTTTCCTGATGCAAAAATGTTCGGCTATGTTATGGCTGATGAGATCATCAATATCAATAAATGCCTCGAAACCGGGAAACGGCCTTTTACAGCGATCCTTGGAGGCGCAAAGGTTTCTACAAAAATCGAGATCATCAACCATCTGATGGACAAAGTCGATAACCTGATCATCGGGGGAGGAATGATGTTCACCTTTATCAAAGCCCTTGGTGGCGAAATAGGAGCTTCTCTGGTGGAGGAGGATTATCTTGAACTGGCCAAAAATATTGTGGAAGGTGCAAGAACCCTGGGGGTTAATCTGTATATCCCTCCCGATGCCGTCATCGCAGATGCTTTTTCCAACGATTCAAATACAAAGATATCCAGCGCCTACGATATTCAAATCCCATGGATAGGCATGGACATCGGCCCTTCGGCCTGTCAGAAATTTAACCAGGTGATCGAAAAATCGGGAACCATCCTCTGGAATGGCCCAATGGGGGTTTTTGAAATGCACAACTTTGAAAACGGTACAAAATTCATTGCCGGAGCGGTTGCTAAAGCTACCCAGAACGGTACGTTTACACTGGTAGGAGGAGGAGATTCTGTAGCAGCAATCAACAAATTCAATCTTGCTGGCCAGATCAGCTATGTATCCACCGGCGGTGGGGCAATGCTTGAATATATCGAAGGCAAGGAACTCCCCGGTATTAGGGCTATTGAAGATTGAGACTGGGGAATTTGATCTCCCCCCCGAAAGTCGTGATCAGCTTTGGAAAGACCGCACTGACATTCCGGTATATGAATGATCCCTGCTTATCCTCTTTTGTAATCCATTTTTCTTTCGTATCCATGCTCGTCACGATAAACAGGACGATGCTGCAGAAAATAATCCCTTTGGTAAAACCCAGGATCGCCCCTCCCAGATGATTGAGAAATCCCATACCGATCACATCCACGATTTTTTCCATCAGCTTGGCTACGACAAAAACCCCAATCACTACGATCAAAAATGTGATCGTAAAGGAGAGGATGGGTAACCATGTCCTGGAGGGCTTAAAGTTATTAAGCAGGAATCCATCGAGATAATTGGAAAAATGGACAGCCAGGTATACGCCCAGGATTAATGCGGCAAATGTGGCCAGCGTGATGATAAACCCTTTCTGATACCCGCGGATGATGAAGATTACAAGAAAGGAAAGAATGATGAAATCAATAAATGTCATGGACCGGGTTGTTAAGTTTTTATTAATCGTGATGTTAGCTCGGTTCCAAAAACAAAAGCATTTAACTCCGGGTTTTCCGTGTGAAGGATCTCTTCCTTGTTTCCCCTCCACCATAATTCACCTTTATATATAAAAGCCACACTGTCGCCAATGCTGAGAACCGAATTCATATCATGCGTATTGACGATGGTCGTAATCTCATATTCAAGGGTGATCTCCTGGATGAGATGATCGATCACGCCCGAAGTCTGTGGATCCAACCCCGAATTGGGTTCATCACAAAACAGATACTGCGGATTCATCGCAATGGCACGGGCAATGGCAACCCGTTTTCGCATGCCGCCACTGAGTTCCGAAGGCATCAGATAATTGACATTCTCAAGATTCACGCGTCTCAGCACAAAATTTACACGATCCAGTTTCTCTTCCAGTGATTGATTGGTAAACATATTGAGGGGAAACATCACATTTTCCTCTACATTCATCGAATCAAACAAAGCACCGCCCTGAAACAGCATCCCGATTTCCTGCCGGACTTTCTTCCGGTTTTCAAAGTTCATTTCCGTGAAATTCCGTCCGTCATAAATCACTGTACCGTTATCAACCTCAAACAATCCAACAAGGCATTTTACCAACACCGTCTTCCCCGAACCGCTCTGACCAATGATCAGATTGGTGTGTCCTTTTTGGAACTCGCAGCTGATATCCCTGAGAACATGATGATCTCCGAAATATTTATCGATATTCCTGGCTTCGATCATGTGAGCAGCAATTGAGTGAGAACCAGATTGAACAGGATGATCAGGATACTACTGACCACGACCGCCTTGGTGCTGGCCTGCCCTACCTCCAATGCCCCGCCACTCGTTTGATATCCGTAAAATCCTGAAACCGATGAGATGATGAAGGCAAAGAAAATCGTCTTGGTCAAGGCATAAAAAATCGTGTATCCCTCAAAATCAATCCGGATCCCGGAAATGTAGTCCGAAGTGGTGACGAGACCGGTGGCAGTCATTGCAACCCATCCTCCCAGGATTCCCAACCACATGCTGAAAATGATCAGGATGGGATTTATCAGAATGGAAGCAGTCACTTTCGGGAATATCAGATAGTTGGCAGAATTTACGCCCATGATCTCGAGCGCGTCAATCTGTTCTGTTACACGCATGGTACCGATTTCGGAGGCAATACGCGATCCGACCTTGCCTGCCAGGATCAGGCTGATGACCGTCGGAGAAAATTCCAGGATGACCGATTGACGGACAGTAAATCCGACCATGGACATGGGAATGAGGGGGCTGTCGATATTATAGGCCGTCTGGATGGCCACAACAGCGCCCATGAATACAGAGATAAATGCTACAATCCCAAGCGATTCAATGCCCAGATGCTCAAACTCTTCGAACAGCTGCTTCCAGTAAATCGTTCCCCGCTGTGGCTTCGTGAAGACCCGCTGCATGAGAATGACATATTGGCCAATGGAATTGAATACCCTCAGCATAAAATGTTTTTGCTAAAATACCATTTTTCTAAAAATCTTCGTTCTATATTGTGGAGGAATTTAATCAGCTTTTATCCGATTGAGACAAACTATGCGAATTTTTCTCTGGCCATTCCGGATTTTGATCCCTCTTTTTGTTCTGCTGACCATTCTGGCCAGCTCCTGTGCTTCACCAACATATCCCTCTCGACCTAAACGAAAAAAACATTGCAACTGTCCTTCTTTCAGCTTCATGCCGGACAAACAAAAGCTTTCCGTGCAACTCCGCTTCCGGTCATAAAAGAAATAGTATCGACTTTTGTTCCAGTCACGGCCATTAACCTCTTGCTTCCCATTTTTTCCGTTTACCCGGTTCATCTCCGGATTGTCCGTCACCGTCATACCAAGGCAGGCGATTTCCGTCCCCCTGCCCATGGCAACCCCGCCCGGATAACCATTAACGGCGATCTCAATCCCTATGCCTTTCTGATCACCCTGATACATGAAGCGGCCCATTTGCATACCACCATGCATCACCGCTCTCCTCATGGACCTGAATGGAAATCTGCCTTCCGGAAACTGATGCAGCCTTTCCTGACACCGGAAATTTTTCCATCTGCCCATCCCTCCCTGCTGGACGCTCTGAGTAAACACATGGAAAACCCGAAAGCTTCTGGTTCTGTTGATCCTGCTTTATCACGGCTTTTAAAACAATATGATCCAGCACTGCAAGGGATCCACCTGGAAGATCTGCCTGTCAATTCGGTTTTCCGCATCCATAACGGTAAGCTCTTTCAGAAAAAGGGAAAGCTTCGTAAACGATACAGCTGCCTTTGTCTTCAAACCAAACGCACTTATCTGATCAGTCCGGTTGCCCTGGTGTATCCGGCCGGATACGAGGAGGAGTATTAAATCTTTGTTTTTCAACGATTAATTGATATTTTTGTGAAATCATGTAAATCCAGCTAAATGGCTAAACCGATACACAATTTTTGCGTGATCATGGCAGGTGGCATTGGAGCACGTTTCTGGCCCATGAGTCGTACAACCCATCCGAAACAATTTATTGACATTCTCGGCACCGGTGAAACCCTTATCCGGCAAACCTATAACCGTTTTAAAAAGATATGCCCCCCAAAAAACATCTACATCGTCACCAACGAAATCTATAAAAACCTTGTCAGGGAGCAAATCCCGGAACTTTCTTGCGAACAGATCCTCCTGGAACCATCCAGAAGGAATACAGCCCCGTGTATCGCCTATGCCAATTACTGCATCCTCCAGCGCGATCCGATAGCCCGGATCGTAGTAGCCCCCTCTGATCATATCATTCTTAAAGAGGATGTTTTTCTTCAGGAGATCAATACCGCCCTTGAAGCAGCATCAAACAATGACTGGCTCCTTACCCTTGGTATCCGACCAAGCAGACCCGATACCGGTTATGGATACATTCAATTCGATGATGCCATCATCTCCCCTACCGATCACCAAATCCGGAAAGTAAAGACCTTTACGGAGAAACCTAATCTGGAACTGGCTATAACCTTTCTGAAATGCGGTGATTTTCTTTGGAATTCCGGGATATTCATCTGGTCCATACAAAGCGTCATGAAAGCCTTTGAAGCATACCTCCCCGAAGTTGATGTCCTTTTTAAAAAAGGAATAGGAAAATACGGGACAAAGGAAGAAAATAGTTTTATTGCTGAAACGTATGCCGTTTGCAGAAGTATTTCCATTGATTACGGCCTGATGGAAAAAGCTGACAACGTATATGTGCTTGCTGCCGATTTTGGCTGGTCCGACCTTGGTACCTGGGGTTCACTATACGAAAATCGTCCACTTGATCAAAACGGCAATACGGTTGTGGGAAAAAATGTGATGCTGTACGATTCCTCCGACTGTATCATCAACATGCCAAACGATAAACTGGTCGTCCTGGAAGGACTTACCGATTATATTGTTGTTGAATCGGAAAATATTTTGCTGGTCTGTCGCAAAGCCGACGAACAGCAGATTCGCCAGTTCGTGAATGACGTCCGACTTGAAAAAGGGGAAAAATATGTATAAAAAGAGGCTGCCCCTTTTGGAACAGCCTCTTTTTTGCTACTTCTTTAACTGTTCCCCAAGGAACTTCTCCATGGCCCGGTAAAAATCAAACCGGTTCTCTTCATTACGGAATCCATGTCCTTCATTGTCCTTCACCAAATACTCCACGATGATCCCGCGTTTTTTCAACGCTTCAACAACCTGATCCGATTCGGCCTTGTTCACCCGCGGGTCGTTGGCGCCCTGCGCAATGAACAGGGGTGTTTTTATTTTTTCTACATTCAGCGCCGGGGAAGTGGCCACAAATTGCAAACTGTCGCTTTTCGGATTCCCGACCATCTCATACATCATATCCAGCATCGGCTTCCAGTAAGGAGGAATGGTCTTCATAAAGGTGAAAAGGTTGGAAACACCAACATAATCCACAGCTGCAGCATAGAGATCGGGTTCCTTGACTATGCCTTCAAGCGTAGCATATCCGCCATAACTGCCGCCATAGATGGCAACCCGCTTGGAATCCGCAATGCCTTTTTCGATCAGCCATTTAGTAGCGTCGGTAACATCGTCCTGCATCTTTAAGCCCCATTGCTTGAACGAGCTTTCCCAGAACTTCTTGCCATAACCGGTCGACCCGCGGAAATTCATCTGCAGGATCGCATATCCCCGGTTGGCGAGAAATTGGATCTCCGGGTTGAAATACCAGCCGTCACGTGCCCAGGGACCTCCGTGGGGATTGACAATGACGGGCAGCATCTGAGCCGTTTCCATCGTATATCCGACCGGTAAGGTCAGATACCCGTTGATGGTCATTCCGTCACGTGACTGGAATTGTACGGGTTTCATTTCGGCAAGCTCATCCTCTTTCAACCAGGGACTTATATCAGCAATTTTCTGTAGTTTATCGGCTGTTTTATCATAGATGTAATACCCTCCCAGCGACCGGTCACTGAAAATCCGGATGATGAATTTGTCTTCCTCTTTCGTTGTCCATGGAATATTGATCGAGTAATTGGGTAACTCCTTTTGAACCCTTTCGTAGATTTTCTTAGTCTCGTCGTCAAAAAAATATTTTTCCATCTTCCACGATTCATAATCGGCCACGGTCAGCACTTTCCGTTTCTTGGAGTACTGAAGCCCGTTCACATCATAATCGGTGTTCTCATAAAGCACCTTGATCTCCTTGCCATTGGCAATATCAAATTCGACAACGACACTCTTGTCGCGGCCAAGGTTGGAAGTGGCATAAATGTTTTTATTATCGAAAGTAAAGAACATCGGAGAGACACTTTCCTTAAAATTAGTTGTTAAAACCGGCTTGAATTTGTCAGTTTCCTTTTCACGGTAAAGGATTTGCGTATTAATTCCATCAACAATCGCGATGGCAACCCTAAGTTTTCCGTTATGATCCATCATCCAAGATTGGATGTTCCCAGGGTTTTCAGCTAATTGCTTCATCTCCCCGGTTTCAATATTCAACCGGAACGGATCAAATACTTCCGGATTCCTTTTATTCAATCCGATCAGCACTTCAATGGGAAAATTCTCCATTTGATCAAGGATCTCCGTCCGTACTTTCGGGAAATCTGTGAAGCATTTCAGGTTGGAACCATCTACATTAACGCCGTAGAGTTTGAAATTTTCGTCTCCTCCGGTATCCCTGAGGAATAAAATCCGTGTCGGATTTTTCCAGAAATAGTCTGCAATGTCGCGGTCTTTTTCAGAAGTGAGCCTTACCGCACTGTCTTTCCCTATCTCCTGGACAAAAATATTCATCCGCTTCTCATACGGAGCCATAAATGAAAAATATTTCCCGTCAGGCGAAATCTGATATCGGGCCTTTTCAGGATTCTTGAAGAAATCTTCAAGCGGGATCTGTCTTACCTGCAAGGGTTTATTGGATTTACACCCGCCCAGGATAAGGGCGGAACCGAGCAGGAGCGCTAGCAAAAAAGATAAAGTGAATCGTGTTCTCATAATAGAATGTTTTTGAATTCAATATTATAAAAATTTTGGATTCGTCCGGATAGAATTCTTGAAAATATGGGAGTTGATCTGTGAGAAGCATGAAATACAGGCCAAACTGACCAATTCTGACGATATTTTTGGTTATGACGCGTTTCTTGTCTTATTTTGCGTTCAAAATCAGATTGATCTATCCCGGGATGAAAATAATTCAGTCCGGAAAACGTTGATTCCTAAATTGGTGAACTGTGAACATTTATATACGTAAAAAGCGTTGGAAGCTTTTTCTGTTTGCCGCTGCGATCGTGATCGTAGCTGTTTCGCTTTATTATACGAACATCCTCGTCAATGAGATCCACCGCGATGAACGCAAAAACGTCGAGGTCTGGGCAAACGCTATCCACCGGAAAGCCGATCTGGTCAACTTTACCAATAAGCTGTTTGAACAGATCAAGGACGAGGAACGCAGAAGGGTCGGCATCCTGGCCCAGGCCCATAAGCGGCTAAATACGGCGTATTCCAGCGAAGAGTTGAATTTTCTGCTAAGCATCATTTCTGAAAACCAATCCATCCCTGTCATACAAACCGATAAGGACGGAAACATCCAGAGCACCAAGAATGTCCAATTTAATGCAGATTCTGTGAAACGTCTCGAAGGAGATCTCAAAAAAGAGTTTTCGGTCTATCCTCCCATCATTGTAAAATACTTCAAGGATGAGAATATCATTCTGTATTATAAAGATTCCAATATCTTTTCGGAATTAAAGACCGTTCTCGATGACCTGATTCAATCTTTTTTTTCCGAGGTTGTCCGCAATTCGGCCTCGGTTCCGGTGATTATTACCGACAGCACCCGGAAAAATGTGATCGAATATGGAAATATCCCAAGGAAAAAAATGGAGGATTCGGTATTTGTTGCCAAAACGATTGAATCGATGGCTTCCCAGAATATTCCGATCCGGATTGACCTGGCAGATCTTGGGACCCGTTATATATATTACCAGGATTCATTTCTGCTTATGCAGCTTAAATATTATCCATTTGTGCAATTTGCTGTCATCGGGATATTTCTCTTTATTGCTTATCTACTGTTCAGTTATGCCCGCCGTTCAGAACAAAATCAGGTCTGGGTTGGGATGGCAAAGGAAACAGCTCACCAGCTGGGAACACCCCTTTCTTCCATGATCGCCTGGATGGAATTGCTCAAACTGAAGGGATTGGATCAGGAAACCATCAGTGAAATTGAAAAGGATGTCCAGCGGTTGGAAACCATTACCGACCGTTTTTCCAAGATTGGTTCGTCTGCCCGCCTCGAAGAAATGAATATTGTGAAGGTGGTTCATGATACCGTAAACTATATTCGGGCCAGGACATCTCAGAAAGTCACATTTACCATCAGGCCTTCTCTTTCTGAAGTCATTATTGTTCCCCTCAATCTTCATCTGTTTGAATGGGTTATCGAAAATCTGTGCAAAAATGCCGTGGATGCAATGGAAGGAAATGGTTCTGTGGAAATCGATATTACAGAAGATACCGACCATATTCACATCGACGTGAACGATACCGGGAAAGGAATTCCCAAATCCCGTTTTAAGACCATCTTTCATCCGGGATATACCAGTAAAACCCGTGGTTGGGGACTTGGCCTTACTCTGTCCAAAAGGATCATTGAAAACTATCATACCGGCAAAATATTTGTCAGGACTTCGACTTTGGGAAAAGGTACTACCTTCCGCATCATCCTGAAAAAATAAGGAAGATTGGCGGGCATTTATATCCATATCCCCTTTTGCAAGCGGAAATGTTCCTATTGCAATTTTTTTTCAGTGGCTTCAGGAAAATTGAAAAATGCTTTCTTCGAAGTTCTGCTGAAAGAAATTCAACTTCACCGGTCTTTCCTGGCTGGCATAACGGTCCATACCATCTATTTCGGAGGAGGGACACCGTCACTTTTACAACCTTCCGAAATTCAAAGGATACTTGATGAATTGGTCAAATGTTTCCTGGTTTCCGGGAATGCAGAAATCTCCCTGGAAGCCAATCCCGATGACCTTGGTCCTGTTAATCTGAAAGAATTCCGTACAGCAGGTATCAACAGGCTGAGCATTGGTGTCCAATCCTTCTTCGATGAGGACCTTGCTTTCCTGAACCGGCAACACCGCGCATCCCAGACCCTGATTGCCATCGAATCGGCTCTGATGGCTGGATTTCATAACCTTAGCATTGACCTTATTTATGGTGTTCCAACTTTGACAGACGAGAAATGGGGGGAAAATCTTGACTCGGCTATTTCCCTGAAGATACCTCATATTTCTGCCTATGCCTTGACGGTTGAACCCCATACCGCCCTTGAAGTCCTTATCCGGAAAGGGAAGGCGGAACTCCCGGCGGAAGAAAGCACCGTCCGGCATTTCCGGCTGGCACAGCGAAAATTGAAGGATGCCGGCTACATCCATTATGAAATCTCAAATTTCTGCCTTGACGGCTTTGAATCCCGGCATAATAGCAATTATTGGAAAGGGATACATTATCTCGGACTCGGACCATCCGCTCATTCCTTTAACGGAACCTCCCGCCGTTGGAATATCGCCAACCTGACAGAATACATAAAGAACATTGGTTCTGGCCAACAATACTGGGAAGAAGAATGGCTGACTCCAGCCCAGCAGTATAATGAATATGTCATGACTTCGCTCCGAACCTGTTGGGGTTGTGACAGCGACCGGATAAATGTCCGTTTCGGTAAAAGCCATCAGAATCATTTTGTCCGGCATGTCTCAAAATACCTGGATTCGGGGATGATTTGTAAGGTGGATAACATTTATTCCCTGACCGGTGAGGGAATGCTTTTTGCCGATGGAATCGCTTCAGATCTTTTCATAGTGGAACCGAAGATAGGTTCCTAGGGGTAATCTTCTGCCGGCCCGATCGGTGAAACATAGCTCTCCGATCTCTTTTCCGGCTATATCACCGAAATGGTCTTTTACCAGATTGTCTGCGATCAGGGAAGAAAAGCCCATGGAATAAAGACTAACGATAAAGAATGCCCGTTGAGGATCTAATAATTGATGGCAATATCCGATCAATTCATTGATCCCTTCCTGTAATATCCATTTTTCCCCTTCAGGTCCGCGGCCATACGCCGGTGGGTCCAGAATGATTCCCTGGTAAATATTGCCCCTCCGTATTTCTCGTTTTACAAATTTCATTGCGTCTTCGACTACCCAGCGGATATCTTTTAATCCGGAAGATTCCATCATTTCTTTTGCCCAGGTCACGACCGGCTTGACCGAATCCACATGAACAACATCGGCACCTGCGGCTTTCGCAGCAAGGGAGGATCCTCCTGTATAGGCAAAAAGATTTAAGACCTTGAATCGGGTTAATTGAACTGATGGTTTCTCGATTTGATGATTTGGTAGTTGAACGGTTTGAAGGGAAGTTGAAGATGGATCTGTCTTAGTCTTTAAACTTGAATTTTGAATTTTGAATTTTGAATTTTGAGTTATAATATCATAGATGTAATTCCAGTTATCCGCCTGCTCGGGAAATACGCCGATATGCCCGAAAGAAGTTAAACCAAGCCGGAATGTCAATTCCATGTTTCCATAACTGTAATGGATCATCCATTGATCCGGTGAAGGTTTCCGGCGGATCCATTCCCCCTTGTCAGATCCTTCTGTTCTTCCCGGATCGATTCCCCGCGTCCGGCGATAACGTGCATGGAGAATCCTATCCCACTCCGTTTCGGTTAGAGTTTTACTCCATACGGCCTGGGGCTCAGGACGGGCTAGGATATGATCACCGAACCGCTCAAGCTTTTCCAGCCCGCCACTGTCAATCAGTTCATAATCTTTCCATCCGCCGGAAATCCGAATGTTCATCTTTTTATCCGCTTTATAACCAACAACCGCAGATTGGCTTTCCCAGAGTTAACCCGGCCATTTATCCTCTCTCTCTTTGGCTTTCTTTTCCCAAACGGGAATGGTAACCCTGATCCATTCTTCTTTTTCCTTTTTCAATTGTTCCATGGGAAGATCAATATATTTCTGCGCTTTTCCCTTGGTATCAATATCCGGAAAGGGAATTTCATCCGGCCGCCCAAGCTTGCTCAACAACCTTCCGAGCATGACCCTGGCTTCCTGGGCTGCGTCGATCCCGTTCCCGATGATCCGGCTCACTTCAATGGGTGAATGGAACGATGCGCCGTGACTGGCAGCTGAATAATCCCAGTACCACTGCGCCCGTCTGATCTTATCCAATATAGGGGTCATTTCTTTTTCCTTGGCACCGGCATTCCAGGCCACTCCGGCCTCCACATGAGCCCTGACCAGTTGAACTTCCAACCGGTCACGGATCTCCTTCACTTTCTCTTGTCGTTCATAAACATTTTCACGAAGCGATTCTTCGCTCTCCCGGTGACAGACCTGACAGGTCCCGGAGATATTGCTCAACGGACTTGTTATTTTGTGACTGGTAAATTTTTGCCCTCCTTCTTTTATGTATGGCATATGGCAGTCGGCACAGGCAACACCCCTGTCAGCATGAATGCCGGTAAGGTAAATTTCATAATCAGGATGCTGTGCTTTCAAAATGGGAGTCCTGCTCAGGCTATGGGTAAAGTCGGAAAATCCAATGGAATCATAATACTCCAATGCCTGATCAGCCGTCGTCCCATTTTGCCAGGGAAAAGTCAGATAAGAGATTTCCGGGGCATCCGTCCGGTGTTTATTAAAATAATATTCCACATGACACTGGGCACAGACCAGGGAGCGCATTTCCTGATGGGTGGCTTTGGTAATGTCTTTGCCCATCGCACTGAAAGCTTCGATAAGAGCTGGTCTTGTGATGCGAAGATCCATCGTTGCCGGATCATGGCAGTCGGCACATCCAATATAATTGACCACTTCATCTCCCCGGGAGGCCCACTTCCCTTGATAGAACTTCTTTACCCCCATTTCCTTCATCAACCGGGGAACGTCCGGACTCTTGCAGGTCCAGCAGGTGTTTGGTTGAGGTCCTTCATCCGGACCCTTTGGCGTCCCAGTCCGTAAAGTGTGCCGGATATCGGTGATGGCATAAAAATGACCCCTCCCCTGTGCGTAATCTTTCGAAAATGCATAACCGGCCCAAAGAATGACCAGCCTGGGGTCCTCTTCCAACTCATCGATCATCACACTGCCGTTGAATTTGCTGCGGAAAGTCGTATCCGATGTTTTCAGATAACTCTGATACTCCCGGGGGAAATTTTCTCCCCATACCACATTTCGGGGTTCACACTCGGTAATTTTTACTTTGGGTTTATACACATATTCCTTTTCCGCTTTTCTTTGTGTGATGGAAGAAGCCAATAATCCCAATAAAAATACCACGATCATCGTGGCGAAAAAAAGAACCCAGTTTACCCAGGGTTTCCGTTTATTTGATGATTCCATATTAATTATATTTCTACATTTGTCAATCAGTCAAATCCTAATTCTCGGCTTTCAACTCCTTTATGAGCCATTTCGGTACCCTTTCACGGGTCTTCTGGATGTTCAGAGCATTCGGAGTTGAAGAAAGACCGTTTACAAGACTATGGGGTTCTTCTCTGTGACAATCAAGACAATATCTCTCTTCCAGATGATTTTTATAGCAAGGTAAAACAGACCTCATGAATTTCATACTGATCGTGTGATTATGACAGCGGATACAATTTTTCTGAACCATGGGTCTGGTATTTGTCTCCATTACGATAACCTGTGGTTCCAGGCGAAAAGTGAACATAGTAGCATGCTTCAGACCATCCTTGGCTTTAAAGAAATACTTATTTACAAAATTGTTATGAGGAACATGACAATCATTACAGGTGGTTATGCGACGATGGGAATTATGAGCCCAGTTGGCATATTGGGGATTCATCACATGGCAATTTATGCAGGTCACCGGTTTTTCGCCCAGGTAAGATTCTGCTTTAGAAATGTAAAAAGCATAAACAGCAAGCCCAAAAAAAATACCCAGTAAAATAGAAACAGGTGTTCGCCACGGTAAGGGAGGCGTTAAAAAAGTGAATTTTTTTTTCATGGGCAGTGAATGCTTTCTGTAACAAACTTAAGTAAAATTTCATTTCTTTGTCTCAGACTCTTAATTTATGACTTGGTTTCGGTTTTTTTTCTTCGTTTTTACATTCCTGCTATTGTTTATCATAAACCCCCTCTTGTCACAAGATCTGTTCTATGAACAGGTGGTCAGAATTGATGCAAAAGATAAACCAGATGAAATAATCAAAAAAGCTGCCCATCTGATTCCATCCCGTCGCCAGGCGGAATGGCAGGAGACGGAGTTTGCAGTATTCGTTCATTTCGGGATGAATACATTTACCAACCGGGAATGGGGAGAAAAGGGCACCGTTCCGGCTCTTTTTAATCCGTCTGCACTGGATGCCCGCCAATGGGCAACAACTGCAAAAAAAGCCGGGGCAAAATTATTGATCCTTGTTGCAAAACATCACGATGGCTTTTGTCTCTGGCCAAGCAAATTCACGGAATACTCCGTGAAAAACAGCCCCTGGAAAAAGGGGAAGGGGGACGTTGTTGCTGAGGTGGCAGAAGCATGCAGGGATGCAGGCATTAAATTGGGGATTTATATCTCTCCCTGGGATCTGAACTCTCCGATTTATGGTACTGACGCATATAATGTTTATTTCAAACAACAGCTTACTGAGCTTCTTTCAAATTATGGTCCAATTGATGAGGTTTGGTTTGATGGGGCATGTGGGGAAGGTCCCAATGGTAAACGGCAGTTGTACGATTGGTCAGGCTATTACCATATCATACGCACATTACAACCTGATGCCGTCATTTCAGTGATGGGTCCTGATGTCCGCTGGGTCGGTACTGAATCCGGTTACGGCCGGGAAACGGAATGGAGTGTTGTTCCATTGTCAGCCTCAGCCAAGGATAAAAATGCCAGGCAACCGCAACAAAAGGAGATCAGGAATGATACTTTTGTTCCTCCGGGGAATATGATGGAACAGGACCTGGGTAGCCGGGAAAAAATACTCAATGCCAGCATCTTAATATGGTATCCTTCTGAAGTGGATGTTTCAATACGTCCCGGTTGGTTCTATCATCCGGAAGAGGATTGTTTGGTAAAAAGCCCTCAGAAACTCGTGGATATCTGGTATTCTTCCGTGGGCCGGAATTCTTCACTTCTTTTGAATATTCCACCCGATAAGAGGGGTCTGATCCATGAACACGACGTCACGGCCCTGGAAGAAATGAAAAAAATTCTGGATAGCACTTTCAATACTGACCTTACAGAAAAAGCGGAAGAAACAAAAAATGATTCATTGGTTCTTCTTGACTTACCGGAAGCGGTGGTTTTTGACCGGATCCTGCTTCAGGAGAACTTCCGAAACGGACAACGGGTTGAGCTATTTTCACTTGAGATATGGAATGAAGAAAAATGGGTGGAGGTATTCCGGGGGACTACAATTGGTTATATGCGGTTACTCCAGATCGATCCTGTAAAAACTTCACGCGTTAGGCTCCGGATCATTGAATCACGTGATCTGGCTCAGATACGATCATTTAAGCTTTTCAAAGCGCCTTCGGATAATTAACTGTTGTCGCTGCCAGAATGAACCATTGAAGTTGTTCCCGGAAGAACTTTACCTTCACGCAAGTAACGAAAATTTTATGATTTTACCACTTTGCTGGTTCCCTGCTCCTTTTGAAAAAAGGTATGAAACATCCCGTCAGCTCCGATCTGTGAATGGGCCGCATAACCCGCTGATGACATCTTTTCAATCATCGGTGCGGGTGGAAATGGAGTAATGATCTCATAAATCTCACCCGGACCGAGCGTCGCACATTCCTGCTGAACCCGTTCCAAAGGATGGATGCCTTCAGCCAATAATGGCCTTGCGTCAAACGATATCTTGATACGACCCGAATCAAGCCATTGAGGTGTATTCATGCTTTTATCCGGTTTGATTTGTTATTCTTCATTTTTACGATAACTGAGAAGACGTTGGTCTCCTGACAGTGCACGCCGTTCGGTAAGATCCTGCGACATTTCTAAAGTACCCAGATACTCTCCTTTTTCATTGCGCAAAGCAATATATTCAATGTGGATGAATTTACCGTGCATCTGAAGCCAGAAGGGGGCTCTGTCGGCTTTACCACTCTTAAAATCATCCAGGATCTGCTCAACAATATGTACGCTGGAAGGGGGATGGCACATGCGCACGTCACGGCCGAGAATAGCCCTGTTACGGTCGAAAATTCGCTCTTTCCCCTGTGAAAAGTATTTGACCTTATCATAACGGTCTACAAAAGTAATATCAACAGGCAAGGTGTTGAGTATCGTTGTTAACTCTTCCGTAGTGAACTTTCCACTGAAAAGGTCGATCGTCCTCTCTTCATCAGCGGTTGCTTCTGCCATAACCAGGCCTAGTGGTTCCCATGTTACCTTTGGATCGTAGAGACAAAAACCAATTTCGAACGTCTGCTGGTAAATATCATACCAATCCTTTTCTGAGAGTTTATCAAGAGACATCGGAAAAAGAATTTCTTCTTCTTTCATGATCATATCGGTTATTGCTTTGGCTGCACGCCTAAGATGGAGATCCATGTTCATTTGAACTACTTCCGGAGTATATTCTATGGGCATATTCAATGCATTAATTGCATTTTTTAAAAGATCACGAATCTCGTCATGCTTCCCCCACATCACCTTTGGTGGACCTGTAATTCCGTATTTTTCAAGATAAGGGAAAAGCAGATTTTCTTTCTTTTTGTAATGTTTATCTACATCCGTCAGGTGGTTGAAAAGTGATTTAAGTTGATTGACAAAGGTTCCGATATCCGGTTTTTTTATCCCTTCTTCTGCTCCTTTAAAGAGGTCCTTTAACTGTTCAGCAACTTTTTCTAATTCACGGTTTTCCTGTTTGAATGTATCAACAGGATGCCCTGGGGGTATGATCTTCATGCCCGAAAGGTCAATATGGCCTTCGAGCGCTTCGGTATGTATATCACAGAGACGCAACACTTCGGCTTCGGGAAGCCCTTCGTTGATCAGCTCCTGTTCTACTTCCACTACAAGTCCGTAAGGCACTTTAGCCAATAGTTCAATAAGACGGGTTTTAACCGATTCCGGAGTAACTCCTTCGTGGAGTTGAAGGATCATATGTTTCAGCAATTCTTTTCTGCTGGTTGAATTATTGATAAGTTCGCTCATTTTTTTTATTTTATATCAACCCGACTTAAAATTTCAGTTCAAAATGTAAAATTGGTATTTGCAGAATAATTGAAAGTTTAAAGCTTTCAATTGAAGTTTTTAACTTTGAGTTCTCAGTTTTATGCTATCCTTTTATCATTGTTAAAATCATTTTAAATTTTTCTACCGCATCGACTGCGTGAGGGATCCCGGCTGGCATAATGACGGCTTCTCCGGTGTTCAGAATGAACCTTTCATCATTGATTGTGATCTCGGTTTTCCCTTCGGTTACCTGAACCAAGGCATCGTACGGCGCTGAATGTGTACTTAGCCGCTGACCCTTATCAAAGGAAAACAGTGTAACTGTTCCTGCCGGGCGGTCAATTACCCGTTTGCTGATGATCCCCTCGGAAGAATATTCTACTTTTTCAGAGAATCTGAACACCGAAGAGTGTCCAAAAATACTTTTTTCCATATTGATTAATCTTCATTTCATGTAAAACCAGAACTTAATGATGTATTATGATCAAAATCGATTAATATTGATAATGCCACGCAATCTGCAGCAAGCAACTCATCTGCATCTGAATTATTTTTCGTTTCATGTCCTTCCCGGATTCTTGTAAAAAATATTTTTTATTGTGTATTTCAGTATTCAATTGCCATTTTATAAATAAAAAAATTACAAATAACCCGATAATTTCTGCTCTTGTAAAAACTTTCGGAATTCATCCGTCAGCCGATTGACCACATTTCCTAAGATACACTGGTCGAAATGACAGATTTCATTTGCCAGCGGACAATCGGTGAGCTCAATGGTTCCTTCAATGGACTCATATATATTCAGAAGGTTGATTTCTTTAGGGGGCTTTTTCAAACTGAAGCCTCCCGAAGGTCCCCGCATCGATTTAAGCATATCATTTTTTACTAATCGCTGAAGTACTTTTGAAATGTGGTTTTTTGAAAATCCAGTAGTTTCCGCGATCTTGACGGCATTAATTCCGTTTTTGGAACGAGCAATGATAACCATGCTGTGAATGGCAATGGAAGCGGCATCGGACATGGCAAATATTTTGCTCATTTAATTTAGGTATTTGAATACGCAAATGTAGTAATTATTTTTAATTGAAATATAAAATTGGAAAATTTTTTTACTTTTGATATAAAATCGTTGGAAATCAATCAATAAATTTTTATCCCCCGTTTATAACCTTTGCTTTTTTACGGCTGATCCATCCACTTATGGTAAAATCCATTACAAGCCTTCAAAATCCCATCATAAAGAACATTCTTCTCCTTCAGGAGAAACCCCGTGAACGTAAAATCCAGGGACTTTTTGTTATCGAAGGAAACCGTGAGATCCGATTATCAATTTTTTCCGGATTTATTTTTAAAACTCTTTTGTACTGCCCGGAGTTAGTTGCTGAAACTGCACTTGAAGAACTGAAAAATAGTGTAATTCCGCAGGAATTTATAAAATGTTCAAGGGAGGTTTTTAACCGGATAGCCTACCGGAAAGATTCCGGGGGGCTTATGGTACTTGCCGTGCAAAAACAACTTTCATTTGAAGACCTGAAATTAAGTGTTTCTCCGCTTTTATTGGTTTTGGAATCTGTTGAAAAACCGGGAAATCTTGGAGCAATCTTACGTACAGCCGATGCCGCACGATTGGATGCCGTCATAATTTGCGACCCGCTTACCGACATATACAATCCGAATACGATCCGATCCAGTATTGGATGTATTTTTACCATACCCGTCGTAACAAGTACTTCTTCCGAGACGCTGAAATGGTTACAATCAGTGAAAATTAAGGCTTTTGGAACAGCCCTGACAGCAAACCGTTTCTATCACGAAACCAACTTACGCCAACCCTGTGCCATTATCATGGGATCGGAGGCAACAGGACTCAGCACTCTCTGGCTTGAAGGCGCCGATGACCTGATAAAAATACCGATGAGGGGGAAGATCGATTCAATGAATGTATCGGCTTCAGCGGCGGTTGTTGTATTTGAAGCCCTGCGTCAGCGGAATTTCTGTTAACTATGTTTGTATTTTTCATTTTCCGGCTTCAGGATCAAAAAACTTTTTGGCATTTTGCTCTTAAACTCCTTCAACGTTCCGCTCTTCGGATGTGGGAATGAAAGATAAAAGGCATGTAGCCGGATTCTCCGTTCAAATCTTGCATTTGCCCCATAACGCCGGTCCCCGACAACCGGACAACCCATGCCGGCTAAATGTACTCTTATCTGATTTTTTCGTCCTGTTTCCAGATGAACTTCAAGAAGGGAATAATCTTCCGTTTTATCAAGTACCCGGTAGTGGGTGACGGCAAGTTTTGCCCCTTCAGGTTTTTGTACCGAAAAGACCTTCTGATCTTTCCCCTCCATTAACCATGTCTTTATTGTCCCGTTGTTTTTCGGGGGATGACCTTCAACAAGGGCATAATAAAGCTTTTTTGATTGCTTCCAGTTCTCTTTTAGTTGTTGCTGGGTCTTTTCTGACTTAGCAAAAACCAATAACCCTGAAACCTCCCTGTCAAGCCGGTGCACGGGAAAAATTCTTTCTTTCCCCTTTGACCTTTCCTTGATGTATTCAAGTATGATCTTGTAAAACGAAGTTCCCCCGATCCCCTTATCACCGATGGTGAGTAACCCGGCTGGTTTTTCAGCGATAAGGATTTCGTCATCTTCATAAATAACCGGAAAGGGTGGCGGGATTTTTGTTTGGAACTTTTGAGGCTTAATATACTCCACTTTGTCTTCTGGTTTAATTTTAGCGGATGGATTCGTCGTCATTTTTCCGTTCACGACGACATTTCCGTGTGATATCAGGTTTTTTATGCTTGTCCTTGAGGCATCACGGAACTCACGAATAAGTAACTCGGTAAGGGTAATTTCCTGATTAACTTGAATCCTCATTTTAGCCTGATTTTCATAATGACCGGATTATGATCCGTATAGGCGAAGTGATTGTTTCGGGCCTTTACATATAGTAGCTCTACGTTCGGAGAAACGACAAAAAAATCAATGACAGTGGTCTTTGTATCTCCTTGCTGATAAGGAGTATCAACATCACGATTGGTTGGGATGGCAGGATCGGATATGAATGGCCAGCCGGGTAAAAAGGTGGATTCAATTGGCGGATCTATCACTTTTACCTGATCGCCTGTGAGCACCGACGAGGGAATAAAATCCCTCGGATTATTGTTCCAGTCACCTCCTGCAATAACATAATTCCCTTTTTCATACTCTGTCATCATATAATGCTGAAGCAGGACTCTTTCCGACTTGCGTAAAATTCCTTCTTTGTCAAATGTTGAATTATGGGTGTTGATTATAACCAGGGATTTTCCGTCATCAAGTTTGTAATGAAGGACCAGGAAACATCGTTTTAAAAAAAACAACCGTTTAGGCCATGGAAAAGTGATCTTATATCCTATTCTTTGGGCATTTTCCGGCCTGTATCTGGAATAAACTGCCAGTCCGGCAATAACTCTACCTATTGGATCTGTCAGGGGAATGGGTATAAAACGACTGTCATAATTCTTTCCGAAGAGACAGCAATGATTCTTTAATGTGTCGGCAATGACAGTCACTTCATTAACATGATAGCTTCTTTTGGCAAGGATGTCCACTTCTTGTAAAAAAACAAAATCAATGGAATCCGATTCCTTCAACTGGTGAACTATTCCATTAAAATAAGATTCGAATTCTTTTTTCTCAGGTCTCACCCGTTTTCCTCCTTCATAAAAAAAATCCATTGCGGATCCTAAGCCCCCATAACCTATGTTCCAGGTAAAAAAAGTGAATTCCTTTTGGTACAATGGCATTTCAGTACTTTTCCCAATAATAGGTAACTGTTCGGCAGGTTGTGGTTTATATTCCATGCATGTCAGATAAAGGGCAAATAATCCGATTCCCGAAATGGATAACCCCGATATGATGATTAATGCTCTTATAAAGATCTCAAACATTCGATGCATGCTCGTAGGCTAAAACCGAAAAGTACACTTTTTTTTCTAATTTTACTTGATCTTTTTTTTCACTTTATCTTCTGCCAATGCCACTATTGGGTTCACTCATCAAAAAGGCCTATGAACTTAGGCAATTTCCGATAGACATTAAGACCATCAACCCTTTTGGGGAACAAAAAAAGGTACTTAAAAAATTGCTTTTTAAAGCACAGGGAACAGCGTTCGGTGAATTTTACCATTTTTCAGATATCCTGGCATCGAAAGATTTCGTAACAGCCTTCCGAGAAACAGTTCCAATCCATGATTATAGTTCTATCTTTAAAAACTGGTGGTATCGGAGTCTGAATGGTGAGCCTTTTGTTACCTGGCCAGGCAGGGTCAAGTATTTTGCTCTGACGTCAGGTACTTCAGAAGCTTCTTCCAAACACATTCCCGTTACCTCGGAAATGCTCCGTTCCATTCAGAATGCTAGTATTAGGTTACTTACAACAACGACAAAATACGATTTCCCGGATGAGTTTTACGAGAAAGGCATACTGATGATTGGAGGCAGTACCCATCTTCAGTATAACGGAACCTATTATATAGGTGACCTGTCCGGTATTACGGCCAGTAACATACCTTTCTGGTTTCAGCACTTTTATAAACCAGGTAAACGGATCTCCCGTGAACATGAATGGACGGTCAAACTGAACGAGATTGTCCGCAATGCAAAAGACTGGGATATCGGGGTGATTGTTGGTGTTCCGGCATGGATTCAGATCATATTCGAAAAGATTATCTCGAATTATCAGGTCAACCATATCCATGAAATATGGCCAAACCTTTCAGCCTATGTTCATTCCGGTGTTTCCTTTGAACCCTATATTAATAGTTTTGCACACCTGCTTGGACGACCCATTATTTATAATGAATCGTACCTCGCATCGGAAGGCTACATCGCATATCAGCGGCCCGGAAGTAAAAATGCCATGGAAATGATCCTCGACAACGGGATTTTTTACGAATTCATTCCATTTACCAAACATAATTTTGACGCGGAAGGGAACCTGCTTCCAAATCCTGAAACCTTTACTATTAAAGAAATTCAGGAAGGACAGGAGTATGCCCTTCTTCTTTCCACCTGTGCCGGAGCATGGCGATATCTGATCGGTGATGTTCTGAAGTTCATTTTCCCCGCGAAATCGGAAATTATTCTGACCGGCCGCACAAAACATTTTCTGAACCTTTGTGGGGAACATCTGTCACAGGATAATATGAACCATGCAATAAAACTTCTCCAGGATGAGTTGAATATCAAGATCAACGAATTCACAGTAACCGGAATACGTCATGGGAGCTTGTTTGCGCACAAATGGTATCTTGGGACAAATGACCCCCTTGATGCAATTGTCGCAGCCCGTAAAATTGATGATTACCTGAAAAGTTTGAACGATGATTATCGGATTGAACGGCTTGAAGCAATCCAGAATGTATCCACTGAAGTATTACCTTTGCAGATATTCTATGGTTGGATGAAAGATCACGGAAAAGAGGGAGGGGCACATAAGTTCCCAAGGGTGTTGAAAAAAGACCAGATCGGACAATGGGAAGCATATCTTGATTCTTTCGTCCGGCACAGATAATAAACCATTCTGCCCATGTTACATCCACTTTTTGAAGGATTGATTTTAGGGCTTACGGTTGCAATAACATTGGGGCCCGCTTTATTTGCACTCCTGCAAACCAGTATCAAACATGGTGTGAAAATCGGGATATTTCTTGCGTTGGGTATTTTTTTCAGTGATCTGACTCTGGTCGTTGGTTGTTATTTTGGCGCTTCCCGGATTGTCACCGATATAAAATACCACCTAATACTCGGGATACTTGGAGGAATCGTAATGACATCATTTGGCATTTTTACCTTTTTTAAAAAGGTCCCTCAATCTGAACAGGTTGAGGCCATCAATGAAATCAAAGTTAAAAAGCCCGGACCTATCCCTTATTTTTTTAAAGGATATCTGGTGAATATCGCCAATCCTTTTCTTTGGGTCTTTTGGATTACATCCGTTTTGGCAATTAATTCCGCTTACGGCGGAGACCGTAAAGCCCTTGCTTCCTTTTTTTCCGGGACACTGGCTATGATCCTGGCTACTGATATCCTGAAGTGTATTCTGGCAAACCGTATTAAAATCCTTGGCAACCCGCTTGTGAAACTTTGGATGAACCGGATTGTTGGCCTGTTATTCCTGATCTTTGGCGCTTTTGTTATTTCAGGATCCCTCTTGGAATATTATCATGGAATCGCTTTGAAAGTACCTTAATTGATTTTACCTTCGTGTTGGATATTTAAAGCTGCTTACTATGGAAACAAGACGTTATAAAAATTGGTGGTTCCTTACCATCAATGGATTGATCTCTGTTCTGTTTGGTTTATTGCTTATCCTTTTAACACAGGAGTTTATTAAAACCATTGTGTTTTATTTCGGCCTGCTCATTTTGCTGGGTGGATTGATTTTTCTTATCGCTGGAATTAACAACCTCCGGAAAGACAAAGCAGCATGGATGATTCTGTTCGAATCGCTTACAAGCCTGGCAATCGGCCTCATTATTATGATTTTTCCACAAAAGTCCCTTGAATTGTTCCTGATTCTTTTTGGCATATGGGCAATCGTTATCGGTATTATTCAATGGGTCCTGCTTCTTAAAATGAAAGAAGTCTTTGCCCATAAAAACCTGATGTTCTTTAATGGATTTCTTTCTATTGCCCTTGGAATAGCTTTATTATTCAATCCTTTTAGTTGGGCTGTTTTTTTAGTGAAAATTATAGGGGGACTGATTGTAGTATTCGGTATTCTCCTGGTTTATTTCTCCGTGGTACTTCACGCATTGAAAATTCCTGACCAGCAGACCTGACAATAATTGCGAAGGAAATGACCGGATATTAACGGTGAAAATCAGATCGATCGGATTAATCGCTCAAATTCAGATTTAAAATTGGTTCCGATCGGGATCATCCGGTCTTTGATTTTAATTTGATTTCCTATAATCAGATCTATTTTCGATAAGGAAATAATAAAAGACTTATGGATCCTTGGAAATTGCTTTGTGGGTAAAAGGGTTTCAATATTCTTCAGCGACTGATAACTGATGATCATTTTATCGCTTGTGTATATTTTGACATAATCTCCAAGCGCCTCTATATAAAGAATTTCTTTGAGATTTACTTTATATGTTTTTTTACTTGATTTGATGAAAATGAACTCTTCTTCCTGCTTATCCGGAATGGACAGTTCATGAAGGGGGACATCTTTGCTCCGGCGGATTTCTTCGGCTTTCTGAATGGCCTTAAGAAAACGTTCAAAAGAAAAGGGTTTCATCAGATAATCCAGTACGTCCAGTTCATAACCCTGAATGGCAAATTCAGCATAAGCAGTGGTGATGATCACCAGGGGAGGATTTTTTAAAGTTTTGAGAAAATCCATACCACTTAATTTGGGCATGTTGATGTCCAGTAAAATCAAGTCAATGGCATTATTGTGAAGGACCTCGATGGCTTCTACAGCATTGTTGCATTTGGCTGTGACCTCCAGAAAGGAAATATTTTCAATATACCGTTCAATCACCCGCTGAGCCAGGGGTTCATCATCAATGATGAGACATTTCATTTTCATGATAAATACAAGGTTAGGTTAACAATAAATTCATCATCACTCTCCTGGATTGCAAGGAAATGTTTATTTGGGTATAATAAATTCAACCTTTTTCTTACGTTCTGTAAACCAATTCCGTTGACTTCCGGTTTCTTTCCATCCGGATTCCGGTCTTTGTTGTTCTTGATAAAGAAATGAAGCCGGCTTAACTCAGAAACATCGAATCGAATGGAAATGTATGGATGGGATCCTGGTATCTTGATACCATGCTTGAAAGCGTTTTCAATAAAAGGAATGAAAATCAATGGAGCAATTTTTAAATCGGTGAATTTTCCCCGGACAGTAAAGTCAACCAGTAATTTTTCACCGGATCGAAGGTTTTCAAGATAGACATAGCTCCTGAGGAATTCTATTTGCCTGCTGAAAGCAACAAGATCTTCTTTGGCTTCATATATCACATACCGCATCAGCTCCGAAAGCTTAAGGATAAGTTCCGGTGCTTTTTCCGATTTATCCAATGCAAGAGAATAAAGACTGTTAAGCGTATTGAAAAAAAAGTGCGGGTTTATCTGGGCTTTCAATGCTTTTAGTTCTGCCTCTATCTGCTGACGTTCTATTTCTTTAATTTTCAATTCCACATCCTGGAGCGTGATGGAATCGCGGACAAATTTTAACAGAGACGTGACGAGGAGAAATGTGAACACAAGAATGAACTCGGCAATGACTTCTGTTGCAAAATTCGGATGACCGTTACCTTCAAATAAAACTGAGATATAAAAATTTAGAAGAATGAACAGAATGATATTGGCTAATTCAAGTAGGGTGAAAAGCATGAACTTTCTTCGTTTGAAAAAAGTAGGCAGGAGCCATAAAAGATTGATATACACCGAAATGGCAAGCAGAAATATAGTGGTGAGGATATTGATTGCCGTTTTAAAATCAATGTCGAGTACACTGAAACCCCTCGTGTAAAACAGAACAATGATGAAAAGCACGATGCTGAACAACCAGAAAAGAAGGTGTGGAAGGATGACGGATAACCGGGTTTTGCTGTAAAGTTTCCTTATCTGCATGATAAAATCATTTGCGCAAAGATGAGAAATGAATTCAGACAAGTCAACCTTTTTAGACATATCCCGGGATTTACTTGACGAAAAGAATTTTTCAGCGTTCTTCGCGATGTTGCTTTGATCCTCTAAAAATCAGGTATCATCGATTATATAGGGCATTGGTCAAAAAATTATGGAGAACTGTTAAAATGGTTGTAATATTGCCGCGGTTTTTATCACAAATCACATTAAAAAAAATAGCGTCATGAAGAGTTTATGTAAACGATCGAACGCTGCCATGGTAGCAATTTTACTGGCTTTTTTACCCTCGGTTGGTCTTTGGGCATCAAATCTTCCGGATGAAGGCATGTGGCTACCTCTTCTTATTGAACGACTGAATTACGTCGATATGCAAAAAATGGGATTACATCTTACACCCCAGGAATTATATGATATAAATAACTCCAGTCTGAAAGACGCAATCGTTGGCCTTTCAGGCGGAGGAGCTTCCGGGGGTTTCTTTTGCACTGCGGAGGTGGTTTCCGACCAGGGTTTGATTTTTACCAATCATCATTGCGGATACAATGCCGTTCAAAACCATAGTACACCCGAAAACGATTACCTGACGAACGGTTTTTGGGCAAAATCAAAAAATGAGGAACTTGCTAATGAAAATATGTGTGCTTCTTTTCTTGTCCGGATCGAAAATGTGACCGATTCTATTATTCCAATCCTGTCCGATACCATGAAAGAATCAAACCGGAGTATAAAGGTCAAAGATATCTCCACCCGGATTAAAAAAAGAGCGGAGGAGGGTGGAAAATACGAAGCATCTGTCAGGTCATTCTATGGCGGGAATGAATATTACCTTTTTGTGTTTAAAACCTATAAAGACGTAAGGCTTGTGGGGGCTCCCCCCTCTTCCATTGGGAAATTCGGAGGGGATACCGATAACTGGATGTGGCCCCGTCATACCGGTGATTTCACCATCTTTCGGATCTATACCGACCCGGGAGGTAACCCAGCCGAATATTCAGAAAAAAATATTCCGCTTCAACCCAAATATCACCTCCCGATCAGCCTAAAGGGAATAAAGAAAAACGATTTTGCCATGATCTGGGGATATCCTGCAAATACAAGCCGATATATCACTTCGTACGGGATGGATTACAATATGAATATATTCTATCCCTGTATAATCAAGCTCTTTGGTAAAGAACTTGAAATTATGAAGGAAAGAATGGATATTGATAATGCAGTAAAAATCGCCTATGCTGGCAATTATGCGGGTATAGCCAATACCTGGAAAAATTTTATCGGTCAAAGTAAAATGCTTAAGCGAAACAATGTAGAAGATAAGAAAAAAGCCATTGAAGAAACGTTTATTGCCTGGTACAACCAGGATCCTTCTCGGCAGAAAAAATATGGGAATGTGCTTGACAACCTTAAAAGTAATTATTCTGCTTTGTCAACAATTACTTTACCGTTTGTTTATGTAAGCAGGGGGGGCATGGGACTTGATATCGTCAGGCTTGCCAGTCAGTTTGGTTCCCTCCAGAATGGACTGGAGAAGAAGAACAAGGCTGCCGTTAAGGAATTACAGGCCAGCTTGAAAGAAACCATTAATGAACATTTTAAAGAAAACGATCAGGCCATTGAGAAAAAAACTTTGGCTGAGGTACTCAAGCTGATTGCCAGCGAACTGCCCAAGGCCGATCTTCCTTCATTTTATGTAGCCATTGAAAAAGATTTTAAAAACGACTTCTACACTTATGCCGACGTTGTGTATAAAACCTCTGTTTTTGCCACTCAGGAATCGGCATGCAAATTCATTGATAACCCAAGTTTAAAAGGACTGAAAAAGGATATTGGATGGCAGCTTTATCAGTCATTGAGCCAGGCAAGGGACAAATTCTCAGCAGCCTATGGTAATGCAAGAACCAATATCGCTGCCCTGAACAGGGTTTTTATTTCCGGATTGCGCACAATGAATCCTTCGATGGTGAAATATCCGGATGCAAACTCCACCATGCGTATGACATACGGACAGGTACTCGATTACTATCCGGCCGATGCAGTCCATTATGACTATATAACTACCTTGAAAGGAGTCATGCAAAAAGAAGATCCGGATAATGAAGAATTTATTGTGGAAAAGAAATTGAAAGACCTATATCAGAATAAAGATTATGGCCCCTATAGCGAAAATGGCGAGATGATTGTCTGTTTTCTTACCACCAATGATATCACCGGTGGAAATTCCGGCAGCCCCGTTATCAATGGCGATGGACAATTGATTGGACTGGCCTTCGACGGGAACTGGGAAGCCATGAGTGGCGACATCATGTTTGAACCAGAATTGCAGCGGACAATCAACGTTGATATCCGCTATGTGCTGTTTATCATCGATAAATTTGCCGGTGCCACTAACCTGATCAATGAACTGACACTGGTGAAATAACGGACCGTCATCCGGTAAAAACGGTGGACCAGGATGTTCGCCGTTTTTATATCCCTAACTCTTCTTTCATCTGACGGATCCTTGTCAGAATCCACCCTTTATTTTTCACCCAGTCTTTGTGGCTTGCCCAGAATCCTACCCCGATGGCACAAGCCATGATACACAGATAGATTAAAAGCGGCACGTAAGTACCCGGAAAATAACGGAGGAAAGAAAAATAAACAATAAAACTCCCTCCAGTAACCAGAAGAGCCAGCAACGGAATCGTGATCAACCAGTCAAGGGTCGTCATGAACATGTGTCTTCTTTCAGCATCCCGCAGAAAAATTGTCGTCGGCGCGGAATAATTAATATCCTTCAGCCTCCGGAAACGCCAGAAAATGTAGACCAGGATTAATGAAAACCCAAGGATCAGCAATGCATATCCTGTCCTCATCCCTCCTTTATACAAAGTGATGGAAGCAGAATATACCCCGATAAAAACAAAAAAAATCGGTATGAAAATCAGTGTTTTTTTTCGTTCTGATGCGTCTTTTGTTTTTAGTTCTTCTATAAAACTTTCCATGTTTTTAGGTTTTAACTCTGTGGGCTCGGTGTTAGAAATTATTTCTTCGTTCCCTATGTTTTTAAAATCATCCAATTCCATTGTCGTTTTCCTCCCATTCTTTTTTTATCTGTTCCTTGATGCGATGAATTTTAACCCTGACATTCGATTCAGAGAGACCGGTTACTTCTGCCATCTCCTTTGTGCTTAATTCTTCGAGGTAAAGCGATACCAACATCCGGTCCACAACAGAGATGTGCTGCATGAAACGCCTGAAAAATTCTAATTTGTGTTCAGCATGATGGTCTTCTTCAATGGGTTCGGCGTCAGGGATATGGATGTTTTCCAGGATTGTTGTAGACGTGATCAGTTCTTTGCGCTTTTTATCTCTCCTAAGCCCGGATAGACAAGTGTTCGCGACAACCCTGAAAATCCATGTGCTCATCTTTGATTCGTTCCTGAAGGAGTCAATATTTTGCCAGATCCTGATAAGCGATTCCTGGAAGGCATCGTTATAGTCGTCTTTATCGGTAAAATAATAACGGCAAATCCGGAAGATCTTGTTCTCATTTTCCTGTATCGCCTGCCTGAAAAGGTGCTCTTTCGACATTTTATTCTGAATGACGGGATTTAGATACATCAACGGTTGTTTTGTTACAACCGGATAAAAAAAGGGCATCCTCCAGGATGCCCTGTAACAATATCTGAGTCGAGTATTAAGCTCTGGTCGGCGGATTTACTTTTAATTTCTCTGAAACCACCCAGTAAATGCCCGCAAAAGCGAGTTCAATCCAAATGATAGCCGGGAAAATACCCACAATGAGACAAATCAGACCGGCCAGTGCAATAAAACAGCTGATCAGCCCCATCCAGAAAATAGTCCAGCTGAAACCCCTGGTCATCTCCCAGCTTTTGCGGATAGCATCAACGGCAGTCATTTTTTCATCCATGACAAGAAAAGGGACAAATGCCAGCTTGCAGGCGAAAATAATCCCGGGAACAATAAGCAGGATAAATCCAATTCCGATAATTAGTCCTAACAGGAGGTTTGCCACAATCACCTGACCAATCTGTTGAAATGCAAAAAACATATCCGTAACCTTGAAAGGCTCACCACGTACTGCCTTGAGAAAAATCCAATAGCACCCGTAGCTGATCGGGGTCAGGACCACAAGCCCATATACAACGGAAAAAAATCCTGAAAAATTAAAAAAATTGGGGGGTCCGGGTGTAAAAGCATTTCCGAGTCCGATCGGGACCGAAATCAAAATCTGAAGAAAAACAACCAGCAATAACTCAGGGAAACATTTTTTCATGGTTTCCCAGCCATGACCAAAAACTCCGGAAACACTAGGTTCCGGCGGGGATACTGAAGGCGGCGTTACATTTTGTTCATTCATAATATTTGATGTTAAATGAAAAAAGACACATCAGGGTTTGCCTTTTTCCAGCGGTTTTTATTCGACTAATTTAATGCTTTTTATAAGAAAGAACCAAATTCATTTGTATCTATAACCTTTGCCTGAACAACATTTTATTATCTGCCGTCCCGGGCAGATCATAAAGATAATATATATATCCCTTATAAATCCTTATCTTTTCAGGATAGGGATGAAAAATGGATAAAGCCTTTTTTAATTCACCGGTGTTCAGGTTAATCTCAAATAGCATATAATAACCGTTTTTTATAAGGGCAGTATAGGCTTTGGATCGAACCTCATCTACAAATATTTCGTTTGACCATCGTCCGTCGGGATGAAACTCCGTTTGTAATGCAAGCTTATAGGAATAAGCCCCTTTCTGATCATAAAATTCGATTTGTTTATCAGGGATATTGAAAATACATATAAACTTCCCGATCTTATATAGTGCCGATCCCAGAGGCCGGTACAGGATCTTATGAACCCAGTTCCACTCTACGAATGTCTCTCGGCCTTCAGGTATCCCCGATAGGAGCAAGGATGCATCCTGCGGATTTCTCCTCAGCATTTTTGCTTTTTTCTCATCCCTGACTGTGGAAAGGACTTGCCTTTCCCGGCTGATCCGGTTAATTCCATAATATTCAATACCCATCCCCAGATCGGTTTGTTTTTTAAAGTATAGCACGTCATAGGTCGAGGCTAAGCAATTCGAAAGTATTTTTTCATACTTTTCCATAGATTCACCATGGATAAGAAAAATATTCCCTTCCTCACGGTAAATTTGAAAAATGGAATCGCGGTTGAAAACATGAAGAAAACCCAGACAATCTTTGATAAGTCCTTTAGGGCTATAAGGAAGGATGTTTGTCCTGGCAATGGTGTCCCCTTCAAGATTCTTACAAACCAGTTCCATATGAGACAGTTGGTAACGGTAAATCAGAAGATATACATATCCGGAATCAATCTCATAATCCTTGATTGCGTATTGATCATCTTTAAAAAACGCCTCATGAACACTGGCTTTTATCTCGACTTCCTTTAGTAAGGTAACAAGGGGGGCAAGATAAATGGTCAGGGAATAAGAGGTCGTGTCCAGGAATATTTTTTTGGTCACATAACCGATATGGCTGACAAGCATTGTGACAGGCAGCGTGTCAATGAAAAATGAAAATTCTCCTTTTTTGTCAGAAACAGCTCCCAGATGCGATCCGATAAATGAAAAGTTTACATAGGAAATCCCGGCTCTTTTTTCTTCGTCAAGGACCGTTCCGTAAAAAAAATTATAATGTTTCTGGGCATAAACATTTGCTGAAATAATAAACAGAAGACCTGTAATAAAAAGTCTTACCCTGATCGTTGTACAGGAATTTATGCAGAGAGGGACCATCGTACAACCCATGAATCCGAGATCCTTATTTTATCGAAAGATATAAAAACTATTACAATTGGGTCAGGCAAAGGATTTGATCATCGGTCGATCGTAACCAGATTTTTGAACAACACTTTTTCATTATTGATCTTTTCACTGTTCCCATATACACATATGGCTTGTTGGTTAAGGATGTCCTTCACAAGCTTGGAAAAATCACGAATGTCTTCCTGCTTTGTGGAAAGTACCACATTCCTGTCGGTTTGAATAGCATCAGCTTTACGGTTATTGAAATAATAGGTCACTGCAAGCTCTCCCTTGCCTGAAGCTGTTAATGGACTATCCAGGCCGGCAATGGTTCCGATGATATAACGCGTCATGGCTCGTTCATCGGCTGAGAAATTCCTTAGATATTCAACCGTTGCCTGATAATTGTCAAGTGTTTCCCTTAAATTAGGATCCCTGTATGAATTGAAGGTAACTAACCCGTTGATGGAAAAAGTACTCCACCCCCCATATGCCCCGCCAACAACACGGATACGGGTCTGTAGCCAGTCCGTTGAAAGGATCTGACTGAGTACGCGCATTTTAGCATCCCATGAATAGCCAAGCTTCTTAAAATTATACCCTTCAACTACATACTGTACTTTGGAAGCCGCTAAAATCCCTTCTTTTTTGTTTTCAAGGTTAAATGTCCATGGGTGATAAATCGGTTTGCCTTCAGGAATGGAATTGGTTAATATTTCGAATCCCTTGGTAAAGGCATCTTTTTCTTCCTTTCCGCCAGTTACGTTAGCAATCATATTTTCTTTCGTAAACAACAAGGATACAACTTTCTTCAGGGTCGAGCAAAGCTGATCCGCATCCTTTTCAAAATTCTTTGTCAGGTCCGTTACGAAAAAATAATAATTAAGTCCTCTCGTCTGTTCGGTAAACATGCCCTGGTTAGTGAAATATGAAGGTAACCGTCTGCTTGCAACAGCAAATCCGTTCCCTTTCAATTCTGCATCCAACTGCGATTGATGCCGGATAAGCAAGGTTTTTAAACGGGCAGTATCATTGTATTTTGTTTTTTCAAGAATTTCCGCTGAAAGTTCGAATAATTTATCCATTTTATCTTTTAACGCCTTCGAAGAGACAACAAATTTTGGAATCAAATTGTCATCACTCATATCCTCAGTATAAGTTTTCAGGGAAGTGTTGAATCCTCCTGTTTGTATATTTAATTGTTGATTCAGTTCGGCATAGGTGTACTTCTCCGTATTCAGTAACCCTATTACATTCGAAAGTAAAGAGGCATAAGGAATAAGCTCAACAGGAAGGACGCGCATGTCAAAAAACAGATTGATATAAACAACACCATTGGTAAATTCTTCATGATAAAGCAAGGGGATATTTGAGGTTTTCGATTCGTCAACACTGTAAAAAGTTGCTTTGGGATTGATATCTTTGATGGCGAGCATGGGAATAGTGGCCAATGCCTCAGGAGTATCTTCTTTTTTCTGATAATCGATCAGGTCTTTAGTTTCCCTTGCCAGGGCATCGATTGCCGATGGATTTAGTGTGGATTTGTAAGCTTTAAGCTCTTCAGCCACTTTTAAACTTTTTTCTTTATCCAAACCTGGTTTAGGCTTTAAGGTTAGAAGCAGTGAATGTGGATTGTCGAGAAGATAGGTTTGTATAACAGACTCCAGATATTTGGATGTAAGGGCGGTTTTAACCCTGGAGAGGGGTTTTTCGTATTCGATCCCCAGGAAAGGATCGTCTGCAAAAAACCAGCCCGGTAAAGACTGGAAAATATAAGTCAGCCCTTTTTGTGCATCATTGCCTTCTCTCAACTGGAATTCCTTGCGATTAATAACTCCTTCTAAGTCTTTTTTATCCAACCCGTTTTTTATAACTTCTTCTAACGTTTTAACGACAATTTCGTAGAACTTTTCCTGATCCCCTGGATTGGCATTCTGCACAACGATCTGGAAAAGATTTTGTTTGTAGTTATTGGAAGAAGCGGAAACATCCTGACCGATTCCCGCTTTTTGAAGTGCCAGCCGGATAGGAGCCGATTCCTGGTTAACCAGAACTTCACAAAGAATATCAAGCGACATGTTAAGCGCCTGATCGGTGTTATGCCCTGCTGCCCAATTCAGTGAAAGATAGGTCTGGTTTTCGGTGTTTGCCCCTTCCAGGACAGGATAATCCGCTACCAGCTTCTTCATGGCCTTGAATGGCTTCTGATCCTCAATCGTTATTTTATTGTTGGTTTTTTCATATTTTGAAAGATATGCTGAATCGATAAATGAAAGCTCTTTGTCAAGGTCTCCGTCTCCATAAAGGAAAATATAACTGTTTTCGGGATGGTAATACCGGCTATGGAACCGGATGAACTCATCCTGTGTGAGTTTGGGAATGGCCGGCGGATATCCTCCCGATTCAAAAGCATATGCATTATCCGGAAAAAGATTCTTGAAGACCTGATACCAAAGCTCCCGATTGGGATCTGAAAAAGCACCTTTCATCTCATTATACACTACCCCTTTGAAGACAATCGGTCCGTTTTTATTCTCAAGCTCATAATGCCATCCTTCCTGTTTCAATATCCTCGGATCGTTGATAAAAAGCGGATTGAAAACAGCATCCAGATAAACATGCATCAAGTTGAAAAAATCCTTATCGTTCATGCTCGCGACCGGATACATGGTGAAATCCTTGGAAGTAAAGGCATTGATGAAAGTGTTGAGGGATCCTTTACTTAAAACATCGAACGGACTCTTGACCGGAAAATTTTTGGATCCGTTTAAAACTGAATGTTCCATGATGTGGGGAGCTCCGTTGTCCGATTCAGGAAAGGTCTTGAAAGCAATACTGAATGTTTTGTTCGGATCCTTGGCCTCTATTTTTATCAGTCTCGCTCCACTCTTAATGTGCTCAAAATAAAGACATTCCGCATTCACTTCCTTGACAAACCGTTGTTCAATTAGCTTGAACCCATGGTAATCAGGTTCTTTCATACATCCGGGAGAAATGGTTGAAAACATCACAATCACAGTTAGGGCTGCCATTATTAACAGCCAATTGATATTTGTATATCTGGTTTTTTTCATGACAATAATAGATTAAATGAAAACGATGTGAAAGTATTGTTTATAAAAATAAACGAAAAAATCTTTCGATCAAGTAGGCTATTTTCTCGTTTTTACCTCACTATCTGACCTTAAATACTGTCTAAAATTTTCCATAAAAGGGAAAGGGGGCAGTTCCCGGTATCTAACTCTGTTGTGATTCAGCGAAAATATTAATTAGGACAGCGAAGAAATAACCTACCCAATCGATTACTTTCGTTCAGACAGATGTTTTTAACTTTTCTTTTGTAATTTGCGTGCTGAATTTCAGACAACTGAGACACGACCGTTTTCAAAATCATCATTCAATGAAATTGAAATCAAAAGTACTTATTCATATTTTCTTCTGGATTTATATCATCAATCAAACCCTGTTCCCTTTCTATATATCGAATGACCAGGCTTTCAATGAATACTACCCGGAAATCATCATTTATATCGTTACTTCCTGGATTACTTTCTATATTGTCTATTTTTCAATCCCCTCTCTTTTTTCTCTTAAATATAAAATCATCAGTGTTTTTATCGGACTTGCTTTAATTGCAATTCTTGTTTCTTTACGGGTTGGCCTTGAATTTCTGTTTTGGAGATTTATTGACTCCATGAAAGAATGTAAAGTGGTGAACATTACGGCAACATGGTGGTATAATTCTCTTCGTGTGGTCATCATAATGTCAATATACTCCCTGCTTATTCGGCTTGCTGTCGGGTGGTTTGAAACACAGAAATTAAAGTCCGATCTGATCCTCCAGACAAAGGCCAGCGAGCTGGCTTTACTTCGGTCCCAGGTTAATCCTCACTTCTTATTCAATACGCTCAATAATATATATTCACTGGTCTATAAAAAATCAGATGATGCTCCTGCTGCGGTGATGAAAATGGCCGCCATCATGCGTTATGTCCTGTACGATGCGACAACGGATAAGGTTTTGCTGGAAAAGGAAATCGAGTACTTGCAGAGTTTTATTGAGCTTCAGCAACTCCGTACCAGGCAAAAAGGATTTGTCGACCTCACCATAAAGGGGAGTATCGAAGGTCGCACAATTGCCCCCATGCTGCTGATACCATTTGTTGAAAACGCATTCAAACACGGAAGTAAGAAAGTGCCCCCACCTGGAATCAGGATCAATTTGATTCTCTCCCCTGAAACCGTTATCTTTGAGGTTTCGAATTACCTTCGGAAAAACAGTTTTGCATCAAAAGATAAGTCGGCTGGAATTGGTTTGAATAATATCCGGCGAAGGTTGGCCTTATTATATCCCGGAAAACACTCGCTGGATACCTGGGAAGATCAGGACCAGTATTATGTCAAATTAAAGATCGAACAAATATGAAGATTAATTGCATTGCTATCGATGATGAACCATTGGCACTGGATATTATCAAAGATTATGCCTCTAAAGTTCCATTTTTAAATCTGATGAAAACATTTGACAATGCGGTTGAATCCATTGATTTCATTAGAAACAATAAAGTGGATCTGCTTTTTCTCGATATCCAGATGGAAGATTTGACAGGGATCCAGTTGCTGAATGCTCTTAAGTACCGGCCATATGTGATCTTTACAACCGCCTATGATGAATATGCCGTTCAGGGTTTTGAGCTCGATGTGGTTGATTATATGCTTAAACCCATTTCTTTTGAACGTTTTATCAAGGGAATCGACAAAATATGCGAACGAATACCTTCCCAATCTAAATTACAGGCAAAAACAGAAGGACAATCAGCACCGGCAGGGAAAAAGGAAGATTTCTTTTTCGTCAAAACAGAAACCAGGATGGAAAAGGTTTTTTTTGCCGATGTACTTTATATAGAGGGAATGGGTGATTATTGGAGAATTGTAACACCGGCAAAACGGATTATGAGCCTTATGAACGCCAAACGAATTGAGGAAATTCTACCGGAGACCCTGTTTTGCCGCGTACATAAATCGTTTTATGTCGCCATTGACAAGATTGATTCAATCGAACGAAACCGTATTAAAATCGGTGATAAATACATTCCTGTCAGCGAAACATATCATAAAATCTTTTTTGACCTCGTCGAAAAAAGAAAATTAGCCTGACCCTTAATATCCCGGATTCAATAAACTATCCGACCAAATCATAATCCATCTGCTTTCGGCTGATGTCTATTCTTTTTACCTGGATCCGGACTTTATCACCAAGCCGGAAACGATGACCGTAACGTTGCCCGATAACCTGAAAATTCTCTTCATCCAGATAGTAAAAATCATCATCCAGGTCCCGTAATCGGACCATACCCTCACATTTGGTACCGATGATCTCAACAAATAATCCCCATTTGCTTACTCCGGAGATCAACCCATCAAATTCCTGTCCGATTTTATCAAGCATATATTCTGCTTGCTTCAGTTTAACTGACATCCTTTCGGCATCGGTTGCTTTACGTTCCATTTCTGAGGAATGATCACATTTATTTTCGTACTCTTCCTTCGAAACAGAAGGCATCCCCTGCAGATATCCGTAAAGCAGACGATGAACCATCAGGTCTGGATAACGTCGTATCGGAGAGGTAAAATGGGTATAAAAAGGGAAAGCAAGGCCGTAATGCCCGATGTTTGTGATGGAATAAAATGCTTTTGCCATCGTCCGGATAGCGACCGTTTCAATGACATTTTCGGCTCCTGTTCCCTTAATTTCCGTGAATAGTTTGTTGAAGGAGTGGGCGAGGGCTTTCTGGGAAGTAAAGCTTAACTTATAACCAAGCCTGCCTATGAACTGAGTGAACGTTTCAAGCTTTTCAGGAGTCGGAGTATCATGTACACGGTAAACAAAGGTCTTGGGATCGCTGCCATTTACCTTTTTCCCGATCCGTTCCGCAACCTTTCTGTTGGCAAGCAGCATGAAATCTTCAATTAATTTATTGGCTTCTTTCATCTCCCGGATATAAATGCTTACAGGCTTCCCCTTCTCATCCAGCTTGAACCGGACTTCCTGGGTCTCAAAATTTATTGCTCCTTTTCTGAAGCGTTCTTCCCTTAACTTTAAGGCAGTTTTATTGAAAACGGCGATCTCCGGATAATGTACACCATGATCCGTTTCAATAATGGTCTGAACTTCTTCATAATTGAATCTTCGGTTTGAATGAATGATTGTTTTCCCAAACCATTCGGAAAAAATTTTTCCCGCTTCATCCATTTCAAAAACAGCAGAAAAACAAAGTCTGTCCCTGTTTGGTTGTAATGAGCACAATTCATTGGATAACCGTTCCGGTAACATTGGGATCGTACGACCAACCATGTATATGGAAGTCCCACGGTCAAATGCTTCTTTATCGATGGCTGAATCCGGCTTTACATAATGAGAAACGTCCGCTATATGTATTCCTATTTCCCAATGTCTGTTTTTCATTTTTTTTAGGGAGATGGCATCATCAAAATCTTTAGCGTCTTCAGGATCAATCGTAATGGTATAGACTTCACGGAAATCTCTACGTTTGGCTATTTCTTCATCCGGTATCCTGTCAGGAATTTGTGTTGATTCCTTTTCTGCTTTGGCAGAAAAACTCAAGGGAAATTCATTTTCCGCAAGTATGGACTGCATTTCAACAAGGTTCTCCCCGGGTTTACCTAAAATCTTAATGACCTGGCCAAATGGATTTTCAGCGTGAACTGGCCATTCAGTTATTGTTACGACTACCTTTTGACCATGCCTGGCTCCGTTTAGCTGTGTCACCGGAATAAAAATATGAACCGGCATAGTGGTACTGTCCGGAATTAGAAATGCAAAATTCTTTGAAACTTCAATCATTCCCACAAATTGCTTTTTATGCCGTTTCAATACTTCAATGATCTCCCCTTCACGCTTATGGTTTTTTCTCCTGGGAAATAAAAAAACCCTTACAGTATCGCCATGTAACGCGTGATGTGTGTTGTTGGAGGATATGAAGATATCTTCAGATTTATCGTCAGGGATGACATAAGCTTTCCCCGTTTGCTTCATATCTACAATTCCGTCAACTTGGGTCCTGATCTCTTTTGTATATCGTTGGCTCTCTCGGTTCATCTGGTATTTTCCCCGTTTTGTCTGTATCAGTTCCTTCCCTGTAAATAACTGATCAAGGATAAGGGCAACCAGATCCCTGGAAGCCTTGTCGGAAATGCCTAACCGGTGTGCTATTTGTTTGTTGTTAAAACTGCTTTCCGGATTGTTTTGAAAAATTTCAAGGATAGACCTCACGAAAGAATTTGTTTCTTTTCTGGATAATTCCTCAGTTTTTTTTCTGCTCATAATTGTTCAATTGTCCGTTTTTCAGGCAAGGCCTGTAATAAGGTCTTTGTATATTCGGTCTGTGGATGGGAAAAAATTGTATCGGCATCACCCATCTCTTCTATTTTTCCGTTTTTCATGATGATCAACCGGTCGGCCATAAACTTGACCACCGATAAATCATGTGAAATAAATATATAGGTCAGACCATAGGTATATTTCAGATCATTCAATAAGTTCAAAACCTGAGCTTGAACAGATATATCAAGGGCCGAAACGGGTTCATCGCAGATGATCAACCGGGGTTCGACAGCCAGGGCTCTGGCAATGCAAATACGCTGCCGTTGCCCGCCCGAAAATTCATGGGGATAACGGTCAAACGAATCAGGATCTAAACCTACCTGCGTCAATAATCTAAGGGTGTTTTCTTTCCGGCTCCCCATGTTTTTATGAAGACCGTGAACGATCATGGGTTCCATGATGGCATAACCAACCGTAATCCTTGGATTCAATGAAGAATATGGGTCCTGAAAAATGATTTGCAGATCTTTTCTGAGTTTTTTTAATTTTTGGTGGGTAAGGGTGGTGATCTCTGTATTTAAATAGGTTATAGTCCCTTCTGAAGGAGGGATCAGTTCCAATACACTTCTTGCCAATGTCGTTTTCCCGCTTCCTGATTCACCGACTATTCCCAGGGTTTCACCCGGATAAACTGAAAAGTGGATGTTATCTAATGCCTTGAAAAATTTATTTCTGCTTCTTTGGAAAGTCGATGAAGAATAAAAACATTTGCATAATCCGTGTACTTGAAGTATGGGGGAATGCTGATATATTTTCTTCAGCTGTTGAATTCGGGTTTCCTGACTGACAATTATTTGTTCAGGTATCGGAAACTTCATAAAATCTTCAACAGTTAGTAAACGCTTTAAGCGAATGTTCAAAGGAGGGCGGCAGGCTATTAATCCCTTGGTATATGAATGTTTTGGATGGTTAAAGATTTCCGAAACAGATCCTTCTTCAACAACCCTGCCCTTATACATTACAATGACCCTGTCAGCAAATCCTGAAACAAGTCCGAGATCATGGGTAATGAATAAAATGCTCATTTTCCGGATTGTCTGAAGCCGGTAAAGCAGTTCAAGAATGCTTTTTTGAACTGTTACATCAAGCGCTGTTGTTGGCTCATCCGCGATCAATAGCCTTGGATTGCATGAAATAGCCATGGCAATCATCACCCGCTGTTTCTGCCCACCGGAAAGCTGGTGAGGATAACTTGTAAAAAGTTGCTTTGGACGTGGAAGCTTGACTTCATCAAATAGTTCAATAACTCTTTCCTTTGCATGTTTGCGGGTCATCCCGAAATGATGATGCAATACCTCTGTAACCTGTTCCCCACATGTATATACTGGATTCAACGAAGTCATTGGTTCCTGGAAAATCATGGAAATCTTAACGCCACGTATCGATTGCATCACTTTTTCTGAAACGGTAAATAAATCCGTTTTGCCTTTTATTCCATCCTGAAAGATAACCGATCCGCTCCTGATAAAACCGGGAGGACAAGGGATTAATCGTAAAATGGAGAGTGCCGTCACCGATTTCCCGGATCCTGATTCACCAACAATGGCAAGAGTTTCTGAGGAATTTAGTTGAAAAGAAACAAGATCGGTGGCCGTTATTTCCTGATTTTCTGTGCGAAAAACCACCGATAACCCACTGACTGCCAGTATTGGCTGCTGATCCATTTAAGGGGGAATTTTTAATCAAACCTACAGGAATTTTTGATATGCCCTTACCGGAAGGTAAAATTTATTCCATCTTGATATATCACCTTTGACTCTCCTCCCGGATAAAGCAAAAAAAAATGCTCTGGATCAATGATTTCATTTCTTTGATTTATCCTGAGGTTTGTGTGATTTGTGGAAATAACCTTTGGCGGCACGAACAGACTATCTGTCATAGTTGTGAATTCCATCTCCCAAAAACAAACTTCCATTTGGAAAAAGATAATCCGATCTTCCGTCTTTTCTGGGGTAGGGCAAATGTCGAAAGTGCTGCAGCATTTTTTTATTTTAACAAGGGAAATACCGTTCAGCATTTGATTCATGCACTGAAGTATAAGGGACGAAAAGACATCGGGGTTGAATTAGGCATCCGTTATGGCAGACTATTGGAGAGTTCTTACTTGTTTCAGGATATTGCCTGTATTATTCCGGTGCCTTTGCATGAAAAAAAAATGGCTCAGCGGGGATATAACCAGAGTGAGCAATTTGCAATAGGACTCGCTGCCACTATGAAAACCGCGACAATATCAACGGATTTGGTTCGAAAAATTTCAACAGAGACGCAGACAAAAAAGAACCGGTATAAACGTTGGCAAAATGTCTCGGAAAAATTCATGATTAAAAATCCGGATAAATTTCTCGGCCGGCATATCCTTCTTGTCGATGATGTAATCACAACCGGAGCCACATTGGAAGCCTGTATTCAGGCGCTAAGCAGTATTCCTGGGATCCAAATCAGTATTGCTGCTATTGCCGTAACACTGATTTAAAAATTCGCCCCGACGACAACCGGTTTTTTAAAATTTCTTATCATACCATCCGGGTTGACAAGTTCAATATACAGGATGTAAAATCCTATTCCGGCTTTATTCCTGTGATCATCCATTCCATCCCAGGTAATACCATCTTCAATTGAAGATAAAACATTGTTGACTAACCGCCTGACCTGTCTGCCTTTCGTATCAAAGACTGTCACGGATACTTGATAACCCGGTTCTTCCAAATGAAAAGAAATGTTCAAAACATCATCTTTACCGTCATTATCAGGGGTAAAAACAGGTGGAAATAGGGAAACAACCGATTCGGAAGGGTTTTGACTCATTTGTTGAGAGTTCTGATATCCCGGTGTCGCAAATCCGGCCGTCTCAGAGGCAGAATGCCAGTTCCCCGGATCTCCGGAACCCCTTTCCGGACTTAGACGTTCCAAAGACACCCCTTCTTCCGAGACAAGTAACGGATAATGCATTTGGCGATCATAATTAAAGCGGTCAATGACGGTGCCATCATTTTTTCTCGCAAGAATGATATTCCCGGAATTTTCGTCCAGTGCGGGAAACGATTCCACCTGAATAAATCCTTTGGGATATAAACAGGAATACCGGGAACATATGTCTTTGGGGTCCAGACTTAAAACCAGGTATTCTGATGGGAATAGTAAAAATTGTCCTTCTGTTATCGGCTCATCGGACCTGATTTCTCCGGAAAGGGTATCTTCAGTAATCATAACCAGTTGTCCGATATCCACAACGTTGAAGGAACGGTTGAAAATTTCCAGGAACCGGCTTCCGCCGCTGACTGGATTGAACAATAATTCATTGATAACTACATCCGAATTGCCAATAGAATCAGGTCTGGCAACACGGATCGTCGAATTTGTTTCAAGCATGTTCCCGACACAATCGGTAATGGAATCACTGATCTGTATGGTGTAAACATTCCCCTGCTGAAAAGATCTGTCAAACGATAACCTGACTGAACAATAAAACGGAGGTTTCGGATATATTCCGGTTGGGAATTGAGCATTGGGTAATCGTTGCCAGAATTCAGGTCTTACCATTAAGGAACTATCGAGCGGCTCAGAAAAAAACAGTTCGATTGTCAATGAATCTTGTATAATTGCCCGTTCAGCTGACGGGGATATCTCATCAGGGTTGATGGCTGCAACGGAATTAACCCTGCCGGGGGTCCCCCCGGAAGCATCTATACTGGCTTTCCAGTTTTCTTCGCATCCGCAAGGATTTTTAGGGTCTATCATTTCCAGCGACCACCCCCCTTCTTCCTTGAAAGAGTGATTAAACCAATCAGATGAATAAGTAATGGCATGAATTACGTGTTCCCGGTTATCCTTCAAAATGAGGGTTGACCCTTCGTTCGAAAGGGAATATTCGGAAGTAAAAAGCGGAGTGCATTTCCCGTAAGACCCAAACCATGAAGAATCCTTTACAAGCAATAAATAACCCCTGGGATCTATAGTAATATCCGGCATGATTTTTTGTGAATTTCCAAAATTAAAAGCCCAATTGTGCATTCTTATCGGATAATCGGTTCGGTTGTATAATTCCACATACTCCTGAACCGGTAATCCAATCTGAGGATCAGGATCAGACAATATCTCATGGACGACAACATCAAATTTGGCCGGGATGTGATAACAAACTGGTAAAAGGGTGTCTGAAATGGCGTTCCCGGCAAGATCCTGAACCCCGGTGATTATTAGCGAATCAAATGATCCGTTGGTAATAGGAGGTGAAAAATACAATTGTATAATAGTTGGATTACCAGCATCCATAACCACCTGGATCGGATGAATCTCCCTGGATTTCAGCAGATAGTTTTCCGGATTTTCAATACCGGGTCTCTTCATGGGTTCGCTGAAAACAATCATAAAATGGATGGAGTCAATGACTTCATTGGATGTTACAAAGGGTGAAAAAGTATCATACAAAACTGGGCCAACATAAAAATTATCAAAATAAATTTTTGTGGCATTACTCGACGTATACTTGCAATAAACCCCAAAAAAGTGGCTTACCCGATGGGTACTGTCAAAAAAAGATCCATCAGAAATATAATTAATCCCCCCGGTCGTATCGATAAAGACTTCCCAGTTTCCGACACAATCACACCTGATTTTAATCCCGATGATATTTGTTGAATGGTCCGTTAAATAATGGCGAAAACTGTATAGTTTCTCACTTATACTTCCACTCTGTGTCATAATCGATATGCTGTCGTCTGACCCGCCGAGTTGTATAAAATACCCATGAAGGGGTCCTTCCAGATTACTTGAATCCGAAGCGAGATATACCCTGGCATAATTATTTGAAGATGTATTAAAAGAAATCTTTGACCAGAAACTCCACTCAGAATTAATAACCCTTTCATTCTGTGTAGAAAGATATGAGATCCCTGAACCGGACGATGAAAGATGGAGCTGATGCGAATTGTTGATCTCAAAATGGTTGCTGTCACCTGTCCATGCAGGGTTTTGATTGAAATCCATATCATAAAAATGATCTGTTACCTGGCAATAGACAGATGCAGGAATGAAAAGTATCAGGAATAAAACTCGTTTCATATTTTACTTTCTGCTTAATCCTGTTTTTCTCAAAAAGTAATATCTGTTTGATCTTTTTTTTTGAATTATCTTTGTTTCTGATTCTTGAATAATTCTACTTCCGGGTTAAATGAAATGCCTGTGTTGGCAACATCCCGGTATTCCGCAGAGTAAATGAGCGGTATTCCATTTGACCCCTTAATTCAAATTTTTATAAAATGAAACTCGCAATTATTGGAGCAACCGGTCTTGTCGGCAGGGAAATCATACAAGTCCTGTCAGAACAAAATATTTCTCCTGAGATATTCCTTCCGGTGGCGTCCTCAAAATCAGTGGGCAAAACCATCGGGTTTCAGGGTAAACTTTACACTATCATTTCTTCCGAAGAAGCCATCAAAAAAAAGCCAGATATTGCAATATTTTCTGCCGGAGCTAAAGTATCGAAAGAATGGGCACCTAAATTTGCCGAAACAGGTACTACTGTGATCGATAACTCTTCCGCCTGGAGAATGTCTGAAAATATACCATTAATTGTTCCGGAAATAAACGCTAATATCCTTTCGGGTAAAGATAAAATTATCGCAAATCCGAATTGTTCGACCATCCAGCTGGTCTTGGTTCTTGCACCACTTCATATAGCTTATGGTATTAAAAGAATCGTTGTTTCCACTTATCAGTCGGTAACCGGGACCGGAGCTAAAGCAGTCCGGCAATTGGAGAATGAACGGAAAGGTGTGCATGGTGAAATGGCTTACCCGTACCCGATCGACTTGAACCTGTTCCCTCAGGGTGGTGATTTCCTCCCAAATGGATATACCACCGAAGAAATGAAACTGGTGAACGAAACAAGGAAAATCCTGAATGAACCTTCTTTGAAATTAACTGCGACGATTGTTCGGGTTCCGGTTTTTGGCGGACACTCTGAAGCTGTGAATATTGAATTTGTCAGGGAGTTCGATTTGAATTCAGTCCATTCATTGTTATCAGATTCTACGGGCATTGTGATCCGGGATGACATCCGCCATAATATATACCCCATGCCACTCGAGGCCCAGGGCAAAGATGATGTCTTTGTCGGAAGAATCCGGCGGGATGAATCCCAGCCTAAGTCATTGAATTTATTCATTGTGGCTGATAATTTAAGGAAGGGGGCTGCCACAAATGCTGTTCAGATTGTCCGGTATTTGATGTCCAATTCTCTTATATAACGAATATCATTTATTCGTTTTTCCTGTTTCCTTTTTTTCATTGATATTTCTCAATAGTTTTATTGATTAAAGTCGATTGAAAAATTGCTTTATATCAATTTATCCTTAATTTTGTAAGGATATCATATCAAGCAGGTAAGTAAAGGTAATTCGTCTGATGGTAGGCAAATCACAACATTTATCCAGTTGTATAAACTGTAATTGTAAAGCTTCCCTTGTTAAAAATTTGAAGCCCTTTGAGCTGGATTTGATTAATCAAAATCGTTTTCAGGTCAATTATAAAGCGGGTGAAATCATATTCAAACAGGGAACCCCTTCTCCGTATTTTGTTTGTGTTACCTCTGGTTTGGCAAAAATTTACATTGAGGGCTATGGGAAGAACCTGATTCTGTGTTTGGTCAAACCGGTGGATTATATTTTCGGTCCGGGTATTTACGTAGATAACCGTCATTATTATTCGGCTTCTGCCGTTGAAGATTCAACGGCCTGCCTGGTGGATGTCAACATTTTTAAAAAACTGATCCGTGAAAATCCGGAATTTGCAGATGAATTCATCAAGCGGATCTCCCTTCAGTCAATCTTTAATTTTGAACAGGTTATCAGCCTGACCCAAAAGCAAATGCATGGAAGGATTGCAGATGCTTTGTTTTATCTTTCGGAAAAAATCTACGAAAAAAATCCATTTGAAATAACTATTTCTCGTCAGGATCTTGCTGATCTTTCTGGGATGTCAAAAGAAAGTGCCATTCGTATCCTGAAGGAATTTAAAGAGGAGGGTATTTTAATCATAGAAGGAAATATCATCAACATTATAAATCCGAAGCAAATGAAGCAAATCAGTGAGACAGGCTGACTTGCTTTTATTTCAATTTTAATTATGCATGGATTGATATATGTCAATAAAGAATTGATATATATCACTTGATTCATCCATAAATCTCACCAATACATCCGGGAATCCTCTTCGATTCTTGGATAATTTTGCCTTGCGAATTATTTCACAAGTTGTCTGCTGCGATAAATGTATTCATTAACGAAAATTGTAAGAAGATGAAAAGATTGATTACCATGGTATTTACAGTTGGAATGTTTTTCTCTGCTGTAATTTTTATGTTTAACAGTTGTACTAAAGAGGGGCCTCAGGGTCCGCCGGGTAAAGATGGTACAAACGGCCAGGATGCTAATGCAACCTGCCGGCAGTGCCATAATTTTTCGGATTCCATTGTTGCAAAGATTTTCCAGTATGATGCATCACAGCATGCCACGGGTAGTACGGCATTTGAAAACAGGAACACTTGTGCCCCATGCCATACGAGCCAGGGGTTCGTTGAAACGGTTGCAACCGGCGCCGATACCACTACCGCTGCAATCAATGATCCGGCTCCGATCAACTGCCGTACATGTCATAATATTCATGCTACTTACACAACTGCTGACTGGGCTTTAAAAACAACCGCTCCCTATAAATTAAGGATTGATCCGAATACAACCATGGATTTTACCGCTGACGGCGGTGCTGGTAATCTTTGTGGTAAGTGCCATCAGGCAAGAAAACCGGTTCAAACACAATGGGTAACCAATCCGACCGGATTGGATTCATTAAATATCACCAGTTCCCGCTGGGGCCCGCATAATGGACCACAATCGCTTATTCAGGGAGCAAAGGGTGCTTTTGAGTTCGGGACACCCTACGGATTCATTAATGCACACCGTACCGACGCTTCGTGTATTTCATGCCATGGTGCCAATGCAGTTGGAAACCTTACCGGTGGTCATACACTTCGGATCGGCAATGAAGAAGAGGGTGATAACTTACAGGGATGTAATGTCGCTGATTGCCACGGTGGATCAGTGACCGAGGCCTGGATGACAGCAAAAATGGAAGAGGTTGCAGCAAAAGTTGTGACTTTACACGATCTGTTGGTTGCGCAGAATCTGATTAATCCTACAACCGGCTTAGTGGTTACCGGAAAACATACCCAAAAACAAATGGCGGTCGTTTGGAACTATTTGCTTGTGGTAGCAGACCGTAGCGAGGGCATGCATAATTTTACGTATGTCAATGATATCCTTGACAATAGTATCACTGCACTTAATGAAACCAACTAGTCCTGAAGAATTTTAATTAATAAAAAGGCTTCAGGTTCTCTTCCTGAAGCCTTTTTTAGCTTTTCTTGACTATAAATAATTCCTAACCCATTTGTATAAAAGTCAGGAATGATTAAAAAAACACTTATAATTTTAAAGAATAAGTTTATGAGGAAAAGTTTGACAGCTTTAATCGGATTGATCGGTTTAATTCTGTTATTTGCCGGTTTTAGTGGAAATAGGTTAAAATATCCGGGAGGATCACCGGCAGGGTATACTGGCTCTCCAGGGGATGGGGACAATTGTGTCCATTGTCATGGGGGGTCTCCCACTAACGTCTCGGGATGGATTACTTCCGACATTCCCCCGGATGGTTATACCCCCGGTCTGAATTACACAATTACGGTTACTGTGAGCGGATCCGGAAATAAGGGATTCGAGGTATCTCCTCAAAACATTGGGGGGACCTTACTCGGTACCTTAACAGCAGGAGCCGGTAATAAGCTTGTCGGAAGTGGCAAATATGTGACCCAATCCAGTTCGAGCAATACCAATCCGAAAATATGGAACTTTACCTGGACAGCCCCTGCTTCCGGAACAGGAGCTGTAATTTTTTATGGTGCCTTCGCGATCAGCACCTCCACCACTAAGCTGTCTACCCTGACTGTTCCTGAATATATAAATACTGGAATTTCGGAACGGGATGGTTTTCCTTTAACAATGTATCCAAACCCGGCGACTGATCAATTGAACTTTTCATACAGTCTGACCGGAATACAAACGATAAAAATTGACATTCTTTCTCCATCAGGAATGGTTGTGAAAAACTGGACATACGAAAATCAGGGCCCGGGGGATCAGACATCTTCCATGTTTTTTATGGAAAAAAAGCTCCCTGCTGGTCTTTATTTAGTGCGTTTTTCTGCCGGAATCAATGTTCTGACAAAAAAATTAATTGTTCTTTAAGGTTTTTTGTGTTTTTTCGATTAACGACTTAATCCTAAAACTTAATAATATGCAAAGCCAAAAACTTATAAACTTATGTTCATTTTTGCTGGGAGTTTTTATCTTGTCAGCTTGTGAATATACCACCATTCGGCCTGAACTACCTTCTCCCGTAAAAGTTAGTTTTAAAAATGATATTATCCCGATTTTCAACAGCGGATGCAACGCCCCGGGATGTCATAATTCAACCGGGCCCAAACCAGACCTTACACCCGCTAATGCTTATCAGAGCCTGATGGATAATAATATAGTAATACCAGGGAATGGAAGTCAAAGCACTCTTTGGGTTGTACTTCAGCCAAATGGTATCATGGGGGCATACGGAAATGCGAAAAACAATGCCACTATAAAAAGCTGGATCGATCAGGGTGCGGAGAATAATTAACGGTATCTTTTGAAAAACTTAACAACCAATAACGATGTATACATATTTATTATCCATAAAAAAAGTTGTCCTGGGTCTGATTTTCTTTGCCTCTGGCATCGGGATTATTTTTGCACAGGATTCAATCCCTGCACCTGAAAAGAAGAAACCCCTTGAAAGAAAACCCTTTGAAAGCGGAATCGCTATTAATGAGCAGACTGTTGAAATTCCTCCGGCAAAAACCCTTGAATTTGTCCTGCAGCACCGGTTCGGAACCATTCAGAACGGGTGGTCTGATTTGGCTGGGATCTGGGGAGCATCCAACATCCGTCTTGGACTCAATTTCAGCATCACAAAAAATTTCCTCATTGGATTGGGTACCTCAAAAAATAACCGGCTCCAGGATCTGCAATGGAAATACACTTTCTTACATCAACGCAAAGGTGGTTTTCCGCTTACCATTGCTTATTATGGAAATCTTGCTTTAAATGCCACCAACAAATCAAATTTTGGGATAGAATATAAGTTTATCGACCGTCTTTCCTGGTTTCACCAAATCCTGGTCGCTCGTAGATTTTGCAAGATGTTTTCTATGCAACTAGGATTCTCCTATAGCCATTATAATAAGGTGGATTCCACTTCGAAAAATGATGCTTTTTCGATATCTGTGCTTGGCAGAATCAAAGTCAGCCCTCAAACCTCTGTGCTAATTGCTTATCAGCAACCCTTTGTCGTAAACTATGATCCGGCATTTATAATCAGATATCCGAATAAATGGATGTCTTGTTCTGCTAATTCGTTCCCTTATCCGGACGTTGAACTGGGTGTCGAAATTTCGACAAGCACCCATTCATTTCACATTTTTATTGCCTCTGCTCAGGGTATTGTTCCACAACAAATAGTCCAATATAATAATAATAATTTCTGGAATGGAGGAATTCTCATTGGCCTGAATATTACCCGCCTATGGGGATTTTAAACGATATACAAAAAGTAATTTTAATCAATTAAATTTCTATGTTATGAAAACAACGCAAAAAATCGTTACTGTCATGTTAACAGCAGTTATAGCTGTGTTTTTTATGATTGGTAATTCTGCTAATGCCCAGGCAAAAGTAAAACCATGGCCCGTTCCCGACAAGGATAAGGCTCTCAAAGCTCCGATTAAACTGTCAGACCCTGATGTCATCAGTACCGGGAAAGAATTATGGGCAAAACATTGCAAATCCTGCCATGGGAGCAAAGGACTTGGCGATGGTCCAAAGGCCGCATCGTTAAAGACCTATCCGGGTGATTTTTCTTCTGCTGCTTTCCAGGCATTCACCGATGGAGAACTTTTCTATCGGACTGATAAAGGTCGCGATGAAATGCCCTCCTATGAAAAGAAAATACCTGAAGCTAACGACCGCTGGTCTTTGATAGCATTTTTGCGTACTTTGAAAAAATAGGTGAAATCGATCTCGAGGATAATGGCTCTGGGAGTCTTGAATTCCCTGCCAATATCATTAGCGATACACTTGGTAATCTGAATCTGATTGCCCGGATTGAAGAAAGTGATAAATTCGATATGGTGCAGGGATGAGGGAACATTTTGCACCCCTATGGATGATTATTACATTGATTGTTATGCTGACCGGTGTCTGGGCCCACTATATTTATGCAATCTACGAGTTAATAATAATTAAGTTTCACAAGGAAAAAGATAAACCTTCTTCTTTTTAGGTGAAGTTGAATTATTGGTAGCTTTGCTACATAATGAATTCCCGATTATTCTCATCACCTGTTGTTCAAAAAGCATTGGCTGAAGGCAATGTCCGTAAGCTCAATGCTTTTCTTGGTTTTGAATATGCTATCCGGGGAATTGTTGTGCCGGGAAATCATTTGGGCCGTACCCTGGGTTTTCCCACTGCAAATTTAAGCCTCTTAAGCGACAATCCACCCCTTTTATCAAATGGTGTCTATGCTGTGAAAATATTGGTCCATGATACCCTCTTCAATGGAATGGCAAACATTGGAGTCCGGCCGACAATCAATGGTAAAAACCTTTCGATTGAAGTTCACTTGTTCGATTTTAATGAGGATATATATGATCAGACGTTGATCGTTTATTTTGTTGAACGGATACGCAATGAAATAAAATTTACACGTCTAGAAGAGCTTGGTCATCAACTCCAGGTGGATAAGTTACACGCTATAAAATTACTTGGAGGAAGGGGTCACACGGATTCCAATCCCTAAAACACCTTCTGTTTCCATTCTTGGTGTAAGGTTTTCGATATCAAGAATCAAATTCCCTGCTTTAGATATTCTTAGATCTTTTTTTAAAAAAATTATATTTTCGCAGGAATCTTCTTTCCAGGTACCAAGAAAGGAGTCTGTCTTCGTTTTTATTCTTAGGCTATACTCGTTGATGCGTTCTTCTCCGGATGGAGTATTCATGATCATGTTAAAAGGGAGTTCTTTAAAACGAAAATCTTTGGTAAGACTTACCCACAAAGAAATATCATACGAGATATCGGTCTTTTTAATTGGAATTTCAAACCGCAGAATATTATACCGATTCCATGAATGATTCTTCATGGGATGATAAATTTCATAGGACTTTCCAGACCAGCACGCCATGACAAACAATGTACATGCTCCGATAAGAAAGGATTTTTTCATATCGCTTCTCCTATGTGATTTTGTTCCCTGTAGATGGGTATTTTAATAATAAATGTTGTTCCTTTTCCTATAAAGGAGGTAAATGTGATCTGGCCACCCATATTTTCAACCAATCCTTTTACAATCGCCAGCCCTAAACCCATCCCTCCGGATTTAGTCGTAAAATATGGTTGAAATATCTTACCAACCTGGTCCGGGGAAACACCGGACCCGGTGTCCGAAATTCCAATCACCCAATACAACCCTTCATATTCAAGATGAATATCAATTTTTCCAAGGGATCCTTTACCAATGGCATCTACCGAATTATTTAGAAGATTTGTAAATATCCTGCTTAATTGTTTGCGGTCTGCCCAGACCAAGGAATTTTGATAGGGAATATCGATTTCAATTGTGATGTTTTCAATGGTTTGATACAGGGCTATCGCAGAGTGAATTACTTCGTTAAGATCAACTTTTTCATTAACCGGCAATGGAAGATTGGCAAAATCGGAAAAATCAGAGGCAATAGTTGATAAGGTTTCAATTTGTTCAATGAGCATTTGAGTGAATTTTTCAAGTCGCAAATCCCATCCTGGGATCTTTTCTTCCCAGGTTTTGCGTAAATATTGGACACTGAGTTTCATCGGTGTTAACGGATTCTTGATTTCGTGAGCAACTTGCTTAGCCATTTCTCTCCAGGCTCCTTCTCGTTCAGATCGTGCAATTTTTTCCGCACTCTTTTCAAGCTCCACTACCATTCTGTTGTATTCTTCAACCAATTTACCTATTTCATCACTTCGGTTCCAATCAATCTTTTCGTTGGTAATTCCCAACCGAATATGACTCATTTTATTGGCTAAAATCCTCAGCGGGGAAGTAAGATACTTTGACACAATATATGCCAGTAATACGCCCAGGAGGATCAGAAATAAATATATGTTGATAAAGGCTACTAGAAAGGATGCGATTTCTTTTTTCAGATCATCCTGACGTGAAAAAAATGGTAGATTGATATATGCCAGTAAGTGATTCCGGTCATTATAAAACGGGGCATATGCTGAATTGTATGCGTGCTCTCCTATTTTTTCTTTATGTATATATATTGAGTTTTTTTCATATTTTAAATACCAGTATGCTGTGGGATCAATACGGTCGGATAAAAGACCTTCTTCAAATACCTGAGGACGGCTCGAGGCAATGATCCTGCCAGAAGGATGATACAAATTGATATCCGTGAAAAATACATTTGAAAGTTTGATCAGAAGGTTTTCCAGGTTTTCCTTACCGGCTTCCGGAAGATTCTCAATGGATCCAAATTTATGCTGGATCTCTATCAGTATTGACATGGTTTTTTCTTTTAGGTTTTCAGTGTTTTTACCATTGTTAAGTCGGATAATATGTATAACCATCACAATACCTAATATGACAAAGGAAATAACCAATATGCTCATCATGGATATCTGGAGTCTGGCCCGTAATGTTCTGGGTGAAAATCGACTACGATAAGGATAACGGAAGGCCAGATAAAATAAAACCGTTGCAAATCCAAAAAAGATGAAAAAATAGGAAAATGGAGAGATAATTGTTAAAAAGGGTTCATGTTTTTTACTAATGATCAAAACATTAGAATGATTAATCCGGTACATATAATGATCCATGCCATCGAATTGGAAATATGGTAAGACAGAAGCGTTGGTTAGATAATGTTTAAGTTCAAAACAAAAAGCATATTTCCCAATACGATGCAACAGTCTTCCATTCTGATAATAAGCATAGGAATAATCTGAAATATCTGGAATATCTAAAAGCTTCCTGTCAATTAACAGTTCCGGATATCCGAGATCCTTATATGCAAACTTTGAATTGATCTCGATGTAAATTCGGAATTCGGTACGATCTCTTCTATTAGGTTTCCCGATAGGTATGACAGCGAGATAATTTTCATTTCCATATCCATAATTGAGAAAAAATAAATTCTCTGATGTTGTGTTATTCCCATATTCCTTAAGTATCCCTTCAAAATATTCATTACAACTAATGAGGAACCCCTGGGGCTGTATTTGTAACATTTTACCATCCGGGCATATCGTAATCTGGATGTTGTATCGGCTCCAGTAATCATTGTTGAATTGATCCATTATCCTGTGTGATAAACTGTCTTCTGTATTTGTCCCAAATGATGGTGGTAATTTTTGAATCAAACTGATCAGCGTGTCGGATACAAAGCTTTTTTCAAGTTGAGAAAAAAGAATTTCTGTAACAGGATTTCTATTTGATGCCAGCTTTAGAGCAAGGAGTTGTCGTTTTTCCTTTTCCTTAAAATCATTGGCATGATTACTTTCCAGCATAGTTACAATTGAAGTGATGGCAATGGCTGAAATCAAAACAGAAATTGAAATTTTCAAATCTGGTTTTGCCCCTAAATATGTTAAACAATTTGATAAAAGTCTCCAGGAAACCATTAAATATGAAAACCAAAGAGTCCAGAAAATGAAAATTCCATAAAAGCTTTCTGCTTTTATCCCTGAAATGTTTTGAAGGTTAAGAGGCAAAGATGAATTTAAAATAAAGTCGTGAATGAAATATACAATGGCTAAAAATCCAGCTATAAGAAAACAAAGCGTTGTTAGAAAAGCTAATCCTCTAATTCCTGATGAGCGTGTTTCAAAGGAATTTGTTTTCGGCCATCTTAAATAAAAAACGTAGGAAATAACAAGGATTAGAATAGAATTGATGATCACATCGCCTAGTGATGGTAAAAGAACTGAAGATGAATATAATGCAGGGCCGAATAAATCAGTTTTATATAGTGAATAAGGAAACCTTAGATAATATTGTATAAGTCGTATAATTAATACATCGAGAGAATAACATACAATGAAAAGAATTCCATTTTTTGAAAATAAGGTAAATGGTTGATATAACTTAAAAAGAAAAATTAAGGAAAAAAGGCCTCCTATGATAAAGCATAACAGGAGTAATGCCGATCTATCTCTTTTTTCCTGCATTTCTTCTGGAAAAACCAGACTAAACCTATAATCACCATTTGCAGAAAAAATTGGGTTTATACCTTTTGAAAGAACTATTTTAACCTGAGATGATGTCGGGAAATCTTTTTGAAATTCATTTTTTAAATAATCATTTTGAAACAGATATTCATGTTTTAAAAGTATGAGTCCCACAATAAGTGAGTCTCCTCTGTTCTTTTTATGAAGATCGTACCATCCGTTTTTTAACCGTAGAATATCCGAATGATCATTGTTTTTTGTGTAATAATTCAACAAAAAGGGAATAGAATTATCTGACCAAAAAACCAGAGAATCCTTGATATAAACAAGAATAGCCAAGTCATTAGGAAGATTCAGCTCGTACTTTTCTTCATGAGATTTACGATTTAACTTGTTGGTAACAATTGTCCGGTCTCTGACCAGCTGCGACAAAACCATTTCGGCTTCCGCTTCTTTTTTCTGAAATACTGTTTCAACTTTTTTTGTTATCCGGCTTGAATTATTATTCTCTTTGTAAAGACAGTCAATTACATATATAAAAATAAAAAATATGATAGACACGATTAAATAGGGCAATCCCCAAAACTGATTAAATATTTTGTTAAGTCTTATCAAAACATTGAATTTCAAAAAAACAAAACGCAATTGGAAGGTCTATAAACGACTTTTTCGAGTGAGCCGATAATGAATGCTAAAACGGAGGTTGCGTTCGTTCTGGTGGTTAAAATTAAACAATTTTTGAGGTAAAGACAAGTATGATGCTTGAATAGCCAAATTCACGTCTTTTTGCGAACATATTTGACTTAAATCCATTAATTAATGCTTTGGTTATATTCTTTTTATTTGTTTTATACTCTTCACTTAGAAGTGAGATATAATAAGCATCTAGCTTTTGTGGTATCCGGATGATTTGGTTGAACCCTTTTTTTGTGAATATTGTTTGAAGGGTGTTTTCTGTAAAATGATACAAATGACGAGGCAAATCATATGCAGCCCAAAAGTTTTTATAATGATAGGCATCCCAGGAAGAAGAATTCGGGACTGCAACAATTACAATTCCATTTTTATTTAATAATTGACGAATATTTTTAATTGACTCATTAATTTGATGAATGTGTTCAAGAACATGCCAAAGGGTAATGCAATCATAGTGATGAGTATTGTCAGTAAGATCTGAAAGTTTTGCCTTAACCGTTAATTGATATCTTGACATTGCAAGGTTACGAGCTTTACTATTTGGCTCAATTCCTTCAACCAAATATCCTTTTGAGGCACAATAATGGATCAACTCTCCGGTACCACATCCTATATCAAGCAAATATTTTCCCTTTATGTATCTGTCAATTATTGCAAATTTTTGTCTGACAGAAAAAAAACGGGCACATTTGTAGACCATCGTTATTAGGTCTTTTTTAGCTGATTCATGTGATATATATTCGTTTGATTCGTAGTATTTATCAATTTCTTCAATTGTTGGTCTTGGGTTAGTAACTCTGAGACCACAGGTAAGGCAAACTTGTATTGAGAATTTTTGGGAAGTCAAAAAATAATCCCGTGAATCAATATAAGCGTCAAACCTGTTTTCTCCGCATCCCGGACATATGGTTAGGGTTTCAGGCATTTGTTTCGTGTTTCACGTGGAACATTATCTGCCAAGGTAAACGATCAAAACTGAAATATCAGCTGGGGATACCCCACCGATGCGTGAAGCTTGGCCAATTGTGTTTGGTTTTATCTTCATCAGTTTTTCCCGTGCTTCAAATGACAAGGAAGAGATTTTAGTGTAATCGATAGTTTCACTCAATTTCATTTCTTCCATGTTTGAAAGCTTGTCTGCAAGTTGCTTTTCTTTTTCTATATAATTTTCATATTTTATATTAATTTCGGTTTCCTCAAGCCACTCTTTTTTAATACTACCTAAAGATGATAGCTTTTGCTTAAAAAGATTAGATGCTTTTACTAAATCTTGAATAGATATCTGTGGCCGTAATAAAATTGAACTGAATTTTTGTTTCTGTAAAATCGGATTTAATTTTTTCTTAATTAGTATACCATTGATTTCATCCGGCGAAATGCTTTTTTCTTTTAAAAATTTAATGATATCATCGATAGTTCCATATTTTTTGTGTACTTCTGTTACTCTTTCTTCTGATGCAAGCCCAATTTCGAACGATTTCGGTGTTAACCTGAAATCAGCATTATCCTGTCTTAATAAAATACGATATTCCGCCCTGGAAGTAAACATCCTGTAAGGCTCATCAATTCCTTTTGTAATCAGATCATCAATAAGGACACCTATATACGCTTCTGATCTCTTCAAAATAAATGCCGACTTATTTCTAATTTTCAAATGTGCATTAATTCCCGCAATAATCCCTTGTGCTGCAGCTTCTTCATAACCGGTTGTACCATTTATCTGGCCAGCAAAGAATAGATTTTCAACAATTCTAGTTTCTAATGTATACTGTAATTGGAATGGCGGAAAATAATCGTATTCAATTGCATATCCGGGCCTGAAGAATTTTGCATTTTCAAATCCTTTGACCTTTCTTAATGCTTTAAACTGAATATCTTCCGGTAAAGAAGATGAAAATCCATTAATATAATATTCAATTGTATTCCATCCTTCAGGCTCAATAAAGAGCTGGTGTTTTTGTTTGGATGCGAACCGTTCTATCTTATCTTCAATAGAAGGACAATATCTTGGACCTCGGCCTTTTATCCGACCAACAAATAACGGAGATTTATCAAATCCTGTTTTCAGTATTTCATGTACTTCTGGGTTTGTATAAGCTAAATAACAACTTCTTTGATATTTCAATTGTTTCGAATCTCCAAAGGAAAATTTTTGTGGATTTCTATCCCCTTTTTGTTCTTCCATTTTTGAAAAATCTAAAGTTCTCCCATCAACTCTTACAGGGGTTCCTGTCTTCATTCTGCTTGATAGAAATCCGATTTTTACAAGTTGTTCCGTTAGATTATTTGAAGAACTTTCTCCTAACCTTCCTCCGATAAATTGTTTTACACCAATATGAATAATTCCATTTAAAAATGTTCCATTTGCAAGTATAATTACTTTGGCCTGAAATTTTATTCCCAGGCTTGTAATGACTCCCACCGCTTTGCTATTTTTAATACAAATGTCAACGACTTTATCCTGCCAGAAATCCACATTCTTACAATTTTCCAGCATTTCTCTCCATGTTGAAGAAAATAACATTCTGTCATTTTGAGAACGTGGACTCCACATTGCTGGACCTTTTGATTTATTCAACATCCTAAACTGAATCATTGTCATGTCCGATACCATGCCAGTATAACCTCCCAACGCATCAATTTCACGTACTATCTGACCTTTAGCAATACCCCCAATTGAAGGATTACATGACATCTGAGCCATGTTCATCATATTCATGGTTATCAATAAAACCTTTGATCCTAAATTTGATGCTGCAGCTGCTGCTTCACATCCGGCATGACCAGCCCCTACAATAATAATGTCATACTTTTTAGCTATTTTAGATTGTTTCACGTGAAACAAGTTATTAAATTATTGTCTTCCTCTATTTCCTATCTTACTTTCTAAACAGGTTCCTTCTTATCATAAGGTTTTAATAGATAAAAGGAAAACCTAAATCTTCCTCTTCTTATAAAATAATTGTAATGTAATAGCTAAAGGGCAATTAGCATCTTTTCTAGATCTTTCAGGCATTCTTCCTCTTTCATTCTTATTCCCTTAATCTCATCGTCTGTTTTATCCTTATAGCCCATCATATGCAATATTCCGTGGATTATTACTCGTGATAACTCGGTATCTATGGGTTGTTTAAATTCTTTAGCATTTGCTTTGACTCTGTTTATGCTTATAAATAAATCTCCTGTAATCTTTTCAGGATTTTCCATCATTGAAAACGTTATTATGTCTGTGTAACTATCTCTTTTTAAGTATTTTTTGTTTATTTTTTTCAGATAATTATCATTGCAGATTATAATGTTTACTTCTCCCAATATATATTTTTCCTTTATTAAAATGGATTTTATCCATTTTTTTAATACCCTTTTTCTGGAAGTTTGATAATTTGTTCGCTCATTAAAAAAGTTAATCATGCATTTTTTTCTCTTTGTTTTATTGCTAATCCTTTCTCAAAATATTCCTTTAGCTTTTTTATCCGTGTTAATGACTTTTCATAGTTCATGCTTGATACGTAAAAAATCAACTGAATGCTTTTCCCATCGAGTGCAATTGTAATCTCATCAGTAAGTGCTTTAATAATAAAAATTTGTTTTGAAAGTTTATGTTTCCGGATTTCCGTTTCCAGAAGATCTTCATTTTTTTCAGAAGCTTGGTTGCTATTTGCCAACTTCAAGTGAAATATTAATCCTTTTTTGTTTATTTCATAGGAAATATTGACTTTCCCTGTATCTTGGTTTTCGTTAAGGGATATTAATATTTGGGCAGATTCAGTTGTTGCTAAAAGAATATTTCCGAAATACTCATTGTTAATGTTATGAAAATCACAAATTTCTTCAATAAAACGCTCAAGTTTAGACATTTCCTTTGTGCCCTTGATCGTAATTTGCTTGTTTTCTCTTCTCATATTATTGTTCTATTTTAATCCTGTAATTATTTATTTTCGCTTTGTAATAATTATTGATAGGGGGAGGTTCTGTCTTTAAGATTTCAATTCCCTTCGATTTTTGTTTATTATACTCAAAATTTTTCTCAGGGTTACTAGTTTTCTGTGTTTTTGCTTCAGTCGACTCCCGTTTTTCTTCTTTGCCCCTACTCTGCTCTGCTTTTTCCGACTCGAGTAGTCGGGTCATTATTTTTTGCTGCCGGTTGATCGCCTCTTGATTTATGGTTTTATTAATTAACGCCTTTTCATTTTGCTCCATTTCATTAATTGTTTCATTCAATTTTTCAATTTCTGCTTTGCTTTCTTTATTATAATTTTCCATCATATTTTCTTGATATTTTTGTACCTCTCGTCTGATTGCCTCTTGCTGTGCAGCCAATTTTGCTAATTCTTTGTTAATCATGCTATTATTTACTTTATTATCATATTCTCCTGGTTTTAGATTCTCTATAGCATTTTTTAAGTCATTTAATTTTTTTCCCAGTTCCTCCTGCATCTCTTTTATGCTGTTAATTGATTTCTTTCCTCCTTTCTTTGAAGGCTTTTGACAAGTGCTTTGACCATTTCCTTTCATATCCATATTTTGGTTCATTTTCTCAAGAGCCTCATTTAATAACAGAGCAAGATTGTTTATTGATGTCATTACTAATTGCTGCTTTGTCAATACTTCTCCTATTGCACGAATAGTTAACTCTTCTACTGCGCTTTTAACATTCTTTGTAATGTAATTGATTTCACGGTTTATTATGGGCTTGATATAAACCTGCCTCTTGGCAATTGCATTTAGTGAATCTTTTAGGATTAATATTTTTTCACCGATCTCTTTTTGCTTATCTATTAATTCAAGCATTTTAGGATCGTTTCTGGCCATCGTCTTTGTTAAATACATAATATCTTCCTGTTTAAAAGAAAGTCTTATTAGATTTTCCAGTATTTTTCTAATATTATCAGAATCTTCTTCATATTGGTTTTGTTCTGCTTCGTTTTGTATTTTTTCAAGAATTTCAGCCATCTCATTGATTTTTTTTGCTGATTCGTTTTGTACTTGAGATGCTTTTTTGCGCTTATTTTTTTGCAAATTTTCTTTGCTTTTATCCATCAGGCTTTTAATTTCTTCTTGTTTTGCCAGTGTTTTATCACAAGAAAATGGATTGCTTATTTCCTCGGCCACTTTTTCAATATTTTTAAGATCACTAGTCAAAGAGTCAAATTGCTTTCTCAGTGTATCCTGGTGTTTAAGTAATAAGTTGTTCTGGTTTTGTTCATTTTCGGTATCTTTTGATAGTTTTTCTTGTTTTTCTCCCAGTTTCTTGATTTCCTTAATTTTTTCCTCAATTTTTCTATTTAACTCAATGTTTTTAAATAAGTTAATGTTTTTATCCAACTGGTTCTCCAACTCCTTTGTCGAAATTTTCATTTTCTCCATTAATTGATTTAATTTTTCTCTATCAACTTTGTTGATCATATCTTTAAGTTCTCTGATCATTTCCTTTAATTCTTCGGAAAGCAATTGATCCATCATGTCATTTAAAAGCTTCTGCTTTTCAATTATCCTTTCACCTGTCTCTAGAAACTTCTCTTCATTGATTATATTTTCTGTGTTTTTTTTCTTAATTTTTTCAATACTTTCAGTAATTTTTTTAAACGATTGTACTTGTTCCTCTATCTGTAGTTTTTCTTGCCAATCAATTGAATTTTTGTCAATCATTTTCCTTGATAATTCTTCTAGACTTTTTGAAATCGATTTGGTCTCCTTATTTGAGTTTTCCATTTCACTTATTACTTCATTTTCTTTCTTTTCAGTATTTTCCTTAATTTCTTCAATACTTTTTGTTCTAATTATTTTTATCTCTGATTTCGTCGATTTTGGTCCATGTATTGCATCATTGTCGAAAACTTCAAAGTAATATAATACTTTTTCCCCGGGTAAAAACAAAAATGATGTTAGATCAAAATTGTAATAAAAAACCTGGCTTGTCAATCGTTTTTCAATCGGTATCATTACCGAATATTTTAAACTATCTCTGTTTTCGCTTCCCTGCAGTTTTTCGTAATGAAAAATAAGCTTACTGAATCCATAGTCATCACGAATAATTCCATCACAAAAAACAGTTGAGGTTAATATTGAATCTGAGGTTTCATTAAAGACGATTGATGGATAAGCGTCCTGAATTACCTGGACTTGATAAGAAATGGGCTCGGATTTTGCGGAATAAGAATTGCTTGGCACAATAGAGTATTTTCCTGATTTAAATACCTTCTTTGTAAATTTGAAAACATTACTCTTTTCCTTTTTTAAAATTGTTTGTTCCCGGTCAAATATCATCTCAATTTGCGTGACATCTGTAGTATAAAGATTCCAAGTAATTTCGGTCCCTTCAGGAACACATATATCTCCTGAGTTTTCTATAATCTGTTTTTCTTTAAGCAAATAGTCAGGAAATTTTAAGGTCAGATCAAAATTTAAAAGAATCGGTCGGGGAAAGACTTCAATTTCATATTCCTCAGACCTAATTTCACCGGCAAACAAATAAAAAAGAACATTGGTTTGAAGGGATTTAAAAACATAGGTGAACAGAAAAGGCTTTTCTTTGTTCATGCGGTATGTAATTGATCCGTTTTTAATAAAAAGTTGATCAGGAACGATATCTCCAAATATTTTCACTTTTAGTTGATAATCATCTTGTTGCATGGCTTTTAAGGAATTATTTAGGATTTTAATCCGGAATGGAGAGAGATCAGCGTTCCTATCATCGAATCTGATGATGTTTTTTGCAGGTTCAGAAATGATCCCTGGGGCAAGGAGCAGTATAGTAAAAATAATTAATACCGGAGGAATAACGTATTTAAGGTAAGGAAGGTTGTTTCTGAATTGTATAACCTGTTTAAACTTAAATGGATTTAAAGTGTTTATTTTCTGATTAATACTTGCTACAAGAAGGTCCAGGTTGTCTTTATTTTTGTTTTTTTCTTCAACTAATTGTAATGTATTCAATAATTTATCTTCAATTTCCCTGAAATGAATACCAATGATTTTTGCAGCCTGCAAATAATCCAGTGTTTTTCCGATCTTTAATAACCTCAAAAATGGTATACCAATAAACAAGATCAGAATAATAATAAAAAGGGTAATGAAAAAGAAAAATAACAGGGTTCTGATCAACCTCCCAAAGTGAATCCAATATTCACTGAAGCTTATTATCAGAAAGGTAGAGGCGATGATTGCTAAAGAAAGTAATAAACCCTTCAGGATTTTATTTTTGTAAAATTTCCTGATGAATTGGTCTATTTTTTCCAGTATAATTTTTTCTTCCCCCATCAGAGTATCCTTCATATTCTCAAACGCCTGTAAAGCAATGATGTTTTATTGCTTATGACAAAGGTACAAATTTCGCTGCTGTTAATCTTTAGTGGCGGGAATAGCGTAATTTTGCTGTAGTTTTAAGAATAATATTCTACTATGAATCCACCACAGGTACGGGTTCGCTTTGCACCGAGCCCAACGGGTCCTCTTCATTTGGGGGGTGTCAGAACAGCACTGTATAATTATCTTTTTGCACGTAAAAACAATGGGAAATTTATCCTTCGTATTGAGGATACCGATAGGTCGCGTTTTGTTACGGGGGCGGAAGAATATATCATGGCGTCGTTGAAATGGTGCGGGCTTGAATGTGATGAAGATATTGAAAAGGGAGGCCCTTATATGCCTTACAGGCAGTCTGAACGGACTGCCCTGTATCAGACATTCATTAATCAATTACTTGAATCGGGTCATGCATACTATGCTTTTGACACGCCCGAAGAATTGGATGCTCTTCGGATTCAATATCAGCATAGAAGTTCTGATCTTTTTCAGTATAATGCAAAAAATCGTTCTTCACTCCGGAATAGTTTATTTATGACTAAAAGTGAAGTACATAAAAGTCTTTCTGAAGGAAAGCCATATGTAGTCCGAATCCGGATTCCAGAAAATGAGGAGATTGTTTTTCATGATCTGATACGGGGTGAGGTTTGTGTTCACTCGGAAAATCTTGATGATAAGGTTCTTTATAAGTCAGATGGGCTTCCTACTTATCATATGGCCAATGTTGTAGACGATTTTATGATGAAAATCACTCATGTTATAAGGGGAGAGGAGTGGCTTCCCTCTGCTCCTTTACATCTCTTACTTTATCGGTTCCTGGGATGGGAAAAAATAATGCCCCAATTTGCACATTTACCCCTTATACTTAAACCGGAGGGTACTGGTAAGTTAAGCAAGCGTGATGGAGACCGTTTGGGATTCCCTGTCTTTCCTCTTGAATGGATAGATCCCTTAACAAAAGAAGTCTTTCATGGGTACCGGGAAGATGGATATCTGCCAGAGGCATTCATCAATATGCTGGCTCTCCTTGGATGGAATCCTGGTAGTGATCGGGAGCTATTCAGTATGAATGAAATGATCGAATTATTTTCAATTGAAAGAGTAGGTAAATCTGGTAGTAAATTTGACCCGGAAAAGGCAAAGTGGTTCAACCATCAGTATCTGTCAAGAAAACAAAATGATGAACTTGCTGAACTTTTAGAAAGGATCCTTTCTGACCATTCCTTAAAATCAGATCGTGCTTATTTGATAAAAGTAATCGACTTGATTAAAGATCGGATTGTACTTATTCCGGATTTATGGAAAAATTCCTGGTTCTTTTTTCAGCCCCCGGAAAGATATGATGAATTGGTTAAACAGAAAATATGGTTGGGAGATACTTCTTTGCTGATATGTGATTTTCTAAACGATGCCTCGCAAATTCAAAATTTTAACAAAGAGTCCTTTCATTTGTTTATTCAGGACTTTACGAATAAAAAAAAGATCAAACTTGGATTGCTGATGAATCCTTTACGGTTGTTGACGGTTGGTTCCAACCAGGGGCCGGGCATGATTGAAATTGTTGATATTCTTGGTAAGGAGGAATTTCTCAAAAGAATTAAAACTGGAATTGAGGCACTAAGTGTACACTAAATTGATCTTGGGATAGAAATCTTATGGGACTAACCACTTCGGAGGGTTAAAAAAGAAGCCACCCCTTTTGGACGGCTCCGTTTGTTGTCCGACCAGGGCTCGAACCTGGACTTTACTGATCCAGAGTCAGTCGTGTTGCCAGTTACACCATCGGACAATCAGATTGCAAAAGTAATGAATCTTTTGCATTTTTATCAAGTTATTTTTTGCCCACTCCCTTTGTCCAGCCCTCTTTCAGTTGTACGATGCGGTTAAAGACCAAATGTCCGGTGGTTGAATCCTTGTCGACAGAAAAGTAGCCAATACGCTCAAATTGAAATTTGTCGGAAATTTTTGCACTTTTTCCTGCCGGTTCGATAAATGCCGGGATAACTTTTAAAGAATCAGGATTCATGTAATCTATGAAAGTTTTTCCTTCGTCACCATCGTCAGGATTTTCTTTTAAGAATAACCGGTCATATAAACGGATTTCAATTTCAACGGCATGTTTTTCCGACACCCAATGAAGCGTTCCCCTGACTTTTTTGTTGCTGTTGGGTAAGCCGCTTTTTGTAAGTGGATCATAAGTACAATGTATTTCTTCGATTAAACCTGTGGTCTGGTTCTTTACAATCTGTTCGCACTTTATGATATATGCCGATCTCAAACGAACTTCACGTCCTGGAGCAAGTCGGAAAAATTTATTTGACGGATTTTCCATAAAGTCGTCCTGTTCGATCAAAAGCGTTCTTGAAAATGGAACCTTTCTTGTACCCATCGATTTATCTTCAGGATTATTGACCGCATCCATTTCTTCGCATAGATCTTCGGGATAGTTGTCGATGACTAACCGTACCGGATTTAAAACCGCCATGAGCCGGTTTGCTTTTTTATTCAGATCCTCGCGGACACAGTATTCAAGTAAATTGACATCAATAACATTATCCCGCTTTGCAACACCAATGATTTCAGCAAAATTCCGTATCGATTCCGGAGTATATCCCCTTCGTCGTAAACCGCAAATGGTTGGCATCCTGGGATCGTCCCATCCTTTTACATATCCTTCTTGTACCAGGGTTAACAGTTTCCGTTTGCTCATTATGGTATAACTTAGGTTAAGCCTGGCAAATTCGATTTGCTTGGGGGAATAAATCCCTATTTCTTGGATCAACCATTCATAGAGAGGTCTGTGAACTTCAAATTCCAGCGTGCATATTGAGTGGGTGATTTTTTCAATGGAATCTGATTGACCATGTGCAAAATCATACATTGGATAAATACACCATTTGTCCAGGGTCCGGTGATGGTTGGCATGAATTATCCGGTAAAGAATGGGGTCACGCATATGCATATTCGGTGAAGACATATCGATCCTGGCACGCAAAACTTTCTCACCATCAGCGAATTCACCCGCCCGCATGCGGAAAAAAAGATCAAGATTTTCTTCAATGGTGCGATCACGATAGGGGCTGAGCCTCCCAGGTCTGGTTGGTGTTCCCCTTGTTTCACTTATTTCATCTGCGGTCATCTCACATACATAGGCTTTCCCTTTCTTGATCAGAATAACAGCAAATTCAAAAAGTTGATCGAAATAATCCGAAGCGTAAAAAAGCTTGTCTTCCCAGTCAAAACCCAACCATTTAACATCTTCGATAATAGAATCAACATATTCCACTTCTTCTTTGACCGGATTGGTGTCATCAAATCGAAGATTGGTTTTCCCGTTATATTTTCTGGCGAGTCCGAAATTCAGGCAAATGGATTTGGCATGACCTATATGTAGATATCCATTGGGCTCCGGTGGAAATCTTGTATGTATCCGTTGTTCATATGTGTTTTTTCGGATATCTTCTTCAATGATTTCTTCAATGAAATTAAGGGGTCTGTTTGTTTTTTCAACGTGCTGGGTTTCTTCCATGATATTATGAGATCCTGCAAACAAACTACAAACTTACTCAAATTTAAAAAACTCTTTCTTTAAAACTAGGAATTTAATAATTTCGTGACCTTTAAAATAAAGATATGGGTAGTATCATTTTGGAAGGGATGGAATTTTTTTCATACCATGGTTGTTTTCGGGAAGAACAAGTCATTGGGGCAAAATTTCTTCTTGATTTGGTTATTGAAACCGATACATCAAAAGCGGAAATATCAGATCACCTGGCCGATACCATCAATTATACATCCCTGTATCAATTGGTGAAAGATGAAATGAATAAAAAATCATTCCTTCTTGAACATGTTGCAAAACGAATTGTTGACCGACTAAGAGGAGAGTTTCCCCAACTGGAATACATTCATTTGAAAATATCTAAAATCAATCCTCCTGTTGGGGGCAAAATGAAACAAGTTCAATATGTTACATTTTGGAAAAAATGATTCTTCCTGGATCTCAATTTTTTTTTTACTTTTGTACTCCCTATTTTAAGGTATCGTGGCCGAGTGGCTAGGCAGCGGTCTGCAAAACCGTGTACAGCGGTTCGACTCCGCTCGATACCTCTGATATCAAAATCCGTTTCAATGACAGAAACGGATTTTTTTAATCGTGCTGTTGAAATGTTTATTTTTCTTACGTTGTTATTTTTCCCTGGAATAAAAGAAATACTCGCTGAGGAAAATCAAGACCAGGGTAAAAGTACTGCTCAGGATAACGCGCCAAAGGGTCCTGAAAAATTCATTGAACCGGAAGATCTCCAAATAGAACAAGGAGGCATGATGAATCAGGACAAGAATGATGGAATAGGAAAGAAACCATTTCAGCCCCTGGTTTACCAGTGACGGACTTTCACCAATATGCGATTCCGTTCCGATGGATAAAAATGTTATTACAAACGGGCGGAAAAAAGCCATTAGTAAACACGCGGCTGTATTTAGCCCAATGGTATTTGTAAAAATATCGATGCTCATCCCCAGGAAAAAGGATGTAAGAAGTAATCCCCATTTAGGAATTGAAAAAGGAAGCAATAGAATAAAGTAGATATAGTAGAGGGGGTTAATATATCCCCCAAGGTTGATATTATTTAGGATCAGTATTTGGAAAAAAATCAGAAAGATGAAACGTAAGAAAATTATTATTACTGTTTTCGAGGTCACAAATACTTGTTTTTTACTCTTTTACTGTGATTTATAGGATGCTTTTAACCCTTCCTTTTCTTCACGCATTAAATCGATGACTATTTCAACGTAACCAAGGCTGTTAAAATCTGTGGCGAATATCAGGGTGGCATAGTTAAAGTTTTCATCAGGCACATCCAAAAACTTTTCAATATTTCCGATCAGTACTCCTTCGGGAAAAATATCTGAATTTCCACTCGTGACAATGGTATCACCTTTTTGGATTTTTACATGTTTAGGAATTTCCTTGACGTCGCCAATCTGGTAATTTCCGCCTGACCACTCAATATTCACAAGTTGGTTGTTTTTTTTAATTTTTGCAGAAATTTTGGTGTCTTTATTTAAAACTGACATAACCCAGCTAAAATGAGGTGAAACGCCTACAACTTGTCCCACGATTTTATTCCCGACAATAACACCCATGTGGTTTCCCACACCATGAATCTTACCTTTATTGATCATGATGAAGTTGTTTCGTTTATTTGTCGTATTACTGATTACTTTGGCCGTGATGAATACAAATTCAACTTTGGATAAAGAATCATGTACCCTGTACTTGGAAGTATCTGATTTGTAATATGCTTCTGGCAATCGGGAATGAAGTTTGGCCATTTCTTCTATCAGAACTTTATTCGTTTTCCTCAAAGAAAAATATTCGGTTATATTGCTGAAAAGGTTATTAATAGACCCTGATACGGAATTGGAAGCCAAATAAAGAACATTTCCCTGGAATTCATTCAAGTTGAAAAACAGCGTTAATGCAATGATCTCCAGAAACAAAAACAAGAAATAGTAATAATGTCTGCGAATAAATACGAAAAGGTTTCGCATAACGCAGATTACTTGATGAGAAATGTGAATTTATCGAAATTTTTCAAGGCAATCCCTGTCCCTCTTGCCACTGCTCTTAAAGGATCTTCAGCAACATGAACTTTAAGTTTGGTTTTTAGGTGTAACCGCTTGTCTATACCTCTGAGTAAGGCTCCTCCTCCGGTAAGGTAAATTCCGGTTTCGAAAATATCGGAAGCTAGTTCTGGCGGGGTCATTTCCAGTGCATTAAGAACTGCCGCCTCAATCTTGGCAACAGATTTATCCAGACAATGAGCTATTTCAGCATGGTTTACAATAACTTCTTTGGGAATTCCGGTAAGCAAGTCGCGTCCATGAACCGGATAGTCCGGAGGCGGGTTATCAATATCGGCAATAGCAGCTCCCACTTCTATCTTAATCCGTTCAGCTGTACGCTCACCAATATTGATATTATGTTGTTTCCTCATATATTCTTCAATATCTGTGTTGAATTCGTCTCCCGCAATCCGGATTGATTTATTATTAACAATTCCGCCAAGGGCGATAACCGCTATTTCACTTGTGCCTCCTCCAATATCAATAACCATATTTCCTACGGGCTCTAAAACATCGATGCCAATACCAATGGCAGCAGCCATAGGCTCATGAATTAATCTGACTTCTTTGGCTCCGGCTTGCTCAGCAGAATCTTTAACGGCCCTTTCTTCGACTTCAGTAATCCCGGAAGGAATACAAATGACCATTTTCAACGCGGGAGGGAACCACGAATTCCGTAATTCAATCATTTTGATCATTTCACGGATCATATGTTCAGCGGCCTGGAAATCAGCGATAACACCTCCTCTTAAGGGACGTATTGTTTTAATATTCTCGTGTGTCTTACCGTGCATCATCTGGGCCTTTTTCCCAACAGCAATGATCTTTCCGGAGCTTCGTTCTATAGCCACAATGGAAGGTTCGTCAACGACAACTTTATCATTATAAATGATAATCGTATTGGCAGTACCTAAATCAATAGCAATTTCTTTTGTAAACCAACCCATTGTGATCGTTTTTTAATGTTTGAAATGCCTTATTCCGGTAAAAACCATTGCCATGTCATGTTCGTCGCAAAATTGAATGGTGTCACTATCTCTTATGGAACCTCCTGGTTGGATGATTGCAGTGATCCCGGCTTCATGTGCTATCTGAGCTGAATCAGCAAATGGAAAAAAAGCATCAGAGGCCATGACCGCATTTTTGAGGTCGAATCCAAAAGATCTGGCTTTAACGATTGCCTGTTTAAGTGCATCAACACGGGAGGTCTGTCCCATTCCACATCCTATTAACTGCTGGTTGTTTATTAAGGCTATTGCGTTGGATTTTAAATGTTTTACAACTTTATTTGAAAAAACTAATTCCTTAATTTCAGATTTTGTTGGTTTCTTTTTTGTAACAATTTGAAAATCATTTTCTTGTTCTGATTTATTATCTTTTTCTTGTTCAAGAACTCCATTTAAAATGGATTTGTATTGGTTTTCCGAAAATGTAAATGATTTTTTTTGCAAAATTATTCTATTTTTCTTCGATTTCAAGAGATTCAACGAATCTATTTCATAATCTTCGGCAATCAGTATCTCAAAAAATAGTTTGTTCATTTCCTCTGCAGTGGAAATATCAATAATCCTGTTGGTAATAATAATTCCACCAAAAGCAGATACCGGATCACAGGCCAAGGCACTGAGATAGGCATCTTTCAGGTTATTCCTGCTTGCCACACCACAGGGATTTGTGTGTTTGATAATTGCAACAGTAGGTTCTGAAAATTCTCTGATTAAGTGTATGGCTGCATCGGTGTCTGCCAGATTATTATAAGAAAGCTCTTTTCCGTTTAACTGGGTAAATACATCATGAAGATTGCCATAAAAAAATCCATGCTGATGTGGGTTTTCTCCGTACCGTAAAGGATAATAATGTCCTATACTTTGTTTGAAAGATTGGATATGATGCTGCTTATTAAAATATTTGAAGATTTCGGTATCATAATGAGAAGAAATATTAAAGGCCTGGGAAGCAAAATAGCGACGATCTTCAAGGCTGATAAATCCATTCTTCTTTTCCAGAAGTTCGATCAGGGGTTCATAAAAATCCGCAGAAGGAACCACAAGGACATGTTTGAAGTTTTTCGCAGCTGCACGGATTAGTGAAATTCCACCAATATCGATTTTTTCAATTATTTCAGACTCATCGGTTATGGATTTGACCGTTTTTTCAAATGGATAGAGATCAACTATAACCAAATCAACCGACTGGATCTCATATTTCTCCACATCATTAACGTCGGAAAGTTGGTCTCTGCGCCAAAGGATACCACCAAAGATTTTCGGGTGGAGAGTTTTAACCCTCCCGCCCAGGATTGATGGATAAGAGGTTATTGATTCAATTGCAGTAGCTGTAATTCCTTTGCTTTTAAGAAATTCATAAGTCCCGCCGGTAGAAATCAGTGAGATATGAAATTTTTCCAATGTACGGGCAAGTGTTTCAATGTGTTCTTTTGAATAAACCGAAATCAATGCCGATTTGATTTTAATTTGATTTAGCATGGGAGGCCTTAATTGTAACGTTAATTTTCTGGTGGCGTCTAAAAGATACTTTTCTAACTCATGCAATGTTACCAAATTTAGCATTATAAACCAACTGTTATAGAATACATTGATTATAAATTGCTAATTTTACAGATCTTTCAGAAACCATGCTAATATGATTCTGATCCTTCGCCTGATTCGTGAAAGTTATTTGTTTGCTTTCCGGGAAATCATTGTAAATAAAGTACGGACAATCTTATCCTTGCTTGGAATTACAATCGGGATTTTCTGTGTTATTTCGGTGTTTACCATTTTCGATTCGATGGAAAGCTCCATAAGAAAGAGTATTGCTACGCTGGGCAGTAATACGGTATATATTCAGAAATGGGCATGGTCGATGGGTGGTGATTATCCCTGGTGGAAGTATTATCAACGACCCGAGGCCACCCTGGATGAGATGAGGGAACTTGAAAAAAGGAGTAATCTTTATGATGCGGTGTCTTTTATGTCTCAGGTTAATAAAACAGTAAAATTTCAAAGTAATTATGTTGAAAATGTAGGAGTTTTAGGAGTTTCTCAGGACTTCGACAAGGTATGGAATTTTGAACTTTCAGATGGCCGGTATTTTTCTCCTATCGAATCTGGTAGTGGAAAAAGTATTGCCATTATCGGAGCCGATATCGCCACTAATCTTTACCAGGAACTGGATCCGGTCGGCAGAAAAATCAAAATCTTTGGCCGTAATCTTGAGGTTGTAGGCGTCATTAAAAAGGAGGGGGAGGATTTTTTTGGAAACTCCAATGATTTGGCTGTTTTTGTACCCATTAACTATTTTAAAACCCAGGTAGATCTGAATGAAGTCGGTACTACCATCGTCGTGAAAGCAAAACCAATGGTTTCCAATGAGGAACTTAAAGATGAACTTACAGGGATCATGCGCTCTATACGAAAATTAAAACCCTCTGCTGAAGACAATTTCTCAATCAACGAGCCAGATATAATTTCAAAAGGCTTTGATAATTTGTTTCAGGTAATAACTACGGTTGGTTGGATAATCGGTTGTTTTTCATTACTCGTCGGAGGATTTGGTATTGCGAATATCATGTTCGTCTCCGTAAAAGAGCGAACCGGGATCATTGGAATTCAAAAAGCCCTTGGTGCTAAAAATTATTTTGTATTGCTACAGTTTCTTTTTGAAGCCATTTTTCTTTCATTAATTGGTGGTATTGTCGGACTATTAATTGTTCTATCACTCACAATTCTTGTTTCAAGTACAACATCATTTCATCTTATATTGACACAGGGAAATATCTTTTTGGGCATTGGTGTTTCGGCATTAATCGGCTTGATTTCGGGCATTATTCCTGCCTTTACCGCGTCAAAACTGGATCCCGTAGAAGCAATGAGGACTAATTTATAGACGGAATTTTATTTTTGTAAAAATCCGGAAAGAATGTTTTCACCAGAATTATAGTGCCCTGGGAGAAACATGATTAAAAAGGCCAGAACTGGCTGTCGAACCAGATTTTTTCTTTGAGTTCATTATCGAGGTCATTTAAGATTTTCAGGTGTCCTTTTTCCCAGTTGCCAAGCCATGTAAATAATGATTTTTCTTGGGGATCAGTAGTGATTTCCGCCTGTTTACCATAGATGTCAATGGCTTTTTTTTCCATATCAATGGCTGCGGTAATGGCTGCAGCTTCATAACCCGCTGATGAAATGTTTTTCATGACTTCATCTGAAAGAATCAGCGTTGTGAAGGTTCCCGGGTTCTCAGGAAGATCAGTGATATCAAATGCCTGGTTCTTCTTAATGCTGGAAAATTGTTCCGACAGAAATTTAATATGTGTCGTCTCTTCATCGGCCATGATTTGAAATATTTTTTTGACCTCCGGATTATTGGTATGAAGGGCGACCGCGCTATAAAAGGAATGACCTCGTTTTTCCATTAGTAAGGCCTGTTTCAGAATATCTAATGTTTGTTCCATGTTCATGTCATTGGATTTTAATGGTATGATTTTTAACTTGTTTTGTTTTTCTACTATAAATAAATATCAATTGTTATCTAATGTTTTTATCCGAGACGACAGGATGTCGATGGCAACCTTATTCTGGCCTCCCTGAGGAATGATGATATCAGCATATCGTTTTGTGGGTTCAATAAATTGAAGGTGCATGGGTTTAACAAACTTTTCAAAATGTTGTAGCACCTGTTGAAAGGACCTTCCCCGTTCTTCAATATCCCGCCAGATAATACGTATCAAACGATCATCGCTGTCGGCGTCAACAAAGACCTTAATGTCCATACGATTTCTTAGTCTTGGATTGGTCAAAATAAGGATTCCTTCAACAATGATGACTTGTGATGGTTTTATGGTTATTGTTTCTTTGGATCTGGCGCATGTGACATAAGAATACATGGGCATTTCAATCGGGTTTCCTGATCTCAGTAGGTCAAGGTGATGGATTAAAAGATTCCATTCAATAGAGGAGGGATGATCAAAATTGATTTTTGCCCGTTCTTCTGCCGGTTTATGACCATTATCTTTATAATACGCATCCTGGGGAATGACCGTCACTACATTTCTGTGTAACCGTTTGATGATCTGGTTAACAACTGTCGATTTTCCGGATCCGGATCCACCGGCTATACCTATGATCAGCATAAACTATAATAAAAACCCGAGCAGTAATCCGGCCGTAATGGCACTGCCAATAAGACCAGCAATATTTGGGCCCATGGCATGACCGATTAGATGATTTGTGGGGTCTTCCCTTAAACCAATTTCATGAGCAATACGGGCACTATCCGGAACAGCAGCGACACCGGCGGCTCCTACTAATGGGTTAATCCGGTTTTCTTTTTTTAAGAAAAGATTCATCACTTTTGCAAAAATCACTCCCCCTGCCGTCGCAACCATAAATGCGATTGCTCCGAGGACAAAGATAAGAATTGACTGCCATTTTAAAAAAACATCGGCCTGGGTCGATGCTCCAACAGTTAATCCAATAAGAATGATTATGATATCAATCAGGATAGTGCTGGCTGAAGATGCCAATTGCTTTGTAAGGCCCGATTCTTTCAAAATATTGCCAAAAAAGAACATCCCTAAAAGAGGGAGGGCTGTAGGTGCAACAAAGGTGCTAATTAATAAAGCAACGATGGGAAAAAGAATCTTTTCAAATTTGCTTACTGTTCTCGGGGGAGACATCCGGATAAGGCGTTCTTTTTTTGTGGTAAGTAGTTTCATAACGGGCGGTTGAATCACCGGTACAAGGGCCATGTAAATATAGGCAGCAATGGCAATGGGACCAATCAGATTCAGAATTGCGTGAGCAGTATCCTGATCTGATAATCCGTTGGCTAATTGAGAAGTAAGGAAAATAGCCGTATTCCCATCAGCTCCCCCAATAATCGCGATGGCTGCAGATTCCGGTATTGGAAAACCGACAATCATCGCCCCTAATAACGTGGCAAAAATCCCAACTTGTGCGGCAGCTCCTAGCAAAATAAGTTTGGGGTTTGAAATTAAGGGTGATAGATCGGTCATGGCCCCCAAGCCTAAAAAGATCAGCGCGGGATAAATTCCCTTAAGGATACCAAAAAACAAATAATTCATGACGCTTCCTTCTTCATAAATTCCAACTTGATAGGGCGCGTCATGAAAAAAGGGGACATTCCCGAGAATTATTCCGATACCCATTGGGATCAATAACATGGGTTTATAATTAAAACGGATTGCCAAAATGACCAGAAAAATTCCAATCGATATCATGATCAGATTTCCCCAGGTGGCATTATAAAAGCCTGTGTCTTCCCAAAGGCCGGATAATGCTCGTGTTGTATTATTCATAACTGGTTTGCCCTTTTTTCAGTTTATTCTATTTCGACCAGGATATCGTTTTGGGCGACCGTCTGACCGGGTTTTACGTTGACCGAGCGGATAATGCCGTCTTTTTCCGATACAACGTTGTTTTCCATCTTCATGGCTTCCATGGTTAGCAGCTTTTGACCTATCGTGGTTCTATCGCCCGTTTTAATAAATACCTGTATGATTGTTCCTGGGAGTGGTGCTCTAATTGCAGTATTGGTTGTCTGAATGGATGTGCGCTGGATTTTTGATTCTTTACGGGTTGGTTTTGGGGTTTCCATTCTGACTAAGGTTGGCGTTTTTGTTACCTTAAGTTCCTTTTGAACTTCAACCGTGTAAGCAGTACCATTTACTTCTATTTTGACAGAATTATCTTCAAATCCAATTATTTCTACTCCGTAATTGTTACCATTAATAACAAAATTGAATTTTTTCATGATTTACCGATGTTTCAGGGTGTTTAATATACCATAGATTTTTGAATTCCATGGCGAATATGCCTTTGAGACTTTCCGGATTGTCATCACATATTTTTCTTCATCATGCAGTTCTGAAAAAAACAAATAAAGGGCCGTAGCGATCGCTGCATTTTCTTCCCCGGTGATAACAACTTTTGTTTTGTTTTCTTCTTCCTTTATTCCTTCTTTGTTGATTTTTTCCTTAATAATGAAATTCTGGAATTTATGCAGCCAAGTAAACAAGTAAGCTATCACAGCCAAGGTTATAAGTACAATACAATACCCGGCAATAGTTATGACAAGCGTATAATGATCGATAAAAGACAAATCAAAAGGGATGAATAACTCTTTCATGAATTGTTGAATGTATTATAAAGGAATGTTGCTGTGTTTCTTAGGCGGAAGTGTGTCTTTTTTTGTTTGAAGAGTTTGCAGTGCCCGAATAATCCGGAAGCGTGTATTTCGTGGTTCAATTACATCATCAATATATCCATATTTTGCAGCATCATAGGGATTGGCAAATTTATTTTTATATTCTATTTCTTTTTCGGAAATGTATTTATTTCGCGAAGCCGAATCTTCAATTTCACTTATTCGTTTACCTTCAAGAATTTCAATGGCCCCCTTGGGGCCCATGACTGCAATCTCTGCTGAAGGCCATGCATAATTGATATCGGAACGCAATTGTTTGCATCCCATTACATCGTGAGCGCCTCCATAAGACTTTCGTAAGGTAATGGTGATTTTTGGCACCGTTGCTTCTCCATATGCAAAGAGTAATTTTGCCCCATGAATAATAATTCCTCCATATTCCTGGGTACTGCCTGGAAGAAAGCCGGGAACATCGACCAAAGTAATTATCGGAATATTAAAAGCATCGCAGAAACGAACAAAACGGGCTCCTTTTCTCGAAGCTTCAATATCCAGCACCCCTGCTAAAAAATTTGGTTGGCTTGCAACTATTCCACAAGAAATCCCGTTGAATTTGCTGAAGCCAACAACAATGTTTTTGGCATAATGCTGGTGAATTTCAAGAAATTCCCGATCATCTACAATTGGATAGATAACATCTTTCACATCATACGGCTGATTTGGATTTGAAGGAATAACTTCATTCAAAAGATCTTCAATACGGTCGACTGGATCCAGGCATTCCGTCTGTGGGGGGTCCTCAAGATTATTTTGCGGCAAATAGGAGAGGAGTTTTCGAATTACCATCAGACCTTCATCTTCATGAGAAACACGAAAATGAGCCACCCCGGATTTTGTAGAGTGCACCGACGCTCCGCCAAGATCTTCAGTGGAAATATCTTCACCGGTAACCGTCTTAGTAACTTTTGGTCCGGTCACGAACATATAACTGGTTTTTTCACTCATGACCACAAAATCAGTAAGGGCGGGAGAATATACGGCACCGCCAGCGCACGGTCCGAAAATTGCTGAAATCTGAGGAATCACTCCAGAAGCAGCAATATTCCGCATAAAGATTTCAGCATACCCGGCAAGAGAATTGACCCCTTCCTGTATGCGAGCTCCACCGCTGTCATTGATTCCTATTACCGGCGCACCAACTTTTAATGCCTGATCCATGATCTTGCATATTTTTCTTGCAAAAGTTTCAGAAAGAGATCCTCCAAAAACAGTAAAATCCTGGGAAAACAGAAAAATCACGCGCCCATCAATGGTGCCACGGCCTGTCACAACCCCATCACCGAGATATTCTTCTTTTTCAAGTCCGAAATTAGTACATCTGTGTGTTACGAACATGTCATATTCCTCAAAACTTCCTTCATCCAGTAATTTTTCTATCCTTTCCCGGGCAGTGTATTTCCCTTTTTTATGTTGCGACCTTATCCGGTCTTCTCCTCCGCCACGTTTTGCTTTTTCCCGTTTTTCTAATAACTCCGTGATCTTATTTTCTATGGACATATAACTATACTTTTATCAATTATCTTATTTCATTTACTGCAAAACTCTATTAACACGCCATTCGTGGATTTTGGATGAATAAAACCAATATTTAATCCTTCTGCGCCTTTACGAGATGTTTTGTCGATCAACATTATCCCTTTATCACTTGTTTCTTGCAAGGCATGATCCGTGTCCTCAATAGCAAATGCAATATGATGAATACCTTCGCCTTTTTTTTCTATAAATTTTGCAATTGGTCCTTCGGGGCTCGTAGATTCAAGAAGTTCTATCTTTGTTTGGCCAATAAGAAAAAAGGCTGTTCTTACATGTTGATCCTGAACTTCTTCAATGAAATAGCAGGGAACGCCTAATAAATTTTCATAAAACGTTATCCGGTCTTGAAGGTTGTTAACAGCTATTCCAATGTGTTCAATGTGTGTTGGTTTCATATTTAGTTGTTATTTTTTTCACAAAGCAAAGTTACTTTGTTTTTTTAAAAAAAAAAGACCAATCATACCTACACCTGTATATTTGTAACAAATTTTATTGTTTCATTTTTTGACCTGTATTGTTTTTATTAAAAGAATGTCACCTTACCGAAAATGAAGAACATAGAAATCGAGCGTAAATATTTGGTTATTCCTGATTTGTGGGAAAATTTTAAAAAACCTGCGGGGCATTTATATATTCAGGGTTATCTTTGTTCTGACGAAATAAAAACGGTCAGAGTTAGGGTGGCAAATGATTTGGGCACCTTGACAATAAAAGGAAAATCTTTTGATTTTTCACGTCCGGAGTTTGAATATGTGATTCCCGTTACCGAAGCGAAAGAAATGCTCCGATTGTTTGCCGGACCACAAATTGAAAAGATTCGCTATAAAATTCCAATTATGAAACATATATGGGAAGTTGATGAATTTCTTGGTACTAATACCGGCCTTATCCTGGCGGAAATTGAACTCGGGCAGCCGGAAGAAGTATTTGAATTACCAGAATGGATTGGAGCAGAAGTCACAGGAGATAAGCGGTATTATAATGCCTATCTTGTTGCGAATCCTTTTATTAAATGGAAAAAATAAAAAAACCTGCTGAAAATAGTTTTGCGGGTTTTGCCGTGGAGTATAGGGGAGTCGAACCCCTGACCTCTAGACTGCCAGTCTAACGCTCTAGCCAACTGAGCTAATACCCCGGTTTGGTTGCAAAAGTAATAAAAATTTTATTATTCCATTTTTATGGTCTTGTATGAAACGATTATTTGTCGCTTTTAAAATTCCTTCCGATCCCAGTTTGTTATCTTATTTTCGTTCATTAAAATTCCTTTTAATTGAAGAGAAAATTAAATGGGTCGAAGAAAACAACCTGCATGTAACAGTAAAATTTTTAGGAGAAACCGACGAAAAAAAAATTCCTTCAATTTGTTCAATCTTAGATAACTGCTCATTAGAAATATGTGGATTTGAATATGTTCTTCGCAGTATTGGTGTTTTCGGAAATAAATATTCACCCCGGATAATTTTTACTAGAATTGAGCCTTATGCAGAACTTGTTGCTATAATGCAAAGGCTACAGATAGATTTTGAACAAATTGGTTTTCCTGTGGATAGTCAGAATCATGTTCCTCATCTTACATTGGGAAGGATCAAGAATATCCGGGATAAGGACAGGTTTCAGCGTGGTCTTGAACAGTTTGCCGGGTTTTCTTCTTCAACGAAGAAATTTGATTCTCTTATTCTTTACGATAGCATTCTAAGGCCTCAGGGACCTATTTACATTCCATTGGAAAAATTTTTTTTTCAAAATGAAAATCCCCCGATGGTTAGCAGCCGGGGGATTTAATCTGTTAAATCGGTTTTATCGGTTTAGTTGTGTTTAGGTACTTGATTTCCGTGCAATCAGGTGATAAATAATCAGGCCGATTCCGCCAAACAGACAAATCATTGAAAAAAACGCGGGTTCCTCTTCCAGGCTTGTGTAAACCGATAATATTTTTCCCAATAAAATACCAATGCCTATTCCTATAAGTAACATTCCCCATTTTAAAGATGATAGGCTTTTCTTGGGTATTTCAAATATAGATGCATCAACGCCTTTTTCAATCAAGGCAAGCCGTTCTTTTCTTCTCATAAAAAGATACACGATTCCGTATACCATTGCAAAGAACGAAATTGGGATTAAAAATTCATTTTGCATTTCTGAAGTGTTTTTGGTTGGTTTTTCCGTTTTCTAACCCATTTGACGCATTCCCGTAGTAAGGGTTACAATGACATTCAAATTATCGGCGGATGATCAGCTTGTGGTGATAAGTATTATCCGGATTGGTTAGTTTTAGTATGTATAAACCTTCAGGAATTGCTGAAATATCTATTTTTTTCTGAAGCCCCTTAAATGTATTTTCAAGTTTTTCAAAAAGCAATACTTTTCCGTTAAGGTCGGTGATTATTAAAAGAAAATCTTGTTCTGGTAATTTAAAAACCAGAATTAATTCATTTTTAGCAGGATTTGGGTAAATTTTTATTTCTTTTTTCGATTGGAGATCTGAAATTCCAAGACAGGAACTAACAATTATTTCTTTTGAGGATGAAATTCCTTCACCACATTGATTGACTCCTCTTACAATCAGATTGCCATTTGAAGCATCCGGATTGAAAAATACGATAATTTCATTGGTACCCTCTCCGGAAGTAATTTCTGCCCCTGGGGGCAAAATCCATTGATAGGTCGTTGCTTGAGGAATGACAGGAATCTGATAAAAATAATTGGCATGGTTCCGACAAACCGTATCTTTCCCAATAATAACACCAGCAGCTTCAGGAATGGTGTCCGCAAAAACAAATTTATTTTTTGGATAGCTTGTTCCACATGAATTTTCGGCCATAACATAAATATTTCCGGATTTCGTGCCCCATGTTGCATTTAAAAGTGGGGTGCCCTGACCACTGTTAATGATAACATCACTCGGTACATCCCAAAGATAAAAATTGGCTCCTGTGACTTCCTGAATGGCAAACTCAGCTGTTTCTTTTTGACACAAAGAGTTAGGGCCGGTAATCTCCCCACTGATTTCTGGTATTCTGTTAACCGCTATCGCCAAGACACTTGGGTTGCTGTTACCGCATTCATTTCCCACAATGACAAAAATGTTCCCAGAAAGGGAGCTCCATAGTACCTGAATTAATGGGGTGTTTTGTCCGCTGATAATATTAGCGTCATCCGGCACTGTCCAGGAATACGTTTTGCCACCTTCAACAGATGAAATGGAATATGTTTCTATTGTATTTTCGCAAACTTCCTGGGATCCGGAAATTGGTCCGGGAGTAGGGGGGGGGGAGTTGACAAAAACTGTTACACTGTCGTTATCTGTCTGCAGGGTTGAATCAATGACAGTCAATTTATATAGAGTCGTTATCATTGGACTCGCAACAGGGTTTGGGCTCGATGGATCATTTAATCCGGTTGATGGGGTCCAAGAAAACGTTAAAGGGGGTGTTCCGGCATTCGGGTTTGCTGATAACTGGGCACTTATTCCCGGGCAGATGGTATCGGGACTGGAGGTTGGGGCAATGTAAAATCCAATTCCGTGCTGAATGATAAGTTTTGCGAAACGCTTATGAATAGGGGTACCGTTTGGACCCTGAATGATAAACGTTACAGAATAACTACCAATCGGTACTTTACCATTTAATACAATGTCCACCGGCAAAGAATCAGGATAAGACGTTAGAACATTTCCAATGGGATATAAAAATGTAATTGTTCCGGCAAGAGGAGGTGGGGAGATCATGCCCGTAACCATCACGGTCTCCGTATAGAGTTTTACTTCGGGGACTCTTACAATAAAACGGGTCGTGTCTTGTTTTAAATTTAGCGTATCGATGGTATGGTCAATTTCAACCGCAAAGTCGGGAAAATAGGCGGTGGTGCTCATAAATTTTCCGTTCCTGAAATCGGTCCAACCCAACATTGAGACTTTTTTATTTGAAATTGTTCCATTATAATCACCCTGATACCGTGGAGTCCCACCCCCGCCGCAAGTAGAACAATTAATTTTCATTTTTTCGTTGGAAATCCGTTGATTAGAGACAAAGGAGACGCCTCCGTCATCAGAAAAAGTAGCATAAATGGTTGCACTGTCACTCGATGGAGTATCACGGGTATCCATCCATTGAATATATAAACGGCCCGTTTCTTTATCACACCAGATGGCTGGATGCCATTGGTTGTTTTGCGCTGAGTTTACATCATCATTGACTCTCAGGGCGTCGGTCCAGTTGATTCCACCATCATCCGAATACCGTGACCAGATATCTGGTTTATTTCCATCCCCCGGGGGGTCATTCGATGCATAAACCAGATATAATCTTCCCCGGTGGGATCCGTAGCTGTTATCTGCTGCGATTAGTGGATAGGGTCTTGTTCTCATATTTTCCACAGAATGCCGATTATTGATTTCTGTACCTACAACTCCGGAAAATTGCTGGCTGGACATCAGTGAAAAGGAAGCACCGCCATCAAGCGAACGGTAAAAAGTATAAATGGAAGCAAATGGGTCTCCTGAATTAGTAACAATATATACGGCTCCTCCCTGAATATGGTTGTATGGGCCAACACAAACCATCATGCCCGGCAGGGATTGGGTTGCAGGTTCGAAGGTTGATTCAAAGGTAGTGCCAAAATCACGGCTCCGGGCAAAATTTCCTATTAGTCCATTGGCAGACAATTTTGTCATGGTAGTATAAACATAATTTGCATAAGGACCGGCCGTCTGGTCACAAGCGATCCAGTTTTTATCAAACCCCTCGATTGCAGATACCGGAAGTAACCAGGTTTTGCCATTATCTGTAGATTTTATTATCTTACAGCCCAGGACGTCCGGACTGCCGTACATGTTTTCATAATACAGATTTCCAAGGCTATCGTAGGCACAAACCGGATCCCCTCGCATAGTAACACCAAAGGAGGGATCGTTTGTAGACCAATCGTGTCCGTTTTCTGTATGATGAGTTCCATTTGTATTGTATGCAGTGAAATACCAGGTTGGCAGGTTTGGATTTGACGCCATATTATTTTCAGCAAAATCAATTCCAAGATTAAAATTATCCCAGTTTCCTATGGTTAAAACAGATGAATCTGTTTCAGTTAATTTGGCTAAATCATGACTAAGTAATTGGATTGGAACCTGGTCCAGGTTGGGATTATCTGGCTCTAAACGTTGTGCTAAAATAGAATTCTGTATGCACAAGGCGAAAAAAAGAAAAAAAATTTTGCCGAATCGCTGATTACCCTTATGATGACAGTCTTTTTCTGTCATATGATTCAGATTAGAAATGATTGAATTAAGACAAACTTACTGAAAATCTTCTTATCATTTAAACTTTTTGGTTAGATCTGAATTATTGAGTGTATTTTTGTAGTGATTTGATGTAACCGATTAAATATCATAACGTCTAAGTTCCAGATGAAATACCGGGATGACAATTATTATATTGAACGGGTATTGAAGGGAGATGTTGCTGCATATGCTTCACTGATAGAAAAATACAAAAACCTGGTTTTCTCAATCGCTCTTAAAATATTAAATAACCGGGAAGATGCAGAAGAGGTTGCACAGGATTGTTTTTTAAAAGTTTATCAGTCCTTGAAAACCTTTGAAAAGAAATCTAAATTTTCGACATGGCTTTATCGTATCGTTTATAACGCCGCCATATCAAAAACCCGGAAAAAGAAACTCGAATTAACACCCCTGAATGGTAATATTATTCAAAATTATTCGGAAGAAGAGACATCCAGGGCGGTTGGGGGACTAGATCCGGAGGAACAACGGGTTCTGATCGATCTGGCCTTAAAACGTTTGACTGAGGATGAAAATATTCTTATTACACTGTTTTATAATGGGGCAAATTCCATTGAAGAAATCAGTTATATTACTGGTCTTACTGTTTCAAATGTAAAAGTACGTCTTCACCGGATTCGCAAAAAACTTTATGGGGAAATTTCCTCATTAATACAACATCAATCGAATAAATAAACGCTTATATCTTTATAATATGATGGGAAAGGATGATTTGTTAAATGACGATTTTTTAAGGGATTTGGTTCAACGAGGTTCTTCAGATACCCCTTCTCCTGATTTTGTTGTTCATGTGATGAACAAAATACAGACACTTCCTGAAAGAATTTCTTTGAAAAGCCGGTTTTTTCTATGTTTAAAAACAATTTTTCCTTATGTTTTACTTGTTATTTTTGTCTTATTTTTCTTCTTTTCTTCTGATCTTCCTTTTTCAAAATACCTTCCCGGGAAAGAATATTATTCACATGTACTTCTTCCTTATTTTAATTTTTTCCGGGATGCTTTTAAGATGTTTTTCAGTTCGAAATATCTTTCTTTGGGTGTTATTGTGTTATTTGCGGTTGGATTATTGATACTGATAGAGTATTTGTTTAGCCGTAAAACTAGGGATTTCTTTCTTTCCAAAGGTCTTTGAAGCTTTTCGGGGCAATTTGAGGCATCGTTCTGCGAGGTCCCCAATATTTTTTTCCGAATCGATTGATTGCTTTATTCTTCAATTTTGAACCTGGTTTATCCAGCATCCACCGGTTAGTCATTAATATTCTCCAGCCAGATACAATTCTTCGCCAAACGAAGGTTGAATATTTTTTACTAATTGCTTCATGCCGGTTATATAATAAAAGTTCGTGTAGTGGTATCTTAACCGGACAAACTTCCGTGCACTTTCCGCAAAGGGAGGATGCAAAACTTAAATGATTAAAATCTTTAAGACCAAGATAATGAGGTGTAATCACAGATCCGATGGGACCAGAATATGGAGCCCCGTATGTATATCCGCCAACACTACGGTATACCGGACATCCGTTTAGGCAGGCACCACAACGTATGCAGGAAAGTGCCCTTCGTTGTTCTTTAAACTTCAGAAGTTCAGTACGTCGGTTATCCAATAAAATGACATACATCTCATCTGGACCATCTGGTTCATTTTCTGTTTTTGGACCAAATACTATATTATTATATACGGTAATGTGTTGACCCGTACCATGTTGTGCTAAAAGTGGAAGAAACAGATCAAGATCCTCGATGGAGGGGATGAGTTTTTCAATTCCAACAACAACAATCTGTATTTTAGGGAATGCCATGCATAATAATCCATTTCCTTCGTTTTCTGTTAGTGCAATAGCTCCAACATCGGCCAATAAAAAATTTCCTCCGGTTATTCCAACATCGGAACGAATGAACTCACTACGGAGTTTGTCCCTCACAAATTGGGTTATTTCTTCAGGCTTACTGTCTATCGGGAGATCAAAATGCTCATGAAACAGTTGGGCAACATCTTCTTTCGATTTATGCATTGCCGGTGTTAAAATATGATAGGGCTTTTCGTTCGCTATCTGAACAATATATTCGCCCAAATCTGTTTCAAATACCTCTCGCTTGTTCTTCTCAAATAACTCATTTAATTCCAATTCTTCTGAAACCATGGTTTTTTGCTTGACAATAATATGGGCTTTGGCTTTTTTAATGATATGCATAATCTCTCTTTGTGCATCTTTTTCAGATAAGGCCCAAATTATCTTTCCTCCTCTTTTATCGAAGTTATTTTCAAATTCTACAAGATATTTGTCCAGGTTATTAATAACTTTATATTTCAGATTGGCGGCTCTTCTTTTAGCCAGCTCAAGATTCTGATATTGGTCTTTGCCTCTCAAAACAGCCTGATCATAACGGCCAATATTAAAATTCAATCGTCTACGGTGTTCCCTGTTAAAGGATTTTTGTTCCGCATCCTCAATGAATTGATAATACAACTGGTTCATTTGATTTTTAATTACAGAATAACTGAGATCTTCATCACCCTTCTTTGGTGTCTTCCACCTTCAAACAAGGTATTCAGGAAAATTGTGGTAAAATTTTTAGCTTCTTCTTCATTAATAAATCTTCCAGGAAGTACTAATATGTTAGCGTCATTGTGCTGGCGTGCTAATTTGGTGATAATCGGATTCCAACATAAAGCGGCCCTTATCCCATAATATTTATTTGCAACGATAGCCATTCCATTTCCACTACCACATATTAATATTCCAAATGTAAATTGCTTATCCTGAACAGATTTTGTCAACAAATGAGCAATATCCGGATAATCAATGCTCTCTTCAGAAAAAGCACCAAAATCAACTATTTCATGATCCTGTTTCTGAATTTCCTTTTTAAGGTACTCTTTAATTTGAAAACCTGCATGGTCTGATCCAATGGCAATTTTCATTCTTAAAACCCCTGTTAATATTTTTTTTTACAAATGTAAGTATAATGTGATCAGAATGAATGATAAAGAATACTATTCATTAATTACTGTTCTCGTTATCAATTTTTTAAATTTTTCACAATATAATGTTTACAACTGATTAATTTTGTTGCAAAATATGTATAAAATGTCTGGATTGTTCATAATTTCTTATTTGACCTGATTGATCTTTACATATACTTGATTTTATCATTATCTACCAACAATCTTTATTTTAGCATGTTTCATTTTTTTACAAACAAACATTTAAATTAACAAATTTTAAAATTTATCTAATTAATTATAATACAGTTAATTATTAAAGATTATATAAAAATATGTTGTTGAAAGTTTGTTAATATTTAATAATTAAATTTTTAACCTGAAAAGAAATTAACCTTACTAACGTCTATTATAATAAACATAAATAAAGATTTCTCTTTTATATTATATAATGATAAACATATCTTCATATTTATTAAACAAAATTATAGAACTGAAAAAGAGAAAAAACGCTCTAATTTTAGCTCATTATTATCAAATACCTGATATACAAGATGTTGCTGATTTTGTTGGAGATAGTTTGGGTCTTTCACAGAATGCATATCAGACAGAAGCTGATATAATTGTTTTTGCTGGTGTTCACTTTATGGCTGAAACAGCAAAGATTTTAAATCCAGATAAAAAGGTATTAATTCCTGATATTAAGGCAGGTTGCTCACTGGCTGAATCATGTAAACCAAAAGATTTCAAAAATTTTATACATAACAATCCAGGACATATTGTCATTTCTTACATAAATTGTTCTGCTGAAATTAAAGCTTTATCAGATGTCATTTGTACTTCAAGTAATGCCATAAAGGTAGTAGAATCATTTCCAAAAGATCAAAAAATAATCTTTGCACCGGATAAAAATTTAGGAAGTTATGTTAATCATATAACAGGACGAAAAATGCTTTTATGGAATGGTACATGTGAAATTCATGATTTGTTGAAAACAGAAGAAGTTGTTGAGCTTAAGAAAAATAATCCGGATGCTCAAGTTATTGCCCATCCGGAATGTAAAAATGTAATTCTTGAAATGGCCGATTACGTCGGTTCCACAACCAGCTTATTGAATTTCACAGTTATAAGTAGTGCCAAGAAGTTTATAGTTGCAACTGAAACAGGTATACTTCATCAAATGAAAAAGCTTAATCCTGGAAAAGAATTCTTAATTGTTCCTGCCAACAAAACCTGTTCATGTAATGATTGTCCATACATGAAAATGAACACGATAGAAAAGCTTTATAGATGTTTAAAACATGAAAAACCTGAAATTAGAATACCATTTGCTATCCTTGAAAAAGCAAGAAAACCAATTCTTAAAATGCTGGATATCTCTGCATAAAATAAGTTTAACCTGATATGAATATTGAAGTGATTAAAAAAATATGTATATCGCTCTTTGCCTTAATTGTTCTTTGTCATTCCACGATAATGTTCAGCCAGGTAAATGAACAAATAGAAGGACTTCAAAAATTTTACTTTCAGAATGGCAAAGTTTCAAGTGAAGGGACAATGAAATCTGGAAAACCAGATGGTTATTGGAAATCATATTATGAGAACGGTAATCTGAAATCGGAAGGAAACAGAAAAAATTTTGAACTTGACAGCACATGGGCCTTTTATAATGAAAGCGGAAAATTGATCTTAGAGGCAAATTATAAAGGAGGAAAGAAAAACGGATTGAAAATCAGCTATCTGGATAAAGAAATCATAAAAGAAAATTTTCAAAATGATATTAAAGAAGGTTATACCAGATATTATTACCCGGATGGAAAAATAAAATTGGAAATTCCTTTTGTAAAAGGTTTGGAACAAGGCTACGGAAAAGAATATTCAACCGATGGCACGATTATTACCCTAACGGAATATAAAAGAGGTTTTATCGTCGATCGGCTGAAAATTAACCGGAAAGATAAAAATAACCTGAAACAGGGGAAATGGTATGATTTTTATAATATTGGGACAATAAAATCTGAATGTACCTATAAAGATGATAAAAAAGATGGTTATTATAAGGAATTTGCGGAAAATGGAGACCTGCTTAGGATATCAAAATACATACACGATGTCATTCAGCCTGATGCAGAAGAAATACATAAGCTTGAAATTCAAAACGAATACTATCCAGATGGAAAAATTAAGACAAGTACGATGTTCAGAAACGGAATACCCGAAGGAATAAAACGCGAATACAGACCCGACGGCCAGATTGAAAGAGCCTTTCTTTATAGTGATGGGATTTTGACCGGTGAAGGAATCATTAAGGAAAATGGTAATAAAGATGGACATTGGAAGGAATACTATCCAAATGGAAGTATCAAGGCCGAAGGAAATTATACAGACGGAAGACAATTTGGCGAGTGGAAATATTTTCACGAAAATAACAAAATCGAGCAGATCGGAAAATTTAATAAGCATGGAAAACCAGAAGGATGCTGGAAATGGTATTATAACTCAGGTGAATTATCCAGGGAGGAGAATTTTAAAGATGGTCTTAGGGACGGATTATTCTCAGAATTTGATGAAAACGGCATTATCGAGGAAGAAGGAGAATATGTTAATGGACTTGAGGATGGACCCTGGTTTGAAATAATCGGAGATTATTATATAAAAGGCACATATAGAGATGGATTAAGAAATGGAATGTGGAGTTATTATTTTCTTCAGCGGAACGGCACAAAAACAGACAGCTTGCTTTGTTTTAAAGGAAATTTTGTTGAGGACAATCCAGACGGCAGGCATGTTTACTATTGGGAAAACGGGAAAATTAAAGACGAGGGGATTTATATAATGGGAAAGCGTGAAGGAGAATGGATTAAGAATAATTCAGATGGCACCCTGTTTATGATTATAACTTATAAAGAAGGAATTGAAACCCGTTACGATGGGGTAAAAATAAAACCACCATTTGAAAAAGAAGAAGAATAAATGAAAAAAGAACTAAAAATATCCCAAGGTCATAATTTGAGTGACCCCGAAAAGATCCGTCTGAACAAATTCATTGCCAATTCCGGTGTTTGTTCACGTCGTGAAGCAGATAACCTGATTAAAGCAGGAGCCGTAATGGTCAATGGTAAAATTGTAACGGAACTTGGAACAAAGATTTCTCCGACAGACAAGGTTCAATACGGAGACCAAACCATAAACCGTGAAAAACTAAGATATATTTTATTAAATAAACCCAAAGGATTTATAACGACCCTTGATGATCCGCAAAAACGAAAGACAGTTATATCATTGATTGCCAATGCATGTAAAGAACGTATTTATCCCGTTGGCCGCCTCGATCGCAATACCACCGGGTTACTCCTCTTTACGAATGACGGTATCATTGCGAAAAAACTGACACATCCAAGGTATGGTGTGAAAAAGATTTATCGCGTTGGTTTGGATAAAGCCCTGAACAAAACGGATTTTCAAAAAATTGTTGATGGCCTTAGCCTGGAGGATGGCTTCATAAAAATTGACGGCCTGGAATATGTTGGAGAGGGAAAAGATAAAAAAGATATCGGAATAGCATTACATTCGGGACAAAACAGGATAGTTCGGAAAATATTCGAACATTTTGGATATAAAATAATCAAACTTGACCGGGTGTTTTATGCCGGGTTAACGAAAAAAAACCTACCAAGAGGTCATTGGCGGTTTTTAGAGGATTTTGAAATCAATCACCTTAAAATGATCAGCAATAAACCATAAGCTATTTTATCAAAATGATTTCTGTAACAAACGAACAAGCAAATCATTGATAATAATGGATATTCCGTTTGACAAATAAATTCAAATTATTATCAGATGAATTCAATCAGTATCTATATTGTAGAAGATGAGCTTTTAATTTCAGCAAGTATAAAATCTCAACTTCAAAATTTTGGATACGAGATCCTGGGTTCTACTACCCGGGGTGAAACCAGCCTGATTGAGATTGAACATTTTTCAAAACAGGGAAAAGAACCGGAAATTGTATTGATGGATATCCATTTAAGGGGTGATTTAGATGGTATTGAAACCGCCCGGCAAATCAATGAAAAATTCAATTGTGGAATTATTTTTTTAACAGGACAAAGCTCAAAAGAAATTTATGAACGGTCATTTAAAATAAAACCTTTTGGTTATCTTCTTAAGCCAATAGATATGGAACAAACCAAAATGACGATTGAAATAGCAGCCTATCAACGAAATCTTGAGCTGAAAAATAAAGACTATCAAAAAAATCTTGAGCAACTCTTAACCCAAAGAACGCGGGAAAAAAACGAGATCCTCAGCCTGTATCAATCCATTGCTAATAGTTCTCTGATGGGATTCATGATCATTCAGGACAATAAGGTCATTTTTGTTAATAATAAAACGGCTGAAATTTTTGGATATACTGATAAAGAAATCCTGTCATTCTCAACAACGAACATCCTTGAACTAATTTATCCGGAAGATCATCAAAAAATCAATTCCTTATCCCAGATTTTTTTCGATGAAAAATCCCCAAACAAGGAAATTCAAATACATATTTCGGCAAAAAATGGAAAGAAAAAAACTCTGAGAACTACCATAGTACCGGTTCAATATCAAGGGAAACCCGCACTTCACCAATCTTTTATTGATATAACAAGCCTGACCATAAACGCCAATCCTTAATTTATCTGACTCCCATTAAGTATCATAGGTAAAAATTGACAGAAGCATAATATTAAATTATAAAAGCATGACACGAAAACTTTTTACTCTGTTACTCTTATGCTTAGCCATTTCCGGTTTTTCCGGAGAATCCATCAGGGAATTATTAAAAAAAGCCGGAGACCAAACAAAGTACCCCAACGACAATCAGTTAATTGTGTTTGATAGTACACTGGTTGATGTTCAGGAGACCGGATTGACTTATGTTTGGAATCACACCCTAATTAAAATTCTGAATTCAAAAGGCGCACAGGAAATGAATGTGGTCAAATTCGGCTTTGATCCTCTTTCTGCTTTTGTTGATATCAAAAAAGTTTGTATTTACCGTAATGATGGAAATGTAGATGAACTTGATTTAACCAATATTATGGATTATCCAGCCCCGGCCCGAGCCATATACTGGGGTGCCCGTGAGAAAATGATTGAAATTGGGCGGCTGGAACCGGGCGATGCCATTGAAGTAATAATGTTCCGTAAAGGATTTACTTATGCTTTGCTGGGGGATGGTGACGACGACAAATATATACCTCCCATGAAAGGACAATTTTACGATATTGTTGAATTTTATAATACAAATCCCATTAAACTTAAAGTTTATCGAGTAGCAATACCAAGAAGTAAATTGCTACAGTTTGAGTTTTATAATGGAGAGGCCCAAACATCATTATGGCTTGAAAAAGAAAAAATTGTATATACTTTCAGCAAATCAGATATAAATCCGTTTAAAAATGAACCCAGAAGTGTTGCCCTCTCCGATGTGGCTCCGAAGTTGTTATTATCGACCAGTCCGGATTGGTATGCCAAATCGACTTGGTTTTTTATGGTGAATGAGGATTTTGGAAGTTTTGAGTCTACTCCAGATATTAAGTTAAAAGTGGAACAAATCCTAAACGGTGCCAAAAATGAAATGGATTCAGTTTCCCGGCTTACGCACTGGTGCGCCGATGAAATCCGTTACTCGGGTATCTCGATGGGAAAAGGAGAGGGATTTACCCTTCATAAGGGGAGTATGACATTTACAGATCGTTGCGGTGTTTGTAAAGACAAGGCTGGAATGCTTATAACAATGCTCAGGGCTGCCGGATTCCGGGCTTATCCAGCCATGACAATGGCTGGCTCCAGAATTGATTATATCCCGGCGGACCAATTCAACCATTGTGTTACAATAGCCAAATTACGAGATGGCAAATATCACCTTCTTGACCCCACATGGGTTCCTTTTGTCCGTGAGCTTTGGTCGAGTGCAGAACAACAACAACAATACTTAATGGGTGTTCCAGAGGGAGCTGATTTGGCTACCACACCGGTTTCCGATCCAGATAACCATTATATCAGAATTCATGGGAAATCAGAACTTGCAGCCGACGGAACCTTATCAGGAAAACTGACAATTTCTGCAGAAGGACAGTCAGATGCAGCCGTAAGAGGCCTATTTAAATATTCTAATAGAACTACTTGGCTTCAAAATGTTGAACGTGAATTACTCAAGCTATGGCCGCAAGTAAAAATTCTGGATATAGAATTTTCAGATCCCAGTGATTATTTGTCTGACCCCATCTCTATTTCAATTGAATTCATCATTCCTCAGTTTGCTCTTTTGTCGGATAACACCCTTGTTTTTATACCACTTACTGCCGCTCAGGTTTTCAAATCGTTTCAGGGGCACCTCTCATTTGATCCAAGCCTAAAAGAACGAAAATATCCTTTCCGCGACCGCTGCTCAAGGCTTGTAGAGCTATCGGAAACAATTAAAATGCCTGTGTTTTCCAAGGTTGTAAGGATTCCGGAATCAATTTCAAAATCCGGCAAAGCAGCCTCTTTAAATGGAGGATACAAACTATCAAATGATACATTGTCATTTGAATTCAAAGCAAGATTGGAGAAACGAATTTACGATTCGCAGGATTGGCCCGAATACAAAGCGGTTATTGAGGCTCAGAACAATTTTGCTGAAAAATCAGTGATAATACATTTATAAAGACTTATTACATAATACTTTCACCGATGCATAAAATTATCGTTATCCGGTATGGACTGCTTACAGCCATGCTTTTCGCCAGTCGACTTTTTGCTCAAGATGAAAACTATGATGCCGTTTATCTTTCCTTGACCAAAGAATATATTTTGAATACTGACGGAAGTATTGATTATCATTTTATTAAGGAACAAAGACTGCAAACCTACCGTTCTTTTAACAGTCTATATGGAGAAACATTTGTGGTTTATTGTCCTGAATACCAGAAAATAAAAATAAACCAGGCATATACCATCATGAGCAGCGGAAAAAGAATAGAAACCCCTGAAAATGCATTTAATGAAGTACTGCCCGGTTTTGCTGCCAATGCCCCTTTCTATAATTACTTAAGGGAATTGGTTATCACCCATACCGGACTGGAACGCGGGGCCTCAATAAATCTGGACTATCAGATTCATAGCCAGCAAGGATTTTATCCAGCCCTGATGGGCAATGAGTTATTATGTGAATCAGAACCCGTAAAACAACTAATTATCCGTGTAAAAATACCATCCGGAACAAACCTGTTTTTTGAAACAATCAATTCGGAATGTAACCCGGAAATTACTAAAGAAAATAATTTTAAAATTTATACCTGGTCCCTTAAAAATATTGCGGCAATATCAACGGAAGAATGGCAACAGGGATCTTACGAATTTTATCCGAGATTGATATTCGGCACGTCAGACAACCGGCAAAAAATCCTTGGATTTCTGACCGCACAAAATGCATTTCAATATATGCATACGGAAAAAATGAAAAAAGGAATTGATGATATCATCTCTGATAATAAAGGAGACCTTGACATTGTCCTTCGACTCCAGGAAAGGATTGTAAATAATATACGATTGATTTCCATCCCTTTACGATACACTGGCTACAAATGCCGGACAGCTGAAATGGCATGGAATTCAAACTACGGAACACCACTGGAAAAAACAATATTATTGGTCACCCTTCTTAAGATAGCAGGAATAACAGCGGAACCAGTTGCCGTCGTCCGGTCTTTTATGAATAAGGAAAAAATTGGAACTCTCGCCGATATTGAAGACTTTGTTGTAAGGGCTGATTTAAAAGAACAAGGGAAGATTTATTTATCCATCACGAATTTAAATGCCCAAAATCTTTCCCTGTCCCTTCCGGGGAGAACCTTGATGTCAATCGACACAACGATTCAAATGAAAACCTACACTACCAAAGACCCTTCATTCAAGAGTACAGTCAAGGGCACATTCATATGTTCTTCAGATCCGAAAATCACTGGTGAACTTACAATTATTCAAAAGGATGCCATCAATCCGTTTTTCGGACTATTCAGAGATAAAAATAAGATTAAAAGTTTCATTACCGGAGGAATTTCTGGCGGCGATATTAAAGATTCTAAAAAATTTAACTCCTCCGAACATGAAACAAGCCAAACATTCACAGTCCTGGCAGAAAAACCTTTTCGTCGGGACACTTTTTTATTTTATTTCTCAATTCCTTACCTGAATTCAGGAATAGACGCATGGAATATGAAATCGCTCTCCTCCAAACGGGAAACCCCACTTGAAATACCAAACATTGCTGAAGAAATCTATGAGTACAATTTTACCTTGCCAGACGGAATCATTGTCTTTTCTCCAGAAACACACATACACATTACCAACCATGTAGGAAGCTTTATTTTTGATATCGAACCTAAAGGAGGAACCCTGAATATCACAAAAAAGATACTTTTTTATAAACGCATTATTCCGGTATCCATGTACTTTGATTTCAAAACTTTAATGGATAATTGGAACAATCCTCGTTACAGAGAATTGATTTTCAAAACAAAAAAATAAGCGATTTTGATCAATTTGACTTGTTGGGAAAAATAATAAACTATCGGGTTATGATGCGGCCAAGATCCTTATAAACCTTAATACTCGATTTTTTAAGCTCCTGCCATTCCTGCAATAGTTTCCTTTCTTCATCCGGAGTAATTGCCTCCTGGAATCGCTTACGGTTTTCTTCCATCAGTTTTTCTAATTTTTTTGCTTTAAAAGAAAGAACACCATGTTCAACATGTAATCGTAAGCGCATTTCTTCTGTTTCAACGATAATATTATTCTTTGCCCAATTTATACTGAGTTCATAAGGAGTAAAAATCAAATTAACAGAACAACGGGCAATCTCTGTATCCTCATGACTTAAAAAATAAGGGCGACCGGGAACAGTATCATTTTCCAAACTATTTACATAGATGTCAAAAATTCGACTGAAAAGAGAATTCTCAAAAAACAAATCATCGCGTTGTATCTCATGTACAATATAATCAGCCACCATTACGGGAATCCCCTCCGGCTCAATCTTCTTGCCCTTGATATGAATGATTTCTTCCCCGTACAACAATAAAATCCGGATGATCTCACATTCCTGGAAATCCAATGTTTCCTGTTTGATTTCAAACGGAGATATGGAATAGGTTTGTTCAATTTCCGGGATGTCTGTAAAATTAACGGATTCCAATGGGCTCTTGAAATATTTTTTTCGCCGGATTTTATTCAGTTCGTTAAATAAAATTTGCTCCGAGACAGACATAATGTCGGAGCATTCCTTTACATATAAAGAGCGCGAAATACCATCGGGGATCAGTGCAATCGTATTTACAATCTCCTTGATCAAGGCAGCTTTTCTGATAGGATCTCCAAGCGTTTCCTGCAAAAGTAATTTAGTCTTAAATAAAATGAAATTCACAGCATTTATCAAAACAAAATCTGTCACCTCTGCCGGATGATGTTTCTGAGAAAAAGAATCCGGATCTTCGCCATCAGGGAATAAAACAATCTTGACGTTCATTCCCTGCTCCAGAATCAGATCAATACCGCGAAATGATGCTTTGATCCCTGCCGGATCTCCGTCATAGAGGATGGTAATATTAGTTGTATAACGCTGAATAATGCGGATTTGATCATGGGTGAGGGAAGTGCCGGATGAAGCCACCACATTCTCAATACCGACCTGATGAAGTGAAATTACATCCGTGTATCCTTCAACAAGATAGCAGTTGTCTTTGGATATAATTGTCTTTTGGGCCTGATAAATCCCGTAAAGGGATTTGCTTTTATTGTAAATGTCGGATTCAGGTGAATTAATGTATTTCGGATGGATTTTATCTGCACCCAGAACCCGTCCTCCAAAACCAATGATCCTGCCAGAAACAGTATGAACGGGAAAAACAATGCGGGAATGAAAACGATCATATAACCTGGAATCTTTTTCCAGAGAAAGACCGGTTTTAAGAAGAAATTCTTTTTTATAGCCTTGTTCGAGTGCATATTTACTAAAAGAATCTCGCTTATCCGGGCTAAAACCCAATTGGAATTTACGGATGAGGTCCTCTCGAATCCCACGCTCCCTGAGATAACTCATACCAACTGCCTTTCCCTCCTCTGTTTCATAGAGCATTCCTGAGAAATATTGCTGTGCAAATTGATTAAGATTGAAAAGGCTTTCTTTTTCACCGAGCTCCTGCAGCTGTTCAGTCGTCTGAAACTCTTCTTCGACTTCGATGTGATATTTACGGGCAAGATATTTAAGTGCTTCCGGATAAGAAAAGTGTTCGTGTTCGATCAGAAAATTGACCGAATTCCCGGCCTTTCCACATCCAAAACACTTATAAATTCCTTTTGTGGGAGAAACTGTAAAGGACGGGGTTTTTTCATTATGGAAAGGACATAATCCAATCATATTTACACCCCTTCTTCGAAGAGCAACAAAATCCCGGATAACCTCTTCAATTCGGGTTGTTTGAATAATTTTATCGATGGTTTCGCGGGTGATCATAAAGAAAAAACAATCAGGCGAAAGTACTAAATTAGCACGAGAGAAAGTTGTATTTTTATCGTTTATTGACAACATGCACTTGAAAATTCTGAAACCAATCCGGGTAGGCTTTTCCTTGGTTTTTTTCTTTCTTTTACTGTTTGTTTTTATCGACTGCTGGGCAATTTTTTCAGCTTCCGTGATCCAATCGATTTTATTTTTTCAATTTATTCCATCTCTTATAAAATTCATTGGTCTTTTTACCATTACCTCTTCAGGTTTTATTGTCATCATTTCACTGACACTTCTGTTTGGAAGGATCTATTGTTCCTCGTTTTGTCCCCTTGGTACATTAAATGATTTGATCATAGGGATTTACGGAAGGATAACGAAAAAAAAATTTAAATATCAAAATCCCAGACGAATCTTAGCCTGTTGTATTCTTACAGGAATTATTGTTACGTTTTTAGCACATGTACATTTTTTAATCAACGTATTGGATCCATTTGGCCTTTCTGGGAAAATATTTTCGGAGTTGATCAGACCCCTTCCCATCCTCCTGAACAATACCTTCTCCAGGATTCTCCAGCTATTTAATGATTTCAGCATCCGCTCCATTCCGATAAAACAAACCTCTATTGCTTCTCTTATCTTTTCCAGTATCATTTTTATTATCATTTTCATTCTTGCATTGCTAAAAAACCGTTTATACTGCAATTCTGTTTGTCCAATAGGTACATTTCTTGGACTGGTATCAAAAGGATCGTTATTCAAAATATTAATTAATCATAATAAATGTAACAATTGTGGATTATGTATTGATGTCTGTAAGGCCGGATGTATTGATTTGCAGACACAGCAACTTGAATTTGACCGATGCATTGCCTGTTATAATTGTATTTATGTATGCAAGGAAAAGGCAATTGATTATAAATTCTTAAGGCCCAATTACTTATATTCAACAAAAAAGAGGACAAAATTATCGCGACGTCTGTTTATTCAGAGATCAATTGCAGGAATTGCAGGGATTGCAGGATTTCTGGCCATTGCGAAGATTCTTCAAGAGCAAAAGTGGAATAAAATTTATAATCCCGTGACCCCTCCCGGATCAAATGGTTACCTGAACTTTTCCGCGAAATGTATTTCTTGTCATTTATGCATCTCTGCATGTCCAACCCATGTACTGCAACCCAGTTTTTTTGAATATGGGTTAAACGGGATTTTTCAACCTAAAATGGACTTCTGGTCCGGATATTGCAAGTTCGATTGCGTTATTTGCTCGGAAACTTGTCCCAGTGGAGCAGTTTTACCTGTTAATAAAGAAGAAAAGCATCGGATACAGATCGGTATTTCAACCTTTATAAGGAACATTTGCATTGTTGTAAATCAGAGGGTTGTCTGTGGTCTCTGCTCCGAGCATTGTCCGACCAAAGCAATAGAAATGGTACCTTACCTCGGCACCCTGAAAATACCCAAAATAAATCAAAAAACTTGCATCGGATGCGGAGCTTGCGAATTTGCCTGTCCGACGAAACCCGAAAAAGCAATCTTTGTTGAAGCCAATATGTATCATAGTAAAGCCCGGATACCAGCGTAAAAACCTAGAAAACGATCAGAAATTACTATTAAAAAACAAACACTGAATAAGTATCAGAAAGGCTTTTGTTCAGACCTCTATTTACCGGACTTATCAATCTCAGGTTACTCGATTATCACTTCTTTCCATCCATATCTTGTCATATTCATCAAAGACCGGAATCCAATATTTTTCAGGATAGAAATCCCCTCTGTCATGTACATTGTTATTTCAGACGGTTTATGGGCGTCCGAACATAGGGTGATCGGTATTTTTCTTTCGTGAATTTTTTTCAATATTTTCAGACCAGGGAAAAGGCTTTCGGACCGCTTTTTATAAATTCCCCGGGTATTTACCTCAATAACGCAACCTTGTTTTTCAATCAGGTGAAGCGTATCATCAATTAGCGCCTGGTACCAGAAGGACCCTTCTGAAAAGAAACGATCCCGGTTAAACATTTTTACTTTATCCAGATGACCCACGATATCCGGCCTTTGCTCGACCACCATTTCCTGGATTTGTCGGTAGTAGGTTGTAACCGCCCTACGGGCGTCACCGTTAAAAATTTCCATAAGCCCGTTTTCATAACTTGAAATTTCAGGTCCGTCAATAAACCAAAGTGATACAGGATCAATGTCCTTTACGAAATGCACCGAACCAATGACATAATCAAATAAAAAATCCTGACGGTATTCCTTGAGTGAAATTGTAAAACCAGGAATATAATCTATCTCAAGTCCTAAAAGAATTTCCAAATGAGAAGCGTACTTTTTTTTCAATAATAGAATGGTCCTGCAATAGTTTGGCAATTCCTCTTTTTTTAGCGCAAATGTGTTTTGAAAAGGAAGAGGCGAGTGATCGCTAAAACCCAGAGTCAACATATCCTGGGAAATCGCTTCTTGGATATATTCTTCGGGATAGCCCGAGCCATCACTAAAACGAGTATGGGTATGAAGGTTAAATAATTTCAATGGGGTCTTAATAACCGGGCGTTTGCAGTATTTTATAAACTTTATCGGCACGGCGTAAAAAAGTGTCGACAGGTATCGAACAAAATTCCCCCCTTACCGTTTTATCAACTTTTTTTAAATCAACACGGATCTCCCGAATGATAATTTCAACCACGCCCGTAGTAGGTCCCATAATATAAACACGATCACCACACTCCAGATATCCGGATTCTAATTTGATCTCCGCAACTTGCAATTTTTTGAAATAATTAAAGATTTTACCGACAAATTCTTTACTTTCTGTCGCGACAGAGCCATGGGTTGTTGCCCAGTCACCCATTTTCTTACCCAGATAATAACCTTCCCAATAACCTCGGTTGTAAACAGTTTTCATACGAACAATCCAGGCGTCGATTTTTTTCTGGCCATAAGATCCATCCATAATTGCCTCAACAGCCTCCCTGTAACATGAAACCACTGTTTTGACATATTCGGGACTACGTCCCCGCCCTTCAATTTTTAATACTGAAACTCCGGATTGTATTATTTTATCAAGAAATCCGATCGTACAAAGATCTTTTGGCGACATAATATATTGGTTGTCAACTAAAAGTTCAATTTCGCCTTCTGTGTCGGAAACAAGATAAGGACGACGGCACAGCTGATAACACGCTCCCCGATTGGCAGAAGTATTATAATAGTCCAAGCTCAGGTAACATTTACCGGAAATAGCCATACACAGTGCTCCGTGAGCAAATACTTCAATTTGGACAAGATTTCCGGAAGGGCCGGTAATATTTTGCTTTTTTATGGATCGGCAAAGTGAAGCGACCTGGATCAGACTCAATTCTCTTGCCGTGACAATCACATCAGAATAACGAGCCCAGTATTTAATAGCCTCAAGATTAGTGATGTTCGTCTGAGTACTCATGTGAACCGACATCCCAACCGAACGAGCTTGTTGAATGACGGCTTGGTCTGAAGCAATAATTGCAGTTACTCCATTTTTTTTAGCCGAATCTATGATCCTTTTCATTTCTTTAAGCTCCTGATCATAGATGACCGTGTTCAGAGTAAGATAGGCCTTAATATTGCTCTTTTTACATACAGAAACGATTTTTACCAGGTCATGAAGGGTGAAATTAAATGAAGAACGCGCCCGCATATTAAGTATTCCAACTCCGAAATAAACCGAATTTGCTCCCGCATCAATGGCAGCCTTAAGGGATTCAAAAGATCCAACCGGAGCTGAAATTTCAATATTTTTCAATGGAAGAAATAAATACAAAGATATAGAATTAACAAAGGAGAAGCTTTGGCTCTATTGGTAAGCTGCTTTGTCAATATCAGCTATGGTTTTAAGTTTTCTTTGGGGACTAAGGAATTTATCCAGAAAGGCTTATATTTTTAATCGTATTTCTTTTGCTTTCCGGGTATCGATCCGGTCGAAAGAAAGACCTCCTTCCAGGTTCTGAAATATTTCATATTCAAACTGCTTTCCGTCGGCCTTTAAGGATTTTATAAGATGTTCAACTTCAAGAACGCTCACATCATCATCATTCGTATTAGCATGAACAAGCAAAGGTGTTTTTAAAAAACACACGAAACTTTAACCCAAGAGCTTTTTCATGGTCTCAAGGTTTTTCTGGTTCATCATGTCTTTACCTCCCGGGGTATATAAAAATTCTAATCGTTCCTGATATTTTTCAGAGATTTTACCCCGTACCATTTTCAATGTAGTATTAAGAAGATGATTTTCCTCACTGAAACCCTCATCAAGAATTCCGATAGCAGCAGGAAGCCATCGCAAAGGAAACATGTTTGCGAATCTGCCATTACTCCGGTATTCCTGCAGCTCCTCTTCAATGATATTGAGGGCAACCCTTTGGGCTTCCGGGGAAAAAAAGTCAACCCCTTTTTCCGCTAAATATTTTTTTAACGCCATAACATTTGGAACAATAAGGATTACCGTATAAGAATTCTGGTTATTATAAAGCATACATTGCTCTATGTACAAACTTTGACCAATGATAGCCTCCTCGATTCCTTCGGGGCTGTATTTTTCTCCGTCGTCGGCAATCAGAAGGCTCTTATAACGACCCAAAACATACAAAAAACCGTCCTCATCCATATAGCCAAGGTCTCCGGTATGAAGCCATCCGTTTTTAAGGACAGCATCTGTTGCTTCCTTGTTTTTCCAATAGCCCAGCATAACATTTCCTCCGCGAATAGTTATTTCACCTTTTTCACCCGAGAGCAAATCAATTCCATTTTCATCACAAATTTTCAGATCCATAGGGACAACAAGGTATCCTGACGACCCAAGCTTATGTTTAGATATGGAGTTGGAAGAAATAATAGGGGAGGCCTCAGTTAACCCATATCCCTGGAACATGGGAATACCAATTGCATAGAAAAAATGCTGAAGCTCAATATCCAGCAATGCCCCGCCACCCACGAAAAACTCAAGACAATTCCCGAAACCCTCCCTGATTTTTCTGAAAATAAGCAGATCATATACTTTCAACAATGGCTTGAATATTACTGAACAACCTAACCCTTTTTTCCAGCCATTACCGTTGTATAACCGGGAAATTTTCAACGCATGCTTGAACAGCTTTTCAACAATCCGCCCTTTTTCCCGGATATTTTTTTCAATGTTTTTTTTAAAATTGTTTGCTATCGCAGGAACACTCAAGAGTACAGTTGGCTTGATTTCACGAAGATTCAACGGTAGGTTCCTTAAGGTTTCCATGGGTGTTTTTCCCACTTGAACAGAGGCAACGGAGGCCCCCTTTCCCATGAAACAATATATTCCGGCTGTATGGGCAAAAGCATGATCCCAGGGTAAAAGTAACAAGATTCTGAAGTATTCGTGAATTTCCATCAGGGAATAAGCCTGCTCTACATTGGCCATATAATTGCCATGAGTAAGCATAATACCCTTGGGATCGGCTGTCGTTCCGGATGTATAACAAATATTGGCAACATCATCCGGAGATACAGAATTCCACGTTTGATGGAAGAAAGATTCATTATTTGAATAAAACACATCCCCGGCCTCGATCAACGTAGAGTAAAGAAGGTCACCCTTTTCAAGGTTATCCGTATCATCAAGAACAATTAAATGTTCAATTTCGGGTAAATCCTTTCGGACAGCCCTGATTTTTCCTGCCTGGATTCCGGAGGCGATCACAAAACGTGCACCGGAATGAGCCAAGCGAAATTTGATTTCGTCGGGTTCCGTCAGTTTTACCGATAAAGGAACATTGATCGCTCCGTTATAAAGAATCCCCAGTTCGCTTACCACCCAAGCGATTCTACCTTCCGAGATCAAAGCAACACGGTCTCCCTTCCTGATCCCGAGCGTCATCAAGCCGGCTGCAAACCGATAAACCAACTCTTTTGTTTGTTTATAGGTAATCCCGCTATAAATTGCTCCTGTTTTTTCCTGTAAATAAATATTTTCAGGAAACCTTTTTACGCTTTGTTCAAAAAAAATTGGAATGGTTTTCATAGCCAATCACTGCAATCGGTTGTTCGATAAAATTAAGGATTTCCGGCGAGATTGAAGATTCACCCCAGGAGATTCTTTAACCTTCAACTTCTGAACAATTTAAAAAAGCCTACTTTTGCAAAAAAACATGAATAGAATTTTCATATACCTTACCGGTTTAATCGTAATTATCTTTATTCTTACGGGTTGTGGGGAAGCCAGCGCGGAATTGAAAAAAGATACTAAAAACATTGCTGATGTCATGTGCAAAAACATTGAAGCGATGAATAAACTCAGAGCGGCAAATCAGAATGACTCCCTTCAATTAGCTAAACTTCAAATGGAAGCAAAACAAGTTCAGATAGAAATGACAATTCTTTACCAGGAATTCAAGGATAAATACAAGAAGAAAATCACAGACGAAAAATTCAAAAAATCATTTGCCAAAGAATTGCGCCAGGCGATGATTGACTGTCCGTATCTTTCCGCTAAAGACCGGGAACAATTTGAAAAAGAAACTGAATAGTGTTTTACCCGGGGGTATCCAATCTAATATTAAGTTCTTTTAATTGAGCTTCACTGATTGGGGCAGGAGAATCGATCATGACATCACGCCCTGCATTGTTTTTGGGAAAAGCAATGAAATCACGGATGGAATCACCATAGCCAAAAATGGTCGCCCAACGGTCAAATCCAAAAGCAATACCTCCATGCGGAGGTGCTCCATATTCAAAAGCATTCATTAGAAATCCAAACTGCTCGTATGCTTGTTCATCAGTAAATCCGAGAACACGAAACACCTTTTGCTGCAAATCTTTATTGTGAATCCGGATAGATCCTCCGCCAATTTCAATTCCGTTAATGACAAGATCGTAGGCATTTGCATGAATTTCCCCGGGATGGGTTTCCAGCAATGCGGTTTCCTCGGGCAGAGGGGAAGTAAACGGATGATGCTTGGCATAAAACCGCTGAGTCTCTTCATCCCACTCCAACAAAGGAAAATTAATGATCCAAATAGGTTTGAAAACTTCCGGCTTTCTCAACCCAAGACGGGACCCCATCTCTAATCGTAAAGCACAAAGAGCAGATCGGGTTTTTTCTGTTTTACCAGCCAGAACCAAAACAAGATCTCCGGGTTTTGCCTTACAATGCTCTAATATTGATAAGAGTTCACCTGAAGAATAAAATTTATCTATCGGGGATTTAACTGATTTGTCCTCATCATATTTGATATAAAATAATCCGGCTGCACCGACCTGCGGCCTTTTCACGAACTCGGTTAATTCATCGAGTTGTTTTCGCGAATATCCGGAACAGCCCGGAACATTGATACCGACAATTAATTCAGCTGCATTAAAAATTTCAAATCCTTTTCCCTTAACGAACTCATTTAATTCGACAAAAGTCATTTCAAAACGGATATCGGGTTTATCCGAACCATAAAGTATCATCGCCTCTTCGTAAGTCATGCGCGGAAAAACACCCGGATCCATTTTCAGTATTGATTTAAACAGATACCGCGCTAATCCCTCGAATGTAGAAAGAATATCTTCCTGTGTCACAAAGGACATTTCACAATCAATTTGTGTGAATTCAGGCTGACGGTCAGCCCGTAAATCCTCATCACGAAAACAACGGACAATCTGAAAATACCGATCCATCCCGGCAACCATTAAAAGCTGCTTAAAGGTTTGCGGGGATTGAGGAAGAGCATAAAACTGACCCGGGTTTGTCCGGGAAGGAACAACAAAATCCCTGGCACCTTCCGGTGTGGAGCGGATAAGACACGGGGTTTCAATTTCAAGGAACATCTGTCCATTCAAATAATTACGGGTTTCAATAGCCAACCGGTGACGTAATTCAAGGTTATTCCTGTTTATGCTACGACGCAAATCAAGATAACGATACTTCATCCGTAATTCTTCCCCCCCGTCCGTATTGTCTTCAATGGTAAAAGGTGGTATTTTAGAGGCATTGAGAACGGTAAAACCATTTACGAAAATCTCAATATCACCGGTAGGCATGTTCTTGTTTTTATTACTGCGTTCTGCAACTGCTCCGGAAACAGCTATGACATACTCCCTTCCCAATCGGCGAGCATCTTCACATAGGACAGGATCAACTACCTTATCAAAAACGATTTGAGTAATCCCGTAACGATCCCGCAGATCAATAAAAATAAGTCCCCCCATTTCCCGTATACGTTGAATCCAGCCACAAAGAGTTACAGTTTCTCCCAAATTGGCTATGCGAAGCTCTCCGCAGGTGTGAGTTCGAAGCATTTTACCTGTTTTTAAATTAAAGATACAAAGTTAGAAAATCAAAAAGAAGTAAAACATCCCTTTATTACTCCTTCTTCAGGTTACGGGAGGATATTGATTCTTATTCCTTCCGAATGCCCTGAAAATTCCGGAGCATACATGCATTGTATGGTGGTTATGCCATTTGAGTAATCCCCGGCGGAATTGGCTTTCAAAGGATATTCAAAAACATATATTCCTTTTGCTATATAATCGAAGAAGAAATTCATTGACTGGTCAGTCGTTGTCTGATAAAAACCCAGCCCCTCCTGATAACGATAACCCGATCCCGTTCCTTCTCCCTGAGAAAAACCATGTTCTGTTCCGGAGATGAAACTTTTTTCACGGATTTCAACTGGTTCAAAAGCTGCAGCCCGCATGTCTTTCATATGGACAAATTCAAAGTCACGATCTGCTGTCACAACGATACGGACAATTACTCTATCTCCAACATGTATATTCGTGTTGTCTTCCAGGGGCAGTAAAACCTGACCAACAGGGGTATTCTTTTGTAGAAAAAGTCTTTTTTCAACTTTTAAAGGAATTTGTGCCTGTGTGATTTTATCCAGATTGTCGAAATATTGCCAGTAAACAGCTCCCCAGGCAACACCTTCCGTCGACTTTACGATGTTAATAACCCCCATATCCGGACGAATTTCTTCACCTGACCATGAAACCTGAAAATACCCGGTCCCGGCTTCTTTGTTTATATCCTTTAAGTTTTCGGAATCTATTTTTTTCTTACCGATGGTTATTTTTGTTTCCGGAGATTTTATGAGCATATCTGTTCCGTGAAGTATAAGCGCTGAACAAGCTTCAAGGGTAGCACGGGTTGTTTTCCAATCCTGGGTTTGCTTTTGTTTGAGCAACCATATCTTCATTTCTTCCACAGAAGACAGGTCATGGCCAACCTCATCAAAAACATCAATCAGCAAGGCTTGTGTTTCGACAGGGGCCTGATACCAATACCATCCTTGTGGTTGTGCCCAATACATACCCATCTCAACCGAATGAAGTGCTTTTTCTGATAGCGATTTCAGAATGAATCCAGCTGTTTCTTTTTTTCCAAGCCGGTTCAGGGTCAATGCAATCATACCTTGAGAATTTTTGTCCATCGAAATCCAGTTTTTTATTGCTTGTCGAATGAAATATTCAAAGGCGTCTCGTGTTTCAGAAGTAAGTTCTATGCTCCGCGGCAAAGATTTTTCTCCAATATTTTCTGCAACTGTATCCATAAAAAAACTTCGTGCATATAAATACTGAACATCAGAAACATTTAAAATCCTTTCTTCAATACTCTCTGGTTTTTCTTTCTTGATTTTTTCGTAATCTTTGAACGCTTCGTAATCGAGGTATCGGATGGCATTAATGATCATTTTCCGGATATCAGCATCTTTCCTGATATCATCGATCCCAAGACGAAAAAGACGACCTAGGCCAATCAGGATATTTTGCGTTATAAACCGGTTTTCCCGCATACCTTCAAACCAGGCCCAGCCTCCATTGGACGACTGAAGCTTTTGTAATTTCCTTTTATTTTGCTCAAGGTTTGCACGGAGATTATTCAAATCAAAATACTGGGCTAATTTTTGTTTTCGCTCTCGATCATTTATTGCTTCAATGACCCAGGGAGTTTCCCTGAGTAACGCAGATTTCAATTGCTGGTTTTTCTCTAGATTGGAGGTTAATGCCTCAGGTGTAAGATCTTTCCAGCTTTCGAATACTTTCCGTATAACTGGACTGGAATTGGCAATAAAAGAAGCCAGGCTGTTGGAATACATTGAGGCAAAAATTGCATCCGCATGATCGAATGTCTTTTCATTCAACGCAGGTAGTGCCTGAATTGCGTACCATGCTGGATTAGAGGCAAATTCAAGGGTAAGACGATAATTTTTCCGTGTCGAATCCCTTCCGGGATTTTCAGCGGATCGTAATAGTTTCTCAAAAGTAAAGTCGAACGAGCCCCTTCCCCTTACAGGTAAAGGCAGACTTTCTGTTACCAGCATCCGGTTGGTCAGCACGGGAATTGCCTGCTCCTCCCCATCGCTGAAGTTTTCAGCTTTTGCCGTTATCCTGTATTGTAAAACCGACAAATCCGGTCTGACAGGAACTTTGATTTTCCATGATACAGAAGTACTTTGATCCGCGGCAAGGATAAAAGTAATGAAAGGACTGCCAACCAAAGGCACAGATTCTTGACCATGAATAGGCCCGTTAGACAAAATCATAATACTATCCAAAGACTTCATAGTCAACGCATCAACTAACTCAAGCCTGATCTCTCCGCGAAGATCACGATTAACAAGATTAACAATCTTAGTGCTAAAAATAACAGTATCACCCTGGCGGATAAAACGGGGAACATTTGGAAAAACCATTAACTCCTTTTGGGTGACAAGTTCTTTTTCAACCATCCCCCATTTCAGGTCTTTTGTATGTGCAAGACCCATAAATTTCCATTCAGTAAGGGATTCCGGAACAGTAAAATGAATAAACAGGGAACCAGAAGAATCGGTGACCAGTGACGGATAGAAAAATGCTGTTTCGCGGAAATCTCTCCTGACAGAAAAAACAGGGTTACTGACCCGCAGTATCTCTGATGATGGAATCGTTTGAGTTTCTTCCTTGTCTCCTGATTCCTGCTGAACAGGAGGAGATACGGGAAGTGTCGTTTCAGTGCGATTATCCAAGGCCATTATCGGGCTCTCAGAAAGGCCTAACCTTTGTGCTTGCAGGACCCCTTTTGAATCATAGCGGCGGTTAGTGCCATATCCAAAATAACCTAAACCAAACCAGTTCAAATTTCCAAATTGGCGTCTCTCTAAGTATTCCTGAATAACAGGGGAAGAGAATTTCCAAGAACCCGCATCCGTGTGAAAGGCTGAATAAAAGTTCCATGGTAAAGAACTGAAGTAGTGCTGAAAAAGATCAAACGACCAGGAATGAGAAACCAGGGCATCAAGGGAGGCATCATACAAGGTAGAAAGGAATTCTGCCCCGGGAGCTAACCCCCTGGAATCGGAAATCCGAATTTTCCATTCTTCCTGGGTCCCGGGAAGCAGTTTATTCCTGAAATTTTCGACCAAAATGGTTAGCTTTTTATCTGAATAAGGGACATTTACGACCTGGCTATACTGGAAAGCCCGGTTTAACCGGATAAAGAAAAAATTCACTGAAAAATTTCCCCGAAATGTTTCCTTAATTGGTATTTCGATCAGTTTCTGTTGACCACTGATTTCAATCCACTCCCTCGAATAAAGCGTATCGTGAGCCCTGATTTCATAAAGAATATTGACGTCGCTTGCTTTTGAACCAACAAGGAACCGGGCTGTATCACCAGGATTTCCACGGACTTTCAATGGAACAAACCATCCAAGGGCATTGACCGGAAGATTACGGGATGATGGAGAAAAAATGGTAACAGGGAGTCTTCTTATACATGAATCACCGAATGGATCTTTAGCTTTCATCACAATCAAATAAAATCCCGGTCTTAAAAAAGTATGGGAAATTCTGGAAATCTGAAACGGGAGATTAAACAGAGTATCTTTTCCGGTGTCAAAAGTCATTTCCAGAATAGTATCAGTTTGTGGCCAGGATAAGGGATTATTTTCGTCCTGATAAATATCATTCGGGAAATTCCGGTAAAAAATCTCCCGGTTCATCGTTTCAATATCAGGTTGATCCCACATGCGCAACTTGAATATCCGGGAAGGGTGTTGAAGCCGGTACAGACTAAAGGAAATTTCGGTAGGAGTAAGCCGGCCATTAAGGTTTTTCGCAGTTAACTTAAAAACGCTATCCTGGTCAAGATTCACCTTTTCGGGGATATTCAGTTCAAGAAATAGTGATTGATATCCGATTGAAACATTATTTTGAGCCGTTTGAGTTTCTCCATTGATATCGGTAATGTCAACATAAACGGCATAGTTAAAAACGGGTTTGGTTTCTTTTGAGACATTTAAATCGGGAATAGCCGAGAATACGAATTTGAAATTTCCGGCAGTATCGGTACAAATCATTCCGTTTGTTATTTCTACAACCTGGGAAACCGGCATTGGGATTTGCCAATAAGAATCGATCCATGGGAACCGCGCTGAGCGAACAACCCGATAACGTACCCGAGCCTGATCCAACTTATTTCCTGCAAAGGATAAAGCGTTTCCTGTTACTGAAATCAAGCTTCCCAGCCTGTAATTACCTTCCATCGGCTCAAAAATGACATCAAATGTAGGACGCTTATATTCCTCAACAGAAATTGATACCGATCCGGATTCATTATTAATGGACATATTCCCCAGTAATATCTCCTGCGGGATGGTGAAAGAACCATTAAAAGAACCAAAGTCATTGGTTTTTAAAGATTGTTCACTGATTTTCATTCCGTTGACATCTAAAAATACTATTTTAGTCGAATGATTGGCTTTGATTTTAAATTCATTCCCCGTGTTTTGAAGCACAATACCCTTGAAATAAACAATTTGACCAGGCCGGTAAATAGCCCGATCCGTGTAAAACCAGGTTTTCAGATATGGTAGTGGTGCTGTTTTCTGAACCGGGTACTGATAAAAATTTTCTGTCAGGAAAACATCATCCCTGGTTTTTAACTTAAGATAAAAATTATTCTGACGGGCACCGTCACCCATAGCCGGGAGAAGAATATATCCATCGTTATCCGTGAACCCTTCGCTCATTTTCCGGGAAACATAATTTCGTTCCTGATAATTGTAGTTTTTAGAAAATTTTTCGAACTGAACTTTTTTCAACGGTTTACCGGTAACCCGATCGAGGATAAAAACCCCGATACTCCCATCCTTGTTACGCTGACTGATATAGCTGAGCCGGGTCGACCAAAATGAAACCCAAGCGAATACAATTTTATTATCGGAAAATGATGAATCGGCAGATACAAAAAATAGATATTTTCCTGCTTTGACTTCAGGAATCCGAATTTCCGTTCGGTGTGCCTGATAATCGCCATCTGAAGGTAATTCAAGAGACCAGGTATTCACAAAGGGCATACCACCATATAACTTAAATAGTTGTTCATCGTTCATTCCTGCCTTTTGTTCTTCAAACTTATCGGGATTGAGTTTAATTAACCGGAAAGATAACCGGGTAATATTTTTATACTTCAACAGAGCCAGGGATGGCAGTTCGGAAGGAACTGCATTTTCTGAGCTTATTTGCAACAAGGGCCTTCGTATTAATTTTTCAAGATTTCTACAGGCGGCACTACCCTCTGATTCCGGAAAACGCCGGATCGCATCCTGACAATAGTCCAGTGCTTTTTTGTTATACCATTTATACTGATTAGAAACAAGGGGTTGGTACTGCTGACCCAATTCCTCGTAGAAGCTTGCAATTGCATAAGAAATGTCCGTAGACCAGGGTGAATAGAGATAAACTTGTTCAAACTTTTTTAAGGATTCCAGATAGAGATTGTCTTTAAAGATAATTATCGAAGAATTGAGCAGAAAATGAAACCGGTCAAGTTCAACATCAATTAGTGCTTGAGGTGTTTTATCATTCAAATGAAATGTTGCAAGCTTTTGAAACAGGAGTAACGAGATAAACCTGGGAGAAATCGAATCCATTTTAGTAGGAGTTATTTCTGTTTTTATGAATTCCCGTGTTAATCCGAAATACTCAGTCCGATCCACCTGGAAAGCGTCGACAGGCAAATTTTTAATCGTTATATCGGCAGAAAAATAATCAAGGGCACGGTGAGCAAGAAAATCAAAAAGAGTCGGCCTGAATTCCGGTGTCGGATCTTTTTTACCTTCTTCGAAAAGAGATTTTTCAATAATAGCATCAAAGACATCAATTGAAATGTTTTGTAACAGGGTCTCATTTTCGATGGAAGAAAGATAATTCGAAGTGATTGCGCCCAGAATTGTATTCAAATCCCAGGTCTCTATATCGTCGGGGCTATTTTGTTTAACCTGAGTGCGATCCTGGAATCGATAAGCGTTGTTCTGATAGTATTTCCAATAAACTTCTCCCAGGATTGAATGTAAAATTTGCCGGACCGGTTGGGCAGAAACGGCACATGCCTGACGGAGCTCCCTGATAGTACAAACCAGAAAATTTTCCTGAAATTCTGAATTCAGACGGATTCGGTAAATAATTGCCTTAATGTATTGGGGATCATTTTTTTCATTATTGGCCATGTCCATAATGGAATTGACTATTTCCATAGCCGATTTTGGCTGACCTAATCCGACCAGTGAATCAACGCGTTTCCACGATGAAGTATAAAGGGGAGGGATTTGTGATTGAATGGTTAAAAATGAAAAACTGAATAAAAACAAAGCAAAGAAAAAAAATCTCGTTTTCATCTATTTGTATTTTTTTAATTAAAAATCTGCTGGAATATCCAATGAAGTCCTTCAGGGTTTGCATGAAAAGCAGAATTATGGATATGTCTTACAAAAACATTAACCGGATAAAAAAGCAATCAGGATCTTATTTTCAACAAATAATGTGCCTAACCTTACCGGACAGGCTCTATTATTGCAGAAAACGGATTTGCCAACCCCTGGTACTTGATCAATTCAATTTTAACCGACCCCACAATTACAGCAGATTTAGCAAGAATTGGTATATGGTTTTTATCGTCGGTCACCCAGACGTCCATTGGATAGGGCTGACTAAAAACATTACCGATAGCGACCATGGGTTTGAAGCGAAGACATTTGAATTGGCCCAGGTCAATAGTAATATCCTCCTTTCCAACGAATTGAATTTGAGAAACATATAATGAGTCGTCCAGATAAAATGAAATGGGAATACAATCTCCGGGCTGGATATCGAGGAGATCAAAATTCCGGGTAAAAAAAACAGTAGAAAGAAGGTCTTGAGTGCCAACTGGGATCTTCTTATTGGCCCTGGTACTTAAGGCGTATCCAGTGAATTGATTGAACCTTACATCATCATTATACTTAAAGCTTCCTTCATGAGTACGGCGAATAAAAATCCACGGAACCAGATATTCTTCGTCCAAAAAGGTTTCAAATCGGTCATCCACTTTAAAAAATAAATTAAAAGCCCCTTTTGAATGAAGTTCTCCGACTATATGATAAACGGATCTTCCTTCAATCTGTTTGATTTCTGGTTTAACTTCCAAGGTGACGATTCCTGCGGTGACCTTTCCCGTAACAAAGGAATCGTAGTAAGCTTTGAATTTAATCTTTTCACCGCGGATAAAAGCCAAATTCTTGACTTTTATTAGTTCCTGTCCGGCAAGTGGAAAAAAGGAAGGAAAAAAGAAAAAAAGAATTAAAAACCAGATCAATGCTCGCATGATCAAATAACAATGTTAATGATCTTGTTCGGGACAACAATAATTTTTTTCGGTAATTTTCCCTGCAACCATTTTTCAGATTCCTTGGTTTTCAGCACGGTTTTTTCGATTTCATGTACAGCCATAGTTTTCGGAAGTTCAAGCCTGAACCGCATTTTACCATTGAATGATACCGGATACTCAAAAAAAGCTTCGACGAGATAATCAGGATTATAACCAGGAAAGTGTGTTTTAGAGACACTCTCGGAATGCCCTAATTTTCTCCAAAGTTCTTCAGCCAGGTGTGGGGCATAGGGAGAAATAAGGATAACAAGATCATTCAGGATGAATCGCTTGTTACATTTAAGATCTGTAAGCTCGTTGACACAGATCATCAAGGAACTGACAATTGTATTAAAGGACAACCTTTCAATATCTTCCTGTGTTTTTTTGATGGTTTTGTGCAATATATAAAGTTCTTTAATGACTGGTTGGGTATCGGAAACGACAAATCGGTTATTCTCATCATGAAAGAGGCGCCAGAATTTCTTAATAAATCGGAACACTCCCTCAATACCGTTAGTATCCCAGGGTTTTGATTGTTCTAACGGGCCGAGAAACATTTCATATATGCGAAAAGTATCAGCTCCGTATTTTTCGATCAGATCATCTGGGTTAACGACATTATAAAGCGATTTTGACATTTTTTCTATCGCGGTTCCACAAAAATATTTGCCATCTTCAAGGATAAAATCAACATTGGTCAAATCAGGACGCCATTTGCGAAATGATTCCGTATCAAGTATATCGTCTGTGACAAGATTAATATCCACGTGCATTGATAATGTATCATATTGTTCCCTCAATCCGTAAGAAACAAAAGTATCTGTTCCTTTAATCCTGTAAGCCAGATTTGACCGGCCCTGAATTTTTCCCTGGTTAATCAGTTTTATAAAAGGTTCCTCCTCTAGAGCAAATCCAATATCAAATAAAAACTTGTTCCAGAATCTTGCATAGATGAGATGACCCGTTGCATGTTCATCTCCACCTATATAGAGATCAACATTTCGCCAATATTCAACCGCTTCACGTGAAAAATATTCCAGATTGTTGTGTGGATCCATGTACCGGAGATAATATCCGCTTGAACCCGCAAAACCAGGCATGGTGCTTGTTTCCAACGGACACCCCTCTTTTGTAACCCAATTGTTTGCCCTCGCCAACGGAGGATCTCCGGTTTCAGTCGGGAGATATGTATCAACTTCCGGAAGACGCAAAGGAAGCTCAGATTCATCAAGGGTATAGGCGATCCCGTTTTTAAAATATACCGGAAATGGTTCTCCCCAGTAACGCTGACGGCTGAAAATAGCGTCACGAAGTCGGAAATTAATGGTTTTTCTCCCGCATCGCGCTGATTCAATCCGATCAATAACTGCAGAAATGGCCTGTTGAACCCCCATTCCGTTGATGAATCCGGAATTAATAAGAATACCATCTTTTGCATCATACGAACCACTGGAGACATCACCACCCGATACTACTTCAACGATCGGCAGACCGAAATGCCTAGCAAAATCGTAATCACGGTTATCATGCGCGGGCACGGCCATAATAGCACCCGTCCCATAGCCGGCTAACACATAGTCGGCCACCCAGATCGGAATTGCCTCCCCGTTCAAAGGATTAAGGCAATAAGAACCCGTAAACTCCCCACTGATGTTTTTCACCTCCGCCATCCGTTCGCGCTCAGAGCGGTTCAAGGATTCGTGAATATATCGGTTTACTGCATCCTGCCGGTCGGGAAGAACAACTTTTTTAAGCAGATCATGCTCAGGTGCCAGAACCATAAAGGTGGCACCAAAAATTGTATCGGGTCTGGTAGTGTAGATGTTGAGGGAAAAATCGGTATCTTTAACAGGGAATTGGATTTCTGCACCTTCTGAGCGACCGATCCAGTTTCGCTGCATCTCTTTCAGGGAATCTGAAAAATTTATCCCGTCAAGCCCTTCAAGAAGCCGCGAAGCATAGGCCGTAATCCTTAAAAACCATTGACGCATGAGTTTTCGTTCAACCGGGTGATTTCCTCGCACCGAGTATCCATTGCTGACCTCATCATTGGCCAGGACAGTACCAAGTTCGGGGCACCAGTTCACCATGGCATCAGAAAGATAGGCCAACCTATAGTTCATAAGGATTTCGTGTTGCTGCTTATCGGAATACCTGCTCCATTCATCTGCGGTAAAAACACCATTCCATTTTTCCCTGGAGTTATTATCCCGTTTTACAAAATCCTTGAACCAGAATGGCGTAACAGCTGCATTCACCCTGGCATTTCCTTCTTTATCGAAGACAGACACCAGCTCCTCTATAGGCTCGGCCTTATTCGTTTTATTATTGTACCAATGGTTGAAGAGCTGAATAAAGGTCCACTGTGTCCATTTATAATAATCGGGGTCACAGGTTTTTACTTCCCTATCCCAATCAAAGCTAAAACCAAGCTTATCCATTTGTTCCCGGTACCGGAGGATGTTTTTTTCAGTTGTAACAGCCGGGTGTGTACCGGATTGAATGGCATACTGCTCCGCTGGTAATCCATAGGCATCATAGCCCATAGGGTGCAATACATTAAACCCCTTTAAACGTTTGTACCTTGAAAAAATATCTGAAGCAATATATCCCAGGGGGTGACCGACATGTAAACCGGCACCGGAAGGATAAGGGAACATATCCAGTACGTAAAATTTTGATTTTGAATAATCAATTTCTGTCTTATATGTTTTATTCTCAAGCCAGTATTTTTGCCATTTTTTTTCAATGGATCGAAAATCGTATTCCATTCGATGAGACCGTTTTAAGTTTGTAAAATTAGCAAAATCTGCCGGAATGCAGGAAAATTATATCTTTGGGATCATAACAGGCCTCTGATTGCATGACAGATCCTCCCATTCCAACCCCATCCAAGAAACGACCAGCGATTCTACGAAACATTTTCCTTGGCTTTATTGGATTAGTTATCCTTTTTCTGGTTGGTTCCTATCTGAGCCTGAATTATTTCGGAGAAAAAATCTTACGCCAGTATCTGAAGAATAAAATTAATCATTTCAGCCAGGGTTTATATGATGTGGACTTTGGAAAACTAACCTATAATCTATTTACTGGAAAGCTGACGATCCATGATTTTATTTTAACACCCGATACAATTCTTTATCAAAAACTTAAGTCATTAGCCCTCGTTAAGAAATCCCTATATCAGGTATCGGTAAAATCGGTTTCTATCGACCATGTATATTCAACACAAATATTTTCAAGTCAGAAAATCAATATCCAAACACTCGATTTCTTTGAACCGGTAATCAATATTGTCGGATTTCCCGACACTATGACTGCCCGAAAAAACCGCTGGCGAATCATCTATGAAGACATTTATCCATTAATTTCCAATGTTTTCACCGATTTTCATGTCGATTCAGTGAAAATCATTGACGGATTCCTACTGACATCATTCAGACAGCATGCTGGTCGTTTGACCCATGGAGAATACGAATTCTCTTCTGTACTCCGGGATGTTTCGGTTAATGAATTCAGTTATTATAACCGGGAGCGGGTTTTTTATTCAAAAGATATCGATTTTATCATCTATGACTTTGAATATTGTCTTGCAGACAGCTTATATTTTCTGAAGGCCGATGAAATTGGTTTTTCATTAACCCGTTCAACGCTTTATGGAAAACAAGTCTCACTTCGGCCGAATTTTCATTCAAAACGCATCCGAACAGCCCATAATGGCGATTTTTACCAGATTGAAGTGCCAGACTTTTCCATTAAAGGGATTGATCTTTATAAGGCACTGGTAGATAAAGAAGTTAAAATACAAAAAGTAAATCTGGGTAATTTTGGATTTAAGCTTTTCAGGAATAAAAAGCAAACAACAAAAACAATTTCTGATACGAGGAAGAAAAAACTACGAATTGCCACTCTTTATACTGTCATATCCGGAGTGTTAAAATCGGTATCGATTGATTCATTTTCTTTGAAAAAAGCCTATTTTGAATATTTTTCGGGTCTTACTGAAACAAATCCTACCATCAGGATAGCGGAAGTTAACCTCGATCTTTCTGGTTTTTATATTGATTCTCTGGCGCATCTTGACAAAGAAAAAATTTTCTACGCCAATAACATAGAACTTGAAGCCAGGAATTTTAGCGTGGCATTCAGAGATGAAGTGCATTTTATGAATCTGGACAAAATCCGGATTTCAACACGGAAATCGCAGATTGATGTACAAGACGGGCTAATTTATCCTGACAATGAAACAAACATCCTGTTAAAATCGGACCAAAAAAATACGGTTTATTGTCTGCTTCCGAGATTGACATTTTATAAGATCAATCTGAAAAAAGTTTTTAATAACAAAATATTTGACTTCGATAAACTTGAAATACTTGAACCTGAAATCAAATTCACGCGATTTAAAAAAACTGAAAATCAAAAACCAAAATTTAATCAACCAGAAGATTTCTTCGAAGAAGAAAATGAAAATCTCATCTTTAACCTGCTTAAAAAATATTTGAAATCCATCGAGGGTAATTCAATTTTACTTTCCAATGGATTTATCCAGTTTGCCCATTTTCAGCATGGTTTGGAGAAAAAAACAGCATCCGGCAGTTTTGACCTGACAATGAATAAATTCCTCATTGATTCACTCCATGGATTGAACAGACAAGGTTATTTTTACAGCCGTGATTTTGATCTTGATATCGGGAACATATTTTATGAATCACTCGATAGTCTGAGGCATTTCAAAGCAGAGCGATTTCATATCAGCACCCCGGATTCTCTTATTGAGGCGTTTTCATGCTCATTGATTCAAACGTCCAGCCCGATTCACCTTCTGGAGAAACCAGCAAGCAGAAGCCTTTTATCCCTTGACTTTTATTTACCTCATTTAAGGATATCGGGGCTTAATCATAAAAAACTTTTTCTTGAGAAAGTACTCAAAGCCAATACCATTTTGTTTGAAAATCCGGAGTTCGAGATAAAAACCGGCACTAATTCCAAGCCATTAACTTCTGCGGATCAAATCTATCTAAGCCCGAATAAAAATATCATCCGGACCTTTGATATAGGCAGGGTGCTGATTAAAAACGGTTCCATTTCATATAGTGGTAAGGGAGAACAGAAAACTTCCTTTTTCTCGCTCAGAGGAGTCGATTTTGAAATAGTGAATTCACAGATCAGGTTACCGGATAATAAAAAATCACCAGGTATTATCAAGTTCGATTCTCTCCGGCTTTCAGTTTATCCCATCCGGGCCATACTGGATGATAGCACATACCTGTTGCAATGTAACAGAATTTCAGTACATTCTTACCCGGCCGAAATTCTTATTAGCGGGTTAAAAATATCACCTTTGAAGCCAATAGGGAAGATCCATAAAACCAATTTTCTGGCAACAATCAATATTAAACAAGTCAATATAGACGGCTTTTATTTTGATAAAGCAATTTTTGATAAACAATGGAACATCAATGAAATGCATCTTGAAAATCCTACTGTTTATCTTGAAATGAATAAAGAGAACAACAACAAGGACTCTACTCAGCCAAACCAGAATCATTCTTTCAGATTGCCTCCATTTATTAATAGCTTACAGGTCAGAAGAACAACTTTAATACATGCATCGGCAGAAATTAAAAGTTGGATAAACGATTCCGTACAAACCCGATCACTGACGGATTTTTTCTTATCCATTGATGGGTTCCGTATGGACTCTGCATCTAAAAGTGATTGGGAAAAATCACCCCTTTTCTTTTCTGACGACATACAACTTAAAACGAAACAACTTTCCTGGTATTCAAAGGATAGTATGTATGCCTTTTCTTTAAAGGAATTAGGATTTTCTACCCATGACAAAAAAATATATATTGATTCTCTGAAAGTAAACCCGCGGTTTTCACGTGAGGATTTTTCAAAAAAACTGGGTTATCAGAGCGACCGTTTGGTGGCAAATTTTCAGAAAATTGAAGCGGAGCGTTTCGATTTCCAAAAACTTGTCACTGAAAAGAAAATAATGACTGAACACGTTCATATCCGTGGAATGAACCTTGAATCATATAGAGACAGGAGGATTCCGTTATCTTCATCACTCCATCCTTTATTACCCCTCGCCATGATTAAAAATATACCGTATCCACTGACCATAGACACCCTGATATTATCGGACGGACAAGTAGTTTATGAAGAACAACTTGAGGAAGAACCCGGAAAAATATTTTTCAATCAAATGAATGCCGAAGTGATAAATCTGACCAACGATCACAGTGTAAAAGAAGCCAGGGCAAGTATGGATCTTTACGGCACCGCCTATCTTATGGGGAAGGCACCAATTGAAGCGTGGTTTCATTTCCCGCTACAAAGTTCTACGGATAGCTTTTCATTCAAAGGAACAATTGGTGAATTATCCCTTAGTGAAATAAATCCAATGCTCACGAAACTTGTCCCCATAAAAATTTCTAATGGCGTTGCCACAAAAACTGAAATTAATAACGTCTATGCCAATGAAAATTTTTCCCACGGGAAGCTGGAAGTACAGTATAAGAATCTGACCGTACAACTTAAAAGTACCGAAAAGGATAAATGGTCCCGCTTAGGAATAGTTTTGTTGAACGAAGCAATAAATATCATCCTACCGGATAACAATCCCAACGATAACGGTAAACTTCGGACAGGGGTCATATATTACGAAAGAGATAAACGAAAAGGATTTTTCAATTTTATTTGGAAAAGTACACTTAGCGGTTTGAAATCTACACTTGGATTCAATTCAAAAATGCAAAAAGAATTAAAAAAGAAGCATAAAAAAAGCCTGAAGTAAAATTTCTTTATTTTTATCGTCTGTTTTTATTGACCATGCTCCGACAGGAAGAACGATATTACCAGCGACGGATTGCAACTTCATATGTTACAACGGTCATCAGCATAACTCTTGTACTTTTCCTTCTTGGACTATTGGGCATGTTTATTCTACATGCAAAAAAACTATCCGATTACGTGAAAGAAAACATTGGCTTTTCAATCATGATACGGGAAGGAGTGAAAGAAACTGGTATTATGGAGTTGAAAAAAAAATTGGACAATGCCTATTACGTTAAATCGACGGAATATATACCAAGAGAACGTGCAGCTGAAAAATTAGAAGATGAGCTGGGAGAAGACTTTATCAGTTTTCTCGGATATAATCCCTTGCTCACTGCTATCGACCTGCGACTTAAAGCCGCCTATGCCAATCCAGACAGCATCAGCCGTATTGAACACCGACTCCTCACCAATCCGGAAGTAAAGGAAGTTTTTTACCAGAAATCACTTGTTGACCTTATTAACCGGAATCTGGAAAAGATCAGTCTTATCCTTCTTGCTTTCAGCGGTATCCTGTTGTTCATTGCTATTGTACTGATCAATAACACCATAAGGCTCTCGGTGTACTCAAAGCGTTTCATTATACGCAGTATGCAACTTGTTGGGGCAACCGAAGGGTTTATTCGTAGGCCTTTTCTATATCGAAGCGTTTTAAATGGTTGTATCAGCGCTGTCATAGCAATTGGTTTTCTGATCGTGATCACCTACTTCAGTGTAGAGCAACTACCGGAACTACTCGAGCTCCAGGATATTACCATGTTATTACTCCTTGTAGCATTCATCTTCCTGCTTGGGGTGTTCTTTTCATGGCTTTCCACATATTTCTCTGTCCGAAAATACCTTCGGATCAAAACCGACCTGTTATATACCTGATGTTTTGAAATATTCTTTACTTTTGTTCTGCTAAATCGACAACATACCACATGGAAAAGAAAAACAAATCGAACTCAAAAAATCAAGCCCCATCTGTTTCAAAATCCGTAAAGCAATCCGATCCTGCAGTGAAAATCGGCGAATTTGCTTTTGACAAGGAGAATTACAAACTCATGCTCATCGGACTTTTTTTCATCATTGTTGGTTTTCTGTTGATGATTGGCGGAGGTTCTGACGATCCCAATGTTTTCAATCCTGAAATTTTCAGTTTCCGTCGGCTTACACTGGCACCAATTGTTGTTTTAACCGGATATGTCATTGAGATTTTTGCCATCATGAAAAAACCAAAGAATTAATGACCCTGTTACAGGCCATCCTCATTGCTGTTGTCCAGGGGATCACTGAATTTCTTCCGATTTCTTCTACAGGGCATATGATCATTACCCAAAGTTTACTGGGTATTCCAAGTACAGATTTCGTTAAAGCCTTTACCGTAAACATTCAATTCGGATCTATCTTATCGGTGATTGTACTATACTGGAAACGGTTTTTTCAATCCTGGGATTTTTATAAAAAACTTGCCATTGCCTGTTTGCCCCTCATCATTGCGTTCCTGCTTGAAAAGCAAATAGATAAAATGCTGGAAAGTGTTCTGATCGTGGCAATTGCCTTATTGGTCGGTGGTGTTTTTCTTATTTTCGTAGATAAGTGGTTCGACCGACCGGAAAACAATAAAACACAGATAACAGTTAAAAAAGCTTTGATAATTGGCTTTTTCCAGATCATTTCCGTAATTCCGGGCGTGTCCAGATCTGCCGCAACGATTATTGGTGGGATGTCTCAAAAGCTTTCAAGAAAGAATGCAGCAGAATTTTCATTTTTTCTTGCAATTCCTACAATGTTTGCTGCCTCCGCCTTGAAGTTATTTGAAAATTACAAGACGATTTCCAGTGACAACATCACGATTCTTATTGTTGGCAATATTGTTTCATTCTTCGTAGCAATGATCGCTATTAAATCATTTATTGCCTTTCTAACCCGCCATGGCTTCAAGATATTCGGTTATTACCGGATCATTGTCGGGCTGATTCTTCTTATTCTCATCTTGTCAGGAAAAAGTTTAACCATTCTGTGATGCCTTTCCAGTTTGAAGAGGGAGAAATATTTCTTGTCAACAAACCATATCGCTGGACCTCATTTGATGTTATAAACAGCTTCAGGGGATTTCTGAAGCTTAAACTTGGAATCAAAAAGATAAAAATTGGACATGCAGGGACTCTTGATCCTCTTGCTACCGGATTGCTGATATTATGTACAGGAAAATTCACCAAGCGCATCAATGAATTCCAGGAGCTGGAAAAAGAATATACCGGCACGATGAGACTTGGAGCTTCTACCCCTTCGTTCGACCTGGAAACCGAAATCGACCAGCGATTTACTTTGGAACATGTTACAGAGGAATTAATTCATGAGAATGTAAAGAAACTGACCGGCATTCTTTTGCAAACCCCTCCAAGCTTCTCTGCCAAGAAAGTTAATGGCAAAAGGGCATATGATTACGCGCGGAAAAAAATGGAAGTAAAAATAGAACCCAGGCAAATTACTGTCTCCGCCTTCGATGTGACAAAAATTTATCTTCCCGATTTGGATTTTCATGTCATTTGCAGTAAAGGCACATACATTCGGACATTGGCCCATGACTTTGGCAAGATGCTTGAATGCGGTGCACATCTTCGGGCTCTTTGCCGGATCCGGATAGGTCCATATCAACTTCGTGATTCTTTTGAACTCGACGAGCTGAAAAACCAGATTCTTTTGTCAGGCAACGGGTAAGAAAATCCTTACCTTTGTATAGTGTCAAGACTTTTCCGAGCAAAAAATTCTGTATGAACCGGCTATCGGATCGCACATGTTTTTCAGATAGTTTTTTCATGAAAGAAGCCTTTAAGGAGGCCCAAAAAGCATTGGCCAGAGATGAAGTTCCCATCGGAGCCGTGATTGTTTGTGGGAATAACATTGTCGCCCGGGCACATAATCTCACAGAGACCCTGAACGATGTAACGGCTCATGCAGAGATGCAAGCGTTTACGGCTGCTTCAGGATTTTTAGGGGGAAAATTTCTGGAAAATTGTACACTTTTTGTGACACTTGAACCCTGTATTATGTGTGCTGGTGCTGCTTTCTGGGTTCAGCTCGGACGACTTGTCTTTGGGGCAAGTGACACCAAACGTGGCTACAGACTTGTTTCCCATTCTCTTCTACATCCAAAAACCCGCGTTGAATCCGGTATAATAGAAGAAGAATGCAGCAGGATTCTAAAGGATTTTTTTAAACGGAAAAGAAAAAATCATGTCTGAAAAAATCACTTCAAATAAGAACACACAAAAAGTACTTAATGATTTAGCCGAGATTGCTGGTTACCTTTGGGAAAGAGGATGGGCCGAACGCAACGCTGGAAACATTTCTATCAATATTACCTCGCATTACTCCCCGGGCGAAATGGAAAGATTGACAGCATTGCCGTTTTTTCCGATTTCACAGACAGCTCCAGAACTTGCAGGCCAACTTATTCTCATGACTATAACTGGAGCCCGGATGCGTGATCTTGCCAGAAATCCTTTTACAAACACCTGTTTTCTATATTTCAACAAGTCATCACCGGTTTTCCATCTTCTGCCCCTTAAAAACAATGAACACTCATTAAAGCCAACATCAGAACTGCCGACTCATCTTTCCATACACCGGATGCTCATTCAAAAAAACGCTGCGGAAAAAGTAGTCCTTCACACACACGTACCGGAACTGATCGCCCTAACCCATATATACGCTTTGAAATCGGAAGAAGCAATCAATGAAATCCTTTGGGGAATGCAGCCAGAAACCCTGATATTTGTTCCGGAAGGAATAGGATTAATTCCTTATACATGTCCCGGGACAGAAAAAATGGCCCAGGCAACAACCCGTGGTTTAGACAAACATAAGGTAATAATATTAGAAAAACATGGCTGCCTGGCGATTGGGACTGACCTTTTTGAAACATTTGATACCATCGATATCCTTGCGAATTCAGCAAAGATTTTCTTCCTGTGTAAAAATGCCGGATATCACGCGGAAGGTCTGAATGCCCTGCAAATCAAGGAAATCCGTTCCAAATATTCCCGATAGAACTTGATTGAAAGGCTGTAAAGCGTGAAAAACAATTTTTACTTGATAGGTTAGTTTTACGCTTTTTCTTCATTATATTCGTAAACATACAATATCCATGAAAGCTAAAAACATAGCTATTTTTGAAGACGAATTCCTTCTTGCAAACGACTTAAAACGACAGTTAACCCATTTTGGATTTGAGGTCTCTGCTATGTTTGCAAAAGCAGAAGACGGTATTGCTTACCTTGATTCTTTACCTGTTACAGAGAAATTACCAGATGTCATACTAGTGGATATTACCCTGGCGGGATCCATGAGCGGAATTGAAGCCGCTTCCTTGATTTCGGAAAAATATCCTTGTGCCATTGTATTTTTAACCGGCATGGATCAGATTCAGGTCTTTGAAAAGGTTTTTGATGAAAAACCTACAGCATTTCTGATGAAACCATTTGATATCCAACAGGCTATAGTAAGTATTCAATTAGCGATTTATCAAAAAAAACTTGAAACAGAACTCAACGAACTAATTACGGCACGATCACAAATGCGCAAATCGCTGGAAGCCATCATAAATCTGACAGCTGGAATAAGCAAAGAGATTACAAACCAACCCTTATTACTTCAATATACGAAGCTCCTGGAAGAAAATTCCATGCAGTTATTCTCGGTCCTCTATGGTTGACCCTTCTCCTATTTTACCGGCTTTATACAACTTCATTCCGCCATACCCTAAACCCAGTGCCAGAAGAATTCCCAAACCCCCATCAATGGGAGCACCAACCGGATTTCCATTAGCGCCGGGATCATTATTTGGAGTTGGAGGATCTGATGGATCGGCATAAGAACCAGTTATCGGAAGGATAAACAACCCTAAAATCAAAATTATGTGTACCAGTGTTTTCATATTCCTTTCATTTTTCGTAAAAAAACCATTTTACTACCGGATAAATATTTTTTGTGTAAATGTTCTATTTTCATTAACAACACGGATGATATAATAGCCGCTCATAACATCCAGTGTGAAACTACTTTCCGGATCTTCCCCAAACGTATACCGGAAACACTCATTCCCCATCATATCAAAGACAATGGCATATCCGTGCTCATGGTTTGGATTCAGAATACGGACAACATGATTTTGTGCGTAGACTGAAAAAGAAGAAAATGGAATAGTATCAATAAAACCAAGCTCCATTTTTGAAAAATGAATAAAAAAACGAATCTCTTCATCTTTCTTTGAGTAATAAAAGCGGTAATCCCGATTTAACCGTAGATCCCGGATCATGTGCCCCGTATAGTCCTCCAGGAAAATTCTTATGGAAGGATCGAAACTTTCCAAGTTGCTTGTTGTAAGGGAATAATATCCTTCTATTCCGGCGAAAAAACCCACAGGAATTCGGATCTGATTATAAATAAAAGCCTGTGCATTCACAGTAACCTTGCGGTCTCTGCCAATCAGAGTAAATAGCTGGGGAGCATTCACCCCTCCCGGGATCTTATCGGCATCATAATTGGGGTCATAGTCCATCGTAGCCTGGGGATAAAAACATACAACTGCCTCATCATTATAATCATTCATCTCGCTAGAAGCCTTAATAAATAAAGAGTTTTCATATCTACTTGTATTTTTTAAAAAAGTTTCACTGTTATGAACTTTTGCCGTATTCGCGATTTGAAAATTTCCGGGTATTGTTGTTTTAATAAAAAAACCTTGCATGGCCGGGGCATACTGTGAGTGTAGCGGGGTGCTGCCAGTCGTATATACCTTATAATTTAATGCAACAGGATCCCAAAACCAGACGGTATGATCATCGGAGGGCCAGCTTAAACCAGATGATGAAAGATCGATCGAACAGGGGTAAGGATTCCCGACCAGGTTATATCCTTCACCCAATTCGGAACAGCCAATACCAAGCGTACCCGTGTTTAATGGTCCGATAAAGCTTGATATCGCTGCGTTATTTGGGATATTCACGGCGTATCCCTGCATGATGTTCAATGGAGTCGCCGGATCAGTGATGTTGGGATCCCAAAGGTTATTTGACGTATTAAATCCAGCCAGATAATCACCCATGAATACGTTTGCCATCGCATTTGATACAGGAGATGAAATATAATGCCAGTAATCGTTCTCCAGGTATCTCTCCACTTTAACAATTCCGATAACGGTCCCGTTATCCAGGAATGATCCCGAACCGATTACATCCGATTTAATGACCATGCCGGGATTTGTATTTAAGGTGACCGCGAAGGAAGGATTTAAGGTCAAACGCGACCCGCTGTTTATTATCAAGGTGCCATTGATAATTATATTTGAACTAATTGATTTTACACCTGAGCCATTGATCAGAATGTTAAAATAGCTGGAAACAGCCGCACCTCCATTCGTGCTGTCGGCAAAGGCCTGATTAGATCCATTATAATTGACAGATCCGTTAAAAATGATGGAATCCATCGCAATATGTGGTGACGAACCAGTCAAAATAAGGGTGCCGTTTACGTTTAGAATACCACCCTTTGTAGAGCTTGTTCTCCCCATGACAGCACTTCCCCCACTACTGGTGGCACCCGACGACAGAGTCGCATTCGATTGGATGCAGACATCTCCCTGTCCGGTCACTCCATTGTCAACTGCAACACGATTGGACCCCGTAAACAAAGTACCCGAAACAAGCATCCATGAAGAGGCTTTAATACTGGTTTGCATCGTTACACTTTGACCGTCGTTCAAGTTGATTTCCAGGGAGAAAATATCGGTTGCATTGGTTGTTCCACCCCCAGACCATTCTCCGGTATTTGTCAGGTTTCTGGTATTTCCGACAACGTTGATTTTTCCTCCCGATGAGCAGGTCAACAGGGTTTTGGTCATGGTTGTCGTGGAAGTACCTGGGACATTCCCTACAGGTGCATAATAGGTTCTGAGTTTCCCGAACAATTTGAGGCTATTGGATCCCAATGCAACTTTTCCCTGCGTTGCATCAGTACTTGCATTTCCTTTTGCAATATGCAAGTCATTGCATGCTTCGTCTGCCTGCAAGGCAATTATATGGCTACTCTGGATATAAACGGTATTGATCGAATCGGGCTTACTTGTGGCCGCCTCCCAGGTCGTACCATTTAATACTTCCCAAGAAGCGGGCAAATCCCAAAATCCGGACCCTGAAGAGCGATAGTCCCCTGTAACTTGTGTCTTTCCCCAGTTATTCAATGCTGTAACGGAGATCAATAATAAAATAGTTTTTTTCATTTGTGATTAATTTAAATTCATGGTCACATGAAATACCAATTATTATCATTCACGGTTTTTAGGAATATGGTTTGCTTGGATATTTCATGTCTTAACTTTATATTTATTGATTTAGTAAAAAACCTGTAATAAATTAAATTTCATATACTTGTGCATGAGTATTGATTGAAAGTCCATTTATAATTTCTTATTTAAAGACTTTGAAAACTTTTTGCTTAATCCGGAATGAATGAAAAAGGTGATAGGAATGTTGAAAAGTTTTAGAATAAATGGTATTTTCAGGAGGCTCAAAAAATGGTTAATTTTGTCGTAAAACCCAGTAAATTCTTACCTGATAAACGATCGTAAAAATTGAAGAGATGATGGAAATAACAAGAGACAAAGCGTTGGAACTGTTACACACTTACGTGAAAAATAAGAAAATGATCTATCATTGTCTTGCATCGGAGGCAGTCTTGCGGGGTTTAGCCCGCCGCCTGGGACGGGATGAAGAGAAATGGGGATTAGCCGGACTCCTGCATGACCTGGATGTGGAGATCACGAACGCAGAACCCACCATACATGGTACACAAACCGAGCTTCTTTTGAAGGATTATAATATTGATGTTGATATTCTGGACGCCATAAGGATGCATAATGAATTTTCGGCGGGTAAAGAACGCAGCACCGAATTCCATCACGCTCTGGCCGCCGGTGAAACCATTACAGGTTTAATCTTTGCAACGACCTATGTATATCCAGAAAAAAAACTAACCAGCATAAAACCGAAATCGATAACAAAACGGATGAAAGAAAAAACATTTGCAGCTTCAGTTAGCCGTGAAAACATCATGGAATGTGAAAAAATCGGAATTTCTCTGGAAGAATTTGCTACCCTTTGTATCGAAGCAATGTTACCGGTTGCAGACCGGATAGGTCTTTAATTCCCAGCATTTAATATTTTTTGTATTTTCGTACTGTTTTATACGGGACGTTAGCTCAGTCGGTTCAGAGCGCATGCTTCACACGCATGAGGTCGCTGGTTCGAATCCTGCACGTCCCACCTTGTTTCTTTCTTGAATTTTCCGTGTCCCCTGAATCTTTTTAGATTTTTTTATCGTGAATTATTCGGAAAACTTGGAGTTATTCATGGGCTCCGGATGAAAATTTAACATCCGGAGAGTTGCGCCGACTTTAAAAAGTGACTATATTTGTTAAAAATTTGATCCTATGAAAAAGATTATACTCTTATTGATTTCGTTTATTTTAACCACCATCTCATTTTCGCAGGTTACTTTATCCTATAAAAATAATGCTCTGCTTCCTGGTGATTCAAATACATACCGTGAAATCCAGTATGTTTCACCCGGGAATTCCGGACCCAATCAGATATGGGATTTCTCAAAGATACAGTTCAACGGGAAAACGCTGACAAGCCGACTTTCCCTGACCCCTTCACGGAGTCTTAATGGAGTTGGAGAATACAATGTATTGCTGGATGAGAACGAATATGAGTATTTTTTTAATATCAAAGAAAATATTTTTGAAGAAAAAGGTTGTGTCTCCAAGGATTTTGCCATCGTTTACTCGGATCCCATTGTTAAAATGAAATATCCTTTTTCGTTTGGCGACCAGATCAATGATAAATTTTCAGCGGTTGCTTTTTTTCAGGAAAATGTAAAAATTGATATTACCGGAGATTATTCTGTGACAGCAGATGCTTATGGAACGCTTATCCTTCCGGATCGGTCGATCAATGATGCCTTACGGGTAAAAATTGAAAGGAAGGGTCTTGAGATCAATATGTGCAGTTCCACCGAAACCGAATCTGTCCGTTATTTATGGTATGTACCCGGGTTAAGATACCCTGTTCTCAGCATCAGTACAAATCAATATCAGACTAGCGGACAGGAGCCAAAGATCACCCAAATTGCTTATTTGAATCCACAATCCCCGACTAATGGAAATTCAATCACAAATGTTAATGAACCAACCGATCCGACTGATAATTTCGACGTTCCAGTGATTGTTTACCCAAATCCGTTTAATGAAAAAGTATCGTATCGTTATTTCCTTAGGAAACAACTTACCGTTGACATTGACCTTTATGATATTTCCGGGAAAAACAGCATCCATCTCGTTAAAAAGCAGATCGAATCCGAAGGTGTGCACACTGGAGAACTGGATGCTTCACTTTATGGACTGACCCCCGGGGTATATTATATCCGTTTCATTTTCGACAAAAAAGTTGTGATCAGAAAGATCGTGAAGGTGTAACATCATTTCCGGTGACGTGCCGGAATTCTTTCTCCATTTTGATATTTAGCCACGAAAGCTCCGCGTACTCTTTGTGCACGGAGCTTTTTCATCAGGGATTTCGCATCTTTGAAGCTACTAAAAGAACCGACAGTGAACCGGTACCATCCTTCTGTAAATTCTTTGGAAACGGACATTGAAACCTTTAATCGTTTCTGTACTTTTTCGGCAGAATAGATATCTTTTTTAATAGAAAAGATTTGTACGCGATAAGAGATGCCTAAAACAACAGGTTCAGCCACTTTCTTTAAAGATGTATCGGGTTCAGGCATCTTTTCCGGTTTTAAGGTCTTCATGGAATCTGGAAACACTTTTACCGATTCGGGATAAACCATGGTGGGAGGAGCCGGAGGTATTGAATCAGTAACCTCTTTTTTCGGAGGAACTGCGGGTTGTTTACCTTTACCGGGAGGAGGGGGTAATTTGATCCCATCGGGAGTTGAATATTGTGCGGATTTAAGGATCGCCGGATTACGTTTGTTAAAATTATAGGTCAGGGTAAGAGCGAAAAAAGAGTACATGTCATACTGAAAACCGCCCGATGTGACATCAAGGAGATCGGAATTAACTCCGTGCAACGTCCATTCAAGTCCCAGATTCACCTTATCGGCGAAGCTGTAATAAGCCCCTAGTCCGCCAAGTACCGCAAACTCTTTAGCCCAATTTGAAGGAGTTCCACTGCTGTCAATGGGTTGATGGGTAATCAGATCTTTCTTTTTCGTCATCCAGGTTGACATACCGGCCCCCAGGGTTCCATATACAAAGAATTTCCGTTGTGGTTTGTAACGGAAAAACAAATTACTTAAATTAACGGTCATATTCAGATTATATTCCAGGATGTTCCCGATAAAATAAACATTTGCCGGTGTTCCGTCTTTATTGTTTCTTTTGGTTCCGGAAATTTCGCTGTATAAAACCTGACCGCGCAGGGCAAACACGTGGCTGAATTGCCTGACTAGTGAAAAACTCCCGCCAAAACACCATTCGTTCATATTCTTGTCAACAGGCCAAAAAGAATTAACTTTCAAGTCACCAAAGAATATATTCGGTCCTCCACTTATGCTGATCGACCAGTTACTAAAAAAACGTTTTCCCAAATATCCCTGGGTCTGTGAAAATGAGGAAAACGGAAACAAAATCGAGAACAGAAGAAACGCGAAAAAAACAGATTTCCTCATGAACCGTAGGGTTAAGAATGATGAATCTGTAAAGATAAAGAGGCTGGGAAAGAATAAAACGACAGCGATAATATCTTTATTAACAACGAATTGTTATTTAATTCCAGGCTGAAATCCTTCGATAAATTGAACATTTTCTATAGAGAAAATACTGTGGTATTGAATATTTATCCGTCATATTGAATTTATAGTGACTTTTAGTATCTTTGCAGTCCCAAAATTCCTCCTTAGCTCAGTTGGTTAGAGCATCTGACTGTTAATCAGAGGGTCGCTAGTTCAAGTCTAGCAGGGGGAGCAGGAAAATCAGCCACTTACAAGGATCATTTGTGAGTGGCTTTTTTATTGTACAAATATTTGTACAAACATTCGATCTTCAAATGCGATTTTTCTGCCATATATGCAAGTATCACCTATTGAGGCATTGTCCAGGTTCTGTATTCAAATCTGTTCTACACTAAACTTTCTTCCCAGAAGCTCGTATGCGATTTACGGATAATTAGGAAAATTGTTTTTAATCTTCCTGACCGAGAGACGAAAAATGTGAAACACAAACGTAAATCAATAGTTTACGGTTTATTCCTGAGTGGGGGACGGGAGGGGGGAATGCCCTATTGGAATGTGTTTATACGATTTCAGCATCAGCCGATAAGAAATGTCATTTGATTATTTACTGTTCTTCGTATTCCTCAAGGATCAGGTCACTTTCCATACATGGTTTGAAATTTACTTTGTTGGATTTCAGTAGTTTTTAATGCACCTGACCGACCGTGCGTCAGTTCTTTCGTACTGATCCCGGTAAACCATGTCGTAATAATAATCGATCAAACGGGCATGAGAGGCAAAAACAGAAATGCTTCTTGAAGAAGTCCAGAAACAGGCATATTTTGTCAAACCAATATAGGTGTTATCATCATGGTGGATACCACCTGGTAAAGCAGTAAACCCGTAAAGATCTGTTCCGTTTCCATTGTTCTTCCAACCGGTGGTCGACTTCAGATTCTTACCTGCATCAAATCCCCGGTTCATATCATGGTACCAGATTGGATCCCCGATCCCATAATAACTGTCAGCAGTACCTTCAAGTACCATCCATTCGAGATCAGTGGCGACATGCCAGTCTCCCGGACAAATGCCCTGGATACTTACCGAATCACTGATATACTTCATCATTTCGCTCCATTGGTAAAGTCCACCGTATAAAGTACAATTATTTGCATCGTCATTAAAGCAGTATTTCTCAATGACTCCGTTATCGTATTGTGCAATCGTTCCGTTGATCTGGTTCCCGAGATCAATGTTTTCCTTTAACCAGCACTGGCTCATGATCTGAACCGTATTGTAGGTTTTCCCTTCATACACCACGGTGGGTATTCCCGGACACGGAATAGCGTAAGCAAACTGGAATAGTATATTTTGTTCGCTGTTGGGCTTTTGTATGATGGCGGATTCCATATCACTTGCATAGCCAACAAGCAACAGTTCATCACCCGGTGCAAATGTAAAACCACGACTCTGGGAGTTCTTCATATTTATTCCTGGCTCACTGCAGGTTTTCTTGAATTCAAGATTTGCCGTCTGTTTTTTCGATTGCAAAGAAATAAGTTTGACGCTGGCTGATGTTTTACCTGAAGAAAATGTCAGTAAATAAAAACCCTGATTACCTGCTGTAAAACGAAAACGACAAATACCCCTTTCCATTTCTTTACTGAAGACAAGGCTACTGCAGCCTCTCAAATCGCTGATCCTTGCATTTAAAAGTCCTTTATCCGGCATGAACAGACTAATCTCCGCATAATCTGCAAATGGATTTGAAGAGACTTCCGTCACCCTTAGTTTGCCTGATATCCCAGTCTGATTTTCATTGATACCGACAGGGCCAAGATTAATTATCATAACTCCCTGCGGAAGAGTGGTATCACAATCTTTTGTCACATTTTTTATCCAAACATGGTCCAATGTGACTGATTGCCCGTTATTAACTCCTGAAAAGTGCAGGATGATGTTGTTTTGCGCAAAGAGTTGGCATGAACAACAAAGACAAATGACGGAAATTCGGTAAAAATTTTTCATTGTTTTAATTTAATAGGATTAATGAAGAAATAAGACTACTAATATACATAAAATCAATGAAAAGTCGATGGTTTTTTGAGAATATTTTGGTGGGAATTCCAAGTTTAGTATGCTGGGAATATCCTATTTCATTTCCCCCACTTCAACAATAGTAATTTCTAAATATTCTTTCCTAATAGGCAGTTCCGGGTTAAAGAGTAACAGCCAAAGATCCTTATTTCCCGATTTCAGTTTCGGAGTGCGATCTAAACGCTTGGTTTAAAATTGCAGGTCTACCAATGCTGGTCTTGTTATGCCGGCCGAGGGATAGTCAATCGTATTGGTTTCTGCAGTCCCGGACCAACCAATTAATCCCTACCTCGAAACTGTCGGAATAATCATCGATACACCAATTCTTTCTCCTTCTTTGATCACGGTTTCATAACCCTTTAATGTATTAATCAATAAATCTTCATCGATGCGAATTTTGTTTTTTTCAAACAGCAGCACCACCGTGGAACCCCCAAATTTGAAATACCCTTTCTCTTCCCCTTTTTTTGCAAAATTCCCTGTATAAGTCTGTACGATACTTCCAACCATGGTTGCACCTACTTCAGTCATCACAACATCTCCAAACAAGGGGTTTGAAATGATGGTAAATTCCCTTTTGTTCAGGCAGAATATTTCAGTCATTTTACGCAAAGCAAAGGGGTTAACTGAATAATAATCACCGTCAATCCAGGTGATAGGCGATAAACTTCCACTAATGGGAAAATGGAAACGGTGGTAATCGAAAGGGGCAAGCCGGATGATCACCAGGGTGCCATCAAGGTAATTTTGAGCAAGGCGGGCATTATTCAAAAACGAAAAAATATCGAAGCGGTATCCTTTGATGATAAAATCGCGGTTGCTGATATTGGCAAATGCCAGTATTTTTCCATCGGCAGGCGACACTGTAACGGTTGAGTTGGTATCCACCGGTCTGGCATTATTCTTTAGTTTCCGAGTAAAGAAATCGTTGAAAGAGTTGAACTCCTGTTTTTGGGCGGTACTCATGTCGATATCAAATTCATCAACAAAGGGTTGTATTTTTTTGGTCGATGAAGGACGATCCATTCTATTGCCATAAACAGACGAAACCACCTTTCTTTTGGCCAGCGCCCACAATGTTGCTTCGCCAACCGGATTATTATACAGCCACACCAACCACTTTTCGCCAGCCACTTTTTCCGTTTTTAACAAGCCACTTTGCCTATAGTAATATTGGATGGGAACTTGTGGCGGCAACGGATATAAAGCCATTATGGCAATGACAGCAAGCAATAACAAAATGAGGCCCCACCTCTTTTTAGTTTTTGAAATGTTCATCTGTTATTATTTGTTTTTTATGAATCGGATGGAATACGCCAGATTGAATCTAATATCATCATAGGTTGGTGATTTATTCCAAACATGACTATTTCATGTTTGCTTTGTTTGCCTTGAATAGCAAATATAGTGCAAAGTCCAATAAATCATAGCACTGATCAGATGGGGTTATCCTGTGACATGATGGAGGAAGTTTATTAACCACCAGTAATTATCCGGATAAATGCTTATACGGGGAAATTGACAAGTTGCAACTTTGAGCAGAAAGGGGAGCATCACTGGATAAGGCGACAGAAATGTCGCTTTTTTCTTTTCCTGTCAAGGGATTCCGTGGTTGCAACTCTTCCAATCACTAAAATCAATTTTATTAAAAAAGCATTGAGGTCGGGGGAAATTACCACCGATGTTTTGGTCATTAACCTGTTGCAAATACTGGTCTTGTTAAATCGGCCGAGGGGTGGTCAATTTGACCGGAATCATCGGTCATTTGCCGGATTTATAAAGGCATATATGGAATAAATTACCAAAAAGAATGTCCTGAAACTATATTTGTTGGAAAGACCAACCAGCAAATCATGAAAACAAAATTAACTCTTCCCGGATTGATTCTTTTTTTCAGCATTTCTTTATGGGCTCAGAATAACCTTCCTTATCTTGGTCAAACACCACCCGGATTGACCGCGCTGCGTTTCCCGCCCGATTCTCTCCTGGCTACTAATAATTGGATGTGGCACGGATCACCTGTGTTCACATATGATGGATTGGAAATGTTCTGGACAGAATATTCGGAACCAACCACCGGCACATATAAGCTGGAAATTTTTACAATGCGTGTTGAAAATAATAACTGGAGCTCCATTCAGAGACCATTATTCACTGATACCAGTTATAAGGAAAACAATCCGCTTTTTAATGCCGGCAACGATACTTTATATTATTATTCTGATAGAACGACAAGCTTTATTAACCAGGTAGTAAGAACAACGACAGGCTGGGGTCAACCTCAGGCACTTCAAATACCCATTCCCCCTGATCATTTATATGGAACCACATTTTCTGTTACCAAAAACAGGGACATTTACCTGGATCTGTTGGACCAAACGACCAATGAATGCAATATCTATCTCTCAAAACTTCAAAACGGGAATTATCAATTGCCACAGCCATTGGGCCCGGAAATCAACTCAGGTTACAATGAATCTTGTCCATTTATCGACCCCGATGAACGATACCTCATTTTGGCATCAAACAGACCTGGAGGATACGGAGGTCAGCTCGACCTGTATATCTGTTTTAAGAATGAAGACCAGACCTGGACGGATGCGATCAATATGGGATCTGCAATTAATTCTACAGGTGCGTTTTTTCCTTTTGTGACATTGGATAAGAAATATCTGTTCTTTACTACCGGTAAACCAGCAGATATCGGGTACAATCCTTACTGGATCAGTGCAGATATTATAGACAGCCTTCATATACTGGTTGGTATTGATAGGGCAGGAAAATCCTCAGAACAGTTGAAACTATATCAGAACCAGCCAAACCCGGTCAGAAATCAAACAACCTTTTTCTTTGATCTGGATTATTCAGGAAAATTTTCCTTTGAAATAAATTCCCTGACAAAAGACAGAATACGGGTTTTGTTTGAAAATAAATTCTTCCCGAAAGGGAAACATTCAATCGTATTCGATGCGTCTGAATTACCTGCCGGAATATACATTTATAAGCTGACATCATCTGTGGGAGGTATGGTAACAAGGAAAATGGTTGTCATAAAATGATATGCTGCAACTTTGAGCAGTAAGGGGAGCAAAAGTCTGTGAATGGGAAAAGATATAAAGTAATTGCTGCTTATTAGGTTAAAAACGAAATATTTCAAGATTTTACGCCGATAGAACAAATGTCATTTGCTTGCAACTTTGTCCACCAAGGGGAGCAGATCTGGCAAGGGTTTCAGAAATTTGATTCTGAAGCCCTTTTTCATTTGCCACATTGCACGCTTCTGTACGAAAGGAATCTCCGCCTTTGAGAACAATAAATCGACTGACAAGGTCATCTATCTCTCATCGTGTTCCTCGCCGGCAAATCAGAATTGAAATATGCTGGCAGAGTATTTGTTCAAAGACCGTAATTGTAGTTCAATCATTAACTATACAAAAGACATGAAGTGGGTTGATGTGCAAATTCCGGTAATATCGATCACCTAAATCCGGAGAAAAGTGACCACCGGATTTCCAAAGAAAAGAAGGTGGGTATTTGCCAAAAATCTTTATATTTACGAAACTCTTTCCCATTCTTCCTGTCATTATTCTACACAGGTCGGGATGGAGTGCAACCTGTTATAGTATCCTGACCACAAAACAAATAACTATATGAAAAAACAACTTCTTCAAATCGTCTTTGCAGGATTTGCCTTCCTGCTCCTTTTTGCAATTTGCGGATGCAAAAAAAACCAGGATACGGTATACGATCCGTTCAACACAGGAAGCGGCACACGTAACCTGATTGTCGTGATCAGCGACATCCATCTCGGCGCAGACCTCAGTTATGCTGAATGCAACGCAAACGTGGGACCCCTTGCCGGGTTGCTTGAAAAGATCAGGTCATCCCAGAACGTGAAAGAGCTGGTGATCGCCGGCGACCTTGTGGATGAGTGGTTCGTTCCGGCTACGACAGATACATACCAGGGTAAAGACCAGGCCGACTTTGTCGACCGGGTGGCAGCCACGAATAAGGCAGTGTTTGATCAACTCAGGGCAATCATAATGGATGGGATCATCAAGGTCACATACGTGCCAGGGAACCATGACCTGACAGTTACCAATGACAACATCGAAAGGATCCTGCCGGGCGTGAATCAGTCGCGTGACGCAGGAACCCTCGGGCTGGGGACCTATTCGCCCGACAATTACCCGCATATCGCCATCGAGCATGGCCACCGGTATAACCTCTTCTGCGCACCCGACCCAATCTCAAACCAGGCTGTCGCACCCGGTACGATCCTGCCCCCGGGATACTTCTACACCCGGATCGCAGCCCTGCATGTGGTGCAGAACGATACTGTGCTAACCGACACAATCCCTGTGGTCACTCCCAATCAGTCGGGAGGAGCCAGCCAGCAGCTTCTTTACAATTACTGGCAATTCTGGAATTCATCCCTTACCGCGTTTCCCATCAGGAATCTTTTCAACGAAAAGATGATTGTGACCAATGTCAACGGCTTCGCAGGAAATTTTTCCGTGAACGATGTGCTTCCCTACCAGGCCACACCGGGCAGTACCATCGCGGTAAACCTGTTCGACGGCGTTCAGGACTCCTGGCCGCAGCGCTGTGTGTTAAATCATGTTCCCGTACCTATTCCGACGGAGTACACCATGGTAAATGCTTCTTCAAACACGGCGATCGATACGATGGCCTATCTCCAGTATTTCATGAACACTCTGTCGGATACAAGGCTGGTCGTATTCGGCCACACTCATGTTCCTTTGGTGAAAACCTGGGTCAATCATTCGGGGCTGAAATCGGTTTATGTCAATTCAGGCACATGGATTGACAGCAACCCAAAACTCACGACAATGAACTTCGTTATCATTACCCCGCAGAACAATGATGCTGCCTCGCAGACCTGGGTGACGCTGTTCAACTTCCAGGGTGGGACCTTCAATGAAATGAATAAAGAGTCGCTGCGATTCTGAGGAATTTGAGTAAGCTGATTCATTCTGAAAAAGCCGGCAGGAAAAGCCCATTGATCAGGATGACTTAAGCCTTATTGTATTCCTGGGCGAAAGCAGTTTGTTACGCAATTCTGAGTGCAGTCTTCATCCTGCTCTTCATTCAATTGCTGTAAGTTGGAAGCGGCATCCTGATAAAGACGGAACCCGCAGGTAAGTTATAGGTCCCAGGGGCAGAAGACATTCTAATCCCTACCGGGCATGTATGAGTTGCGGGTTTTATTGGAGGAATCATCGGTTTTGGCATAAGGTCGCGGATTCATTTCAATCAAGGGGAGGGTACATGAAGTATAGAAAATTTATTTGCAATTTTCGTGCGCAAGGAGAGCCTCACTGGACAAACCGACAGAAATGTCGGCTTTTTCTTTTACTGGCAAGGGGTGTCTTGGTTGCAACTCGTATAATTTCTCTCTAATAGGTTTTACTTCAATTGTTATAAAAGACTTGTCAGGGGCATTCTCCCCTTTAAAAACCACATATTAATATTATACCTTTATTGTTGAAAATTACCTGACAATTTACATTCAGTATTTTCTTAGCCTAACGAGAATTGAAAAAACAATCGATTATGAGATCTGTGATTTTCTTAGGAATATCATTACACTCAAAGGTTCATTTGGTCGTCAAAATATTCTTTTTCATATAAAGGATAATATGAATAGAATCACACCTTTCAGCTTGCATCTAGCATCAAATAAAGTTCTTCTTTGATTTCAACACAATTATCTATAATTTAGCATATGATATTTTAACCTGAAGGCTGCAGAAATCTCAAAATATGCAATTGTGTTAAGGGAATAATAAAACGGCAATATTCAAAACATGAATGAATCTAAAAACAATTAACCGGTAAAGATGGGCAGCAACAGAATGTTCCGGGCAACCCGGAACATTCAGAAAAGATTATGCAAAATATTTCACAGGAAAGTGACAACGCAAAAAGTCAATCTGAAAAGTCCGAAAACATGGAAGTACATCCTCATTCAGACAACCATGGAAAGAAAACATGGAAAGCTTATTTCTTTGAATTTTTCATGCTGTTCCTTGCAGTATTCTGCGGTTTTTTAGCCGAGTATCAGTTAGAGCATAAGTTAGAGAGAGACAGGGAGAAACAGTTTATTATTTCAATGGTGAAAGAACTTCAGGAAGATCTTGTGCAAATTGATATGGTACAGAAGGACACCAATAGATATAAGAATTTAGATACCTTGGCGATGATACTTCTGGAGAGTGACAGGCACTCGGAGGAAATTAACAAAACATATGAATTGTATTTCCGAAACACAACAACCATTGCTTACATGTCATTTAACAGAAATACCCTCACCCAGCTTAAGAATGCCGGAAATATGAGGTTAATACGAAAGATGAATGTTGTAGACAGCTTAAATCAATTGGACAATAAAATCACTGAATTACACACCCAGCTGGAGTTTTACATGAAGATCATGTACGATAATTTTAAGTTAGGGTCCAGAATCTTCGATATGGGTTATCTGATCAAAGATAAAGAAGGCAAGTGGATGAGGTCAAAGAAAAAGTTTAATAAAATTCCCGGTAAATTTGACTTTATTACCAATGACAAAGCCACATTCATTGAATTTGGGAACATGATGAAGATGCAGGCAGTTGGTTTACTTGCATATCATTTTGTGCTGGAAGACTATAGGAAATATTCTGTTCGGTTAATTGCTTTCTTAAAAAAGGAATATCACCTTGAAAAGACCTTGTAAATCAGGCTGTGGTAAAAACAATTTAAATTGTGGTTCATCGCAATAATCCGAACTTATAGATATATTTTAGTAAGTGGTTTTTTTTATTGTAATAATCAATGTTACAATCAACCAGTCATGTTTTCGACCATTATCCTTATTGTATCAGAAATTCGAGCTCCAGAAGATGCGTTGTAGTGACTTATGTGCATTATGTGCCGCCCAACTCCATTTTCTTTCGACACTTGCATTCAGGATTTTCTTTTCATATATTTGCAATTATCGGTTTGTTTCAAATACAAATTCAACCCACCTTGTCCACATAATCTATCCAGATTCCTGACCGAAACTTGGTTTTTAACCAATTGATATAAATTTCAATTCCTCAAATAAATTATCTCCTTAGCACATTTGAAATCTTAAAACCAAAACCCATGAAAAAAACAAAAACAGGGATTTTTATGATGGCCACACTGCTGCTGGTAGCATTTACCTCATCTTATGACGGTCCCGATCCTGCCTATTTTAAAGCTTTCGGGTACGGATCAATTGCGGCGTCAATCGGGGGGCGTCCTTCATTTGATCAATATAATCCAGCTCAATTCGACTATCAGGATGGAATATTTTATATCAAGTCAACTGCTGAAAGGTTGGATCTGAGAGCCCTTTTACCTGAAGGCCAAACCTATGAATCGATGATGAATGCCTTGTTTAAAGCCAAGAGCGATTTGCTGAAAGACAAAAAAAAGGAAGCCATTTATTGGTATGCCTGGAGTTCCCATGAATATGACGGCACCAGGAAATATCCCGAATGGAAGAAGGGATCCCCACATCCGGATTACCATGACAAGACAGTATGGAGGGAATCTATAAACTATGAACCTGCAAAAACCTGGATCTCAACTGCCATCTATTTTGAAGATGATGACACTGACTTCAGAACTGATGTGGTGAATACCTGGCTGAAAATGGCAAAACCCGGAATGCAATTATACATTCTCAATACGGTCGGGTTTGAAAGGTGGGTGAAAGAAGCTGCTTATTGGGATTATGGACAGGGGAAAACTGTAACCCCATTGGAGTTTGTTATGTCCGATAATCACTATGCTTATTGCATTCTGCAAATCAAATAAGTTCGTACATCCTGATAAGATTTAAAGATCACATTTATAGGATCGATAAAACCCCTTTTGATTTACCAAACCTTTAAAACCAAATGCATTGCAAAATCAGAGGGTCATCTGCCTCAGGTGGATCCGGTTTGGATAGCAACAGGCAGTTTATGTTGAGCAATAAAGAGTCATCCATTGGTCACTCTTTTCTTTTATTGACTCCTCCCTCAGGTTACCCTCTTTTAGCGGGTTGTTTTTCTTATAGCCACCACCTATGGTGGTGGTAGTTTACTTAATGCGCTACTCCCATTTCTTCAAGAATAAATCCGGCATGACCAATTTTGTCAGTGATAAACAATACATAATGGATATCAACTGAGATGCATCGTTGAAGTGCAAAGTCATACTGCCAATCGCTGATCATCGACTCATAGTTGCCATCAAAAGCCACCCCGACAATCTCTCCTCTGGCATTTAAAACAGGACTTCCGCTGTTTCCACCTGTAATATCACACTGGTTCAGAAAGGCAATAGGAACATCCTTTAAATTCGGATCTGTCCATTTTCCGAAATCTTTTTTCTGATAAAGCTCAACCAGATCTTTTGGGGCGTCAAAAGGATCGGCCCCCGTATTTTTCTCGACCATGCCCTGTAGGGTTGTAAAAGGATAATACCACACCGCATCGGCCGGACGATATCCCTTTACTTTGCCCCATGTAAGCCGGATAGTCCCATTGGCATCCGGGTACAAACCGGTACCTTTCCATTCGTAAAGACCATCCAGGTATACCTTACGTAATTCGGTCACATTATATCCGAATTTCTGGCTTGTTTTCTGAATCTCTTCAGCCATCGGATCAATGCTGAAAGCCAGATTAATGAAAGGATCGTTGACCGCCTTTAGCTCTGATTGGGATTTATCAAACAGGGTTTTTACAAATTCCCTATCCAATAGTTTTGTCGATTTATATGATTCATCAACAAACTGAGCAATAGATCCTGAAGGATTGTTGAATACGTATTCAAGTCCTGTAATCCGCTGGTCCTGAGGAAGTGCCTTGGCCATCTTCAAAGAGCGCACCATGAGTGCCTTGTCGAATGGCTCGAAATAATTGGCATAGGTAAATTCGAGACCTTCTTTAAACTGGTTGATCGTTTCTTCCGCGAAACCCGGATCTTTTTCACCCACAGGTTTTTCTCTTTGCTGAGCCACATAAATTAACTGTTGGGCAAGATTTAATGGGGTACCTGCCAGGCCTTGCAAGTTCCCGAAAACATTGTCACGGTCCTTGGTTTTTTCCAGAACTTTATATTCTTCCTTCTCACGTATGAGGATATCACCATATTTTGCTTTGGTTTCAGGCTTGCTGTTTGCCCAACTGACGAATTCCTTCTCAAAAACCAACTTCTTTTCATAGAAATTTGTTTTTTTCATTCCATCGACCTTCCCCTGGTAATTTTTCATCACATTGGCAAGGCCTTTCTTCAGGTTTGCAACCTTGAGCTGCCCTTCGTGATTGTTTTCTGTCAGCTTGTCAGCAAGGTCTATTATTTCCTTGAAGTTCTGGATGGAAAAGGGATAATTATAGTGTTCATTCCAATAAACCGATGTCGATGAACGGTAGCGGGTGGTCTGGCCGGGATAACCAACTATGAAATTGAAATCACCATCCTTCAGAAAGTCGCTTGCAACTTTAAGCCATGTCTTTGGCTTATAGGGCACGTTATCGGTCGAATAAGCTTTTCCGGTTCCATCAGGAGACACATAAACACGGAAGAAAGAGAAGTCACCGGTATGTCTCGGCCACATCCAATTATCAACCTCCCCGCCGTAATTGCCAATGGAACTTGGAGGAGCATACACAATGCGGATATCCTTAAATACCTTATGGACAAATAAAATATATTGTCTGCCGTTGTACATCTGTGAAACGGAAGCTTCAATGTCTTCTTTCCCTTTTTCAAGGGCATCCGTCATTTGCAGGACCTTTTCGTTGATCTTTTTGTTTTTTTCGGTCGGATCGGTGATGTTTTTTGCTGCATCAAGTATTTCATTGGTAACATCCTTCATGTCGACCAGCAACCTTGCGCGATACCCGGGTGCTTTGATTTCATCGCTTCGCTTACTTGCCAGAAACCCGTTAGCCAGGTAATCGCTGCTGACGCTGGAAGTTCTCTGAAGGGCGGTATAAGCCACATGATGATTCGTTATCAGCAATCCGTCTTTTGAGACAAAAGATGCCGTACCGCCTCCAAGCTGAACAACAGCATTGGCAACGCATGGATTATCTTTACTATAAACCTTATCCACCGGGACCTGGAGACCATGCTTATTCAGCTCCAGTTGTCCGAGCTGGGAAAGCAGCCACATGCCTTCCTGGGCATGAACCTGGATAATAACAAGGCATAACCATAAAATGGCAAAGAAGATTTTTTTCATTTTTACCTCCGTGATTATTGTTAAAATTTCAATTAGGATTAAATTAGTCGTATGTATTACAAAAAAGTTACACCGCCTTTAGCAAATCAAATTTATCAGGTGGAAATGAAAATGAAAAAAAAATTCTCTGAAAAGGCCAATTAACTCGATAATCGATGTAAAAATACCCCTAACCCATTTTTTAAAATGGGAGAAAACAGTGGAACGGCAAATAAGATTGGACTTTTTCGCTGTAACTCTTTCCGGAGTTATTTTTCATCCCGTTTTTTTTCTTCGGACCTTTTCAGAATTTCTTCCTGAATATTTTTCGGCAGGGGCATATATTTATGAAACTCCATTGAATAATTTGCCCTGCCACTAGAAATATTCCGCAACTGGGTTGCGTACCCGAACATCTCCATCAGGGGGACAAAGCCATTGATCTTCTGAGATCCTTTACGATACCGGCGCATGGCTTCAATCCGTCCACGACGTCGGTTCAAATTACCGGAAATATCCCCGATGTATTCGTCTGGAGTATTAATTTCTATTTTCATAACAGGCTCCAGAAGAATGGGGGTGGCTTTCAGGAAACCTTGCTTGAAACAAATGGAGGCACATGTTTGAAAAGCCATATCGGAGGAATCGACCGGATGAAAATTTCCATCCAGAAGAACGGCTTTTACGTCAACAACCGGATAACCAGCAAGGATACCTTTCTCAAGGGTTTTTTGGATTCCTTTATTTACCGATGGAATGAATTCAGATGGAATAGCGCCTCCCTTAATTTTATCCACAAACTCGTATCCTTTCCCTTCATTGGGCTCAATACGCATTACGATCTGGGCAAACTGTCCTTTACCACCGGTTTGTTTGGCGAATTTGTAATTTGATTCAACCTCGGCAGTGATGGTCTCGCGGAAAGCAACAGCTGGTTCACCTACAATAGCTTCGACTTTGAATTCGTGTCTAAGCCGGTCTACAATAATCTCCAAATGTAATTCCCCCATCCCGGATATAACCGTTTCCTCGGTTTCTTCATCATATCGGACATTGAAAGAAGGATCTTCCATTACAAACTTGTGTAAAGCTTCACCCAGCTTTGTCTGATCCTGACGTTTGGCCGGGGATATCTTCATCTCAATGACCGTTGGAGGAATATGAATGGATTCTAGCAGAAGCTTGTGTTCATCACTGCAAAGGGTATCTCCTGTTTTTGTCAATTTCATTCCGATCAGGGCAACAATATCACCGGGACCTGCTTCAGAGATTTCTTCCCGGTCCTTTGCATGAATGCGATACAACCTTCCGATCCGTTCATGTTTACCTTTTGTCGAGTTGAAGACCTGCATCCCGCTCTTCAGGGTACCGGAAAAAACACGGGTAAATGTTTGCTGACCGACAAAAGGATCATGAATCAATTTAAAGGCAAGGGCAGAAAACGGTTCTTTTGGTGACGGGTGACAGGCTCTGGTCTTTCCCTGGTCGTCAAGGTCAATCCCCACAACGGCTCCAACATCGATAGGTGATGGCAGATAATCCAGAACGGCATCAAGCAATTGCTGGATACCTTTGTTTTTGTATGCGGCCCCGCAGAATACCGGGGTAATTAATAATTTCAGCGTGGCTTCACGGGCAACTTTCTTAAGCATTTCAAGTGGGATCTCTTTTTCCTCAAAGAACAATTCCATGATCTCTTCATTAAATTCGGCAAGCTTTTCGACCAACGCAGCCCGTGCCTCTTCACAACTTTTCCTGCTTTCCTGAGGGATTTCTACTTCACTCCATCCGTGTTCATGAAAAAGAAAAGCCTTCTGTTCAAGGAGATCGATCATCCCAATAAAATTTTCCTCAGCACCCAGAGGAATTTGAAAGGGGAAAGCATTGGCATCCAAGTACTTGTTCATTTGTGAAACAACAGCTAAAAAATCAGCCCCGGTACGATCCATTTTATTAATAAACGCAATCCGCGGGACCTTATACCGGTCAGCTTGGTTCCAGACTGTTTCACTTTGGGGTTCCACTCCACCGACAGCACAAAAAACGGCCACCATTCCGTCGATAACCCTGAGTGACCGTTCGACCTCAATGGTAAAATCAACGTGACCAGGTGTATCAATAAGGTTAATCTGGTGTCCTTTCCAGAGGCATGAAATAGCTGCTGAAGCGATCGTAATTCCACGTTCCTGCTCCTGCTTCATGAAATCCATGGTAGCCAGTCCGTCGTGAACCTCGCCCATCTTCCGGTTAGTCCCGGTATAAAATAAAATTCGTTCGGTTACTGTGGTCTTGCCTGCATCAATATGCGCAGCAATCCCTATATTTCTAAGTCTTGATAAAGGCATGTGAAAATATTTTGGGGGGCAAAGGTACGGCTAATTTCCGCTCGAAATACTTTTCTTGAGCTCTATTGCTTTAGTAAAGTCAATAACAGAACCAACCAAATCACCTTTATTTTTTTTGGCAAATCCACGGAAATAATGAGCATCGCTGTATTCAGGTTTAAATTGAAGGACTGTAGAAAAATCTGAAATAGATTTATCCCACTTGCCTGTCTTCAGGAAGACCAAGCCACGGTTACAATATGCTTCAACCAGACGTGGATTTTTCTTTATAGCTTTATTCAAATCGTGAATCGATGCATCGTACTTCTCCATATACCCAAATAAACAACCCCGGTTATTGTATCCTGCAGCCAAATTGGAATAATGTGAAAGAAGCATGTCATAAGCTTTTTGGGATTGATCAAGATCTGCGGCGAGGCGGTAAAAATACCCCAGGCCTAACAATAAAGTTGAATCTTCGGCTTTATCCAGCTCTCTTGCTTTCAGGAAAAAATCAACGGATTTATTATAGCGGCCAATGGTATAACAATAATTTCCGTAATTAAAATTTGCCTCATAAAATTTTGGTTCTTTAACCGAATATCCGAACAGTGCGTCAATCAGGGCAGTATCTGTAGAACTATGAAGCACTTCGTTCGTCCCGATAAGATAAGAAAAGAAAACCTGATCTTTTGTAAAGGGTGAATTCTCCCAAAATTCCGGTTTTTTCAGTTGGGCAACCGGGATTCCGAGGGCAAAGCTACAAATGCTGAGAATGCTATCCGGCATATCCAGTTCCATGAATGCCATACCGATATAAAAATTGCATAACGACTTTGACAGAGTAGTATCTTTTCTCGCCTCTTTAAAATCCCGGATGGCGTCTGAGTAATATTTCTGATGCAGATAATTGATTCCCCGGTAAAAATGGATTGCACCCGTTGTGTTGCTTCTGGGGAACAGGTCCTCCTTTGTGGAGTCGGCCAAAGAAGAAATATCAGTCCGGTAATAAACCCGGTAAATTTCTTTCATTTCCAGTGTCTGGCCAATGGCGTACCGGAGGGAAAAGAAAACCAAAACAAATAAAAACAACTGGCTTTTTTTCATGATTCCAGGGTGTTCAAAGGCAAACTTTGATTTTTCTCTCAAAAATACTCTTTTTTACAAATTTAAGTGAGCAGGTTTTCAGCTATTTTTACACAACAAAATGTTGCTTAAATGAGATTTCGGTTAAAAACCCGCGAATTATTGGTTTTTATCCTTATTTCGCTATGTGTGTATGTATTTCTGATCGTAGGATTTGCATATTTATACTATATTTCCGGGAGCATCGGACTTACCCCGTATTCCAGACCATACACCGAGATCATTGATTTTGAAAAATCAATTTACTTCAGCATTGTTTCTTTTCACACGATCGGTTTCGGAGATATTCATCCTACTACGGACCTTGGCAGAAAAATGGTCATGGCCCAATCAACCATTTCATTGTTTTTTACTTCGATCTTCTCAGGCTTTCTGGTTTATTTTGTTATTAAAAGACCCCGAGATATTTTTACCACGAAAAATGTTTATATCCGTTTCCGCCGGGAACAATTCTTCCTCTCCATCCGTCTTGCGAATAAAGGACGTGACATCATTGATCTGAAAAGTAAATTTGAAGCGTGGACCATTGAAAGCAATACCCGGAAAAGAGTTTTCCGGTGTGAAGAAGAATTACCCGACCTGGAAAAGATTCTGTATTATGACATCAATCTTAATGATCCGGCGAATCAATCTCTCAAAACAGCAATCCTGGATGCTTTGCAAAATGGAACATTGCTTCACATGAAGTTTTCATTCATCGGAAACGATATGAAAACAGGTGAACAGGTTGCATACGCTAAATATTATGATTCACGGAAGCTCCGGTTCGGAAAAATGTTCATGAATATTTATTCCTGGGATATCAACGGAAGACGCAAAAATTTTAAATGGAAAAATTTTGAACGGATTGAAACAATGGAAGAAAAAGTTAAAAATCATTTTTTTGCCGATTAATTCTCCTTGGCTTTCCTGAAAATATTGGGCATTGCAAATTCCTGACTACCGGTTTTTGCAACAAAAAGAACCCATATGATCCACATGATTATAATTTCAAAATAAAACATGGGTCCAAATAGAATAGTCTGAAGGATCTGATAATGTTCCGGGTAAATTGTACAATGTGCGGTTAAAACCAAAAAACGGATAACTACTAGAAACAAGATAAATATTATGTTTAACGGAATATACCAGAGTTTTTTTATCCATGAACCAGAAATAATGAGAAAGACAATAAATACCAGAAACATTTGCTTCAACCCCGAAAGATTAAACCCATACTTTACATGAAACCCATTTGAAAGTATAATACTGTTTTTATCGTGTACCAGATCAAGTCTTAGGACTGGATTCAGGATCCGGGGTATCAGATCCAGCAGGATGGTTCCAATCGAATTGCTTAGCCTTCCCAGGAATGGAATGTTCCTGATATCGTTTTCATAACTCCCCCAAAAGATCTCAAACGGATAAAAAATAAATAAAAAAATGCAAAACTCGAAAAAAAACCAGAAATTCCAGTTGTGAAGATATTTGCGAAAGGATTTGTTGAAAGCCTTTGACATCCGGCAAAGAGAATAGAATTCAAAGTTAAAGGATATCTTTAATTTTTCGAGTCCATTTATAAATATCTGGTAGGATCTTTGTCAAAACCGTTTAACATAACCATGGCAATAAGGAATGGACCCTTTTTGATCATAATAATCCTGATGGTAGTCCTCAGCTTTCCAAAAAGACTGTACCGGCTTTATTTCAGTAACAACAAGATAACCTTTTTCTTTTAGCTGACGGATCAAATTTTCGGCAATCTTTTTTTGTTCTTCATTCCTGAAAAAAACAGCCGACCTGTACTGCTCTCCCCAATCAGGTCCTTGATGATTCCATTGCGTCGGGTCATGGATTTCGAAAAAAAGAGTAACAATTTCCAGGAAAGAAATTTCCTCTGGATTAAAAACCACTTTGATGGCTTCATAGTGGCCGGTTTTACCGGAACATACTTCTTGATATGTCGGAAAGTCCTTTGCTCCTCCAGTATAGCCTACTTCAGTAATAAGGACCCCTTTAGCCCTTTTCATATAATATTCCATACCCCAGAAACATCCACCAGCCAAAATAGCTGTATCCGTCAAATTCATTATTTTTTCAGGATTGAAATCGAGAGAAATTGAATTTACACAATGCCGTGTATTTTTTGCTGTCAAACCTTCTCCAAAAAATATATGCCCTAGATGCCCTGCACAACGGGCGCAAACAATTTCTGTGCGCAAGCCGTCGGTATCTTGAATCTGTTTAATGGCTCCCGGGATCTGGTCGTCAAAACTTGGCCAACCGCACCCTGCATCAAATTTATCATCAGACCGATAGAGAGGAGCGCTACAGCGTTTGCAATAATAAATACCCTTTTCGTGAAAGGTTTCATATTTGCCGGAAAATGGCGTCTCTGTGCTTTTATGAACAATAACCTGCTCTTCCTCCGGTGTTAATTTTTTATAACTCATGGTGGTTTCCAATTTGCCGATGGAATCGTAATCATCTTGCGAACATCCTGTGACTCCAGGAACATATAAAATCAGAATTAAAATAAAATTTCTGAAAATCATGAACTTAATTTAGTCCCGGTAAAAACGACAACCCTGATTCTTTATTACACTAAAAAAACCGTTAGCTTTATATACCAACGGTTTTTATTCTAAACCTGCTTATTATTTAACTTTTTTATAAAATGAAAATTTTTTCCAATTTAGTAATTGCCCCGGAAGTCAATTTGATGTAGGCATCTCCTCGGGGAACCAACCCATTGATATCGAAACTGCTTTCTTTCAGGTCTGGCCCATACATTATTTTGTTCATCAATACCTTGATCAGCTTCCCTGTACACGAATAAAGCTCAATTTTGACATTCATACCATCTTCGGTATTATAAATGACATTTATCCGTTTAAGGACCGGATTGGGCATGATTTTCACTTTAAAATTCTGACGTTCTCTCAACGTTCCCCTGCAGAGATTTTCATCCGGAACGTTCAGGTCTAAAAATAACGGACTCCGACGAATAGGAACTTTAACAACACGAACCTCAGGTTGTTTTCTGACTTCAACCTTTTTTACAAGCCTTCTTCTACAAGGACAATCATCATCGACAGCTTTGACGGTCAAAGAAAAAGAACAAAGTAAGATCAAGGGAAACAGCATCCGCAATTTCATAGGGCTTTTTTCAATTTCTACGGAGCTCGTGGTCATAGGGTTACATTTATATACCAGGAATAAGTAAATGTTGTTATTTTCCCGGGTTTTGTATGTAATGAGCAGATAACCGTTTTTTATACCTTTACCAGCCGATAAAAGGTTAAAGAATGAAAAGAATTCTTGGAATGGGGAATGCCCTGGTCGATATTATGATTTCGCTTGAATGCGAAGAAATCCTGAAAGTACTTGAACTTCCCAAAGGCAGCATGCAACTTGTTGATAAAGAAAGAAGCAATAAAATCCTGGATGTCCTGAAGGGCTATACAAAGAGTCAATCAGCGGGTGGTTCAGCGGCCAACACAATCCATAGTCTGGGGATGCTTGGAATACCAACCGGATACGTTGGAGTGGTTGGCGAAGATGACTTTGGCGGATTTTTTGTTCGCGACATGATCAATGCAGGTGTGGATCCCATGATGATCCATAGTACAGAAGTAACCGGGCGGGCAATTGCACTGGTTACTCCGGATTCAGAACGTACATTTGCTACTTTCCTTGGTGCTGCCATTGAACTCACGGCAGGGAACCTGAGATCTGAAATGTTTAAGGATTACGACTATTTTCATATAGAAGGATATCTTGTGCAAAATCATGATCTCATTCATCGAGCAGTAAAATTAGCTAAGGAAAAGGGGTTAACCGTTTCCCTGGACATGGCGAGCTATAACGTGGTAAATGCTAATAAGGATTTTCTCGGGGAAATTATTCATAATTATGTAGACATTCTTTTTGCCAATGAAGAAGAAGCCAGGGCTTTTACGGGTTATGAACCGGAAGAAGCCCTCAGAGAAATTGGAGAAACAGTTGAAATTACTGTCATTAAGACGGGCAGCAGCGGATCGCTGATCAAGCAGGGAGTAGAGATCGTACCTGTCGGAATAATTCCTGTAACGCCTGTTGATACTACAGGTGCCGGCGATCTGTATGCTGCTGGATTCCTTTATGGCCATTCCCTGGGATTGTCCCTGAGGCGTTGTGGTGAAATAGGCGCATTGCTGGCAGGACGGGTCATTGAAATCATAGGGTCAAAAATGCCAATGGAACATTGGGTGCTCATTAAGAACCAAATAGTTAATTAAAACATGCCAAATACAGGCTTTTTCATGGTCTATGATCTGTAATTGACTGTCTTTGTTGGTTTATTCCATATCTTTTTATAATTTTGCAGCCCTTTTCAATAAATAATTATTTCATTTTATAATTCAATAATATTCGTTTACCATGAAGGTTTATCAGACTAGTGAAATCCGCAATATTTGCCTGATCGGGGGCGCTAAATCCGGAAAGACTACCCTAGCAGAAGCCATGCTTTTTGAGGGCAGCGTTATCAACCGCCGCGGAACCGTTGAAGATAAAAATACTGTTTCCGATTACCGACCCATTGAACTTGAACGGCAGAACTCTGTTTCAGCATCCATCCTTTACACTCTTTGCCAGAACAAAAAAATAAATCTTATTGATACTCCCGGATTTGATGATTTTTGTGGAGAAGTTATTTCTGCACTTCATGTATCTGATACAGCCCTTATGGTTGTCAACGGGCAGAATGGTGTTGAAGTCGGAACAGAAATAACCTGGCGGTATGCAATGAGAAACAACAAACCTGTCATTTTTATTATCAATCATCTCGACCAGGAACATGCTAATTATGAAGAAACCATCCGTCAGTTGAAACAACAATTCGGGAAAAACATAACTCCGATGCAATATCCGGTCAACGCTGGCTCCGGCTTCAATGCCATTATTGATCTGTTGAAGATGAAGCAATACAAATACCCGTCCGGAGGAGGGAAACCTGAAATAGCTGATATCCCGGTAAGCGAGAAAAGTAAAGCTGAAGAAATGCATGCAGCACTTATCGAAGAGCTTGCATCAAAGGATGAATCGCTGATGGAAATTTTCTTTGATAATGGGACTCTGACGGAAGAACAGATGCAAAAAGCATTAAGGAATGGTTTGCTGAGCCGGACTATTCTTCCAGTGCTTTGCACTTGTGCAAAACAAGATATGGGCATTGGCCGCATTCTTGAATTTGTTACCGAGAATGTTCCTGCTCCGAATGAATTACCGGGAGTAAAGACCAAGGATGGAAAAGTGTTGAAATGTAATCCTGCCGATCCTGCTTCTGCCTTTATCTTCAAGACATCCATTGAACCACATCTAGGGGAGATTTCCTACTTCAAGGTATTTTCAGGCGAGATCTCTGAAGCGATGGATATGGTTAATCCGGCACGCCAATCAAAAGAACGTGTTTCGCAAATTTTTGTGGTGAACGGAAAAAACCGTGAGAAGGTTGAAAGAATGATTGCCGGAGATATCGGAGCAACCATCAAGCTGAAAAACGCATATACCAATAATACGCTGAATTCACAGAAAAACCCGGATGACATCATCGAACCGATGGTTTATCCTGATCCAAAATTCAGGGTAGCTGTTAAAGCCAAAAATACCGCTGATGATGAAAAAGTCAGCAGTACACTGAACGAACTCGCAAAAATGGATCCAACGATTGTGATGGGTTATTCCCGTGAGCTGAAGCAGATGATCCTTCAGGGTCAAGGAGAGTTGCACTTAAACCTGGCAAAATGGCACGTTGAAACAATTGAAAAAATTCCTATCGAATATTTTGCCCCACGCATTCCTTATCGTGAAACCATAACAAAATCAGCGAAATCGATGTATCGTCATAAAAAACAGTCGGGTGGGGCGGGTCAGTTTGGCGAAGTGCATATGATGATTCAACCGTATAAAGAAGGCATGACCGAACAAAATGAATTTCCGATCCGTGGCCGTGATGTTATAGAATTGGAATGGGGAGGGAAGTTGCAGATGAACAACTGCATTGTCGGAGGGGCCATTGATGCCCGGTTTCTGCCTGCCATTCTGAAAGGTGTTATGGAAAAAATGGAAGAAGGTCCACTGACCGGTTCTTATGCACGTGACATCGTTTTTAATGTATATGATGGTAAAATGCATCCGGTTGATTCAAACGAAATATCGTTCAAACTGGCAGGCCGGAGTGCCTTCAAAGAGGCCTTTAAAAATGCCGGCCCTAAAATCCTTGAACCAATTTATGATGTTGAGGTCATTGTTCCCGAGGAAAAAATGGGGGAGGTTATGACCGACCTGCAAGGTCGCCGTGCAGTTATCATGGGAATGGAAAGTGAAGGGAACTACCAGAAGATTATCGCCAAAGTCCCGCTTGCAGAAATGAACCGGTATTCCACGGCATTGAGTTCCATTACAAGCGGGCGCGCCACTTACAATATGAAATTTGCTGAATATACTCAGGTTCCTGGCGATATCCAGGATAAGTTGTTAAAGGCTTATGAGGACCAGGATAAAGAAGAAGAATAAACCAACGCTAATATTTTTTTCAGACCCGGTCGTTTGGCCGGGTTTTTTTGAATCCGGACACCAAGATGAGTAATCTGGAAACTAAAAATCCAAAACATGATGCCTATGCAGTTTTAAAGGTTCGTGATTTCAGACTTTTTCTGACTTTCCGTTTGTTTACGACCATTGCATTCCAGATGCAAAGCATCATAGTGGGGTGGCAAATGTATGAGCTTACACGGGACCCGCTTGCTCTGGGTCTTATCGGATTAGCTGAGGCTTTGCCAAACATCGGGGTGGCCTTATTTGCGGGCCATGTTGCTGACCGGTATAACCGGAAACGAATCATTTTCTGGTTTACTTTGCTCTTTTTAGTCGGGACCTCTTTGCTTTTTCTTTTCTCAATTAATTCGCTTGGGATTATTAGAGCAGTTGGTGTATTCCCGATTTATTTTGTTGTTGCCATTTCTGGAATTTCCAGGGCTTTTCTTTACCCATCTATAATTGCCTTAATGGCCCAGCTAATCCCCCGGTATCTGTATGCTAATTCTTCGACCTGGAACAGTACAACATGGCATATAGGAGCCATTACAGGACCAGCAGTCGGAGGATTGATTTACGGCTTTTTTGGTGTTAGGGTAGCTTATCTGTCTGTTTTGATTTTTCTAATCATAGCTTTATTCCTGATGAGTTTGGTCAAGAACCGTCCCATACCCTACAGGATTAATAATGAAACCTTATTTCACCGTTTATCTTCCGGATTGAAATTTGTCTTGAAAAACCAAATTTTACTAGGGACAATGTCGTTGGATATGTTTGCCGTTCTTTTTGGCGGAGCAGTAGCCATGCTCCCCATTTTTGCTGCGGAGGTGCTTTATGTTGGCCCGCAGGGATTGGGATTCCTGCGGGCTGCCCCCATGGTGGGTGCCGTTATCATGTCATTCATTTTGGCGCATCGTCCTCCGATGGTCAAAGCCGGAAAATTCCTTTTAGCAGGTATCGCCGGTTTTGGAATTAGTATTATCTGTTTTGCTCTTTCAAGGAATTTCTATCTTTCTATGGTGTTATTGATGTTGAGTGGCCTGTTCGACAACATCAGCGTCATTATCCGATCAACAGCTATGCAACTCCTTACCCCAGATGAGATGCGTGGCCGTGTGGCCTCCGTAAACAGTATATTTATAGGTTCTTCCAATGAAATTGGTTCATTCGAATCGGGTCTCGCAGCAAAATTCCTGGGGCTCATACCCTCCGTGATTTTTGGTGGGGCAATGACATTGGTAATCGTGGGGATAATGGCAAAAAAGGCTCCCTTATTGAGAAAACTAAATCTGAAGATGCTCCGGTGATTTTATAAAAGCAAATCAATCAGGTCCATATAATCACTTTCCTTGAGTTTCATCCATGCACCGTTCACATGGTTTATGACCATGGCTTCATAAATCGGTTGACGTAAATCACCAGGGATACTCAAATCCGATAAATAAATCGGACAATTAATCGATCTGAAAAAATTTTCGATCCTCCGGATTGATTCATCTGGTGTCAGAGGCTCATGGAATAAATCCGATCCAAGGATGGCGATCCTGTCAGGGATTCTGGTTTTAAAAAATTTCAGCCAGGCAGGGTAAGCAATGGTCAGAGAAGCACCATGGGGAACATCGTATAACAGGGATAAAACATGTCCAATGCTGTGCACGCACCAGTCTCCGGTCGTTTTTCCTTGCACGGTAAGGCCGTTTAAAGCCATAGTTGCAGCATACATAATCTTTGCCCTGAGATCATAATTAGTCAGGTCATTCAGCAAAAGTGGCCCGTATTTCATGGCTTCGTGAACAATAGACAGAATGATTCGGTCAGTCAGGGTTGATTCACCAACGCTGAAATAATTTTCAAAGCAATGTGCAATTAAGTCTGCAATTCCGAATGCAGTATAATCCCGTGGAACAGAATAAGTCAGTTCAGGGTCCAGAAATGAATGTTTGGGAAAAATCAGAGGACTTCGATAACCAGATTTTACTTGAGTTTCAGGATTTTGCAATACAGCAAACGGATTCATTTCAGAACCGCTGGCTGCATGGGTTAATACAGCAACAAGGGGAACAGCCGTTTCAGGTCTGGCTTTATAGCAAAAAAAGTCCCAGGCGGTATGGTTAACGGGAATAGTTATGGATATCACTTTAGCCGAATCAATTACGGATCCTCCGCCCACAGCAAGAACAACATCAATCTTATTATTCCGTCCCGCCTCCGCTGCCCTATCCACATCCTGAACCAGGGGATTCGGCCTGATCCCCTCAAACTCGAAGACCTGTAAACCGTTTTCATGGAGGATATCCAAGATTTGACCATATAATCCAGTTCGTTTAATTGAACCTTTTCCATAAACAAACAAAACTTTTTCCCCATACTCTTTCAAAGTCGGACCAAGGGAGGTCAAAACATGTCTGCCGAAATGCAGGACCGTTGGATTATAAGCCGTAAAATTCTCCATAAGTTCATTTTCTTTGGATTAAAAAACAGGATGATAGTCTGAAATGCATCCAATCAAAAGTAACATTACGAATACGAAGATTCGTGAAAAGATCATTTCTGAAACACAGAATTCCTGTCTTTCTGGTTTCAACGAATCATATCACTATGGTCGTTGAATGGTATATGGGTAATTTGTGCGCAGGGTATCGCCCAAAATATAGTAGGCAAAATTACCGACCACCACCATGGTGGTCGGATTGAATGTCCCATCAATATACGTTGGTCCTTTCGGACCATCCGGACTTAGTAAAAGATAGAAATAATTGTTATCATTTAAGGAAGCCAGTCCGTATGTGCTGGCCATCGAATACCGGGTAAAATCTCCGGTACCGGTCACCCTGGCTACCATAGAAGTGATAAATAAAGTGCCTTCAATATTATCAACATAAAGATAAATAGAATCTTGGTCTGTGCTTTGCAGCCAGGCACCAATCAACTGAGGATAAAGCGGTTCAGGGGTTTTCTTTTTACAGGATGGTAATAATAGGATCAATAGAAAAGCCATTGAGAGGATCATGAAAAAAATTAATCGGGTCTTCATCTTTTTTGGATTTGGTTCATGGTCAAAGATAATAAGATATTTTCTCCCTTTTTAAACCCGGTTTTTTTTCTATTTTTGAATTCGGTTTTATCATATAACACACTGGTTCCCATGTATGGCAGATTCCGACAATATCTTCAAAAGCAGCTCGAATGCATTCATGATGATGGCCTTTATAAGACAGAACGTATCATCACCACACCTCAAGGTGTTGAGATCGAAACGAATGGAAAAAAAGTCCTGAATTTCTGTGCGAACAATTACCTGGGTCTTTGTTCAGATCCCAGGGTGATGGCAGCCTCCAATTATACCTTTTTCAGGTATGGATATGGTATGGCATCTGTGAGGTTTATCTGTGGGACACAAAAGGTTCATAAAGGGCTTGAGAAAAAAGTAAGCGAATTCCTTGGCACGGATGATACGATCCTTTATTCATCCGCTTTTGATGCGAACGGAGGCATATTTGAACCTTTGCTTGGAGAAAAGGATGCCATTATTTCCGACGAATTAAATCATGCTTCGATCATCGATGGCATCCGGCTTTGTAAAGCCCAGCGTTTCAGATATAAGAATAATGACATGGATGACCTCGAAGAGGTTCTTCAGGATGCCAGCGAAGCCAGGTTTAAATTGATAGTTACTGACGGGGTGTTTTCCATGGACGGGATCATTGCTCAGGTTGATAAAATCTGTGATCTTGCCGGAAAATATGATGCACTCGTTATGGTTGACGACAGTCATGCAACCGGCGTTGTCGGTAAAACGGGGCGAGGGACCATCGAATACTGCAATGTTCAGGGACAGGTAGATATCATTTCCACCACTTTTGGAAAAGCGTTAGGGGGTGCTTCAGGCGGATGCATTTCAGGACGTCAGGAAATTATAGATGTTTTAAGACAACGCTCCCGTCCCTACTTGTTTTCAAATTCACTTGCTCCCGCCATAGCCGGAGCAACCCTTGAGGTCATCAATCTTCTTTCCGAAACAACCGAATTACGCGATAAATTATATCTCAATACCCAACTCTTCAGAAATGGAATGGATAAAGCCGGGTTTCGGATCGTTTCCGGCATTCATCCCATTGTTCCGATTTTATTCGGACATCTCCCTAATGATGCAAAACTTTCCCAGGACTTCGCCAACGGTTTGCTTGAAGAAGGCATTTACGTCATTGGCTTTTATTATCCTATTGTTCCGAAAGGAAAGTCAAGGATCCGGACACAGATTTCAGCAGCACATACCAGGGATCAAATTGAGTTTGCAATAGAAAAATTTATAAAAGTCGGAACAAAACTGGGGGCAATTTGATTTACGGGACTGGTATTGATATTATTGAAGTTAGCCGGATCCGCATGGTCATGGAACGTGATATTGGATTTAAGGAGAAGATCTTCACTCCAGATGAGATCCATTATTGTGATTCCAAAAAAAACAAATACCAACATTATGCGGCCAGATTTTCAGCGAAGGAATCATTTTTAAAGGCCATTGGAACGGGATGGCGTTATGGTATTCGCTTCGCTGATATTGAAGTGTTCAACGATGAACTTGGTCAACCCTTTATCAGGGTTCATGGGAAAGCAGAAGAACTGTTGAAAAGTGAAGAAATTACAAAAATTCATGTATCTTTATCGCATCTAAAAGAAATGGCGGCCGCCATTGTTATCATTGAAAAAAGTAATGTCTAAATAATTCTGGAAGTATGTCAAACATAGGTTCTTACGATGAGCGTATCAAAAATTTCAACTGGAACATTTCTGAAAAAGAATTGGATTTTAAACCGGGAAATCTGATTAATATCGGCTGGTATTGTTCCGACAGGATTTGTGAGATGGGCAAAGCAAATAAACTGGGATTGATCTGGGAGGGTTCAAATGGCATAGAAAAACGTTATACCTATAACGATATCCGTTTAAACACCAATACTATAGGTCATTTCCTAAGAGGATTAGGAATTAACCCGGAAGATCGCGTATGTCTTTTTATGGATAAGATACCGGAGCTTTACCTTGGCTTCCTTGGAATTCTTAAAACAGGGGCCATTGCTCAACCTTTATTCTCAGCATTTGGAGAAGAATCATTATTTGTCCGTCTTGAAAATGCCCAAACAAAGGCCATCATTACTCAGAGGAAACATGCTCCAAAGGTTCGCAAGATCCTCGATAAAATGCCATTTTTGAAACACATCATCATTGTGGATTCGGATCCGCTCAAACCTCTTCATGATCGTGAAGTGGCATTTAACCTCGATGCTGCAGAAAAAATTGATACCTTCGAGATCCATCCTACGAAAGCAGAATCCCCATCGGTGCTTCATTACACTTCTGGGACGACCGGACAGCCTAAAGGAGTTAAACATGTTCATTATTCCCTGATCTCACAATATCTGACATCCAAATGGGTTCTCGACCTTCAGGACGACGATATTTACTGGTGTACCGCTGATCCTGGCTGGGTGACCGGAACATCATATGGGATTATAGGCGCATTCAGTAACGGAGTAACCCAATGCGTGCTTGATGCAGGCTTTTCTGCCGATAACTGGTATCGGTTCATTGAAAAGAACAAAATTACCATGTGGTATTCCGCCCCAACGGCCATCCGTTCTCTGATGAAGGCCGGTGAAGAAGTAGTTAAAAAATATAACCTTTCTTCCCTCCGTCACCTGGCATCCGTGGGAGAGCCTTTAAACAGTGAAGCCGTTATCTGGAGCGAACGGGTATTTGGCAGACCATTCCTTGATACATACTGGCAAACAGAAACAGGATCTATCATGATCTCCAATTATCCCGGAATGAAGATCAAGCCTGGTTCGATGGGAAAACCTTTCCCGGGAATAACAGCCACCGTTATTGATCCGGATAAATATGAGCCTTTTAACGGACCTGGAAAAATCGGCTTAATTGCCATAAAACCAGGATGGCCAGCCATGATGCGTACATATTGGAACAATGAGACGACCTACCAGAAGAAATTCCAGAATGGCTGGTATCTCCCTGGTGACCGTGCTTCAATCGACAACGAGGGCTATTTCTGGTTTGTCGGCCGGGACGACGATGTCATCAATACAGGTGGTCACTTGGTCAGTCCCTTTGAAGTCGAATCCGCTTTACTGGAGCATCCGGCCGTGGCGGAATCAGCTGTAGTTGCAAAACCTGACTTTGTGAACATGGAAGTGGTAAAAGCGTTTGTTACCTTGAAACCAGGTTTTGTTGCAAGTAAGGATCTTGATCTTGATATCATGAACTTTGTTCGTAAAAAACTCTCCCCCTTAGCCATGCCTCAGGAGATCGAATTCATCGATTCCCTGCCAAAGACCCGAAGCGGGAAAATCATGCGGCGCATTTTACACGCCAAGGAATGGGGAGAAGAAATCGGAGATACATCAACGTTAGAAAACGATTAATAATCTATAAACTAATTAAACATAGGAGAACTCACAATGGAAGAAATGAAAGAAATTATTAAGGAGTATGTAATTAAAGAATACGTAGAAGACGATACCGAAATCACCTATGATACACCGTTGATTTCTGGTGGGATTGTGGATTCATTTTCTATGGTATCGCTAAAACGATTCCTGGAAAACAAGTATAAAATTTCTATTCCGGATGATAAGGCGACACCTGAAGCATTTGACTCAGTAAACAAGATCGTTGTGCTAGTAAAAGAATATGTAAAAGAATAAGGAGAAAGAACATGGCTTATACCGACAAAACCCGCTTGATGTACACCGAAGTCCTGAATGGCTTGATGGATGCCGGACTTTTTAAACAGGAACGTTTTATTCATTCTGCCCAGGCCGCGGATATTGAAGTGGAATTCCCGATAGGAGCACCGCTTAAAAAGGTAATCAACATTTGTGCAAACAATTATCTGGGATTATCCAGCCATCCAGAAGTAGTCAAAGCGGCTCATGCCGGCTTGGATTCCCATGGTTATGGCATGTCATCTGTCCGTTTCATCTGCGGTACTCAGGATATTCACAAGAAACTGGAAAAAATGGTCACACAGTTCCTTGGTACGGAAGACACTATTCTTTTTCCCTCATGCATGGATGCAAATGCAGGCGTTTTTGAAGCGGTGCTGACCAAAGATGACGTTATGATTTCAGATCGTCTGGTACATGCTTCCATTATTGACGGAATCCGTCTTTGCAGTGCCATCCATGACACATTTAAACACTCCGACATGGAGCACCTTGAGAACAAGCTTCAACTCCATAATGACAAGCGTCTGAAAATGGTGATCACTGACGGGGTTTTCTCTATGGATGGAGATACAGCTAAACTTGATCAAATGGCTGTACTATGTGAAAAGTATGACGCATTGTTGTTTGTTGATGAATCTCATGCCAGCGGTTTCATTGGCAAGACCGGCAGAGGGACCCATGAACATTGCGGCGTATTAGGTAGAATAGATATCATTACAACTACTTTTGGGAAAGGGTTGGGGGGAGCTTCCGGCGGATGCGTTTCCGGCAGAAAAGAATTGGTCGAAATGTGTCGTCAGAAGGCCCGTCCTTACCTCTTCTCGAATACCATTGCACCACCTGTTGTTGCCGGTGTCATCAAGGTTCTGGAAATCCTTTCAGCATCTACTGATCGTCGCGACAAGCTCGAAATAAATACAGAATTCTGGCGTAAAGGACTTACCGATGCCGGACTGATAATAAAAGAGGGAAATACGCCTATTGTTCCGGTCATGTTGTTCAATGCAAAACTTTCACAGGATGTTTCCCGCGACCTGTATGAAGAAGGTATCTATGCCATTGGGTTTTTCTTCCCTGTTGTTCCTCAGGGGCAGGCCCGCATCAGAACCCAGATCTCTGCAGGTCATGAGATCCACCATCTTGAAAAGGCCCTTGATGCATTTAAAAAAGTAGGAAAAAAATACAAAATCCTTGGCAAAACCAAGCAGGAAATCATCGATATGTATGGTATGTAATGTTAAATATTGAAGAGCCAAGTGACGAAGTGATGAAATTTTCGCTCTCCCGATCTTTCGCTTATCCACTATTTAATTAATCATTTATGGAAAACAAATTAGCAAATCCAGCTCCGCTTGGCCTGATGGGGTTTGGTATGACAACTGTATTACTGAATATTCATAATGCAGGTTTTTTTCCGGTGAGTGCCATGATCCTGTCCATGGGGATTTTTTATGGCGGTATCGCCCAAATACTTGCCGGGATCATGGAGTTTAAAAAAGGCAATACTTTTGGTACAACTGCCTTTACTTCCTTTGGATTATTCTGGATAACGCTGGTTGCTCTCTGGATATTCCCGGAGATAAGCACCGGCAAAGGGATAAAGACAGAAAATGCCTTTATGGGATGGTACTTTGTCCTATGGGGGTTATTTACTTTCTTCATGTGGCTGGGGACGTTTGGTAAAAGCCTTTGCTTAAAATTTGTTTTCCTGTCATTATGGGTATTGTTCTTTCTGCTTGCCATTCGCGATTGGACAGGCTTTGTCGTGGTCGGGACAATTGCTGGATATGAAGGGATCATCTGCGGATTATCTGCAATTTACCTGGCTATGGCCGAAGTCCTTGAGGAGGCACGGGGGAAGAAAATATTACCATATTAATCAAACCAGCGAACCGGAAAACATTTTATTGGCCTGTGATATCTTATCTCTGATTCCTTAAATAGCAATGTATGAAAAATGCATTATTAATGACTGTTTTGCTTTTTATATCCTCAATTGTTTTTTCCCAGAAATCTTCCCAACCCTATAATCCAGATCAGAATATCCGGGCTGATTTAAAAAAAGCCTTGGATCAGGCAAAAAAGGAGAACAAACACGTTTTAATGCAGTTTGGAGGAAACTGGTGTCCATGGTGCCTGCGGTTTCATGATCTGGTAAATGGAACTCCTAAAGTTGATTCCCTGGTGAACGAAAATTATATATATCTTCTGATCAACGTTCCTAAGGAAAAAGAGAAACGTGATTTAACCTTATTCAAAGAATTTGAGTATCCGAACCGGTTCGGATATCCCGTATTCGTAATTCTTGATAAGAACGGGAAACAATTGCATATTCAGGATTCAGATGCTTTTGAATATCCGTTGCCCGATATAAAAGGATATGATACCTTAAAAGTTGTCAGATTCCTTAATATGTGGACTGTGAAGGCGCTGGATACTTCAAGCTATCAGAAGAAGTAATATACTCCGATCAATACCCGGAAATTTCCAATTTCTTTTGAGTCGAATACATATCCTTTGTTGCCGGTAATCCCATATGCTGCAACCGTATATTCCAGTTCAGTAGCAAAACGGAATTTATTTACGTTTAACAGGATGCGAGGTGAAATCCGATAGAGGTAATCAATATTATTTCCACGTGCATAATAAGGTCCGATGAGGTTTCCCCCTGCCCCAAGATTTTTTCCATAGGCGACAAAAAGTCCCGGTTGCCATTTTTTCCCATTTGTATGGAATTCTCCCCAGATGGCATACGACCGGATATTGGTATAACTGACAAACTCCTTTATCGAGTCAGTGATGCTTTTCACAGCGTAACCGCCAATCATGGTATAAGAATAGTTATTATCTCCATATTCTGCCCCAATCTTGAAGGTTAATTTAGGTAATGTATATTTAACATAGATATTCGCCGCCAGGGCAGTAGATTTACTATCGGTCTTGTACGAATTTACGATGGCTTCTTGATGAAGAACAATATTATTGATGACGGTGTCGAATGAATTTTTAACAATTACATCGGAAGAAAGCCTGGGAGTGAGCATCATAAAATTAATACCTGCACCGATCATAAACGCTGTGCCTTTTCTATCATTTTTAGAACCATATTGAATCTGAAAATCAAGTTCAGGGAGAACGGAATTCCGAAGATATTTTGGACTTGTACCTGTCGGACCATCGCTGACAAAATCCAGCTGGGACAAGGCCGTAAGAGATATCTTTATTTTTCCGATCGATTGGGTAACTTTGATCTGGGGATTACGGGAAAACACCACAAAGGGAGCTCCCGTATTAAAAGATACGGTGGCCGGGGAACATTCCGGGACAAACATAGGATGCCACCACTGACCAACGAGCAATTCTGTCCTTGGCCAGGAAAGTTTTACCCAGGCGTGCCGCAAACGGAATGAATTTATTGCCGGATTGATATTCCCGAAAAATTCCGCTTCAATATAACCTGAAGTCTTTGCGCCCAGTGCATCCGGTCCGGTAATGGTACCAGCCAGTCGTGTTTGGATACATAGAATATTATAATTGGCTTTTGCATTGATATCTTTCCCGTCCACGTCCAGTTTCTCATTTTCAGGATACAGTAAAAACTGACTTTCGCGTAGTCCATAAGTCTGCCGGCTATCGAAATAAATATCGGTTTTGACATAACCCGAAAAATTGATTCCGAACAAGGGAGCCTTTTTTTCTTTTTCAGGATTTTTGGTTTCTGGAGCCGGTACTCTTGGATCGGCGTTTTGAGCTTGCAGGAATTGGGATACAAGCAATGCAGACAAGAAAAAGAAGGATAGTTTTTTCATTTGTTTAAAATTTAATATAAAGTTCATATGGATTAACTTGGTTCATCGTGAAGAAATATATGACCATGGTTCAGAGTAAATTTCCAAGAGATCGGTGGGCAAATGATAAGATTTTGATTTCATTTTTTTCAGACCCAATCCCTGATAAAGATTTTCAATTATGAACAAACATAAAGAAATTCCTTAAAATAAAGATAGCTGGACACAGGTTGTTCTTTTCTTTAATCACTTATCTGAAAGCCCGCCAATGATCAGTCGCTCAAAGGGAAATCTGCTATCTTTGTATCCTCAGCTGTTTTTCTTTTTCATAACTTCGGTTTTTGTTGACTATGATGAATATCCACAAACTCAACAACATCTTTAATCCACAACGCGTTGCCCTTATCGGAGTGACCACCAATCCTAATAGTGTGAGTGGTAAAGTCCTGATAAATCTGGTTAGCGGCGGGTTCCGCGGAGTGATATACCCGATCAATCCCGATCATGAAGCTGTCATGGGAATTCCTTGTTATCCCGACATCAGGAGTTTGCCAAGGGTGCCTGAACTGGGTATCATATGTACTCCCGCCGAAAAGGTTCTTGAAACCGTCCGCGAGTGTGGCGAATGCGGAATCCTTGGCTTAATTATCATGTCAGCGGGCTTTAAGGAAATTGGGGACGAAGGCAAAAAGATTGAAAATGAAATAAAGGCGGAAATCAGGAAACACGAAGGCATGCGTGTAATCGGTCCGAACTGTCTGGGAATAATAGTTCCGGGAATTAAGCTAAATGCCAGTTTTGCTGCCGATATGCCAAAAGCCGGCAACATCGCCTTCATTTCTCAATCAGGAGCCTTATGCACATCGGTACTTGACTGGGCAGTTGAAGGTAAAATCGGTTTTTCCCAGTTTGTTTCGATTGGCAACAGCATTGATGTGGAGTTCGGGGACCTGATCGATTATTTCGGGGAAGATGAAAATACAAAATGCATCATCCTGTATATCGAATCCATCCAAAACCCCAGGAAATTCATGACAGCGGCACGAGCTTTTGCAAGAAAAAAACCTATCATTGTATACAAGGCTGGCCGTTTTGCAGAGTCGGCACAGGTTGCTGCATCTCACACCGGAGCCATGGCTTCTGAAGATGCGGTATATGATGCAGCTTTCCAGCGAGCCGGATTAGCAAGAATTTATGAAATCGGGGATATTTTCAGCGTTTCAGAACTAATCGGACGGAATAAATTTCCCCGGGGACCACGCCTTGGAATAATTACCAATGCGGGTGGCCCCGGTGTAATGGCCACCGATGCACTGATTGCTTCAAATGGAGTATTAGCCGAACTTTCCTCTGAAACGATAACCAAACTAAATGAGAATTTACCTTCATTCTGGTCACATCGGAATCCGGTTGATGTACTGGGAGATGCAAGGGCAAAAAGAATTTCGAAAGCCACTCAGATTGTGTTGGAAGATAACCAGGTTGATGCCGTACTGGTCATTCTGACCCCACAAGCCATGACAAACCCCAATGCTACCGCTAAAGAAATCAGCATCCTGGGAAAAGATACCCAAAAGCCCATCCTGGCAGCCTGGCTGGGAGGGTATAGCATGCATGAGGCAGATGATATTCTGGTTGAAAACGGCATCCCGTCATTCCGGACCCCCGAACAGGCCATCAGAGCATTCATGACCCTGGTAGCGTATAACCGGAACCTGAAAGCCTTGTATGAAACCCCGAAGGATATACCGGTTGAATTTTCGGTTGACCGGTTTAGGTTAAAAGAAGAATTCAACCATATCATACGGGAAAAAGGATCTCTTCTTTCGGAAGACGTTTCCAAGAATATCCTGGAAATATATGGAATTCCAACCACGAAACCATATTTTGCCGCTACTCCGGATCAGGCTGCCGATATCGCATCCCGTATTGGATATCCGGTAGTCTTAAAAATCCAAAGTCCCGACATTACCCATAAATCGGATGTCGGCGGGGTTCAACTGAATCTTGGTACTGAGAAAATGGTGATGGCTTCATTTGAACGGATCATGGAATCAGCAAAAACCAAACGGCCGGATGCCAGGTTTGAAGGAGTAACGGTCCAGAAAATGGCAAACACAATAGAAGCGGTGGAATTGATCCTCGGTATTAAAAAAGACAGTATTTTCGGAACTGTGCTGATGGTTGGGATGGGTGGTATAACCGCCGAGTTATTCAGCGATAAGGCTCTTGGATTCCCTCCACTTAATGAATGCCTGGCCCGGCATATGCTTGAATCGTTAAAGATCTACCCTTTGTTGAAAGGATATCGTGGTGGCTCTCCCAAAAATATTGAAAAACTCATCCAGGTTCTTATTCGCCTTTCCTATCTCGCGGCCGATTATCCGGAAATCAACGAATTGGATATCAATCCCCTTCTGGTAACTCCCGGAGAGGTCATTGCACTGGATGCCAGGATTGTTCTTGATCCGATGGCCGGAACCAAAGTACTTCCCGAATACGCACACCTGGCCTTGCATCCTTATCCGGAAAAGTATGTAAAGGAAACCGTTTTACAAGGCGGAATAAAAATCTTATTACGTCCAATCAAACCTGAAGATGAACCGTTATGGCTCGAAATGATCGGAAGCTGTTCAAAAGAGTCTCTTTATAGTAGGTTCCGATATTTCTTCCACTGGCAATCGCATGAAGCAGCCACACAGTATTGTTATATTGATTATGACCGTGAGCTGGCTATTGTAGCGGAGGTCAACGAAAATGGTTGTAAAAAACTCATAGGCGTTGGCCGTTTGATTGCAGATCCTGACCACGAAAGTGTAGAATATGCAATTCTCATTGCAGATGCGTGGCAACATAAAGATCTGGGAAATATTATGACCGATTTCTGCCTCGAAATTGCCCGGAAGTGGAACCTGAAAAAGTTTATTGCCCAGACAACTACTGACAACAAACGAATGATTTCTGTTTTTCAGAAAAGGGGATTTAAAATCGACATTAATATGCAGGATTCAACCGTTGACGTATTAAAAGAATTACAATAATTTGGAATAAATCATCGTTAGCCATTAAAAGCGGATCAAGTACAATATCCAAAAACTTTTTTCTTTCCACCGAAAAGATTGTTTGTTGATATTCTGTTTGACCAAGAAAAATAAACCCGTCAACACATAAATATCTGCATGAAATACTATCATAAATACGGTTGGGGTATCCCATGTGAGCATTTAAACCAAAATTAATAACTCATGAAAATGAAAATCTGGATTCAATTATCCTGCCTATCTTTCGGGATTCTTTTTCTTGTCTCCTGTGCCACCACTTCCCCGAACTTACAAATGGTCATTGGAAGCTGGAAACCACTTACAATTGAAAAATATCAACCTGACGTAAAACCCAATGATACTTCAAAAGTCCAATCAACCAAAGCAAATGCAGAAGTTTCTGATAGACAATTAATGGACGACGAAAAAAACTTTCGTTTTATGAAAGAAGAACTTTCGGCCTCATTTGAAATCAGAACCGATAAAACAGCCACCAAATACTATCATGGGTCAAATAATAAAAAGGCAACCTGGAAAATGAACAGAAAAGGAACAATGATCACTACAAAAGAAATCGCGACGGGAATCAAGTATAAACTTGAAATTGTGAAAGTAACAGAAACCAATCTGATGATCATTGAGAAATTGCCTTTCGGAGAATTCAAGATCTTTTATGCAAGACAATGATCATTGCAAGTTAATCAACAATTATTTTTCTCCTGTGCATGAACTGCGCAAATTCCAAACCCGCTTCGAGCGGGTTTTTTTTGAACAAAACCTGAAACATTTATCTTTTTATATATTTTTAACATTTTGGGTTGGAATCAGTCTAACTTAATGGTAAATTTGTAATCAAATTCAGCAAGTGTTTTATAATTAACATTTTATAACCACACCGTATGAACTTTGAATTCACTGAAGAACAAAAAATGATACAGCAATCGGCAAGGGATTATGCCCAGCGTGAGCTGATCAAAGATGTCCTGGAAAGGGATGCCAATGCCGAATTTCCGACCCATCATGTCAAAGCTCTGGCCGAATTGGGATTTATGGGTATGCTGGTAGATCCAAAATATGGCGGGGGTGGTATGGATACCATATCCTATGTTTTGGCAATGGAAGAAATTTCAAAAATTGATTCTTCTGTATCTGTAATCATGTCGGTGAATAATTCCCTTGTTTGCTATGGAATTGAAAAATTCGGAACCGAACAACAAAAGGAAAAATTTCTGAAGCAGCTGGCAAGCGGGTTAGTGATAGGAGCCTTTCTCTTATCTGAACCGGATGCTGGTTCAGATGCTACCTCTCAGCGAACCGTCGCTGAGGATATGGGAGATCATTATCTGGTAAATGGAGTTAAAAACTGGATAACCAGTGGCAACTCGGCTTCAACTTATCTGCTCATTGCCCAGACTCATCCTGAAAAGGGACACAAAGGAATAAACGCTCTGATCGTTGACCGTCACAGTCCGGGAATTACCCTTGGCCCCCATGAGGATAAAATGGGCATGCGCAGTTCCGATACCCATTCGGTTATGTTTAACGACGTGAAGGTCCCGAAAGAGAATCGTATCGGAGAAGATGGATTCGGGTTCAAATTTGCGATGAAGACTCTGGAAGGAGGCCGTATTGGTATCGCAGCACAGGCCCTCGGAATTGCCCAGGGGGCCTATGAAAGGGCGGTTCAATACGCGAAACAAAGAAAAGCATTCGGAACAGAAATAGCGAACCACCAATCCCTTGCATTTAAACTGGCTGAAATGCATACACGCATTGAAGCCGCCCGATATTTCTGTTTAAAGGCAGCCTGGCTCAAAGATCAGGATCAGCCTTATGGTACCGCCAGTGCAATTGCAAAATACTGGGCCGCTGAAACTGCCATGTATGTAACCACGGAAGCAGTGCAAATTCACGGAGGGTATGGCTATGTCAAGGAATATCATGTTGAACGCCTCATGCGCGAAGCTAAACTCACCCAGATATATGAAGGTACCAGCGAAATTCAGAAAATAATTATTTCCCGTGCAATCCTGAACCAATAATCTATTCTTTTAATGCAGGGGGAGGAAGCATATAAACCACAGAATCATATCCGGATAGTATCAGCCGCATCGTTATTCGATGGACATGATGCGGCCATAAACATTATGCGCAGAATCCTTCAGGCAAACGGCACCGAAGTGATCCATCTTGGCCATAACCGTTCAGTAAAGGAGATCGTTGACTGTGCCATCCAGGAAGATGTACAGGCAATTGCAGTAACCTCCTATCAGGGCGGACACATGGAGTATTTCAAGTACATGGTCGACTTGTTAAAGGAGCAGGATTGCGGTCATATTATGATTTTTGGCGGTGGTGGTGGTGTTATCCTTCCCCAAGAAATCAAGAAACTGCATGAAAATGGTATAACCAGGGTTTATACCCCTGACGACGGACGGGAAATGGGTCTTCAGGGCATGATCAATGATGTGCTCCGAAAATGTGATTTCCCTGCTGGCAATCAGAAATCATTTGACCTGAAAAAAATCAAACAAAAGAACTTCAGAGAAATTGCCTGCCTCATCTCGGCTACTGAAAATTTTCCTGAAAAGACAAAACCATTTTTTGAAGAAATTGAAAAAGAGGCCGCTGGCCTGACAAGCCCTGTCCTTGGGATTACCGGTACAGGAGGCTCAGGTAAATCCTCCCTGATTGATGAAATTGTAAGAAGATATTTAACCGACCTTACGGATAAAACGCTGGCCATTGTCTCTATTGACCCGACTAAAAGAAAGACCGGCGGAGCCTTACTCGGCGATCGAATCAGGATGAATTCCATTTTCAATCCAAGGATATTCATGCGTTCTCTGGCAACCCGTCAGTCCAACCGTGCCTTATCGAAATATATCCGGAACGTCATTAATATTCTTAAAGTTGCCGGATTTGACCTCATCGTTGTTGAGACTTCCGGGATCGGACAGTCTGACTCCGAGATCGTTGACCACAGCAATATGACTCTTTACGTGATGACACCAGAATTCGGTGCCCCAAGCCAGCTGGAGAAAATTGATATGCTTGACTTTGCTGACCTGATTGCAATCAATAAATTTGATAAACGCGGAGCCCAGGATGCATTAAGGGATGTAAAAAAACAATACCAGCGGAATCATAAGCTTTTTGATACTGAACTGGAGAAAATGCCTGTCTTTGGAACCGTGGCCTCCCAGTTTAACGATCCCGGTATCAATGAACTTTATAAATCGCTGATTGCTAAAATTGAAGAAAAAACATCCATTCAATTTGCCAGTCATTTTCAGGCCGTTTATGAAAGAGCAGAAAAGATTTATATTATTCCTCCATCCAGAACACGATATCTGGCAGAAATAGCAGAAACCGTGAGAGGTTATAATAAATGGGCCGAAGAACAATCGGATATTGCGCAGCGGTTATTCGGAATTGCACAAACCATTGAAGCGCTAAGTCTGCTACCTGAAAAACAAACGGATAATATTGAATCCGGTTCGTGTAACCGCACCGGAATGCTTCTTGAACTTGACTTAGCATTTGATCAGATAAAAAAAGAGCTTAATCCGGAAAATTATGAAATTCTGAAGAGCTGGGATGAGAAAGTTAAAAGGTATAAAAGCGCATACTATTCCTATAAAGTCAGAAATCAAGAAATAAAAATTAAAACACATACAGAATCTCTTTCAAAAATTGAGATTCCGAAGATTTCATTACCACGGTTCCAAGCCTGGGGAGAAATCCTGAAATGGAATCTGAGAGAGAATGTCCCCGGGGAATTTCCTTTTGCGGCAGGGGTCTTCCCTTTTAAAAGAGAAAGTGAATCTCCGACCCGGATGTTTGCCGGAGAGGGTGGACCAGAACGGACCAACAAACGGTTTCATTATCTCTCAAAAGGAATGCCGTTTATTCGACTTTCTACCGCTTATGATTCTGTAACATTGTACGGATTTGATCCGGACCTTCGACCCGATATTTACGGAAAGATCGGGAATGCAGGTGTTTCTGTTGCCTGTCTGGATGATTCAAAGAAGCTGTATTCAGGTTTTGATTTGCTTGACCCGAATACCTCGGTTTCCATGACCATCAACGGCCCGGCTCCTGCAATGGTTGGCTACTTTATGAATACTGCGATCGACCAGCAATGTGAGAAATATATTTCTCAACATGGCTTGACGGAAGAGGTAAACAAAAAAATTTCCGTAATTTTTAAGAAAAAGGGAGTCCCCTGCCCAATGTATCAGGGTAAATTACCGGATGGGAATAATGGTCTTGGTCTGATGTTGCTTGGTGTTACGGGTGATCAGGTCCTACCCAAAGAAATTTATGAGAAAATCAAGATAGAAACCCTTTGTCATGTAAGAGGAACCGTTCAGGCTGATATCTTGAAAGAAGACCAGGCCCAGAACACATGCATTTTTTCGACTGATTTTGCCTTAAAAATGATGGGCGATATCCAGGAATATTTTATAAATCACTATGTAAGAAATTTTTATTCTGTTTCCATCTCAGGGTATCACATAGCAGAAGCCGGAGCAAACCCAATATCCCAGCTTGCATTCACGCTTGCCAACGGATTAACCTATCTCGAATATTATATTTCCAGAGGAATGGATGTGGATAAATTTGCCCCGAACCTGTCATTCTTTTTCTCCAACGGATTAGATCCTGAATATTCTGTCATTGGGCGGGTTGCACGATTAATATGGGCGAAGGCACTGAAAAATAAATATAAGGCCAATTCCCGTTCCCAGATGCTGAAGTATCATATTCAAACCTCGGGGCGCTCGCTTCACGCCCAGGAAATTGACTTTAATGACATACGCACAACCCTTCAGGCTTTATATGCCATATATGATAATTGCAACTCCTTGCACACCAATGCTTATGATGAGGCCATAACAACTCCGACCGAAGAATCTGTCAGACGTGCCATGGCCATTCAAATGATCATTAACCATGAATTGGGGACAACCAGAAATCAAAACCCGTTACAGGGATCATTTATTATAGAAGAGTTAACCGATCTGGTAGAAGAAGCAGTTCTGCAGGAGTTTGAAAGGATTTCTGAAAGGGGAGGTGTTCTAGGAGCAATGGAAACCATGTACCAGCGCAATAAGATCCAGGAAGAATCCATGTATTACGAAATGCTTAAAAATACTGGACAATTACCCATCATGGGTGTGAATGCTTTTTTATCAAGCAAAGGATCTCCCACGATTATTCCGCAAGAGGTCATCAGGGCGACGGAAGAAGAAAAAAAACACCAGATCGACATGCTGGAACAGCTTCATAAGACAAACCCTGAGCAATCGAATTTGCTTTTGGAAAATTTAAAAAAATCGGCCATCGCTAATCTTAATATCTTTGAAAGCTTAATGGAAGCAACTAAATCCTGCTCCATAGGCCAGATCACAGAATCCCTTTTCGAGGTTGGAGGACAATATCGCCGTAACATGTAAAACCGAAATATAAAAAACTATGGCAACGTTTAACATTTTGGTTGTGAATCCCAAAGACACGCTGACACAGATCGCTGTTTATCAGAATTACAAATTGTTATACATGATCAACCGGAAACATTCAAGCGAAGAGCTATCCGTTTTTAAGACAATTTACGATCAGGTATCTTTCCGGAAAAAAATCATTCAAAAGGAGCTGGTAACAAATCAATTTGATCTAAAGGAATTGAAAATAGTCATTTCACGCGGGGGACTGATCAAACCGGTAAAATCCGGAGTATATGCAGTAAATGAGCAACTGGAACACGATCTGATGTATAGTCCGGTTGGAGAAGATATCATTAACATTGGTGGATTATTAGCAGCTGCGATTGCGGCAGACACCCCGGGAGCTCAGGCGATGATCGCGGATCCAACAGTAGTCGATGAGATGGAAGATGTTGCCAGGATCACAGGGGCTCCTGAAATGCAACGAAAATCAATTTTTCATGCGCTCAATCAGAAAGCTGTTGGGAAAATGCATGCGGAAACCCATAAACGAAAATATGAAGAGATGAACATGATCATCGCGCATATGGGGAACGGAACCACTGTTGGAGCTCACCGAAAAGGCCGTGTAATAGATGTGAACCAGGGATTTGAAGGCGACGGGCCATTCTCGTTTATCCGAAGCGGTAGCCTGCCTCTCGGCGACATTGTCAAAATGTGTTTCAGCGGCACAAAAACCCGCGACCAAATGCTATGCCTGCTTACCCATTACGCCGGCATTAACGCGCATCTAGGAACAACCGACATAAATGAAATCGAATATCGTATTCATGAAGGCGATGAGCATGCAAAACTGATCATGGAAGCCATGGCTTATCAGGTCTCAAAAAGTATTGGTGAAATGTATGCAGTCCTAAAAGGAGAAGTGGATGTCATTCTGATCACCGGCGATATTGCACATAGTCAAATTGTTGTACGATACATCATCGATCATGTTGAAAAGTTTGCGCCTATCTTTATCTATGCCGGAGATAATGAAATACAGGCAATGGCCGGAAATGCCTTCCGTGTCCTAAAAGGCGAAATGGAAGTGCAGGAATATAAATAACAAACTTTTCTTTCACGATAGTTTCCGGCGGATCTCTGCCAGCATCACCTCTGTCATCCCAGCGAGGTCATATTTATAATGTAATCCCCAATCGTTTTTTGCGACGGTATCGTCAATGGATGACGGCCAGGAATCAGCAATCGCCTGACGAAAATCCGGTTTATATGTAATTTCGAATTCGGGTATATGTTTCCGGATTTCATTTGCCAGAATTTCCGGGGTAAAGCTGATTCCCGCCACATTATAGCTGGACCGGAGAGAAAGCCTTGAAGAATCGGCTTCCATCAGGTCAATAGTGGCTTTGATTGCATCGGGCATGAACATCATCGGCAGAGCCGATTCAGGTCCGAGGAAGCACTCATATTTCTTGTTGCGGATGGCCTCGTAAAAAATTTCTACAGCATAATCTGTTGTCCCCCCCCCGGCCTCTGTTTTATAACTGATCAAACCGGGATACCGCAGACTGCGTGTATCAACACCATATTTATTGTAATAATATTCAATCCAACGTTCCCCTGCAAGTTTGCTGATTCCATAAACCGTATTAGGTTCCATGATGGTGTATTGAGGAGTATTCTGCCGGGGTGTGGTAGGCCCGAAGACAGCAATTGAACTGGGCCAGAAAATTTTCTTTAATTTCATTTCCCGGGCTAGCTCAAGAACATTCATCAGGCTCCGCATATTGATATCCCATGAAGCAAGTGGTCTTTTCTCTGCGTTTCCTGAAAGGATGGCTGCAAGATGATACACTTGCGTGATCTTCTCATGACCGATTATAAGCTGCAGCTTAGAAGTGTCAAGCACATCAAGGATTTCGAACGGGCCTGACCCAGCCACTTCGGGAGGAGCCGGGCGAATGTCGGTAGCGATCACATTCATATCCCCATAGATCTGCCTAAGCTCAAGCGTGAGTTCCGAACCGATCTGACCGGAGCAACCGATAACCAAAATCTTTTCCATCCTTTGGCTGTTAAAAATTTCACGCAAAGGTAGAAAAAAAAGGTCTTGTCCTGTTTCCTGAAGCTGGTAATCAAGGACAATCAAATTCTTCATAACCTCAACAAGAATAATTGAGGTATATTTGTTCGATATGCGCATGAATTCACCTAAAGGCAAAGAACTTCTTGCCCTCATCCGCAAAGGAAACTATGCTCATCCCGGGGAAGAAGAGGCGATTGACCTGGTCTTTGAAGGTTATATCCGGGATCCCGGAAAGCGTATCCTGGATGCAGGATGTGGAAGGGGAGGTACAGCCTCGTATATTCAGGAAAAGGGACTAGGCACGGTTTGCGGGATCGATATTGATCCATCTTCAATTGACTTTGCAACAAAAGCATATCCGATGATCAGGTTCTTTTGTTACGATATATGTTCTTCCTCATCTTTGAGACAACATACAGGAAAATTTGATGTTATCTGCATGTTGACATCGTTGTACGCGATTCAGGATCAACAAAAAGCTCTATCAGAGCTAAGAATGCTGGTAGACCCGGGAAGTGAAATACTGGTTTTCGACTATTCCAGCCCGGGAGCAAAACATGTTCAGATATCTGGAAGACCGGAACATGCTCCCTGGTTCCCGGTACCGGTAACGGATGCGCCGGATGTTTTTGGTAAGTCAGGATGGGATCTGATCAAGATTCTGGATATCTCTGAACATTTCATCAAGTGGTATACCTGGTTGGTCGACCGGATCTTTCAGAATAAAGACAGAATCATCTTATGCAGCAACAACGAATGGTTTGATTTTATGCATGGATTCTACTCTGGTCTTCTAAAAACCCTGGAAATGGGAAAAACAGGAGGCGCTATTTTTCATGCAGCTGCAACCAGATCCCAACCGGAATAAGTAAACTTAAAATATTCCTACCTTTGAGGCCTGAATCCCTGAACCATGGACTCATCACTGTTTCTGTTCAACACCATAAGCCGGAAAAAAGAATTATTCCAACCGCTTGATCCTCCGTTTGTCGGAATGTATGTTTGCGGTCCGACGGTCTATGGTGACCCCCATCTGGGCCATGCCAGGCCGGCTGTAACATTTGATCTCATATTCCGGTACCTGCAGCACCTTGGATATAAGGTGCGCTATGTGCGCAACATAACTGATGTAGGACATCTGGAACATGATCTGGATGAAGGAGAAGATAAGATTGCCAAAAAAGCCAGGGTCGAAAAAATGGAACCCATGGAAATTGCCCAGTATTTTTCCGACCGCTATTTCATTTTCATGGATGCCATGAACGTGAAAAGACCAAGCATTGAACCAAGGGCTTCAGGGCATATCATCGAGCAGATTCGCATGATTGGACAGATACTGCAGGCCGGATATGCCTACATTGTCAACGGCTCGGTTTACTTTGATGTGGTAAAGTACAGTAAAAATTACAACTATGGCAAACTTTCGGGACGTATATTGGAAGATTTAATATCAAATACCAGGATTTTGGAAGGGCAGGATGAGAAGCGCAACCCGGCCGATTTTGCCCTTTGGAAAAAAGCACAACCGGAACACATAATGCGATGGCCATCTCCCTGGAGTGACGGATTTCCAGGCTGGCATCTCGAATGTTCAGCCATGAGTATAAAATATCTGGGAGATCATTTTGACATTCATGGAGGAGGAATGGACTTGCTGTTCCCGCATCATGAATCGGAAATTGCACAATGCCAAGCAGCCATTGGACATGAAGCAGTCAGGTATTGGCTGCACAACAACATGGTAACCATCAACGGACAGAAAATGGGAAAATCGTTGAATAACTTCATCACGCTTCATGAGTTTTTCACCGGAACCCATCCAGCCTTATTCCAGGCATACTCTCCGATGACGATCCGGTTTTTCATTTTACAGGCACATTACCGTAGCACCCTTGATTTCTCGAACGAAGCTTTGCAGGCGGCAGAAAAAGGACTAAAGAAACTGTTTTCGGGCATGGATACACTCGATAAACTTGTCGCTTCTTACACCTCAACCTCTGATATCAAAAGCCTGGCAGTCAGTTGCTATGAGGCAATGAATGATGATTTTAACAGTCCGATACTGATTGCAAAACTTTTTGAAGGGGTTCGCATTATCAATTCGATAAATGATAAGAATGAAACCATTGGAGAAGAAGATCTGTCTCTTCTTAAAGAAACATTCCGTTGTTTTGCTTTTGATATCCTTGGATTAAAACAGGAAACCGGAGAAAATAAAAGTGACTTGACAGATGGTCTCATGCAACTTATTCTTTCAATTCGTCAAAAATCCCGTAAAAATAAAGATTGGGAAACAGCCGATCAAATCAGAGATACCCTGCAAAAATTAAAAATAATTGTTAACGATACAAAAGATGGATCCGACTGGACAATTCAATAACACGCATAATAAAGTATTAGTAAACAAAAAAAAACTCGAACAGGTATGAAAAAAGTCAAAATGCTGATGGTGCTGGTTATTTCATCAGTACTCATGATAGGGTGTACTTCAAAAAAAGAAACAATGAAACAGGAACTGATCGACTTCATCAGGCAACATGATTCCATTTTAGTACCCCTCAGCAAGGAAACAAATCTTGCCAACTGGAATGCCGCCATTTCCGGCAAAACAGAAGATTTTAAAAAGGCAGAACAACTTCAGTTGAAAATGGTGGAAATCTTTGCCGATACGATAAAATTACAAAAATTGCAGGAGATCAAAATATCGGGACTGATTACCGATTCATTGCTGAACCGTCAATTGGATGTATTGTATCGTTCATTTATCATGGCTAAAGCCGATACCGGCAAGTTAAATGCCATTGTCAGACTTCAATCAACCATTGAGCAAAAATATGGCAATTTCAGAACTGCATTTAAAGGCAAAAAATTATCCGACAATGATGTTGAGGAAATCCTTAAGACATCAAAAAATGTGAATGAACAGAAAGAGGTATGGATGGCCCAGAAAAAAATCGGTACTGTCGTTGCAGAGGATATGAGGGATCTTGTTAAGATGCGGAATGAAGTAGCCAAATCATTGGGCTTTCACAATTATCACGAGATGAGTTTAACGCTGTCTGATGAGGATCCAAGGGAAATCAGCAGGCTCTTCAACGAATTGGATAGCCTTACCGAAAAGGCATATGCCAAGGTTAAAGGTACAATAGATGATTACTTTGTTAACTATTACAATCTGAAAAGTAAAGATGAACTCATGCCATGGAATTATCAGAACCGTTTTTTCCAGGAAGCTCCGAAGATATACGATGTTGATCTGGCAATGTATTACCGGGATAAGAACCTGGAAACCCTCACAGTCGGTTACTATGATGGCATTGGACTGCCGATCGATGACATGATCAAAAAGAGCGACTTGTATGAAAAGCCTGGCAAGAATCAGCATGCCTTCTGTACTGACATTGATAATGAAGGGGATGTTCGGGTTTTATGCAATGTCAAGCCAAACGCTTATTGGATGAATACCATGCTTCATGAATTTGGGCATGCGGTTTATGATAAAAACACGGATATAAACCTTCCGTTCATTCTACGGGAACCGCCACATATGTTTTGCACCGAAGCCATTGCCAACCTTTTTGGACGGATGTCCTCCAATCCCCAATGGTTGAAAGACATGGCAGGAATCAGTGAGGAAGAAAAAATGAAAATTGCCGAAAATTGCTTCAAGACCCTTCGTCTCGAGCAGCTCGTTTTCAGTCGCTGGTCACAGGTAATGTACCGTTTCGAAAAAAGCTTGTATGATAATCCTGATCAGGATCTGAATAAACTGTGGTGGGACCTAGCGGAAAAATATCAGTTGATTAAACGACCGGAAGGTCGCAACGAACCCGATTGGGCTACGAAAATTCACATTGCCTTATATCCCTGCTATTATCATAATTACCTGATGGGGGAACTCCTCGCTTCCCAATTGTACAATTATATTGTCACCCGGATCATTAAAACCGAAGATATGAAATTCCAAAGCTTTACCGGGAATAAAGAGGTGGGGACCTATCTGAAAAATATGGTCTTTATGCCAGGCAGCCGTTGGTATTGGAACGAAATGATTGAAAAAGCTACGGGAGAGAAACTGACAGCAAAATACTATGCAATACAGTTTGTGAATTAAATATTAAATGCTGAAAACCTGCCTGTTTCGGGTGAGGACACGGATCGCCTTAAGAAACGACTTTTACTAAAAAATAATTTTTCTTCCCTTTCTGCACCAGAAGGTATTTACCATTAAGTAATTTGGATTCATCGACCAGACAGGATTCATCTGTCTTTTCTTTGTTCAGAGCAACACCGCCCTCTTTCAGCATCCGGCGGGCTTCTCCTTTTGAAGAGAAAATGTGGGTCTTTTCGGAGAGAAAGTCAACAATATTGATAGATTTAGCAATTTCGCTTTTCGCTATTTCGCTTTGTGGAATTCCTTCGAAAATGGCCAGTAATGTTTCCTCCGAGAGTTTCTTCAAGGTTTCAGTGGTCCCTTTGCCAAATAGGATCTCTGAAGCTTCCTGGGCAGACTGGTAATCTTCCTCAGAATGAACCCGGAGGGTAATGTCTTTAGCTAATGCTTTCTGAAGAGTGCGCAGATGGGGTGCTTCGATATGTTGTTTAACCAGGATCTCTATTTTTTCACGGGGCATAAGGGTAAATTTCCTGATGAATTCGGAAGCATCGGCATCGCTGGTATTTAACCAGAATTGATAGAATTTATAAGGGCTGGTTTTTTTTGGATCGAGCCAAACATTCCCTTCTTCACTTTTTCCGAACTTCCCACCATCTGATTTTGTAATCAGAGGACAAGTAAGGGCATAGGCTTCACCACCCAGTTTCCGCCGGATCAACTCAGTACCGGTCACAATATTTCCCCATTGGTCCGAACCACCCATCTGGAGCTTTACCTTTTTATGCTCATACAACCAGCAAAAATCATAACCCTGAACCAGCTGATAACTGAATTCGGTAAAAGAAATTCCCGAACCGGAATCCATGCGGTTTTTCACGGAATCCTTGGCAATCATATAATTTACAGTAATGTGTTTGCCAACGTCACGTAAGAAATGAAGAAAGCCGAAATCCTTGGTCCAGTCGTAATTATTGACCATCTCAGCAGAATTAGGGCCACAGTTAAAATCGAGAAATTTTTCCAGTTGTTTCTGAATACAGGATTGGTTATATCGTAAAATTTTCTCATCCAATAAGTTACGTTCTTCAGACTTCCCGGAAGGATCACCAATCATACCGGTAGCTCCACCAACCAGGGCAAATGGTTTATGACCTGCGCGTTGCAGGTGTACCAGCATCATAATAGAAGCCAGATTACCGATATGGAGTGAATCTGAAGTCGGATCATACCCAATATAGGCGGATACCATCTCTTTTTGCAACTGCTCTTCCGTTCCGGGTGTCATATCATGGATCATTCCCCTCCAGCGCAGTTCTTCAATGAAATTCATTTGTCAGTGAGTTATAATTTAACAGACCCAATGGAATATCCAATTTTTATCATATACGGCTTGGATAAACCTTATCGGTGCAGATATTTCATAATGAAAGTTGACGCAAAATTAGAAAAAAGGATGGATATATCTGTCTTCATGATCGTTCAAACCAGTTAAGTAAAATGAATTCATTTTTTCCTCAGTGACACGATCATATATAAGAAAAGAGGTATGAGGATCAAGGTAAGAAAAAGTGGAAGGAACCACATTCCAAGACCCGAAGAAGCCTTCATTGAAAAGCGGACCGTTGAAAAGCAGATATAAAAAAAGAGTCCCGTCAAAACCATTTTAAGATACCGGATAAGGCGGACCGCCATTGTGTATTGCCTGAGTGCATTTTCAGGAGTTATTTTAACTATGTAATTGAACTGGTGAGGGATCAGGGCAATAATAGTAAGCAACGCGTAGATAAAAAAAGCCATGCCGGGAAGAAACCAAAGGGATGATTTTGTTGAAAATTCATTGGGATTTCCGGATGCACTAAAATGCGATGGTATGATATCAGGTAATTTGCGATAATGATATAGAAAATACCCAAGGAAAAACATCAATCCAACCAACGTAAGGACTTCAAGCAGCCAGTCTAACGGTTCAAGCTCAGGTTTGAGCATGGGGCGATCAGACTTGTCCATATTTCTTCTCAGAATTTGCATGACGCAACTTTCATAAAAGAATTTTCATTTTATCTGAGGTGCCTTTTTTGTAGGCATTCTTTTATGCTCTTTCAGTTTCGAATCAAGGATCCATTCGATCTGTCCATTAACCGACCGGAATTCATCGGCAGCCCATTTTTCTAGTGTTTCATAAACCCCCGGATCCAACCGGAGCATAAATACTTTTTTATTTGTCATAAACCTACTGATGGAGCGTTCCAGTGTTCACCACAGGGGTTGTATCTTTGTCAGAACAGAGTACCACCATCAGATTACTGACCATCGTCGCCTTTTTATCTTCATCCAGATCAACGACATGTTTTTTACTAAGCTGATCAAGTGCCAGTTCGACCATGCTTACTGCGCCCTCAACGATTTTAGTACGTGCAGCTACGACAGCTGTTGCCTGCTGACGACGTAGCATGGCACCGGCAATTTCAGATGCATATGCCAGGTAACTGATCCGGGCTTCAAGCACCTTGATACCTGCCATGGATAGTCGCTCAGAGAGTTCCATTTCTAGTGCCTGATGAACTTCTTCGCCACCGGCCCGGAGAGTAACTTCTTTCTGTTCATCGTCAAAATTATCATATGCATAATGCCCTGCCAGCTTTCGGGTTGCCGATTCACTCTGGATGTCGACGAAATGTGTGTAATCATCTACTTCAAAAGCAGCCTTGAAAGTGTTATCTACCTTCCATACCAATACGATTCCGATCATAATTGGATTGCCAAGCTTATCATTGACTTTGATTGGTTCCCGGTTAAGATTACGCGCTCTGAGTGAAATTTTCTTTTTAACAAAAAACGGATTAACCCAGAAAAATCCATTTCTTTTAATAGTTCCCTTATATTCCCCAAAGAGAATTAATACCGAGGATTCGTTGGGATTGATTACCATTAGCCCCATAGCCATAAATACAGCGCATAGAAAAAGCAGCAACGAAATCACCATACAAATAACAACCTGATTGAAAAATACAATTCCGCATATTCCCAATCCTAAAAACAAAAACAAAAGTCCGACACTCATGTAACCAGAGGATGTCGAAGTAACCTTTTCTTTTTCCATAATCATTTGATTTAATAATATCAAAATAATATTAAAATGATTTTGCAATAATACTAAATATTTTTCGCAAAGTCAATTTTTTTAAACTATTATCCTGAAAAAACAAATAAAGGGTTAAAAGGGAAGTATTTATGAAACTATTCTTTGGTGAGGGGGTTCCCCCAGTTTTTTCCAGGCCTGGGCCCCATAAGGAAAATTAAATTTCCCCCTTCTGTCAGGTCAGTGTGTGAGATGAACGGACTCTCGATCTTTTTTCCGTTCAGAATCATTGATTGGATATAGATGTTTTTTTCATTGAGATCACGTGTATTTATTATAAGGTGGTGTCCATTCTGGAGAGTGATCGTTGCTTTTTCAACGCAGGGGCTCCCAATGGCATAGGTTGGCGAGCCCGGACAAACCGGATAAAATCCAAGAACACTGAAAACATACCAGGCTGACATTTGTCCGCAATCATCATTCCCGCACAGGCCATCGGGTGTATTATGATACATGGAATTTACAATGAGATGAATGCGTTCCTGGGTCTTATAGGGCTGGGATGTCCAATTGTACAAATATGGAATGTGATGGCTGGGTTCATTGCCATGAACATAGTTACCGATAAGACCAACCCGGGTCACATCCTCTGTTTCTGCATAATATCGTTCATCAAGATGCATTGTAAACAGGGAATCAAGCCTCCGAATAAAGCCTGATTCTCCACCCATCAGGCTAACCAATCCTCGAACATCATGTGGAACAAAAAAAGAATAATTCCATGAATTCCCCTCAATAAATCCTTGTCCATGGGTACTAAGTGGATCAAATGGTATTTTCCAGGATCCATCAGATTTTTTTGCACGCACAAATCCTGTCGATTTATCGAAAAGGTTCCTATAATTCTGGGCACGCTGAAAATAACGGGGCATTTCATCCAGGGAGAACATTTTCAGAATGTCTGAAGCATCAGATGAGTGCCCGATCTCTTCTGCAAACCGGGCCAACGTATAATCATCATAAGCATATTCGAGGGTAACTGAAGCAGAATTGTTCACCATGTCATCGGGAGCATATCCGTATTTAAGGTAAACGGGAATCCCTTCATAGAACCTGTTGTTGGCAGTTGACAAACAAGCACGGAAAGCCTTTTCTGTATCAAATCCACGGATCCCTTTTACATAGGCATCTGCAATGACGGCTACACTGTGATATCCGATCATGCACCAGTTTTCATTGGCGTAGTGTGACCAGACCGGAAGCATTTTTTCTGGACTTTCATCGGAATGGGCAAGCATGGAATTGATCATATCTGCTGTCCGATCAGGATAAAGCAGGGTCAGAAGAGGATGGAGAGCCCGATAGGTATCCCATAACGAAAAGATCGTATAATTAGTAAACCCTTCTGCCGTATGGATCTCCTGATCAAGACCCCGGTATTTCCCATCGGCATCCTGGTAAACAACCGGCGACATCAGAACATGATACATCGCCGTATAAAAATTTGTTTTCTGATCAACCGATCCTTCTATGATTATTCGTTTCAGTTCATCATTCCATAACTGATGAGCTTCCCTTCGCGTTTTATCAAAGTCCCAGTGTGGTATCTCCGTCTCAAGGTTTTTCAAAGCCCCATGAACATTTACTGCTGATAATCCGATTTTTACCTTGATTTTTTCTCCGGCATATGTGATAAAATCAAAATAAACTCGGATTTTTTTTCCGGCCATCTCGGGAAAATTTTCATACTGGTTGAATCTTCTCCAGAAACCGCGGTAAACCGGCTTATCATCATTCCTGAAACCATAACTAACAAAGGGTTTTGAAAAGCTTATCGCAAAGTACATATAACGGTTACGGGCCCATCCGCTGGTAATCCGATAACCAGTTATCAGGGTATCGTTATCGACGCGTACATATGCCCATAATACTTTCCCATCATAGTTGTAAATTCCGTGAACCATATCTAATATGATATGGGAACTATCGCTCTTCGGGAAGGTATATTGATGAAACCCGCACCGGGTTGTAGCGGTTAATTCCGCATAGATGCCAGGATCATCCAGGCGAACTTTGTAATAACCTGGTGAAGCCTGTTCCGTTTCATGGCGGAACCTTGAACGGTAGCCGCTTCCCGGATGATCAGCTGTTCCGGGATTCAACCTTAGTTTTCCGACCGTCGGTACAATTAAAAAATCTCCAAGATCCGAATGACCTGTTCCGTTGAAATGGGTATGACTGAATCCCACAATGGTTTTGTCATTATATTGATAACCTGCACAATAACGGTATACTTCAGGATTATACTTCCCATCCTTTTCATAAGGAATGGTATCCGTGTCTGGACTTAACTGGACAAATCCAAAAGGGACACATGCACCAGGAAAAGTATGACCCATTTCTTCAGTTCCAATGAAAGGATTGACGAAATCGCAGGGATTATTGGATGAGCCAATATTCTGCGATTGAACTGAAGAAAACAAAAACAGCCCAACAACAATGGCTTGGAATCTGTTCATAGTCTTGATGCTTTATATCAGGAATAGATTGATCAACTGGAATGGGCCGAAATTTCTTTTCGAATATCTCGCAGATAGATCACGAGAGCAAAAATTATAAGCACTATATTACTGATCCCGATCATCCCCATATCAAACAACAAATCGGATAGTTTTAAGCCAAGTAAATCGGTGGAATTTCCCCCGTACAAAAAGATCAGGACAACAAGGATAAGAATAAGAAAAATGTTTTTTTTCTTGAAAAGGTAACGAAGGATCAGAATGATAAGCGGCAGGGTGGACATAAAATGTTCGGAATCTGTTTTGACAAGGTTAGGAAGAAGGGCAATAAGGATAAACCATTCCATGATCAAATCCGCATTCTGGAGTTGAACGGTATTTCCATTCTTTAGTTCAAACAATCGGTCATAGACAAATAAAAGAGTAAATAACAAAGCTCCGGAAACAATGATTAAATATTGAATTTCATTTGGAACCGCAGGATTGATATAATATTGAAGCAAACATTGAATGGATTGATGTCCGGGATAAAAGGCGTTATGTGCAAACATGGTCGTAATCCACTCCTTGTGAAGAGCAATATTTTTTGAAAATCCAAAAAACACAGCAGGTAAGAGAAGTGCAATAAAAATAGTTGCCAGAAAGCCAACTAAGACTTTCCATTTTTTCCGGTATACCAATGGAAGCAACAAAATCAGGAAAAAAGGTTTGGTCAGGACGACCAAACCAAACAAAATACCCCCCAGGAAATGTTTTGTTTTTAAAATTAGAGAAAGTGAAAGACAGAGTAAGAGCAATAAAACCACGTTGATATTCCCCAGGTGGAGTTCTTTTACAAAATGGATCAGTACGCATATAAAAGCAAAGGACAATAATAAATTCTCCTGTAGCCTCTCCTTGGGGAACAGATATGTATTAACAATCTGATAAGCTATGGTCACTACACATAAAATAACCGCCGCCAAAACAAAAAAATGAATAATCCGGGCAATTTCGAAGGGTACAAGACAGTACGGGAAGAAAAAAAACAAGGTAAAGGGAGAATATTTATAGAAACCGGAGCTTTCCCCAAAAGGCAATCCGTAAACTTGGTTTCCCGTCAATAAGGCTTTGGCCGCCATGTAATAGACTTTAAAATCGTTTAACCAGAAACGGCCATTAATATTTTCGAAAACGAAAGCAATGACACAAAGAACAAAAGCAAAAACGAGAAATTTCCAAAAAGGAAGAATCCTTTTTTGCTCCATATTCAAACGGTCCTGATGATTTATCATAGAAATCTTATAGGAAAATCAACAAGACAAATGTAAGAAACAAAACAGTGTCAGAAGCGCATCGGAATCTCGATCAGAAGGATTTCCGATTTCCTCTCTGCCAAAATGGAAAGAGAAATGAGTTCCGAGAAACCAGCTCCGTCCCTTTTTTCGAGAGGTATCCCTTCAATATTTATGGAACCGTCGATAACGAATACATATAGTCCGTGTTCAGGATCGGTCAGGAAATATTCTGATGAAAAATCTTTATCAAGTGTGATCAGGGAAAAATAGGCATCCTGATTAATATGAAGCGTATCCTGTCCTTCCGGCGAAACAATTCGTTGCCATTTATTTTTACGGTTTACCGGATCAAATACTTTCTGATCATAACGAGGCTGGATATTTTTCTTCCTGGGGTATACCCAAATCTGTAAAAGGCTTATCGGGACCTTAGGATCCTTGTTGTATTCAGAATGAAACACACCAGTCCCTGCCGACATAACCTGAATCTCATCGCGATGTATCACGACAGTGTTTTCCATGCTGTCCTTATGTTCCAGTTCTCCTTCCAGCACGATAGTAACTATTTCCATATTATCGTGCGGATGACGACCAAATCCTCCACCACCAGCAATCAAGTCATCATTCAGTACCCTTAATGCTCCGAAATGTATTCTATTTAGATCATAGTAATCAGCGAAACTAAAGGTATAATGCGTATCGAGCCACCCATAATTGGCATACCCCCGCGTGTTTCCTTTATGAACTATTGTTTTCATTGATGTTTATCATAAAAATGACTCCAAAAAACTGAAAAACAATTATCCCTTTTTAAAAAAGCGGGCGAATTATTGTTTTCTAAGTTCAACTAATAAATGCAAAACAGTGTAAACGGAAAAGGGAAAGCAAGCTAAAAGAAAAAGCCCTACCTTCCCTTTGCATAAATTCCACTCTATGCATTGTAAATTTAATCAAATAACAAACGTTGAGCGACATCAGATTAAAATTTTATTGGATAGTGAATTTTCGTTCATTGTCAGGATGATAAACGACACAGGGGTTACATCATAATGTAAATCAAGGTTGTAAATTTTTTCCTTCATTTGAAAATCATTTGAATTTGAAGGCCCAATGAATCATCCATAATTATTATTGATGGTTTGTTTGGATTTTCCAAGTCAGAAAAAATGATGACCAATGATCAACAATAACTTGTTCCATCCCAGCAGTGTGTACAGAGCTTTTCTTTTGGTAATCCGATGGCTTTCACCATGTCATCCAATACCTGGAACTTTAACGAACTAAGTCCTAGATTTTTTCGAATTTGTTCCACCATAGCTTTATATTTTTCAGAACACGGATTGCTGTATTCTTGCAAGTCCACGGATTCAGTACCTTCAAGCTGATGGATGGCTTTCCGTGAAGCCAATTCAAGGGTATTCCTGGATCGGGAAAAATTTAGAAACTCACAGGGATATGTCAATGGCGGACATGCGATACGCATATGAACTTCCAGAATTCCTGCATCAAATAAGTCGCGGGTGTTATCTTTAAGCTGGGTTCCCCGTACAATAGAATCATCGAGAAATACTCCTTTCTTGCCGTTGATAAGGGCTTCATTTGGGATAAGTTTCATTTTAGCGACAAGATCGCGCATGTGTTGGCTTTGGGGCATAAAGCTGCGTGGCCATGTTGGGGTGTATTTTGCATAAGGACGCATATAGGGAATATGTCGTTCATTGCTATATCCAATAGCATGTCCGACTCCGCTGTCAGGAATCCCAGTAACAAAATCGACGGCAAAATGATCATTTTGGGCCAACGCTGCACCACATCGATAACGGCACTCTTCCACGTTGATCTCTTCATAAAAGCTAGGCGGATATCCATAATAAATCCAGAGAAAAGCACATACCTGCATTTTCTTTCCAGATTCTTTAAGGGTTTCGCATCCTTCAGCAGTAATATTGACTATTTCACCCGGACCTAAATATTTTTCAATTTTAAAACCCAGATTGGCAAATGAGCAAGTTTCAGATGCAATGGAATATGCGTTCTCTTTTTTCCCGATAATCAAAGGTGTCCGTCCTAATTTGTCGCGTGCTGCAATAAGTCCTGTTTCATTTAAAATAAGTAGAGAACAAGAACCTCTGACAGATGAAAAAACATTATCAATACCAGACACAAAATCTTGTCCTTCACTGATAAGCATAGCTACTAATTCAGTCGGATTGACACGGCCCTGGCTAGTTTCAGAAAAATGCTGATGTTTATTGAGAAAGTTCGTTTCCAGATCATTCAGGTTCAAAATTCGACTTACAGTAGCCAAGGCAAAATTTCCAAGATGTGAATTTATTATCAGGGGTTGAGCTTCTGTGTCGCTGATGACTCCGATACCGGAAGTCCCAGTGAACTTCAAAACTTGATCCTCGAATTTATTTCTGAAATATCCATCTTCAATACTATGGATTGAATGCTGAAAATTTTTATCATGACTGATAAACACCAATCCGGCACGTTTAGTGCCGAGATGAGAATGATAATCTGTCCCGTAAAAAACATCAGAAACACAATCCATTTTGGAAATACTGCCAAAAAGTCCACTCATTCAAAAAAAAATATAGTACGGTTTAACTTATGTTTTAAAGCGTAATATTAATACTTTTCCCTGAAACGAAGATCTTTTTCGCCTCCTGATCAAGGGTCTCACTGGACTGAAAAAAACACTTCACTATTTGATTCAATACAATTTATGAAAAGATTTCTTCAAAATCGTATAAATTCCTATATCTTTGCAAAACATTTGAGAAGTAAATAGTCCGCTAAGTAATCCTTCAAGTTGATATCAGCTCTTCGCAGTTTTAACCTCCCGGTATTCTTTCGCTTTTGAAACTCAAAGTCATAAGTCAGTACAAATATTAAAAATTTCAACTATGAAAAACATTTATGTGTCAAATTTGAGTTTCAGGATTAACGATGAAGATCTGAAACAGGCATTTGCCGATTACGGCGAAGTAATTTCTGCTAAAGTAATTACCGACAAATATTCAGGGAAATCCCGTGGCTTCGGTTTTGTGGAAATGAAAAATGAAGAAGAAGCGGATAAAGCCATTCAGGAATTAAACAACGCAGAATTTGACGGCAAAGTGATGTCGGTTTCCGTTGCACAACCAAAGAGTGATCGTAAACCATTTAACCGAGATAACAAGCGTTCTGGTGGTTCTGGTGGTTCTGGTGGCTATAAAAGCCGTTATTAAGCCAGATTTCAGTTTTTCTATACATACAGGTGCTGTCTTTTTAATAGTGCGATTCCTATCAGGAAGTAAAATTCGGATAGCACGGTTACAAAACAATCTCCAATAGGACTTGACTGATGCCTTATTCCAGTCATTCGAAATTATCATGGGAGATCACAGCATGGGCAGGCGGAAGAAAATGATTCCGGGCGACGAATGGCTTTCTATTGGTAAAATGATTAGAACATGGATCGGGAAAGTAGAACCCCAGTTCAGGCATAAAAAAGGATGAAAAGAGCCGGGATAATAATCCCGATTGCCGTGAGCCAGGCTCCGCGTTTCAGGATACCATTCTTACCTCGCAGGATAAAGAGGCCGGTTATGGCAAGAAGAATGAGAGCAACAGCATAAATGTCTGAATACCAGGTATATGCTTTTTTAATATTATTATAGTGGAGCAAATTGAATTCCTTAATAATATACCGCGTCTGTTTCTTTTCCTGATATGCAGAACCGGAAGCCAAATCAATAGTAATTGACCCGGTCGTTAAAAAGATTTGCAAGGAATTATCGCTGAAGATATGGCTTTTATAATGTCCTTCTTCACCTGCTTCTTTCAAAACGTTATCAATATACGATTTGGTTATTTTACCATCCGCAGGCCTGGAAACCGTGAATTCCCAGAAAGATTTGCTGTAATCAGGATGCTTAAATGCGCCCGATTTAAAATGGTTCAATACAATACCTGAAATAGCGTAAATGATTGTCATCCCGAAAAAAAGATACCCCAGATCCCGGTGAAGGGCATTATTCCAACGTTGTAACTTTCTTCGTTGCATTCTTATTTTAACTCTTCAAAGTTTATTGCCTCCACCGAGTAAAATGAAAGATGATCTTTGCCGCTCTTTTTTATTTCTTCTCGATATGCTGCAATCTGGTCAAGCTTGTCTTGAGATGTCTGATCCACATGCCCCTTAGCCCCTGTATGTACACCTACATTATGATTTGGTTGCGGTTTAAGAATTTCATTTTCCCATTCTGAAAGATACTTTTCATCAATCCGTTCTTCTTTTAGGATTCCGAAAACGCGTAAACGGCTTCCAATAAGAGCTTCATCGAATTTTGCAATATCGGGACCCGTAGTGATTTCCACACTTATGCTGTCATTTTCGTCCACTAAAAACATTCTTTTACCCCCGTGCTTGCAAGTATGGGAAACCGTACCTAAGATCTGAACCGGCTTATTTACATAATTCGGGGCGGCAGTCAGGAAAGAAGCTACTGTTAGCTTTACCGTATCTGAAAGTTGTTTTTCCGCAGATTCCCTGGTTCCCTGGGTACATGCATAAGCAAAAATCAAACTAATGACTGCAATGAATGAATTTTTTTTTATCATGTCTTTGGTGATTGGTTAATTCGAGTGCAAAAATGCCTAAAATGCGTCAATTTTCAAAATCCAAACCGGAAGTTGATAATTTTGCTAACTAAAAAGCAATCCCATGATTCTAGTTACCGGTGGAACCGGATTAGTTGGTTCGCATCTTCTTCTTGATCTGGTGCAAAAAAAAAACCAAATAAAGGCAATCAAACGTAAAACCAGTGACGTCAGCAGTGTCCGGAAAATTTTTGCATATTATACCAATAATCCGGATGAAATGATAAAGAAAATAGGTTCATCGCAATA